>Ga0070698_100008499_pt1 | contig 11083 bp, 13 predicted proteins | sample KBSK1502metaG_FD_65477 | JGI IMG/M metagenome (GOLD analysis project Ga0070698, IMG submission 65477) | Corn, switchgrass and miscanthus rhizosphere microbial communities from Kellogg Biological Station, Michigan, USA - KBS K1-50-2 metaG | ecosystem: Host-associated > Plants > Roots >...
GGAGTCGGATCCGGTCGGTAGAAGGGTCGGTCGCCGAACCAGTACTGGACGCCGAACGTTCCTGTCCAGGGGTCGACCGCCGCGACGATCACGGCGATCACGCCCGTCATCGCGAGGGTCACGAGGAACCACGGGAACCAGTTCTTGGTCCAGATCCGGAGGCCTGCGCCGACGATGGCGGCAACCCGCATCCTGCCCGGATCTACATCGCGCCAGGCGGCCGCCGGGGCGATCTCCCTGGCCAGATCGGGGCGAGGAGGGACGGGCGGCAGCTCGGCATCCATCGGCCCGAAACGCTAGGGGACGACCGAAGGGGTCCGCAAGCTCCGGGGCTGTGGTGACCGCCGGTCAGGGCTAGGTCGAAGGTCGGAAATTCGAAAAGGGTGTTTGGTGTTCTTGATTCCGGGTATGCACGCTTGGTGGCGTGGCTATCCGTGCGCGGCAGCCTTTTTTCACAAGACCGCCACACGGATGCGGCTTTACACAGAAGGAAGAGGCCCCTACCATGGGATCGAGCGACCGGGCAGACGTCTAGTTAAGTTTGTCTACGTGGTCGCGCGGTCGGACAACCGAGAGCCCGGGTGCGACCGCCACGAGGCGGGACCGGACCTGGGGAGGAGCGTGATTCGAATTGCCTGAGCCGGCGCGTCCCCTAGGGACCGACGACGCTGATGACCTGCGCCTCTACCTCGAGGCCGCGGCTCGAGAGCCGCTGCTCACCAAGGAGGAAGAGGTCGAGCTCGCCATGACGATCGAGGCGGGCAAGGAGGCGGAAGACCGCCTCCGTGCCGGCCGTCTGCGGTCCGAGAAGAGCATCGCGAAGGCCCGCCGTGACATCCGCACGGCCGAGGCCGCGCGTCAGCGTTTCATCATGGCGAACCTTCGCCTGGTGGTTTCCGTGGCCCGGAAGTACCAGGGACAGGGTCTCCCGCTTCTGGATCTGATCCAGGAAGGGAACATCGGCCTGATGCGGGCCGTGGAGTTGTTCGACTGGCGCCGGGGATTCAAGTTCTCGACGTACGCGACGTGGTGGATCCGCCAGGGCATCACCAGGGCGATCGCCGACCGCTCGCGGTCGATCCGGCTGCCGGTCCACATCCACGACCGGCTGCGGAAGCTCAACCGCACGCGGTTCCAGTTCGCGCAGTCGATGGGCCGAGAGCCCTCTCGCGAGGAGCTGGCGAAGGCTCTGGACACCACGGTGGACGAGATCGACGACCTGACGGAGATGGGCCGGCGCGAGCCGCTCTCCCTCCAGTCGCCCGTCGGCGAGGATACGGAGCTCGGAGATCTGATCGAGGAGATCGATTCCGAGGCCGGGTTCGCCGAGGTCGAGGACCAGCTGCTCCGTGAGGAGATCGGCGGGGCCGTGGACAAGGTGCTCGATGAGCGGGAGCGTCACGTCGTGGCACTCCGATACGGGCTCGAGAATGGGCAGCCCCTGTCGCTGCGGGAGACCGGGAAGGTACTCGGACTCTCGGGTGAGCGGGTTCGCCTGATCGAGCGAGAGGCGCTGCGGAAGCTCCGCGACTCGAACCTCATCACAGGCGTGGCGCTGGGCGGCTAAGAGCCGCTCAGCGACGCAAGTCGCAAACGAGGCGGGCTCTCTTCGAGAGCCCGCCTCTCGTCATTCCGGGATCTCGACGGGAGCGGCCTCGCGCTTGACCTGGATCTGATTGCTCACGTCCGTGACGCCGCGCGTGTCCCACGCGTCATCGCCGGCGGCGCGTTTCGCGACCGTGGTCGTGGCGGTCCCCGTCAAGATCACGACACCCTTCGTCACGTCGACGTCGATGTCGTATTGGTCCTCGTAGGGGCCCGTTCGGATCTGGTTCAGGAAGTCTTGCTTGATGTCGCTATCGGATCTCTCATCCTTCGAGTCGTCCGCGTACCACTCGTAGTAATAGCGATTCTCCGGATATGCCCAGGGGCTCATCATGCGTGGTCACCTCCGCGAGGGGTCTCTACCCTCGATACGCTCGAGTCAATCACGGGAGTGGCGCGGCGGATGAGCCGCATCAACGCCTCGCCGGCGAAGACCAAGGCAAGGCCGATGCCGGCTGCCATGAGCAATCCGGGCACTTGAACGCTTTCGATCGGCTCTCCGCCTCCCGACGGCAGAGCGAGGGTTTCGTCGTGGGAAACGAGGGCGCCGACGCGCCGATGCCTATCGACCGACGGGGGTCCGCTGACGACGAAAGCGTCCATCCGCTGCTCTCTTCCGTCCACCAACTCGACCCGGAAGGGCACCCTCGCCTCGCAGCCGATCGGCCCTCGTACGCATGGGACCCCTTTGCCCACCTCGATCACGTCGAACGTGCCGGGTTCCGCCGACCGCCATTCGGGCACAAGGGCGTTCGTCACGTCGACCTCTGCGTAGCGCAGCGGTTCCCCCGCGCCGCCTTGGTTGAGGGCGAGGAGCCATCGCTCGACGATCCCTTCTGGTCGCTCCCGGCTCGCGCAACCGGGGAGCACCAAGAGGAGCAACGCAGCCGCCAGCACGCCTCGCTTCACGTCGACACCGCCTCGTCCATCGCGACGAGGTTCGCGTCCTTCGTCTCCGGGACGTATCGCCAGGCGATCCACATCGTCGCGGGGATCAGGGCGATGACCGTGAGCGACATCGCGTCACCGATCGAACCGATCGCGCCGCTGACGTGATCGCCGAGCAGTCCGACCACGAGCGGCGCCACGATCGCGCCTGGGATCTCGAAGGCGTTCCGGCACCACGCTGCCGCTCGGCTCCGCACGTAGGTGGGAAACGGCTCGGTCGAGAACGCGGAGGTCACCGCCACCGACCCGAGCCCGAACGCGATCGCGAGGCACAGGACCGGCAGCATCAGCAGCTCGTCGTGGATCTGGAAAAGCCAGGTTCCGAACACCAGGGTCCCGAGCATGTAGGCCTCGAACACGGGCTTGCGGCCGAACCGGTCCATCAACCGACCGGCGACGAAGAATCCGACCGCGCCGACAACGCCCGCCGCCGCGAGGTACAGGCCGGAGAGGGAGACCGACATCCCTACCTCCTGCTGCGCGTAGTACGCCCACCAGAACGAAGCCGATGCGGCGACGGCATGCCGAAGGAAGGTCACGATCCCAACCGTCGTGACCGTCGAGCGGTAGGCGGGCTTCCACGGTTCGAGGAGGCCGACGTGGTCAAGGCGTTCGAACGCCTCGCTCCGCTGGAGCACGCTGTAGCGCTCGGTCTCCAGAAGGGATCGGCGACCGATCGCGATCAGGACCAGCGGTACGAGCGCGAGGAGGTAGTAGATCCGCCACGAGACGTCGAACGGCAGCAGTCCGAAGACGAACGCGAGCACACCCACCGCGATCCCGCCGAGGGTGTTCATCGACGTGACGATCCCGAGCGCTCGGCCACGCTCGTTGCGCGGGAACTCCTCGGTCACCATCGTGATCGCGACCGCCCATTCGGATGCAAGGAAGATCTGGGACGCGAACTGCGCCCCGGTGAGGAACGCGATGTTCGGGGAGAGCGCCGTGAGGGCTGCGCAGATCGTGTAGCCGAGGATCGTGAAGAGCAACAGGCGTTTCCGGCCGATACGGTCCGCCTGCGCAGCGAGCACGAAACCCACGAAGCCGCCGAGGCCCACGATCGCCCGGATCCACCCGGCCTGCGCCTCGGTGCCGCCGAGATCGACGAGCACCAACGCGAGGACGAAGGAGAGGACGAAGTTGTCGTAGCCCTCGAAGAAGGTGGCCGAGGAGAGAAGGAAGAGCAGCTTCCGGCGGTACGCCGCGTCGTGCGTTGCTGGAGGCGATGTGCTCACGGGTGATCGCCCGCCAGGATCCGAGCCTCGATGAGCTGTCGCTCCAAGGCCTCTCGCACCTGGTTCAAGAACGCATCGACGTCCTCCTCCGTCGACGCGTCGCCCGTGGGCTCGATCGGCTCCCCGAAGGCGAGGCCGAGGCGTGGGCGCAGCGGTGGGTCCCAATGGCGGCCGGACTTCGACCATCGGCGGTGCGTGCCCCAGATCCCGACCGGGATCACGGGGGCGCCGGTCGGGAAGGCGATGCGCGCGATCCCGCTCCGGATGCGCTGGAGCTCTCCGGGCTTCGGGTTCACGGCTCCCTCCGGCGCGATCGCGGCGACCGCACCACGGCGGATCGTCGCGGTCGCCTCGTCCAGAGCGCCTGCGTCGCTGCGCCCACGGCGGATGGGGATCTGGCGGTAGCTGCGGAGGATCCAGCCGGTGACGGGCACATCGAACACCTCGGCGGCGACGAGGAAGCGCACCACGCGTCGACGTCGCCACGCAACCTCGGCGGCGAGGCACGGCCCGTCGAGCACGCTGATGTGATCGAACGCCAGGATCGCCGGCCCGGAGAGGGGGACACGGTGGATGCCCGTCACCCGAACCCGGAAGAGCGCGCGTTCGATCGCGACCACGAGGGGGACGCCGAACCGCCACCAGGGGTTCAGATCGCCGCGAACGGCAGTCGCCTCGACTGGCTCGGTCATCCGTCGAACACCACGACGGAGCGGATCACCTCGCCGGCGAGCATGGCGCGGAACGCTTCGTCGAGATCGTCGAGTCCGAGCTCCCGGCTGACCATGCCGTCGAGGTCGAGGCGCCCGTCGAGTGCCCACCGCGCCATCTCCGGGAGATCCTCCGAGGGGATCGGGTCGCCGCCGTCGGTGATGAGCAGCGACGTCTTCCGCGGGTAGGCGGCGTTCTCCGTGCCGTTCCACGCGAGGGTGACCTCCGCGGGTATCGGCGGCACGCCGATTGCGACCGCGACGCCCGCGTAGTCCAGCATCGCCACCGCTTGGGAGACGACCTGGGGAACGCCGGTCGCTTCGAACGCGAAGTCGACGCCGTCGCCACCCGTGAGCTCGCGAACCGCCGCGACGGCGTCGACATCCGACGCATCGACCGTGTCCGTCGCCCCGAACCGCGTCGCCCACTCCAGTTTCGGCGCGGCGATGTCCACGGCGATCAACCGCTCGGCGCCGGCGATCCTCGCCCCCTGCAGCGCCGCGAGACCGATCCCTCCTAGGCCGATCACCGCGATGCGGGCGCCGGTCCACACCTTCGCCGTCTGCGTGGCCGCGCCGACGCCGGTGGAGACACCGCATCCGAGCAGGCATCCGCTCCGGAGCGGCAGCTCGGCCGGCATCGGGATCGCCTGCGCGGCGTGCGCGACGGTATGCGTGGCGAGGGTCCCGAGCGAGAGCGTCCCCGAGAGCGGCGCGGCGTCCCGCGCCCGGCGGACGCGGGGAGGCTGCACCCACGCGTGGGAGCACCGGCGCGGGACGCCGCGCCGGCAGGGACCACAGGATCCACACGGAACCGCCCAGGAGAGCACGACCGGTTCGCCGACGGCGGGCGTCTCGACGCCGTCGCCGACCTCCTCGACGATGCCGGCGCCCTCGTGGCCGAGCAGCATCGGGAACGGAGCCCCCCAGTTCCCGTGTTCGATCGCCCACAGGTCCGAATGGCAGACGCCGCTCGCCACCATGCGGACGAGCACCTCGCCGGGACCCGGCGGGTCGATCTCGAGCTCCTCGATCCGCACCGCATCTCCGACCGCATCGACGACGGCGCCGACCGGCTTCTGCGACACACGCTCTCCCTTCGGCTGCGAGCGGCTCATGCTAGCGTCGGCGTCGCCCATGGACGTTCAGACCCTTCGCGACCGCGCACACGCGCGATACCCCGAGTTCCTCGAAACGCTGGAGGCCATGGTCAACGTCGACTCTGGCTCGTACTCGCCCGAGGGCGTGAACCGGATCGCCGACATGTGTGAGCACAGGTTCGAGCAACACGGATGGGAGGTCGAGCGACGCTCCCACGACGGCGACCCGAGACTCGGAGACCTCCTGATCGGCCGCCTCCGAGGGACCGGGGGACCCGATGTCTTGCTGGTCGGGCACATGGACACGGTTTTCGACGACGGCACGGTCGCGGAGCGGCCGTTCCGGGTGGACGGCGACATCGCTCGAGGACCCGGCGTCTCCGACATGAAGGCGGGTCTCCTCGCTGGGTTCTTCGCGACACACGTTCTGCAGGACGTGGGTTTCGACGGCTTCGGGACGATCACCTACATCTGCAACCCCGACGAGGAGATCGGCTCTCCCTTCTCCGGACCGGTCATCCGCGAGCTCGCTCCGGAGCACGACGCCGCACTGGTGCTGGAGGGCGCCCGGGCGAACGGCGACGTCGTCTCCGCGCGCAAGGGGATCACGGACTTCACGATCGAGATCGTCGGGCGAGCGGCGCACGCCGGCGTGGAGCCCGAGAAGGGGCGCAACGCCGTCTTGCAGGCGGCGCACACGATCCTCGCCCTGCAGAGTCTCAACGGACGGTGGCCGGGAGTGACCTCCAACGTCGGGGTTGTTCGAGGTGGCACGCGATCGAACGTCGTGGCAGAACGGTGCGAGCTCCAGGTCGACCTCCGTTCACCCGAGCTCGCCTCGCTGGAGGAAGCCGAGTCAGAGGTGAAACGGATCTGCGCCGACATCGCCGTTCCGGACGTGAGCATCACGATCGACGTGCACGGCTGGCATCGGCCGATGGAGAAGGGCGAGGGCGCGCGGCGTCTCGTCGACGTCGCTGTCGGTGCCGCGTCTGAGCTCGGCTTCGAGCTGAAGGACGCCGCGACCGGCGGCGCCTCGGACGCCAACACGACGAGCTCCGCGGGGACGCCGACCATCGACGGTCTCGGCCCGGTCGGCGGCGACGACCATGGACCGGCTGAATGGGTGGATCTCGCGAGCGTCGTTCCTCGGACCGCCTTGCTCGCAGCGATCATCTCGCGTGTGTGACCGATGACGGGTTGGCCGAGTCAAGAGCTGCACCCCGAGGCGTACCGGGCTCTCGTCGAGGGCGCGCCGGCGATCCTCTACATCGACCGCCCCGATGAGATGTCGACCAACCTGTACACGAGCCCGCAGGTCGTCGACCTGCTCGGCTACAGCGTCGAGGAGTGGATGCGCGATGCCGAACTATGGTTCCGCGCTCTTCACCCGGAGGATCGGGAGCGCGCCGTGGAGGAGCATCGAACCTCGAACGCCGAAGGCCAGCGCTTCCTCTCCGAGTATCGGATCCTTTCGAAGGATGGACGGGAGGTGTGGATCCGCGACGAGGCCGTGCCCGTGAAGGCGGAGGACGACACCGTCTTGTACTGGCGAGGCGTGATGGTCGATATCACCGCTCAGAAGCAGGCCGAGGACCAGCTTCGATCCAGCCTCGAGGAGGTGCGGCGGATGGTCGCGCAGCGGCGCGATCTGGCGCAGCTCCTCGAGACCGCGCAGGAGGAGGAACGCCGGCGGATCGCCGCCGACATCCACGACGATCCGATCCAGGTCATGAGCGCCGTGGACATGCGTCTCCAGCTCATGCTCGATCGCCCCGAGCGTGTGGAGGCGCACGAGCTCGGCGAGCTCGCGGAGGAGCTGCGTTCGGCGATCGATCGTCTCAGGAACCTCCTCTTCGAGCTGCGACCGGTGGCTCTGGACCTCGAAGGACTCGCTCCGGCGATCGAGATGTATCTCGAACACGCTGCGAAGGACACGGGATGGACGTGGGAGCTGACGGATGCGCTCGACGAAGAGCCGACGTCGGAGGCCCGGGTCGCGTTCTATCGGATCGCCCAGGAAGTTGTGGGGAACGCACGCAAACACGCGAACGCCACCCGCGTCGACGTTCGGCTGTCGTCGGTCGACGGGGGCCTGCTCTTACGGATCGCGGACAACGGCGACGGGTTCGATCCGTCCGAGACGCCTCTTCCCGGCCACCTCGGGCTGGCCACCGTCACCGAACGGGCCGAGCTCGCGGGCGGTTGGTGCCATGTGGACAGCAGGCCGGGCGAGGGCGTGGTCCTCGAGTGCTGGATGCCGCTGGGCACGCCCGTGGACGCGACCTGACCTCCTGGGTGGATCGGAAGCCGGTTCCCTCGACCGATACGCCTATCCGGGCGGAGGCGGGAGCGCCGGGACCGCGATCACGTGCGCGTGCGAGATGGGCGTACGGCGTGGGCCCTTGTCGCCGATCCTGCACTCGACACGGTGCACGCCCTTCGTTCGCTGCGCGATCGAGGCCACGAGATCATGGAGGTCGGGAGGGAGGAACCCCTCGAGGAGAGCCGTCCCGCGCTCGACACGCACGGACAGCGACGGAGCGCCGCGGGTCCGGGGATCCTTCGCGAGCGCCGTGCGCAGCCGAGCCTCTGCCAGGACGTCCGCTCGGGCGGAGGCGGACGGAGGGACGGCTCGCCAAACGAAGCCGAGCCAGCGTTTCAGCTCCCGCCGGTTCTTCCACGCCCAGATCCCTGCGGTCGCACGACCGACCGGAAACAAACTCCACAACTTGGCCATCCTCGGTACTCCCTCCTGCCCAGGTGCACTCATCCCGTACCCGCGAGAGGTGTGGTCCGAACCTGTACGTGCGGTGTTTCGCTCGGTGGCGTCCCGGGTAGCGGCGAAGTATCGGCCGATCAGTCGGACGGCCGTAACCCCAGGAGGTGGAGATGTACGAGATGTGGACGTATCGCACCACCGTCGTGCGGGAGCCCGCCGTCGATCTCACCGGTTTCAAGGTTGAGGCGAAGGACGGGAGCATCGGGAAGGTCGACGAGTCGGCCGCCGATGCGGGCAAGAGCCACGTCGTGGTGGACACCGGCCCATGGATCTTCGGTCGGAAGGTGATCCTCCCGGCCCGGACCATCGAGAGGATCGACCTCGACGACCAGGCCGTGTTCGTCGACCGCACGAAGGAAGAGATCAAGAACGCGCCCGAGTTCGACCCCGAGCGTGGATTCGACCCCACGTACCAGGATGAACTTGGTGGGTACTACGGGCGGTACTACAGCTAGTCAGAGGTGACGCGGGAGGACCCGGAGGGCCGGAGGCCCTCCGGGTCCTCCGCGTTTCCGGTTAGCGCGCTCCTCAGGCGGGCGACGCGTCGCCCGCCCGCGTCGCCCAGAGCATCACGTCGTCGGCCGCCGGCGGGACCGGGACGTCGGGCGACGTCCACTCGAGCTTCGCGAACATCCGCTGATAAGCGGCGTGGAACGGGAAGATCAGCGTCTGGACGAACGCCGTCGACAATCGGCGGTTCGAGGTGAGCGCTCGCGCCCTGACCTTCGTGATGCGCGGCGAGCCCGCGCCGGTCCACGTGTAGCCGCCGATCTCGAAACCGGCGGCTCGGACCTTCTCGAACAAGACCCCGGGTTCATCGCGACGAACGTGGCCGCATGCATCGTCGAGCGGCGACCACATGGAGGCGTGGATGGGGGTCGAGAGGATCAATACTCCACCGGGACGGCTGACCCGGGCCATCTCCTCGAGGAGGCCGGTGTCGTCGTCGACGTGTTCGACGACCTCGAAGGCAAGCACGGCGCCGAAGGACCGATCGGCGAAGGGGAGCGCCTCTCTCGCCGGCACGGTGCGGCCTCCTTTGGCGGCGAGCCGGTTCAGGGCGTGGGCAGAGGCATCGATGTAGGTGGATGTGGCGACGGGAGCGGTGGGTCGGAGCCCCGGCCCGATCTCGAGGACCGAACCTCCCCCGACGCGCGGCGCGACCCAGTTCCACACATGAGGTCGGACCTGCACGACCCGGCGAGACCCGCTCCAGTGGTCGGCGTGCTCAGTGTCTGTCCGAGACGGTCCGCTCTGCTCCTCGGGTGTCTCGACTTCTCGCACCGGACCTCCGTCGTCGTCGAAGCGGGGAGCATACCCGGGCGTGTCTCGGTGAGCGGCCCGAGCCTTCCCGGTCCATGCATGTGAAGCTGATCAGAGCGATCAGCCGGTTTCGGCAGAGGCGAAGGCACCATAGGCCACCAACCTCACCCTAGGACTGTGAGGGCGTCGGCGGGGCGTCGGCGGCGTCGCGCTCGCCGCTGGGCCGCCGCGACGCTCTCGAGGTCCCTTTCGAACAGAGAGAGAGGAGCCGGACACCCGACTCCTCTCCTTGGGACGAGATCGACGCGATCTCGCTATGCGAACGCCACGGTCTTCGCGCCGGTGATGACCTCTTCGACGACCTTGGCGGCACCGACGATCGTCGCTCCCTTCACGAGCTGCTCCTCGGTGATGCCGCGCGGCTTCGTGCAGGCGCCGCACAGCCACACCTGACCGCCGTTGTCGACGAACTCGCGGTACAGGTCACCGAGCGCCGGCAGACCCGGCTGCGCGATCCCGTCGGAGCCGCCCTCGGTCCCCAGCCACACCGCGTCGATCGTGCACAGGACGACGGCCTCTTGCCCCGCGATCGCCGCGATGTTCGCCGCCACGAACGGCAGCGTCGCTCGCTCGGGGTCCTCCTTGCCGTGCGTGCAGTTGAAGATCAGTTTGTCGCTCATCTCATCGTCCCCTTTCAACACTCACCTGGAGGCGCCCTTCCTCGGACGCCTCGATCGAACGAACGACGTGGCCCATCATCCGAGCGAGCGGAGGGAGGTCTTCCTTGGCCGCGGGGTCGCGCGTGCTCACCACGAGCACGTCGCCGACCGGGATCTGTTGCACACGGCGGCGGAACTCCCCGGCGAGGCCATCAGCGCATCCCAGGCTCCCCGCGTCGAAGCGATGCACGGTCCCGGGTGCATCCGCGGTGATCGAGCGGAACCCCGAGCACAGCAGGTCGATCGCCTCCACGCGTCCGTCGGCGCCGACGTCGAGCATCAGGTGCTGCTCGATCACTCGCCACCCCTCGGGCTCATGGAGGCGGAACCGGTAGGTCACCGTCGCGCGCCCCTCGACCTCTCCGACGCTCGTGGAATCGACCTCGAACACGTCGGCGTCGGCGAACCAGCCGATGAACCGCTCGATCGAGGCGTCGGCGTCCGATTCGGTCGCGGGCCCGCTCGGGAGGAGCATCCTGAACCGAACCTGGTCGGCCAGGAGCGACCTCACCGCGCTGAATCCCCGTGACGCCAGGCCATCGACGAGCGCGGCTCCAACCTCCCGTGCTCCCATCGGCGAGGTGCGACCCATGTCGAGCTCGACCGCGCTCACCCCTGCAGGACGGGGTAGATCTCGTCGGCGACGAGGCCGTGAGCCTCGCGGTGCACCGCGTGCGCGGCGTCTGCATTCGGCGCGTCGATCAGGCAGAAGACCCTGCCG
>Ga0070698_100008500_pt1 | contig 11082 bp, 9 predicted proteins | sample KBSK1502metaG_FD_65477 | JGI IMG/M metagenome (GOLD analysis project Ga0070698, IMG submission 65477) | Corn, switchgrass and miscanthus rhizosphere microbial communities from Kellogg Biological Station, Michigan, USA - KBS K1-50-2 metaG | ecosystem: Host-associated > Plants > Roots >...
GCCGCCAAGACAAGCAGCTGAAGAAGCGTGTACATTCGGGCGTCCTGCCCGGCCATCACCTCAAACGGTGAGACCGCAACGAGCAGCGCGGCCGCGAGCGCCGGGACGTCCCCCGATAGCCGCCGCATGATCGCGTAGGTCAAAGGGACGCAGCCAGCGCCGAAAACGGCAGACGGCGTTCTTAGCGCGACCTCGCCCGTCCCCGCGAGACCCGCCCACGCCTTAATCAGCGCGTAGTACAATGGCGGGTGGTTGTCGTGTGTCGCCAGGAAGTCCAGCAGATCGCGCCAGCCCTTATGGACCGCGTAGGCCACGAACGCCTCATCGAACCATACGCTGTTCCGGCCGAGGAGGGCGGCCCGCAGGCCCAGGGCAACCGCCACGATCACCGCCAGCCCCGCGTATCTCCTCAATCGCTCTCCCTCGCTCTCGAGGCCACTCGAATCGAACTCTCATCCTCTCTCTTCTATGCATGCCCCCCCTGAAAGCTTCGGAGACCTGCGAGGTGATTCATTTCCAGGATGCCTCTCCGTTGACAGGCCCCCCAGGGCCGAGTACACTCCCCGATGGGTGAGCGCTGTGATTTCCAGCAATGATTTCCGTGCCGGAGTCCACTTTCTGCTCGACGGCGAGATGTACGTCGTGATCGCCTCGGATCACGTGAAGGTCGGCCGCGGACCGGCGTACGTCAAGGCCAAGATCCGCAACACCAAGACCGGCGCCACGACCGAGCGGACCTTTCGCGCCGGCGAGCGGGTCCCGCTCGTGTACCTCGAGCGCAAGACGATGCAATACCTGTACACGACGGGGGACGAGTTCATCATGATGGACAAATCCACCTACGAGCAACTGTCGCTGCCGCGGGCGTTGCTGGGGGAGGCGGTCCGGTTTCTCACCGAAAACATGGACGTGACGGTCGTCTTTCACGAGGAGACCCCGATCGGGGTGGAGATGCCAAACGCGGTGGACCTCCGCGTCGTCGAGACCGCCCCCGGGTTCCGGGGAGACACCGTGAGCGGAGGCTCCAAACCCGCCACCCTCGAGACCGGGGCGGTGGTCCAGGTGCCCTTGTTCGTGATGGCCGGCGAAGTCGTCCGGATCGACACCCGCACCGGCACCTACCTGGAGCGGGTTCGCTAATTCCGGCCCCCGGTGCTTGCCCCCGACCCCTTGGGCTAAATGTGATATTATAGTAGGAACTGTCACGCCCCACGGCGTGCGGCCCTCAGGCGGATAGTGCCACGCGGCGGAGACGCCCGCAGCTCCAGCGGCGTTTCGGCCGGATCGACCGGATGGCGCGTCGGGGAACGCACCGGGAGGAGGAGCAACATGGTTGTCGAGAGCGAGACGACGCAAAAGCTGGCGGTAAACGAGTTCCAACGGCACCCCAAGGATACCGGGTCCCCGGACGTGCAGATCGCCCGTCTCACCGAACGGATCAACCACTTGAGCGACCATCTGAAGGCTCACAAGAACGACTTCCACTCTCGCCGTGGCCTGCTGCGGATGGTTGGGCAACGGCGGCGTCTGCTCACCTATCTCAACACGCACGAATTGGAGCGCTATCGCGCGATTGTCGACCGGCTCGGCTTGCGGCGGTAGAGACGGAGCGGGGAGTCCCCGCTCCGTCGCCGTCTTGGGCATCCCGGGCGGGACGCAAGCGATCAAGAGAAGGAGGACGCGGTGACACGAGAGCAGTCTCATCCGGTTGGGCGGATCGCCCGTGTGGAGGTCGAACTCGACGGGCGCCCGTTATCGATTGAGACGGGCCAATTGGCCAAACAAGCCAACGGGGCCGTTGTGGTGCGGGCCGGCGATACGATGGTGTTGGTCACCGCCACGATGTCGGCGGCGCCCCGCGAAGGGATCGACTTCTTCCCGCTCACGTGCGATTACGAAGAGAAGATGTTCGCCGCCGGAAAGATCCCCGGCGGTTTTTTCAAGCGCGAAGGCCGGCCGGGCGAGCGGGCGATCCTGACCGGGCGCCTGATGGACCGGCCTCTGCGCCCGTTGTTCCCCAAAGGGTTCCGCCGCGACGTGCAGGTCATCGCCACCGTGCTCAGCACCGATCAGGATAACACCCCGGACCTGCTGGCTGTGACAGGGGCCGGGGCGGCGCTCAGCATTTCCGACATCCCCTTCGGCGGCCCGGTGGCCGCAGTGCGGATCGGCATGCAGGACGGGCGGCTGATCCTCAATCCGTCCCAGCGCCTCATCGATGAGAAAGCCACGGATCTCGATCTCGTGGTCGCCGGCACCCGCGAGGCGATCACGATGGTCGAAGCGGGAGCGCGGGAGATCCCCGAAGAGCGTCTCCTCGAGGCCCTCGACATGGCCCACCGCGAGATCAAGCGGATCATCGGGGCCATCGACGATCTGGCCCGCGAGGCCGGCCGTCCGAAGGTCACGGTGGATCTCGTCGCGCACGCCGACGTGGACGCCGCCGTGCGCGAGGCCGCCTCCCACCGAATCGTGGACGCGCTGGTCCGCCGCGACAAGCAGTCCCGCGAAGCGGGGCTGGCGGAGGCCAGCGCAGACGCACAACTCGCGCTCGCCGAACGATTCCCCAACCAGGCCAAGGTGGTCGCGGACGCCGTCGATGCGCTGATCAAGACCGAGGTCCGCCGGATCATCCTCAACGAAGGGATCCGGCCCGACGGGCGGACCCCCACCGAGATCCGTCCGCTCGACGCGCAGGTCGGTCTGCTCCCGCGGGTGCACGGGTCGGGCCTCTTCGTGCGCGGACAGACCCAAGTGCTGACGACCTGCACGCTCGGGACGGGCCAGGACGAGCAGATCATCGACGATCTGAGCCTCCGGGAACGGAAGCGCTACATGCATCATTACGATTTCCCGCCGTACAGTGTGGGTGAAGTCCGGCCGCTTCGGAGTCCGGGCCGGCGCGACATCGGGCACGGCGTGCTGGCCGAGCGCGCGGTCGAGGTGATGGTCCCGCCGGAAGAGGAGTGGCCGTACACGATCCGGTTGGTTTCCTTGGTGCTGGAGTCGAACGGCTCCACGTCGATGGCGTCGGTGTGCGGCAGCACGCTGGCGTTGATGGATGCCGGGGTCCCGATCCGCAAGCCGGTGGGGGGGATCGCGATGGGTCTCATCACCGGCGCCGAAGGCGACGATCGCGTGGCGATCCTCACGGACATCCAAGGGATCGAGGACGCGCTGGGCGATATGGACTTCAAGGTGGCCGGCACCCGAGATGGCGTGACCGCGCTCCAGTTGGATATGAAGATCCGTGGGCTGCCCCGGGAGATCTTCCAAAAGGCCCTGGTGCAGGCCCGGGACGCGCGTCTCCGGATCCTCGACGTCATCGAGCGGACGATTCCCGCCCCGCGGGCTGAGTTGTCGCCCTATGCTCCGCGCATCACCACGGTCCTCATCAACCCAGAACGGATCCGCGAAGTGATCGGTCCCGGCGGCAAGGTCATCAACAAGATCACCGCCGAGACGGGCGTCAAGATCGACATCGAGCAGGACGGCCGGGTGCTCATCGCCTCGGCCGACGCCGACGCCGCGTTGCGCGCCCGGCGGATGATCGAGGATATCGTGAAAGAGGCGAAACCCGGCGAAGTGTACCGGGGCAAGGTCACCCGTCTCATGAACTTCGGGGCGTTCGTGGAGATCTTTCCGGGGAAAGAGGGGCTCGTGCACATCTCCGAGCTGGCCCCCGGCCGGGTCAACAAGGTCGAAGACGTCGTGAAGATCGGCGACGAGATCGAGGTCAAGGTCAAGGAGATCGACAACTTGGGCCGCGTGAATCTAACCCGCCGGGGTCTGTTCTCGGCCGAGGAGATGGCCGCCGCTGCGTCCCGGCCGGACAGCGGCGGGGATGGCAGCGGGACCGAAGGGGATCGGCCCGAACGATTCGACCGGCACGCGCGCGGGCCAAGGGATCAAGGGCACCGGGATCGGGGCCCGCGGCGAAAGCGGAGCCCCTAGTGACGCGCACCGATCCTGGCGTGAGAGAAGCCTCCGCGAGGAGGCTTCTCGGCTACCTGCGGGTCAGCGGCCCGGTCCGCGCCGGTATGCGAGGCGGGGAGGCCGCGGGGAGTCCTGTGGATGGGGATGGCGATGGCGGTTGATCAGGCGTTGTACCGTCGCACGGTGCTCGCGAACGGCCTCACCGTCATCACCGAGCCGATGGACCACGTGCGGACGGTCGCGCTCGGGGTCTGGGTGGCCGCCGGGTCCCGGTTCGAGGACGTCCCCCGCAACGGCGTCTCACACTTTATCGAGCACATCTTGTTCAAAGGCACCGCGACCCGATCCGCCCTCGCGATCGCGGAGGCGATGGATGCCATCGGGGGCCAACTCAACGCGTTTACGGACAAAGAGCAGACGTGCTATTACCTCCGCGTGATCAGCGAGCATCTCGAGGAGGGGCTCGGCGTGCTGGCCGATATGCTGCTCCATCCGGCCATCGATGCCGAGGCGCTCGAGCGCGAACGGCAGGTCCTCGCCGAGGAGATCAAGATGTACGAGGACGCCCCCGACGACCTCGTCCACGATGTGTTCGCGGAGACCCTGTGGCCCGGCCATCCCCTGGGACGGCCCGTGTCGGGCACCCTCGTCACCCTCGCGGGCCTGCGGCGCGAGGACTTACGCGCCTACATGGCCGACCGGTATCGCCCCGACGCTGTGCTCGTGACCGCCGCGGGGCTGCTCGAGCACGACCAGATCGTTGGGCTCGTCGAGCGCGCGCTCGGACCGTGGGCGGGGCGCGCGACGCCGAGCGTCCACCTCCCTCCGGATCCGCAGCGGGCCACGGCCTATCGGAGCAAGGAGATCGAACAGGTCCACGTCTGCCTCGGCGTCCCCGGCCTCCGCCAAGCGCACCCGGATCGATACGCGCTGGCGGTCCTCGATTCGGCGCTCGGCAGCGGGATGAGCAGCCGGTTGTTTCAGGAGATCCGCGAGGAGCGCGGCCTGGCGTATGCCATCTCGTCGTACCAAATGGCCTTTAGCGATGCCGGCGCATTCGCGGTGTACGCCGCCGCGAGCCCGCTCGCCGCGCGCGAGGTCATCCGGCTCACGCTGGACGGTCTCGTACGCGCACGGGAAGGGTTGACCGCCGATGAGGTCTCCCGGGCCAAGGAGTCTCTCAAGGGCAGCCTAATGTTGGGTCTGGAGACCCCGGGGAGCCGGATGTCGAAATTGGCCCGCTCCGAGATCTACTTTGGCCGGCAGATCACGCTGGACGAAATTCTCGCCGACGTGGCCGCCGTGCGGGGCGAGGATGTCCAGAGGCTGGCCGAGGAATTGCTGGTGCTGGACCGCCTCGCGCTGGCCGCGATCGGTCCATTCGATCAGCAGCCGGGTCTCGCCGGCACCATCGACGAGGAGGTGCGGGCGCATGACGATGCATAGAGTCGTCGTGGCGGGCGCCGCCGGGCGGATGGGGCGCGCCGCGGTTCGGACCATCACACGGCGTGATGACATGATGCTGGTGGGCGCGCTGGGCCGCGTCACCGGCGTCGGGCAGGACGCGGGCATGGTGGCCGGCGCGGGCGCGATCGGGGTGCCGATCACCGCGAATCTTCCGGAGATCTTCCTCGTGGGGCGCCCAACGGTGCTGGTCGATCTCGGCCGGGGGGAGTCCGCGTGTGAGCATGCGCTCACGGCACTTGACCACCGCGTGCCGGTGGTGATCGGGGCGACGGGGTTCTCGCCTGACGCGGTCGCGACGGTGCGAGAGCGCGCCGCCTCGCAGCGGGTCGGCGCGCTCATCGCGCCCAACTTTGCGATCGGCGCGTTGCTGATGATGGAGTTTGCCCGTCGAGCGGCGCGCTACTTTCCCCACGTCGAGATCATCGAACTCCACCACGACCGGAAGCGGGACGCGCCGTCCGGAACGGCCGCCCGGACCGCCCGGTTGGTGGCGGAGGCCCGCGGGTCGGCGCCCCCGGCGGCGGTGGCGGAGACCGCGACCGTGGAGGGCGCGCGGGGCGGGGTGGTTGACGGCGTGCACGTGCACAGCGTCAGGTTGCCTGGGCTGGTGGCCCATCAAGAGGTGCTGTTTGGAGGCCCCGGACAGACCTTGACGATCCGGCACGACTCGACCAGTGAGGAATCGTTCATGCCGGGCCTCGTGCTGGCGATTGAGCGGGTCGGGACGCTCACGCATCTGGTCGAGGGGCTGGAGCACGTGCTCGATCCGTAGGGGAGGGAGGAAGCCATGGCGGGGTATCAGGTGGCGGTTGTCGGCGCGACCGGAGCGGTCGGCCAGACCGTGCTCCGTGTGCTCGAGGAGCGGGGGTTTCCCGTCGCGGCCCTTCGCGTCACGGCGACCGCGCGGTCGGCGGGACGAACGGTGACGTTCCGGGGCGAGACGCACACGATTGTCGAGACGTCCTCGGAGGCGCTCTGGGGCGTCCAGATCGCGTTCTTCGGGGCCGGGGGCGCGGTCAGCGAGCGGTTCGGACGCGCCGCCGCGGCGTCCGGCACGCTCGTGATCGACAAGAGTTCCATGTTTCGGATGGAACCGGACGTGCCCCTCGTGATTCCCGAGGTCAACCGGCACGCGATCCGCCGCCACCGCGGCATTATCGCGACCCCGAACTGCTCGACGATCACGATGGTGATGGCGCTCAAGCCGCTGCACGATCTTGTGCCGATCCGGCGGGTCGTCGCCTGTACGTATCAATCGGTGTCCGGCGCAGGCCGGGACCAGATGGACGCCCTCCTGGATCAGAGCCGCCGGCTCCTGGATCGGCCCGACCTGCTCCGGGACCATCCAGAGGTCGGTGAGGTGGAGCGCGTCACGGGCACTCCGCTGCCGATCGCGTTCAACCTGCTTCCCCAGTGGAAGTGGATGCCCGGCGGGGTGACGGACGAGGAAGACAAGATGGTCCGGGAGACCCGGAAGGTCATGGAAACCGACATCCCGGTGAGTGTGACCACGGTTCGGGTCCCGGTGCTCGTCAGCCACCTCATCGCGCTCCACGTCGAGTTCGCGGGCCCGCTGTCGGTCGACCGGGCGCGCGGCGCGCTGGCGGCCGCGTCCGGCGTCGAGGTGGTCGACGACCCGGAGCGGGGGGCGTACCCGACGCCGCTGTACGCGACCGGCCGGGACACCTGTGTCGTGGGGCGCCTCCGCCCGGATACCACGATCCCGCATGGGTTGTGCCTGCTCGCGGCGACGGACAATCTGCGGAAGGGCGCGGCGCTGAATGCCGTCCAGATCGCCGAGGCCGTGGTTGAGGAAGGACTGCTCGTCCCGTTGCGCGCCTGACGCGTCGCGGCAGGAGCCGCGCCGGAGAATCCTGAAGGTTCCTCATGGATGGCAAGGACATCGAGAGGTAAGACCAAGGAGGGGAGAGCGATGGCCAGTTTTGGATACGTCATCACCGCGATGGTGACGCCGATGGACCGCCAGCTGGCGGTGGATTATGACCGGGCGGCGGCGCTGGCCAAGCGGCTCGTCGACTCCGGCTCCGACGGATTGGTCGTCTGCGGAACGACGGGGGAATCCCCGACGCTCACCGACGAGGAGAAAGTCCGTCTCTTCCGCACCGTCCGAGAAGCCGTGGGCGGGAGGGCGAAGGTCATCGCCGGAACCGGAACCTACAACACCGCACACAGTATCCATCTCACGCGTGAGGCCGAGCGGGCCGGGTGCGATGGAGTGTTGCTCGTCAACCCCTACTACAACAAGCCGTCCCAGGAGGGCCTGTACCAGCACTTCAAAGCCGTAGCGGAGAGCACCCAGCTTCCGGTCATGCTCTACAACATCCAGAGCCGGACCTCGGTGAACTGCGAGCCCGCGACGATCGCCCGGCTGGCGGAGATCCGGAACATCGTGGCGGTCAAAGAGGCGAGCGGGAGCCTCGACCAGATGTCCCAGATCCGCAAACTCACACCTCCGGAGTTTCACCTGTACAGCGGGGATGACAGCCTCACGCTTCCGCTGCTGGCGGTTGGTGGCACCGGGATCGTGAGCGTCGCTGGCCACCTCGCGGGCCGCGAGATCAAGGCGATGATCCAGGCGTTCCAGGCCGGCGACGTCCGCCAGGCGCTCGGGTTGCATCTCCGCCTGTGGCCGTTGTTCAAGGTGCTCTTCATCACCACCAACCCGACGCCCGTCAAGGCGGCGCTGGCCCTCGCCGGGTTCGATGTGGGCGGGTTGCGGCTGCCGCTCGTCGAAGCGACGGCCAAGGAGCGCGAGCAGATCGCCGCGGTGCTGAAGGACCTCGCCCTTCTGCCCGTGGCCGCCTGAGCGCGGGATTCTGTCACAAGCCCACCGCAGACTCTCCACCCTCCACGCTCGGATCCGGCGGTGCCGGCGGTGTCCGCTGTGGCGAACGCGGACGCATGCCGTTCCCGGCGAAGGGTCTGGGGATCTCGGCGTGATGATTGTCGGCGAGGGTCCGGGCTTGGAGGAAGATTTGGCCGGCCGTCCGTTCGTGGGCCGCGCCGGGCGGCTTCTTGACGAACTCCTGGCCAGCATCGAGGTGCGCCGCCAAGACCTCTACGTGACGAACGTGATCAAGGATCGGGCCGCCACATCGACCGGGCCCGTGCGCGACCGGCCGCCGGCCCCCTCGGAGCTCGCCGCCTGCGCGCCATGGCTGCGCGCCCAGATCGAGCTGATCCGGCCCCGGGTCGTCGTCACGTTGGGCCGCTTCGCGCTCGCGGCCTTCCTTCCGAACGCGCAGATCAAAGATGTCCATGGGCGTCCGCAGGCGTGCGGCGGACGGACGATCCTCCCGCTCTATCACCCGTCGTATGCGCTTAGGAATCCCGGCGTCCGTCCCGTGCTCTTCAGAGATGTCAAGGCGCTCGCCGCGCTGATGGAGCGCGCGGCGGGGGCGGGAGGCCGGTGAGCGCCCGGCGCCGCCGCCGCGGCCGGCGCACGGGCGCGACGCCCCGGCTGCGCCCGCGTCCCGAGGCGGGGCGGGCCGAACAGGCCCCGCCCGCGGAAGGGGGCGCCGCCGCCGAGATACGGCGGGGAGATGGCCTCCAGATCATTCCGCTTGGCGGCCTGGGCGAGATCGGCAAGAACAGTGTGGCGATCCGCGTCGGTCGCGAGATCCTGATCGTCGATGCGGGGTTGATGTTCCCCGACGAGGAGATGCTGGGCATCGACCTGGTGATTCCGGACTTTCGGTCGATCACCGCCGAGGGCACGGTGCGCGGGATCGTGCTCACGCACGGACATGAAGACCATGTCGGCGGGCTTCCCTACCTCCTGAGAACCGTCCAGGCTCCGGTCTACGGGACGCCCCTCACGCTCGGGTTGGCCCGCCGCCGGGTTGAGGAGAGCAAGGGCGTCAAGATGAAGGGGATTCCGACGAAACCCCGCCACCCTTTCCGGATCGGACCGTTCGAGGTGGAGCTCGTACACGTCAACCACAGCATTCCCCAGGCCTGCGCGGTCGTGGCGCGCACACCGGCCGGAACGGTGGTGTGCACGGGCGACTTCAAGTTCGACCAGACGCCGATCGACGACGCGCCGACGGATTTCGCGCGCCTCGCCGAGATCGGAGAGGCCGGGGTCCTCATCGCCCTCATGGATTCCACGAACGTGGAACGGCCGGGGTATGCGCCGTCGGAACGGACCGTCGGATCGGCCCTGGATGGCATCTTCGCGCGCTCCCAGGGTCGCGTGCTCGTGACGACGTTCGCCAGCAACGTCCACCGCTTGCAGCAAGTCATCACAACCGCTGCCCGCCACGGCCGCAAGGTTGCGGTCGCGGGCCGGAGCATGGTCGACACGGTGACGATCGCCTCCGACCTTGGCGCGCTCAAGATCCCGAGGGGGACCCTCGTGCCGTTGGAGCAGATCCGCCGGCTACCCCAGCAGCAGATCGCGATCCTGACCAGCGGCAGCCAGGGCGAACCGCTCTCTGCCCTGACGCGGATGGCGGCCGGAACGCACCGATTGGTCACGATCACCCCGGGGGACACGGTCGTGCTCTCGGCCAGCCCCATTCCCGGCAATGAGAGCATGGTGGGGCGGACGATCAATCAGCTCTACCGGCAGGGCGCCGAGGTGATCCACGGCGCAGAGGTGCACGTCTCCGGGCACGCGTGCCAGGAGGAGCTGAAACTCATGTTGACGCTGCTTCGCCCACGATTTTTCCTGCCAGTGCACGGGGAGTACCGCCACCTCGTGCTCAACCGGCAACTCGCCACCACGGTGGGGATCCCAAAGGAACGGATCCTGCTGGCGGAGAATGGTCATGTGATCGAGGTGCAGGCCGGGCACATGGCCCGGGTCGGCGCGATCGAGGCGGGGAACGTCTTGGTCGATGGACTCGGTATCGGCGTCGGCACGGTGGTCCTTCGGGACCGGCGCCACCTGGCGCAAGATGGCGTGCTGATCGCGCTGGTCGTGCTCGACCATCAAACCGGAGAGTTGTTGCGGGATCCGGACATCGTATCGCGCGGCTTCGTCCATGTACGGGAGTCGGGAGACCTGATCGAGCAGTGTCGGCAGCAGGTCCGCGAGGCGATGGCACAGTGCCGCGCTCGGGGCACGACAGAATGGGGGGCTGTTCGCTCGGCGATTCGAGAGACGCTCAGCCGGTATCTGTTCGAGCAGACACACCGGCAACCGATGGTCCTTCCGTTGCTCGTGGAACTGTAGGCAGCAGACGACGCATCAGTCATCGCAGCACAGGAGGCCGCACCGTGGCCAGACGCAGAGCGTCCCGATCCAGGTCCGCGAAAGTGGTGGGCGCGGTGCTCATCGCGCTCGCCTTGCTCGTCGGCGTGAGCGTGATCCCCCCGCAGACCGGCCAGGTGCCGCAGTTCATCGCTGCGCGCCTCGGCGCCGGTGTCGGCCGTGGCCTGCCGGCCCTTCCGATCCTGAGTTTCTTCCTCGGTCTCATCTTCTTCGTCAGAGAGTCCTTCCGGTTAAGCGTTCGGATCTACGGCGTCTTCCTCGGGTACCTCATCGCGCTGGTGATGCTGCACGTGCGGTATCCGCCTGGCCGGGAGTTCGCCGCCGCCCACGCGGGTCTAGGTGGGGGAGCGGCCGGCGCGGTGACCGTGGCGACGCTCCGGCGGTGGGTCGGTGAACCGGGATTGTGGCTGGCCTTGGGGCTTGCCGGGGTCGCGACGGCC
>Ga0070698_100008501_pt1 | contig 11080 bp, 11 predicted proteins | sample KBSK1502metaG_FD_65477 | JGI IMG/M metagenome (GOLD analysis project Ga0070698, IMG submission 65477) | Corn, switchgrass and miscanthus rhizosphere microbial communities from Kellogg Biological Station, Michigan, USA - KBS K1-50-2 metaG | ecosystem: Host-associated > Plants > Roots >...
CGAACCCCCAGTTCCCGTCGATGCCCGCCCCGAAATCGGACGAGGACAGATATCCGGTCCGTTCCATTGCCATCTGTCCCTGCATCCGGTAGTCCCACAGGTGTTCTTCCCAGTCGAGCCAGGGGGTATGCATCTGACCGAACTTGAAGGTCAGGGCGCTCTTCTCCGGCGTCCAGGTCGCGAAGGCGTACTTGAGCCGATAGGCCAGCGACCCGTCGGTGTTGCGGTATACGTCGCCGGTGACGCGGGTCCCGATCCCATAGGCGAACTTGCCGATCACATTGATGTAGGCCCTGGTCACGTCGAAATTATTGTTGTGATTGGCGCTGTCCTTGAGCTGGTAGACGTACTGCGCGTAGCCGACTCCTCCGACGGTGACGGTCGGCGCCTGGGCCATGAGCGGGCACGCCATGACCATGGCGGACAGCACGAATCCGGGAATCCTTGCTCGCACGTCGCTGCTCCTTCCTGGAGGGTTTCACTTCGGCGGAAACAGGTATCCGCCATCTAGGGGAGGAAAAAGGCAGGGAGCGATCACGCGAAGGCTACTGACAGGTAACGAACCTGTAACACCGATAAACGATCAGGTCCGCGACGGGGAGGGGAACCAGCAGACGATGGTGGTGCCTTCACTTAGGGTGCTTTCCGCCCAGACCCGGCCTCCGTGGGCCTCGACCAGGTGCTTCACGATCGCCAGGCCGAGTCCGGTGCCTCCTTCCGACCGGGATCGGGAGGGATCCGCCCGGTAGAATCGCTCGAAAATGCGGGGCAGATGCTCTCCCCCGATGCCGCTTCCGGTGTCGCGCACGCTGATCCGGACGCCGCCGACATCGACCGCGGCCGCTGCGGTGATCCGGCCTCCGGCCGGCGTGTACCGGCGGGCATTGTCGTAGAGGTTGGCGAGCACCTGCCGGAGCGCTTCAGGGTCCACGAAGACGGTCTCAGCCCCGGGCCCCACCGCGACCGAGAACTGGTGCCTGGCCCGGGTCGGGGCGTCCACCGCGGTCCAGGCATCGCGTAGGGCAGGTTCCGCCAGCACCAGTCTCGGCGCCGGCCGCCAGTGTCCCGCCTCGATCCGGGAGAGGTCGAGCTGATCGTCCACCAGCCCCTGCATGCGCCGGGCATTCGCCAGAATGGTCTCGAGGAAGCGCCGCAGGGTGGGTTCGTCGGAATGATCGGCGAGCAGCGTTTCCGCGTACCCCGAGATCGAGGTGAGCGGCGTCTTGAGCTCGTGAGAGACGTTGGCGACGAAGTCCCGCCGGATGGTCTCCAGGCGGCGGAGGTCCGTCAGGTCGTGCAACACCAGGACGGCGCCTCCTCCCGGGAGAGGCCGCGCGCTGAACAGGCAGGTGCGCTCATCCAGCGCGACTTCCCGGTCCGCCACCGTCTCTCCCCGCAAGGTTGCGTTGACCGCTTCTCGTGCCGCCTTCTGATGGAAAAGGACCTGCAGCTCCGGCAGGGGCCGGTCCGCGGAATATCCCAGCAGGCGCCGCGCCGCGGGATTCGCCGTCACCACCCTGCCGGTGGAGTCGCAGGAGAGCACGCCTTCCACCATGGCGTTCACCAGGGCCTCGGTCTCGGCCTGTTTGCGCCGCAGCGACTCGAAGCGGGAGTCCAGCTCCTCGTGCATTCCCCGCAACGCGCCGACCATCGCGTCGACGTCGGGGACGCCCGAATGGGGAAACCGCGGCATGGCCCCCGAGGCGATCGCCCGCGCCGCCGCGGCGGTTTCGGTGAGCGGGCGCGCAATCGAGCGTCCCGCCACCCAGGCCAGGAGCCCACCGAGGAGAAGCGCGAGGAGCGCCGCGATCACCACCGAACGCTGAGCGCGGCCCACGACGAGATCCACCTGGTCGAGCGGCATCGCGACCCGCACCACCCCCGGCCCTCCCGGCACCGCCACGTACATGAAGTCGCTGCCGATCGTCGCGCTGCGGCGCTTCGCGTCCCCGGTCCGCCCCGCGAGGGCCGCGGCCACCTCCGGACGGCCGGCGTGGTTTTCGACCCCGGCCAGCTCCTCCCCGGGCACATCGGTATCGGCCCGGACACGGCCGGTCCGGTCGATGATGGTGATCCGCACTTGGGCCGCTCGGCCGAAGTGGGCCGCGAATTCCGGCCATGCCAGCGAATCGGCCGGAAGGGCGTTCCGGACCAGCGCCGCCTCCCGGGTGAGCCCGCCGCGCGCGTTCAGCTCGAGATCACGCCGCAGCCAGCGGTCCGCCGAGAGCACGAGCACGAGCACCGCCACCAGCAGCACCAGCACGGTGCCGGCCACCAGGCGCTGGGCGAAGTTCACTTCGCCCCTCCCCGAAAGCGGTAGCCGAACCCGCGAATCGTTTCGATCAGGTCTCCGACCTCGCCGAGCTTGGCGCGCAGCCGCTGCACGTGCATGTCCACCGTTCTGGTCTGGATGTCGGGCTGCGCCTCCCAGACGGTTTCCAGCAGCTGCGGACGGGTTTGTACCCGGCCCCGCCGTTCGAGGAGCGTCAGCAGGAGCTTGTATTCCGTGGCGGTGAGCGGCACCTCCTCCCCGTGCAGCGTCACCCGGTGGGCGCTGGTGTCCAGGGTGAGGGGTCCTTCCACCAGGGATGAACCCGCCGCGACCGCCGGGGCGGCCAGCCGCCGGAGAATGGCGGCCACCCGCAGGGTCAGCTCCTGGGGAGAGAATGGCTTGGTGAGATAGTCATCGGCTCCGAGCGACAGACCCCGGACCCGATCGGCTTCCTCCCGCCGCGCGGTAAGGAGAATGACGCCGACATCCCGCGTCTCCGGACGCTGGCGCAGCTCGCGGAGCACCTCGTAGCCCGACACGCCGGGCAGCATCAGATCGAGCACCACCACGTCGGGGCGCTCTTCCCGGGCGGACTTCAGCGCGTCCTGGCCGGTGGTCGCGGTGGACACCCGATAGCCCGCCCGCGCCAGGTGGTAGGCCACCAGCGCGGTGATGTCGGGCTCGTCATCGACGACGAGGATGCGATGGGTCATCACCGGTCCTCCCCGGAATCGGCGGGAGACGGTCCTCGGCCGCTCGCAGCGGGCATACGGCCGCGGCCGTGCGCGCGGCTCCGCTCGAGCGCGCGATGCCGCTCCAGCCGCATCGTCTCGTCGTGGGCCATCGCGTCCAGGACCGCCTGCACCAGCCGCCCGACCGCACCGCTTTCCACCCGGAGCCGATAGAGCACGAACTGGGCGATGGGCGTGTCCCGCACCACCCGCGCCTTCTTGAGCACGGTAAGGTGGCGGGACACGGTCGGCTGGGGCAGGTCGAGGACGCCGACCAGGTCGGACACGAAGAGCGGCGCCGCAGCCAGACAATTGAGGATGCGCAGCCGGGTCGGCTCCGCGAGGAGGACCAGCAGCTCGGCGGGGGAGAAGATCGACATATGCGGCGTAACATATATACGTCCAGGCGAATTTAGGCAAGCCGCGCGGCAGCGTCGCGATTGCGCTTCCCGCGCGCCCCAGGGATTTTATGCGGATGCTTCTTTCCGCCCTCCTCGCGGCGGGCCTATCCGCCGGAGCGGACACCACGCTGCTCCGGATCCTCACGACCAACGATGTCCACGGCGCGCTCGAGCCCCGGGTGTACGGGTGGTCGAACCACCGGCCGATCGGGGGCGGAGCCGCGCTCAAGGCGACGCTGGACTCAGCCGCGGCGCAGTGCCGCTGCGCGGTCGTGCGGCTCGATGCCGGCGACGAGATGCAGGGGTCGCTCGCTTCCAACCTGGTCTTCGGGCGCTCCACGGTCCTGGTGATGAACGCACTCGGACTGGATGCCGCCGTGGTGGGAAACCACGACCTCGACTGGGGCATCGACACCCTTCGGGCGCGAATGAAGGAGGCCCGTTATGCGTGGGTTGCCGCCAACGTCTTCGACTCCACCACGGGCCGGCGGCCGCGCTGGGCGGTCCCGTACACCGTAATCACGCGGGGCGGTCTCCGGATCGCGGTGGTGGGCTATTTGACGCCGTCCACCAAGACGATCGTGAAAGCCGAGAACGTGGCCGGGCTCAGGTTCGGCCGCGGCGCCGAGGCCATTCGCGACGCGCTCGATTCAGTCCGCGCCGCACGGCCCGATCTCACCATCCTGGTGGCCCACGAGGGAGCCTATTGTGACTCGCTCCCCTGCCACGGCGAAATCGTGGATCTGGCCCGGGAGCTCGACTCCACCCGGGTGCAGTTCATCGTGTCCGGGCACACCCACTCGCTGGTCAACACGGTGGTGCACGGCATTCCGATCGTCCAGTCGCGCGCCAACGGCACGGCGTACGGGATCAGCGACCTGATTCGAAGCGCCGATGGCACCCTGCGCTGGGATGTCCGGATCGAAACCGTCTGGGCCGACCGGGTCACTCCCGATCCCGGGGTGGACGCGCTGCTGGCCCGCTACCGTCCCGAAGTCGAGAGGCTCTCCAGGCAGGTCGTCGCCGTCCTGCACGATTCGTTGCCCGCCCTCCGCGGGGAATACCCGCTCGGCAACCTCATCGCCGATGCCCAGCGCGCCGCCGCGCCCGGCACCGATTTCGCCCTGATGAACAACGGCGGCATCCGCCGGGACCTGTACCCGGGTCCGCTCACCTACAACGATTTGTTCGAGCTTCAGCCCTTCGGCAACAGCCTGCTCCAGGTCTGGCTCTCCGGCGCCCAACTCAAGGATGTGATCGAGCATGCGCTGGCCGGCGGACGTCCCGACGGCCACGTGTCGGGGCTGGTCGTACGCTACGATTCCCGCCGGCCGGTCGGCGAGCGGGTGCTCGAGCTCTCCCGCCCCGACGGCAGGCCGATCGATCCCGCCCGCATCTACACGCTCGCGGTCACCGATTTTCTCCAGTCCGGCGGCGGCGGGTATGCGATGCTCCGCACTCTCCGACTGGCCCGGACCGGCAAGACCGATCTCGACGCATTGATCGCGTGGCTCAGGGCGGCGAAGCAGCCGGTGCTCGCCCCCTCGGGCCGCCGGTTCACCGACGTGGCGCAATGACCGCACCGATTCCCGTCTTCGTCAACGATCATCTGGTGCGGGTTCCCTCCGGCGCGCCGGCCGGCCAGGCGGTGGCGGCGCACGATGCCGGGCTGGCGGTGGCGCTGGAGCGCGGCGACGCGTATCTCACCGATGGGCGGGGGATCCGGCTCTCTCCCGAGGTGGCGGTCTTCTCCGGTGCCATCCTGCGGGTGGTCGTGAGCGCCCGCGGCGGGCGCGAGGAGGCCGATGCTCTCGCGTGAGTTCCTGGCCCGGCTCCCCAAGGCGGAGCTCCATGTCCATCTCGACGGCTCGCTCCGGCCCGAGACCATGCTCGAGCTGGCCCGGGCGGCCAAGGTCGAGCTTCCCGCCACCGAGCCGGAGGCGCTCCGGCGCTACATGCTGGTCAGCGATGCGCGCCATCTCGAGGACTACCTGACCCGGTTCGACATCACGGTGGCCCTGCTCCAGACGCCCGAGGCCATCGAGCGGGTGTCGTACGAGATGGTGGAAGACGCGGCCCGCGACAACCTCCGCTACATCGAAGTGCGGTACTGCCCGCACCTCTCGACCCACGGCGGTCTCTCGATGGACGAGGTCGTCCAGGCCGAGCATCGCGGACTCCAGCGGGGAGAGCGGGACTTCGGGGTCCGGACCGGCATTATCAACTGCTCGCTGCGGCATTATCCTCCGGACCGCTCCGTGGAAATCGCCGAGCTCTCGGTTCGCTGCAAGCCGTTCGGCGTGGTGGCCTTCGATCTCGCCGGCGGCGAGGCGGGGTTTCCCCCTGGCGTGCACGGTGTCGCGTTCGACATCGCCCTGGCGGGCAACCTCGGGATCACCGTTCATGCCGGCGAGGCGTACGGGCCCGCCTCGGTTTCGGAGGCGATCCGCCGCTGCCACGCGATGCGGATCGGCCATGGGACCCGGCTGCGGGAGAACCCCGCGCTGCAGGACTTCGTGCGCGACCGCCGGATCCTGATCGAGAGCAACATCACGAGCAACGTGCAGACCCGCGTGGTCGGGCATCCGTCCGAGCATCCGGTGCGCGAGTATTTCGACGCGGGGCTCGCGGTGACCCTCTGCACGGACAGCTGGCTCATGAGCGGCGTGAGCCTGACCGATGAGTACTGGCTGGCCCACCAGAGTCTCCGCTTCACGCGAGAGGAGATCGACCGGATGATCCTCAATGCCTTCGCCGCGGCGTTCATGCCGTGGCCGGAACGCCAGGCCATGCTGGCTCGCGTCCGGGACGAGCTGGAGGCCGCGTGAGAAGGCTTCCGGTCTTCTACCGCTGGATTCTCGCGGTCGCCTGTCTCGGGCTTGGCGTCGCCGCCGCCTGGGCGATTCCCGGCGCCGCCGGCAACGGCATCGGGCGGCTGGTGGCGCAGCAGCAGCCGGTCCAGCCGCCCGCGGTGAGCCCCGCTCCGGTGCCGGCGGCGCCGCTGTCGCCGCCTTCCACGCCGATCACCACGCGGCTCACCGGCCTGATCGGCATGGCCCTGATCCTCGCCATCGGCGTCGCGTTCTCCAGCAACCGGAAGGCGATCCGCTGGCAGACCGTGGCGTGGGGACTCGGTCTGCAGATCCTCTTCGCCATCTTCGTGCTGCGGGTCCCGTTCGGGCGGGAGCTGTTCCGCCGGCTGGGCGACTTCGTCACCTCGGTGCTGCATTTCTCCTATGCCGGCTCCTCCTTCGTGTTCGGCGAGCTCGGCAAGCCGAATTCGAGCCTCGGCGTCATCTTCGCCTTCCAGATCCTCCCCGCGATCATTTTCGTCTCGGCCCTGTTCGCCATCATGTACTATCTGGGTGTGATGCAGCTGGTGGTGCGCGCCTTCGCGGTGGTGATGAGCAAGATCATGCGGGCCAGCGGCGCGGAGAGTCTCGACGTTGCGGCATCCATCTTCATGGGGCAAACCGAGGCGCCGCTCACCATCCGGCCCTTTCTGCCCAAGATGACGATGTCGGAGCTGATGACGGTGATGACGGCCGGCATGGCGCACATCTCCGGCTCGATCATGGCCGCCTACATCGCGTTCGGAATCGAGGCCCGCCACCTGCTCACCGCGGTCATCATGACGGCGCCCGGCACCATCATGATGTCGAAGCTCTTCCAGCCCGAGACCGAAGTCCCGGAGACCTTCGGCAACGTGAAGCTGGACATTCCGAAGACCGACGTGAACCTGGTGGACGCGGCCGCCCGGGGCACCGGCGAGGGGCTGCACCTCATGCTCAACGTGATCGCGATGCTGGTCTCGTTCATCGCGCTGGTCGCGCTCACCAACGGGGCGATGGGCTGGATCCACGGCCAGGTCGCCTGGTTCCCCGAGAATCTGCAGACGGTGCTGGCCTGGGTCGGTCGTCCCATCGCCTGGGCGATGGGGGTGCCCTGGCACGACAGCGGCACCATCGGCGGGCTGCTGGGCACCCGCACCGTGCTGAACGAGTTCGTGGCCTTCTCGCAGCTGGGGCCTCTCAAGGCGACCCTCGATCCGCGCTCCTTCACCATCGCCTCCTTCGCGCTGGCGGGCTTCGCGAATTTCAGCTCGGTCGGGATCCAGATCGGCGGGATCGGCGCTCTGGCGCCCAGCCGGAAGAGCGATCTTGCCAAGCTCGGCTTCCGCGCCATGCTGGCGGGGACCCTCGCCAACTTCATGTCGGCGACCATCGCGGGGATTCTGTTATGAGCATCGACGTCCCCGCCACCCGCGATGTCGCCGCCGCGCGCGATGCCATCGCCTCCCGGCTCAAGGGCAGGCGGCCCGGAATCGCGCTGGTGCTGGGATCCGGCCTGGGCGGACTCGCCGACGTCATTTCCGATCCGGTCCGTATCCTCTACAAGGACATTCCGGGATTCCACGTGCCCAGCGTCGAGGGACACAAGGGCGAGCTGGTCATTGGTGGACTCGGCGGCAAGGTGGTGCTGGCGCAGGGCGGTCGCTTCCATATGTATGAGGGGTACAGTGCCGAGGAGAGCGTCCTGCCGGTCCGGGTGTTCGGCGCGCTCGGGATCAAGACCCTGATCGTCACCAACGCGGCCGGCGGGATCCGGCGGACGTACGGATACGGCACCATCATGCTGATCTCCGACCACCTCAACCTCACCGGCCGGAATCCGCTGGTGGGTCTCGCGCGTCCGGGCGAACAGCGTTTTCCGGACATGACCGACGCCTATGATCCCGCGTTTCGCGAGCTGGCGCGCGACACTGCCCGCCGGCTCGGACTCACGCTGGAAGAGGGCGTGTATGCGGGACTGTTAGGGCCGAACTATGAGACGCCCTCCGAGGTGCGGATGCTCGAGCGCCTGGGCGCCGATGCGGTGGGAATGAGCACCGTCGCGGAAGTCATCGCGGCCCGGGCACAGGGAATGCGGTGTCTCGGGTTTTCCCTGGTGACGAACCCCGCTGCGGGAATCAGCGCAACGCCCCTGTCCCATCACGAGGTGATGGAAGTGGCCGGGAGAGCGGGGAAGGAGCTGGCGCGGCTGGTGGAGGGGGTCGTGGCGGCGCTCTGAGCACGGGTGGGTGCCGATGGTCTGCCTCTACACCGAGTGATTCAGTGGTCCGGCTCCGCGGCCCAGTCCGGGCGCTCCGGCGATCGCTCGCTGAACGTACTCGAGGGCGTCGCCGACGGCTGACGTGAGCAGGTCCCACGGTACCAGTCGTTCCGGCGTCCAGCCTTCCAGTCGTCTCACCAGGCCGGCGGTGATGGCCGCCGAGAGCGTGCAGCCGGTGCCGTGGGTCGACCGGGTGGCGATGCGCGGATGCTCGAAGTGCCGGACCTCGTCCCGGGTCACCAGCACATCGACCAGTGACTCTCCCGCCAGGTGGCCGCCCTTGATAAGCACCGCCCCCGCTCCCATTTCGAGCAGGGCACGACCGGCGCGTTCCATGGCGACGGAATCGCGAACGGGGTAATCGACCAGGGCCGCCGCCTCTTCGAGATTCGGCGTCACCACCGTCGAGAGCGGCAGCAGGCGAGTCCGCACCTCGATCTCGGCGTCCTGGTCGAGCAGTCGGGCTCCCGAGCTGGCCACCATCACCGGGTCGAGGACGTACGGGCCCCAGCGGTACCGGGTGATCGCGGCGGCAACGGCGCGGGCCGCTTCGGCCGAGCCAAGCATGCCGGTCTTGAGCCCGACGGGCGGAAGGTCTTCCGCCAGCGCGGCCAGCTGGGCTTCGATGATGTCCACCGGCACCGCGTGGACGGCGCGAACCCCCACGGTATTCTGCGCCGTGATCGCGGTGACCACCGACGTGCCGAAAACGCCGAAACGCTGGAAGGTCTTGAGATCGGCCTGGATGCCGGCACCTCCGCCGGAATCCGAACCCGCGATCGTGAGGGCGATCCGCATCGATGAGTGACTCGCTGCACACGCTGGTGCGGGATCTCCGGCTGCGCCGGGGCCGGGAGCGGCGGGGTCTCGCGCTCGCCGAAGGAGTGCGGCTCGTGGAAGAGGCGCTGGCGGCGCGCGTGACGATCCGCCAGGTCCTCACCAGTCCGGCGCTGGAAACTACCCCGCGAGGCCGGGCCCTCAAAGCGGCGGTCCTCCGCACCGGACACGCGTCCGAACAGGTGAGTGACCGCGTCTTCGGCGACCTCGCGGCGACCGAGCATCCCCAGGGCATTCTCGCGGTGGTGGAACCGCCCCGGTTCGGGCTCGCGGACCTCGTGGTGGGACCACGGGCACCGGTGCTGGTGCTGGACGGCGTGCAGGATCCGGGGAACGTGGGCACCATGGTGCGCACCGCGTTCGCCCTCGGTGCGGCGGGCGTCGTGGCGCTCCCGGGCACGGCTGAGCTCACCAATCCGAAGACGCTGCGCGCCAGCATGGGCGCGTGCTTCCGGCTGCCCTTCGTCCCGCTGGACGAGCCGGCGTTCCGGGAATGGGCGGCGAACCACAAGGTTCGCGTGCTGGTCGCCGCGGCGGACGGCCCGCCGCCTGACCGGCAGAACCCCCAACTCGTGGCGATCGCCGTGGGGAATGAAGGCGCCGGGGTCGGGGCGTCCCTGGCGAGCTGGGCCGCGGGCCGGATCGGGATTCCGCTCCGTGCCGGTGCGGAATCACTCAACGTGGGAGTCGCGGCGGGCATCCTCCTCTACGAGGTGACCCGTGAATGAGTCGGTGCTCGCCGCCGCTGTCGGTGCGCTCTTCGGCGCCGTCATCGGGAGTTTCCTCAACGTCTGCATCGTCCGGCTTCCGGCCGAGCAGTCCATCGTGTCTCCACCGTCCCGCTGTCCCAAGTGCGGCAAACCGGTCGAGTGGCGCGACAATATCCCGATCCTCTCCTGGCTGCTCCTCGGCGGAAAGTGTCGCGGGTGCCGAGAGCCGATCAGCATTCTCTATCCACTGGTTGAGCTGACGGTGGCGGGCATCTGGGCCGCGATGGCGTACCATTATGGACTCGGGGTCGAAGCGCTCACCGGAGCAATCTTCGGGACGCTACTGCTCGGCATCGCGCTCACCGACGGACGCGAATACATCATTCCCAATGAGTTCAGCTTCGGCGGCCTTGCCATCGGGCTGGTGCTGAGCGCAGTGGGCGGATTGCACGCGCTGCTCCTGGCGCTCCTCGGCGCGGCGGTCGGCTTCGCCATCCTGTGGCTGGTCGGAGCGGTGGGGACCTGGGTGTTCAAGGAGGAGGCGATGGGAGGCGGCGACATGAAGATGATGGCGATGGTCGGCGCCTTCGTTGGATGGCAGGGGGTTCTGCTCACGATTTTTCTCGGGGCGCTGGCGGGTACCGTGATCTTCCTGCCAATGACGCTGCTGGGTCGGAAGAAGCTGGTGCCGTTCGGAGTATTCCTTGCCATCGGGGCCGCGGTCACCTACCTGGTCGGGCCCGCCATCATCGCGTGGTATCGTCAGTATCTGGGGGTCGGATGAGTCGCCCCATGGTGGTGGCGCTCGCCCTGGCCATTGCGTGCCGGGGGACGCCACCCGGCAGCGCGGAGGGGCAGGACATCACCCGGCTGGTGGACAGCCTTCGCCCCTCGGTCGAGCGCGCCACCGGACTCTCGTTTCGCGGCCCTACCCGTTCCGCCCTCAAGAGCCGGGAAGAGGTCCATGCGTTCCTCCTCGAAAAGCTGCGCCAGGATTTCCCCGCAACCCGCCAGCAA
>Ga0070698_100008502_pt1 | contig 11080 bp, 11 predicted proteins | sample KBSK1502metaG_FD_65477 | JGI IMG/M metagenome (GOLD analysis project Ga0070698, IMG submission 65477) | Corn, switchgrass and miscanthus rhizosphere microbial communities from Kellogg Biological Station, Michigan, USA - KBS K1-50-2 metaG | ecosystem: Host-associated > Plants > Roots >...
GTCGTCGGCACCGGCCCGTGGATGTTGGAGCGATACGAGCCGGGCGCGAGGCTCAGGTTCGTCCGCAACCCGAACTGCTTCTATCCCGGCTTGCCGTACGTGGACGCGGTGGAGATCGCGATCAACACCGATCCGAGCGCGGCATTCGCCGCGTTCTTGGCGGGGAAGTACGACTTCGCCCCGGAGTACGGTATGGTGCTCCGCCGGGGCGACGTAGCCGCCGCCAAGAAGCGTCTTGGCCGCTGGTGGCTGCCACTGCAAACCCGTGAGTTCCTCATGCCCTCCGGCAGGATCACCGCCATGAAGCTCGACCAGGTTCCGCTCAAGGATGTGCGGGTTCGCCGGGCTATAGCCACCGCTGACAACTGGCGCGAGATCCTCGAGCACGACCCGTTGGCGCAGGGGAAAGGCGCGCCTAGCCCAATCATCCCCGCCGCGTTCAAGGACTGGTCGGTCCCGATCAAGGAACTCCCGCCCGAGGGCCAGAAGCTCTATGAGCCCCTCGATCCGGCGGGCGCTAGACAGCTGCTCACCGCGGCCGGCTACCCCGACGGCATCAAGATTCCCGTCGAGACGACAGCGGGGTACGGGCCCGAATGGATGGACGCCGTCCAGGTCACCCTCAAGAACTGGAAGGCGGCTGGCATCGGAGCGGAGCTCAAGGTCCAGGACTACGACGCGTTCGTCGCCGGCTCGATGTCCGGCAAGTTCGACAGAATGCTATTGAGCATGCGCGACGCCGCCACTGACCCTGACTCCTATCTCGCGGCGCTGCTGCCGGGCGACTCGCTCAACTCATCCGGGGTCAACGACCCCAAGCTCACCGAGATGATCAAGCGCCAGCGGCGCACATTCAAGGACAGCGCGCGCCGGGACATCGTCTACGACATCCAGCGCTATTGCTCCCAGCAGGTCTATTACGCCTGTGGTCCCTCGCCGAGCGTGGTGGCCGCCTGGATGCCGAACGTCATGGACTTCGGCCCGAACATCGGTCCCGACTACGGAGGGCGGCTCATGTCCGCTTGGATCGACAAATCAAGTCAATGACGCGCCGGCTCGCCCTCGCCCTCTTCGTGGTCCTCCTCGCCTGGGCCGTCGCCTCGGCACACGATGAGCGGTTTTCCGCCTCCAGGGTGGAGATCAAGTCGAACGAGGTTCTCTGGACAGTGGACGTCGGCGTCGCGGGTCTCGAGAAGGTCGTGAGGCTTCCGGCTGGGGAGCTCGAACTCACGCCGGCCCAGCTCCAGGAGTCGAAATCGGACATCGACGCCTATCTGCTCGAATGTCTGAAGGTCCAGATCAACGGAAACGAGGTGGAGGCCGAACCCGGAGCACTGGAGCCGGTCTATGGCGCCACCGTCGCGACCGGCCAGAGGTACATCTCGTACGCGCGACAGCACTTCCGGTTCGCGTCGACCGGCGAGGTGAAGCGCGTTCAGCTCTCATCCACGCTCTTTTTCACCGTCATCAGGAACCACCAGGCAGCGGTCATCGTCTCGTGGGGTGGAGTGCAGAGAATCTTCACCAAGTACGGCCCGTTCGAGCTCGACCTGACCGCGGGGCGGCTCAACCCGACGATCCTTAGCACCGCCGCGGAGTTCATCCTCTGGGGGATGCACCACATCTTCGTTGGGTACGATCACATCGCGTTCCTCATGGCCTTGCTCCTGGCGGCGCAGCGTCTGCGCGATATGGTGCGAGTCGTGACCTCGTTCACGGTGGCCCACAGCATCACGCTCCTGCTCGCGGCCCTCGACGTGATCCGTCTACCCGGGGCCCTGACCGAGTCGTTGATCGCCGCGTCGATCGTCTACGTGGCCGTTGAGAACTACTTCATCACCCAGGGAAGTCACCGGTGGATGCTCACGTTCGCCTTCGGTCTCGTCCACGGGCTGGGCTTCTCGAGCGTGCTGCGCGAGCGGCTGCAAGACCTTCAGTCCATCGCGATACCCGTCGTGTCCTTCAACCTCGGCGTGGAGTTCGGCCAGATTTCGATTCTGCTCGTCGTGCTCCCCGTGCTCACCCTAATCCGGAGGGCGCCCGACGAAAAGGCACGAGAACGTCGTCAGTGGTGGTTGGTCCGCGTTGGCTCGCTGCCGATCGTCCTCCTGGGTTCCTTCTGGCTCGTCGACCGGGTCTTCCAGCTCGGCCTCATGCCCTTCTAATGGCGGGCCCGTATCGAACGGCGCCGGTCACCGCAACCACGCGGTCCCACGTCGCCGCAGGTGGCGCGTCATGATGAGTATTCTTCGTCTCTCCTTGCTGCGTCGCCGCCCCAATGCTCCCTACCCCGGTAGGGCGCAAATGAACTAACTGCGGCCACTCCTTTAGGCTCACCAACCAGGCGGGAGGATGTGTCATGGGAGAGTTTGGACACCACCACGACCACGACGCACCCCACGGTGGGCATGGCCATCACCACGTCCACGGGCACTCGCACGGGGTCGTTGATCCGTCCATCGCCGCCACCGACCGGGGTCTCTGGGCGCTGAGGTGGTCGTTCGTCGGCCTAATGGTCACAGCGGTGATTCAGGTCGTGGTGGTCATGATCTCCGGCAGCGTCGGCCTACTCGCTGACACGATCCACAACTTCGCGGATGCTTCCACGGCCATCCCACTCGGGGTCGCCTTCTGGCTGGCTCGACGACCACAGACGCGCACCTTCACCTACGGGCTGGGACGCGTGGAAGATTTGGCTGGGTTGTTGATCGTCCTTACCATTCTGGGGAGTGCGCTGGTGGCCGCCCACGAGTCCATCCTCCGCCTCGTCCATCCGCAGCCGGTCGGTGCGCTCTGGGCGGTGATGGTGGCGGCGGTCGTGGGGTTCGTCGGCAATGAGGGGGTCGCCATCTTCCGCATCCGCGTGGGCAAGCAGATCTCCAGCGCGGCGCTGATCGCCGATGGGTACCACGCTCGCGTGGACGGCTGGACGAGCCTCGCGGTCTTGGTGGGCGCGATCGGCGTCTGGGCTGGCTACCCGCTGGCTGACCCCCTCGTCGGACTCGCCATAAGCCTGGCGATCCTGGCGATCGTCTGGCAAGCCGCTCGGTCCGTGCTGCTGCGGATGCTCGACGGAGTAGAATCCGAAACGTTAGAGGAGATTGCCCATGCCGCCGGGCACGTCGCACAGGTCCAAGAGGTCACGGATGTGCGTGCGCGCTGGAGCGGTCACCGATTGCACGCGGACGTGAGCGTGACGGTACCGGGCGGGCTCTCAGTCGTCGAGGGCCATGATGTCGCCCGCGACGTCCGGCACCAACTGCTCCACCATTTGCCTCACCTTGGCCGTGTCATGGTCCACGTGGACCCCCACGGGCAGGGCGGGGAGCAGTACCACCGTGTCGGTCCACATTCACACGACGACCGGCCGCTGCATTCCCACCAGTGAGAAGTCATTCGTTCTACGGTCGTCGTCGCGTGGGCACCGGTCGTAGGCTAGCTACGATTTGGGGGACGAATCCATGGTCAGGATGCTAACACTGCTGGTCATCGGGTCCGTGCTCAGTGTCGGGTGCGTTCCCGAAGATGCCAAGCCTAGGCCGGCCGGACAAGTTGAAGATAGGCGAGTTCCGTTAACCCGAAATGTGTCTGTCCCTTGCTCGTCAGTCCTTTCGACCGGCTCCGCCTTCTGCGAGGTTGATGCGGGGTATCGAGATATCCCTAGGGATATCGTCAGGTAAATGCTCGGACATGTCCCCGGGTATATCGCAACGTACAAGATAGTCAGGTTACGCGGGCCCTAGGTGAGCTAATCAGGTGCTACGTTAGTTCGTGCCGGTGGTGGGGGAGGTGCGGTAGCCGGGAAGGGGATCAATCTACATAGACAGGCGACACAAACACGATCCACCCGATGCCCCCCAGCGCGACGACGGCGAACACCGCGATCAGTCCAGCCCGGTAGGGCCACGCGAGCGAACGAATCCGCCACACGGCAACGCTGACGCCCACCGCGACGATGGCGAGCACGGCGACCAGTGCAAGCGCGATGATCGAGAACCAAGGGTATGCCATGGTCTCCCTCCTAAGCCTGAAGGGGCAGCCGCAAGAAGGCGGCTTATCTGTTTGGGCGATTACCGGGTGTGGCCGTAGACACTCGGGCGCCCTTCCAGCTTACCGCCCTAGGCCAGGATGATCTGCGATGGCAACCAACTGCTACTGAGCGGGTGCAGTACCGCGGATGAGTGGTGGTCCACGATCACCCAGCGCCCATCGCGGTTTCGGTAGAGAAAGCTGAACTGTGCCGGACGGCTGATTAGCTTGTCGTCGCGGATCTCTGAGAACGTGGAGGTCCCGGTGTTGATGGCAATGTCGCTATAGACGCGAATCCTTTGCTCCCCAATGACAACCTTGTACGACGGCGGAACCGTGCCCAGGACATTGAAGTAGTCACATACCATGGCGGGGTTGTCGCGCCCCCCTCCCTAATCGATGCCTAGGATGCCGGCGGTGGTCTGTTGATAAAATACCAGGGTATAGTATATTGAGGTTCCTATGGCTCATACCGTCCGTGACAAGAAGAAGCTCTTGAATCGGCTCCGGCGCATCCGCGGCCAGGTCGAAGCCATCGAACGGTTGGTCGCGCAAGAAGAGGATTGCTCGGCCATCCTCCAAACGATTGCCGCCTGCCGGGGGGCCGTGAACGGTCTGATGGCCGAGGTGATCGAGGGGCATATCCGCTTCCACATTGTCGACCCGAACCACCAGCCCACCTCGCAACGTGCGCGGGCCGCACAGGAATTGATCGAGGTCGTGCAGACGTATCTGAAGTAGCTGCCAGGAACCGTTATCAACGGAAGGAGCGGGCTGTGCCTCAAGACTGTGAACGTGCCGCGGAACTGGTAGCTAGCATGCCCCAGGACCATGGCCTTGGGACTCCGCCCCAATTGCCGAGCCCCATAGAAGATGCGCCCTCTCCTGTTCATGACCATGGCGTGGGATGGGCCGACGGCGCCCGCATCGCCTTCGTCGGGTTCTGCATCCTCCTGAGCTGGGTCCGGCTTGGGAGCACCTGGTTCGGCTTCGATGTTGTGGGGCTCGTGGGCGTGGTCGTCGGAAGCTATCCCATCCTCCGAGAAGCCGTGACGGCTCTCGCGGCACGCCGGATGACGATGGAACTGTCGATGAGCATCGCCCTGGTGGCTGCGCTGGCCATCGGGGAAGTGTTCACCGCCCTCGTCATTGTCTTCTTTGTGTTGATCGCCGAGGCGCTGGAACACCTCACGGTTGAGCGGGTCCGGGGGTCAGTCCGGGATCTCGTCGATCTCCTGCCGAGCCGCGTTGCCGTGCGCCGGGACGGACAGATCCACGACGTCCACATCGAACAACTCCAACTCGGCGATCAGATCATCACGAAACCCGGGGGCCGGATCCCCGTGGACGGCGTGGTTACGGCGGGCCACTCCTTCGTGGACCAATCCTCGATCACGGGGGAGTCCATGCCGGCCGAGAAGGTGCCCGGGAGTCAGGTCTACGCGGGGACGATCAATCAGTCCGGCGCGCTGGACATTCGGGCGGTCAAACTCGGGCGCGAGACCACGTTCGGGAAGATCATCCAAGCGATCGAGCAGGCCGAGCAGAGCCAGGCGCCCGTCCAGAAGCTGGCCGATCGCCTCGCCGGGTATCTCGTCTACTGTGCCCTGGCGGCCGCCGCCCTTACGTTCCTGGTGACCCGTGACCTCCGGTCGACCATCTCCGTGGTGATCGTGGCGGGAGCCTGTGGGGTGGCGGTCGGGACCCCGCTCGCGATCTTTGCTGCGATCAGCCGGGCGGCTCGCCAACGCGCAATTGTAAAGGGTGGCCGCTACATGGAGGCCCTCGGGACAGTCGACACGGTCGTGCTAGACAAGACGGGGACGGTGACTTTCGGCAACCCCGAGGTGACCGCCCTCCTGCCAGTCACCGGGGTCGCGCCGAAGGATCTGTTGGAAGCCGCGGCGATCGCCGAACGGCCGTCGGAGCACCCGCTGGCGAGGGCGGTGCTGAGAAAGGCCCGCGACGGCGCCCTCCCAGCCCAAGAACCAGATGAGTTCAACTCGTTCCCGGGCAAGGGCGTGCGTGGCGTAATCGGGTCCGAGGCAATCCTGGTTGGCAGCCGTGCCTTCCTCGAGGACCACGGCCTTCAGATTGGCCCCAACAGCGCAGGAGGCAACAGGGGCTCGGAGGTGTTCGTGGCACGAGGTCGGCGCTTCCTCGGGACGCTCACGATCGAGGACACGCTACGGCCAGAGGCCACCCAGGCGGTGTCGGCGCTCCGCCGAATGGGCTTGCGGACCATCCTTTTGACGGGCGACACGCCCGAGATCGCACGGCCGATCGCGACGGCCCTCGGGGTCGATGAATTCGCGGCCGAACTGCTCCCCGACCAAAAGCTGGCTCGGGTCCGAACGCTCCTGGCTCAGGGGAAGACCGTGGCCATGGTGGGGGATGGGGTCAACGATGCGCCGGCCTTGATGCAGGCGAGCGTCGGGATCGCCATGGGGTCCGGGACGGACGTCGCGCAAGAGAGCGCCACGGTGGTCCTACTCGGGGACAACCTCGGGACGCTGGTCGAGATCTTCCACATTGCCCGGCGGTGCCGCCGTATCATCCTGACCAACTTCATTGGCACACTGGCGGTAGACGGGCTCGGGATGGGGTTGGCTGCCGTGGGCCTTTTGAACCCTCTGCTCGCTGCCGTCATCCACGTATCCTCCGAACTGGTGTTCATCCTCAACTCGACGCGGTTGCTGTCCTCCGGCTATCGTCGTCGTGTCGAGCGTCAACGCTCATAGCCCCCCGACGTGCTCGCCATGCGCGGTGTCGTCAATCGCCCTGATGGCCGTCGCATCCGGGTCACGCGTACCCTGGGCCAGCTGTTCGTCTGCGCCGACGCCTGCTGCTGCGGGCGTCTCCAAGACGGTCATTTGCCTGTGCCGCGCGAACTCTATCAGCAGGAGTGGGAGCGGCGCCGGCTGCGGAACCGCGTGCACCTGACCATTGGCGGTTGTCTCGGCCCGTGTGCGCTGGCGAACGTTGTCATGGTCCTCTTCGATGGCCGTCAGGCATGGTTCCACTCCATGGCGACCGAAGCGCAGGTGGTGGCCCTCTACGACTGGATCGAGACATTGGTGCGCGCCGCGCAGTTCTCACCGCCGCCAGCGGCGCTGGCCGCATATCGCTTCACAGGTTCAACCTGGGAAGAGCGGCCCTAACGCTTCGTCGCAATTCTCCGGCTGCACGGCGCTGATCGAGGCGGCGGCCGGGGCGAGCCGGGCCAAGAACAGCGCCCTGCAAGCTCGCTTCCGCCGGGTACTGCGGCAGCGCGGGCCGAAGAAAGCCGTCGTGGACGTGGCGCACGCCCGGTTGCGCATGGTCTACCACGTCCTCGCTGACGGAACGGTCTACCGTGAGGCCGGTGCCGACTACTACGACCGTCACCATGGCCAGCGCGTCACCCGCCGGGCCCTCCAGACGCTTGAACGTCAAGGCTCGGCGACCTGGCGCTCTGTGCCTCCCTCGTGTGCGCGCCGAGATGCAGCACGGTAGGCTTCAGCCGCAATGCAGGGTGACCATGGTGCGAGAGGCTATTGGAATCGGGGTTACGGTATGGTTTCTGGCCGGGTGGGCCTCGATTGTGCCTGCTCCCGCGACCACCAGCCCGATGGTCAGCGAGGCACAGCAGTGCATGCGCGGCGGGGGCTGGTGGCGGCAGAGCCTCGGAATTTGCGACATGCAGGGAACGGGAGTCGAGGCGCGAGGAAGATAGCGCGAACTTAGCTCGAAGTTGGACCCCGCGCCCGGCCATCGCCCGAAGGGAGGATGAGCTGCCTCTGGAGGCTGCCCCTTCGGGCTCCCTTGCCGATGCTGGTTAGCCCTTCATTCGACCCTTCTGAGGCGGAGGCTATCATCTCCGCCTCGTGACCGGCCAACCTGCCCCGCTCCGCTCACGGGCCCCACCAGATTCTTGCCGTCCTTGTAGAGCGTCAGCACTGCCGTCATCCGCTCCGGGGTCATGAACCGGAGCACGACCTCCCCGTTGATCATCTCCACAGATCCCAGCACCGGAGAGAGTTTCGCGTCGCCGTAGTCTGCAGTGGTGACGAGCTGCCCGTTCCTTTCTTCTATTGACTTGATGATGAGCGTCCTATTGTAGGTCCCCCTCTCGGTCTGCAGTTCACCGTTCCAGCGACCCACCAGAAGCTTGGTGGGATCCGTCTGAGTCCAGCCTGCGGTCACGCTGAAAAGCATCAAGACCAGCCCCGCTGCAACAACCAAAGCGCGATCTGAATACACGCTCGCCCCTCCCTTTCTGGACGAACAACGACCTATTATGCGCCGCCTGCGTTGGAATGCAGCCCTGCTCGCCAGCGGTGCGGACCGGGCGCCAGGATAGATTAACGGCCGTCGTGGGTGACTCCCCCAAGTGACTCGGCTGTAGTAAGGTCGACCCGCCTGGCCGCCCCCCGGGCGGCGGGATCCGCGATCGGGAGCGCCTCGGCACCCGCGATCTCGCGCTCACCGCTCGGGCAGCGATACCATCGGAAGTACGCGCCGAGTCTGGGTGATGAAGCGCGACGAGAGCGGGTAGCGCCCCATGAGCCGCGCGAGGAGACCCTCGAGCAGCCCCGCCAGCTCCGCGTCCAGGTCGGAGGCGAGATTGAGCCGCAGAGCCTCCCCCCAGGAGAGCGCGCGCAGGCGCTTGAGGGTGCCCACCAAGGCCCCGGACAGCGGGATCGCGTCGCCGCCCGGCCGGCACGCCGCGCAGACGAGGCCGCCCGCGGTCACGTCGAGGGCCGGGTCGTCGAAGGGGTGGAGCCGGCCGCAGGCCATGCAGCGATCGATCCGGGGCCGGTGACCGAGCAGGTCCACCGCGCGCAGCCCGAAGCAGACCGCGACCCGCGCGGGCCGGACGCTCGTCTCCATGGCCTGGAGCGCGCGCACCAGCAGCCCGAACAGGGCGGGCTGCGGATCGCGGTCGGCGGAGAGCCGCGCCACCACCTCGACGACCCACGCCCCCTGGCCGAGCCGATCGAGGTGCTCCCGCACCCCCACGAACGAGCGCACGATGTCGAAGTGATCCACCTGCACCAGCTCGCTCCGCCCGCTGTCGAAGAAGACCATCTCCCCGAGGGTGAACAGCTCGAGCGCGCTCCCGAAGCGCGAGCGCGGGCGCCGGGCCGAGCGGGCGATCCCGCGCACCTTGCCGTGGTCGCGGGTGTAGAAGTCGACGAGCCGGTCGCTCTCCCCGAAGACGCGCCGCCCGATCACCACCCCGCGGGTCTTGTAGAGCGCCATCAGGAGGTCAGGAGGAAGCCGAACTCGCGGAGCGCGCGATCGTCCTTGCGCCACTCCGCGCGCACCCGCACCGTCAGGTCGAGGAACACCTTGATGCCGAAGAACCGCTCCAGGTCCGTGCGGGCGGCGGCCCCGATGCGCTTGAGCATGGCCGCCCCCTTGCCGATCACGATGCCCCGCTGCGACTCGCGCTCCACGAAGATGACGGCCCGGATGTAGAGGCACTCGGGCCGGCGACGCTCGGTCAGCTCCTCCACCCGCACCGCGCAGGCGTAGGGCACCTCCTGATGGGTCAGGCGGAAGATCTTCTCCCGGATCGCCTCCGCCACCCAGAAGGTCTCCGGCTGGTCGGTGAGCGCGTCGGGCGGGAAGTAGGCCGGCCGCTCGGGCAGCATCGCCACGATCAGCTCGAGCAGCCGGTCGCAGTGCTCCCCGCGCTCCGCCGAGATCGGCACGATCTCGGCGAACGGGTGCGCCACCCGGTAGGCCGCGATCAGCGGGAGCAGGCGCGACTTGGGGCTCACCAGGTCCGTCTTGTTGAGGCAGCAGTAGACCGGGGCGCGGGAGGCCTTGAGGCGGTCGAGCGCCTCCCGGTCGAGCCGGGCGGGATCCTCGGTGGCCTCGGCCACGAAGCAGACCAGGTCCACGTCCTCCACCGCCCGCTCCGCGGTCTTGGACATGAGCTGCCCGAGGCGGCCGGACCCCGGATGCAGGCCCGGCGTGTCCACGAAGATGATCTGGGCGGACGGCAGGTGCCGGATCCCGGTGATGCGGGTGCGGGTGGTCTGTGGGCGCGGCGAGACGATCGCCATCTTCTCGCCGACCAGCCGGTTGAGCAGCGTCGACTTCCCCACGTTGGGCCGGCCGACGAGCGCCACGAAGCCCGCGCGATGGAGGGCCGGCATCAGGCCTCGAGGAGCCCCGCCCAGAGCCGCGCCGGCACCGCGCGGGGCGAGCGGCCGGACAGGATCTTCCGCGCCCGCTCGTGCATGCGGCGCGCCCGGCGCGGATCGTGATCGTCGTACCCGGCCAGGTGGAGCACGCCGTGCACCACCAGCAGGTCGAGCTCTGTGGCCAGCGACACCCGGAGCCGCCGGGCCTGGCGCGCCGCGGTCTCGGCCGAGACGATCACCTCGCCCCAGAGCCGGCCGGGGCCGGGCCCGGCGAGGTCGAAGGCGAGGACGTCGGTGGCGCGCCGCGAGCCGAGGTAGCGCGCGTTGAGGGCCCGGATCCGCCGGTCGTCGACCACGGTCACGTGCACCTCGCGGTCGGCCCGGCCGAGGGCCGCGAGGGCGCGACGGGTCACCGCGCGCAGGCGACCGGCGGAGACACGGGAGCGGCGCTGGAGGTTGGAGACCGCGACGGGCACCGCCGGGCCGGACCTCAGCCCGCTCCGCGCGTGGGAGGCTTCCGGACGCGGTCGTAGGCCCGCACGATCGACGACACCAGATCGTGCCGGACGACGTCCCGGTCGTCGAAGTAGATGAAGCGGATGCCCTCGATACCCTGCAGCACGCTCTGGATCTCGATCAGCCCCGAGGTCCGGCTCGCGGGCAGGTCCACCTGGGTGATGTCCCCGGTCACGACCATCTTGGAGTTGAAGCCGAGGCGGGTCAGGAACATCTTCATCTGCTCGGAGGTGGTGTTCTGGGCCTCGTCGAGGATGATGAAGGCGTCGTTGAGCGTGCGCCCCCGCATGTAGGCGAGCGGGGCGATCTCGATCGCGCCCTTCTCGGAGAGCGAGCCCACCTTCTCGGGCTCCAGCATGTCGTAGAGCGCGTCGTAGAGCGGCCGGAGATAGGGGTGC
>Ga0070698_100008503_pt1 | contig 11079 bp, 12 predicted proteins | sample KBSK1502metaG_FD_65477 | JGI IMG/M metagenome (GOLD analysis project Ga0070698, IMG submission 65477) | Corn, switchgrass and miscanthus rhizosphere microbial communities from Kellogg Biological Station, Michigan, USA - KBS K1-50-2 metaG | ecosystem: Host-associated > Plants > Roots >...
GCCGCACAGCCTGCCCGGAGGGCGGCCCGGCTGACGGGAGAGCGTCCCTAGGGCTGCGGATGCCACTGGCCGCGGGCGGTCAGCACCTCCCGGAGGGCGACCGTCTCGTCGGTCATGATGCCGTCCACCCCGAGGTCGAGCAGGCCGGTCATGATCTTCGGGTCGTTGATGGTCCACACGTGCACCTGGAGCCCGGCCGCGTGCGCCCGGCGCAGGAACGCCTCGGTGGCCACGCTGACCGGGATCTGGGCGCACCGCACCGACATCCGCCGCAGCTGCGGCGCGAGAACCCGGCGCGGCGTGCCCAGCCGCACGGCGCCGACACCGACCGGCGAGGTGGCCATGCAGACCGGCCGCGGCAGCGCTCGCCGCACGGCCCCCAGCCGCCACGCCGAGAACGAGGTGACGCAGACCCTGTCCCACGCCGCGGTCCGGGTCAGCACCTCCACCAGGGGCCGGACCGCGGGCTTGTCCTTCACGTCGATGTTGAACCGCTTCTCGGGCCAGGCGCCGAGCAGGTCCTCGAGCAGCGGGATCGGATCGGTCCCGCCGATGCGCGCGGCGCTGACCTCGCGGTACGGCAGCTGGGAGATCCGCCCGGCCCGGTCGGTGACCCGGTCCAGCGTCCGGTCGTGGAACGCGACCAGGACGCCGTCCGCGCTCGCGTGCACGTCGGTCTCCAGGTAGGAGTAGCCGAGGGATACAGCGTGCTCGAACGCGCGCCAGGAGTTCTCCGGATGATGCGCGGCTCCGCCGCGGTGCGCGAACGCGAGGGGACGCGGGAGATCGAGGAAGTCGCGCACAGCCATCAGTATGGGGCAGCGGCCCAGCCCTTCCAGCCGACCCACACCGGGCCCTTCCAGATCGGGGAGACTTTTCGCACATCCGGCCGCAAAGTGGGTCTCCCCGATCATGGAGCGACTGAAGGCGGCCGGACGGAGCCCGGCGGGCTAGCCCGGCTTTACAGGCGGAGGCTGCCACTCTCGGCGGCGGGTCTCGGCCAGTGCGATCGCCGCCGCGGCCGCGACGTTCAGCGACCCGACCCGGCCGAGCTGCGGTATGTAGGCGATCGCGTCGGCCGAGGCCAGCAGCGCGGCCGAGCAGCCGCGATCCTCGTGACCCAGCGCCAGGCACACGTCGCCGCCGAGCGGCGCCTCATGCAGCGGTACCGCGCCGGCGGCCAGCTCGATCGCGATGACCGTCAGCCCGGCGGACGCCGCGGCGGCCGCGGCGGCGGCGGCGGCGGGCTCGCGCTCGAACGTGACAAAGCGGCCAGTGCCCAGGGCGGTCTTGCGCGCCTGCGGATGCTCGGGCGGGGCGGTGTCGCCGCACAGCCAGATCCGGTCCACCCCGAAGGCGGCGGCCGTCCTGATGATCGAGCCCACGTTGAACGGCTGGCTGACCGAGTCGAGCAGCAGCCCGACCCTGGCCTGGGCCTGCTGGCGCCACGACCGGTTCAGCCGCTTGACCTCGGTTGGGCCCAGCGGCCTCGGTCCGGGCGCCCCAGGCTCTGGCCTGGCCGCGGACGATCGTTCTGTCATGTGCCCGCCCGCCCCCCCTTGCCCGCCCGGGACGCCGCGCCGACCTGCAGCACGCGGTAGCCGGACCGCGCGGCGACGCGCGCCGCCCGCCAGCCGGCGTCCTCCAGCCACCGCTGCAGCGAGTCGGAGCCCAGGTGGCGCTGGACGACCAGGTACGCGGCCCCAGTCGGCTCCAGCCGAGCCAGCCACGTGCTCAGCAGCGCGTGCAGCGCGGCCTTGCCGATCCTGATCGGGGGGTTGGACCAGATCAGGCCGAACGAATCGGGAACGGCCGGGTCGTCGGGCGCGGCGCAGCGGACGTTCGGCAGGCCCGCCCGCACGGCGTTCCTGGCGCACAGCTCCAGGGCCCGGCGATTCACGTCGACGGCCCAGACCTGGGCGCCGGGTGAGCGAGCGGCCAGGACCAGCGCCAGGGGGCCGTAGCCGCTGCCGAGATCGAGCAGGTTCCCCGCGGTCGGCGGCGGAGGCGCCGCCTCCAGCAGCAGCCGGGTGCCGGGATCGAGCCGCGACGGCGAGAACACCCCGGAGTCGGTCTCGAGCTCCAGGTGCACGTCCGGCAGGACGACGTGCACCGAGCCCGGACGCCGGCCAGCGGCCGGGCGCTCGGCAAAGTACTGCTGGCTCACTGTTTTTCCCGCTCGCCGGCTGACGTCAGCCAGACCGCTGCACCGGGGGCCGCGGGACCGGGTCCTGCACCGGGACCTGGCGCTCTGTCATCTCCCCGCCCGCCCCGCCCTTCGCGGCGGCCAGCGCCGGGTTGATGTACCGGCGAGTGACCCACCGCTCGACCACGAATGTCAGGATCGGGATCGTCCCGGCGAGCAGCACGAGCATCGTCTGCGGGCTGGCCAGCTTCATGCCCACCCGGCGGGTCATCAGGTACGCGGCGGCGAGGTAGATCAGGTAAAGGATCCCGTGCGCGGTGCCGACGTCGTTCGCGACGACGGAGTTGTGGGCGAAAACCTGGAGCGGTATCCCCACAAAGCACAAGAAAATCAGCACCACGCCGGTCACGTAGGCCATGATCCGATAGCGGCGCACCGCCACGGCGATGCCGTCCGCACCCACCGTCCTGCCTCCTTGATGTCGTAACGCAACGGGCTAACGCAGCCCGTGCCACCTGCCGTGCCCTTTCACCTGCTCGTTGAGGCGGCCCAGGTAGGCGTTGTAGGCGGTCAGCTCCGGATCGTCCGCGGCCTCGGCACCCGGTCCGTCCTCGCGGCCTGCGGCGTCGCCTGGTCCCGCCGCCCGGGCCACCCCGGGCGGGAGGTCGACGTCCTCGGCCTCGCCGGGATCGGCGGGCGGCTTGAGCTCATCCCGGATGGTCTTGGCCCAGAAGGCCACCCCGAGCACCGCGAAGACCGGCCACTCGAAGGTATAGGCCCAGCTCAGCGCGTTTCCCGATTCGGCACGGCGGAACTGCCAGTCGCCGAGCCAGAGCATCCCGAGCACGGCCAGGACCGTGAACGCGTGCCAGCCGAGCCACCTCGGGGTGAACAGGAAGTGCCACCGCGACCGGGCCGGAACACTGGACATGACTAGAGCGTAGCGCTGCGCCGCCAGGGGCCGCGGCGGCGCATATCGCGTCTCGCCACGTCCTCGCGGTGCTGCACTCTCCGTAACAGATCGATTTCAGCGAGTCACTACCGGGCTGACCCGGCCGGTCGGCGATAATCGGAGCCATGTCTCTTGCGGAACTTCTCTCCGGGCGCGGCGGGTACGCGGGGCGGCTCCCCGAGCGGCTGGAGGACCTGCGCGGGCCGGCCAAGGGAGTGATCGTGCTGCCCAGGCACCTGTCGTGGCCGGGCATGCGGGAGTTCGACGTATCCGACGACACCACCCGCCGCAGCATGTACGGCATCGTGCTCAGCCAGGGCAGGCGCAACGACGTGGCCCGGTTCCTCAACCCGCGGCTGCTGCGCGAAGACTGGCCGGTCATCCGGGCATCGCTCGACCCCAAGCTGCGCCGCTGGTGCGAGCGCAGGTTCGCGCTGCTGGGCCCGGGAGATGTCAGCCAGACGCTCGGATAACCATGGTCTCTCAGATGACCACGACGCCGATCCGTGTGCCAGGCTTGCGGCATGCGCAAGTACGTCATCATGGGCGTGCAGGGCAGCGGCAAGGGTACGCAGAGCACGATGCTCGCCGCTGACCTGGATCTGGTGCACATCAGCGTCGGCGACATCTTCCGCTGGAATGTGCAGCACCACACCAAGACCGGCGCCCAGGTCAGGCGCACCATGGCCGAGGGCGAGCTGGTCGACGACGACCTGGTCGAGGGCATCGTGCGGGACCGGCTGGCCCAGCACGACTGGAACTACGGGTTCATCATCGACGGCTTCCCCCGCAACGAGCGGCAGGCGGAGTTCTTCCTGGAGAGCTACGACATCGACGGCGTGATCCACCTCGACCTCCCCGACAGCGAGGTCAGGCGCCGGGTCATGGCCCGACGGCTCTGCTCGGGCTGCGGCATGGATTACAACCTGCTGGCCAGCAGCCCTGAGGAACCCGGGAAATGCGACGTCTGCGGCGGCGAGCTCGAGCGGAGGGAGGACGACACCGAGGAGGCCCTCGCGGTCAGGCTCCGCGATTACCACGACAAGACCAACCCGGTGCTCGACATCTTCCGCCGCAAGGAGTACGTGGTCACCGTCGACGCCCGGCCCGACCCCGAGCAGATCCAGCAGACCATCCGCACCCGCCTAGGCCTGCCGCCCTATCGCCCCGCGCGGCAGGAGGCCGGCTGACCGCGTGCGGATCGTCGTCGCGCCCGACTCCTTCAAGGGCAGCATCGGCGCCGCCGACGCGGCCGCGGCGCTCGCCGAGGGCTGGCGCGACGCGCGTCCCGGCGACGAGCTGGCGTGCGTTCCGCTCGCCGACGGCGGCGAGGGCACGCTGGAGGTGCTTGCCGCCGCAGATCCGGCGCCCAGCTGGCACCGGCTTCAGGTCACCGGGCCCGGTGGCGGGACGGTCGCCAGCTGCTGGCTGGGGCTTCATCAGGCGACGGCGTGCATCGAGCTCGCGCGGGCCAGCGGGCTGCCGCTGATGGCCGCCCCCGACCCGCTCGGCGCGCAGACCACCGGGACGGGGGAGCTGATCGCCAGCGCGCTGGACGCCGGCGCCCGGCGGGTCGTCATCGCCCTGGGCGGATCGGCGTCTACCGACGGCGGCACCGGCGCCCTGACCGCCCTGGGCGCGCGTTTCCTCGACGCCGCGGGGCAGGAGCTCCGGGCCGGCGGGGGAGCGCTCGGCGGCCTCGCCTCGGCCGACCTGACCGGCCTGCGGCCGCTGCCGCCCGGCGGCGCGGTCTGCCTGACCGACGTGCGGGCCCCGCTGCTCGGGCGGCGCGGCGCGGCGGCCGTGTTCGGCCCGCAGAAGGGCGCCGGACCCGCGCAGGTCGCGGTCCTGGAGGCGGGTCTCGTCCGGCTGGCGCAGGTCCTGGGCGGCGATCCGGAAGCCCCGGGCGCCGGAGCCGCGGGCGGGACCGGCTACGGCTTCGCGGCGGCATGGGGTGCCGACATCACGCCCGGAGCCGCTGAGCTGTGCCGCATCGTCGGGCTGGACCGGGAACTGGCCCGGGCCGACCTGGTCATTACCGGCGAGGGCGGCTACGACGCCACCTCGTGCGACGGCAAGGTCACCGGCACCGTCCTGTCCGCCGCGGCGCGGGCCGCCGTTCCGGCGGCTCTGGTCGCCGGGACGATCTCGGCCGATCCGCCGCCGGGTGTCGTGGCCTCAGTGGCGCTGGCCGGGCTGGCCGGCGGCGCCGCGGCAGCGATCGAGAATCCCCTGCGCTGGCTGCGGGCGGCGGGCCAGCTGCTCGCGCGGACGGCGAGCGCGGGGGTACGGCCGCGGAGCAAGCTCCGCGAGCAGTATGAGCCCTGGGGGGACGACCCCCCTTCAACCCCCCGCCGCTGAGCAAGCTCCGCGGGCCAATAGCCTGGCCCTGTGCGGGAAATCGCGGTCTTCAGCGGCAGTGCCCACCCTGACCTGACCGAGGAGATATGCGCGCAGCTCGGGGTGGTGCCGCAGCCGGTCCGGCTGCGCCGGTTCGCCAACGACTGCCTCGAGGTACAGCTGCAGTCCAACTGCCGGGAGCGGGACGTTTTCCTGATCCAGCCGCTGAGCGCGCCAGTACAGGAGCACCTGGTCGAGCTGCTGCTCATGCTCGACGCCGCGCGGGGCGCCTCGGCCGCCCGGGTCACGGCGGTGATCCCGCACTACGCCTACGCCCGGTCGGACAAGAAATCGATGCCCCGGGTGTCGATCGGCGGCCGGCTGGTCGCCGACCTGCTGGTCACGGCCGGCGCCAGCCGGATACTTACGATGACCCTGCACGCCCCGCAGGTCCACGGGTTCTTCTCGGTTCCCGTCGACCACCTGCACGCGCTACGGGAGATCGCGGGCCACTTCCGTACCCGGGACCTCACCGGGTCGGTCGTCGTCTCGCCCGACCTGGGAAACGCCAAGCCGGCCGCCATGCTGGCCCGGATGCTGGGGCTGCCGCTCGCCGCGGGCGCCAAGGAACGGCACAGCGACACGAGCGTGACCATCAGCTCGATCATCGGTGACGTGGCCGGCCGCGACGCGATCGTCCTCGACGACGAGATCGCCCGCGGCACCACGATCATCGAGCTGCTCGCGAAGCTGCGCGTGCACGGTGCTCGCAACGTACGCATTGCCTGCACCCACGGGCTGTTCGCGGACGGCGCGCTCAAGCGGATCGCGAGCCAGCCCGAGGTGATCGAGGTCGTCTGCACCAACACCGTGCCCATTCCCGAGAGCGAGCGCGACCCCAAGCTGCACGTGATCTCGCTCGCGCCCGCGCTCGCCGAGGCAATCCGCCGTATTCACGAGGGCGAATCGGTGAGCGCGCTGTTCGGCACGACCCCCTAGCTTTTCTGCCGAAGACACAGCGGGGGTTCCGGGGGGCCATCCCCGCTCGCCGCCCAGGCGGCCACCTGTGCTCTCGAGCTGAAGCCCAGCTTCAGCAGGATGTTCGCGACGTGCCGGGCCGCCGTGGCCGGGCTGATGACCAGTTCGTCGGCGATGGCCCGGTTGCTGCGGCCGCGGACGATCAGGGCCGCGATCTGGCGCTCACGCGGGGTCAGCCCGCCGGGGGACGTCGCGCTCGCATCGGGGCGGGCCGGGCCGCTCCCGCCGCCGGCGGCCGCGGGCAGCGAGACCGTCACGGCCAGCTCGACCGCGGAGCTGGCCTCCAGGCCGGAGCCTTCCGCCCACAGCCGCGCGATCGATTCCGGCCCGAGGCTGTCGGCGGCGGCGAGCAGCCGCTCGGTCCGCGCGGCGGACCGTGACGGCAGGCCCGCGGCCTCGCGCAGCGCCGCCGCGGCGGCGGCCAGCTGCACGGCCCGGCCCGGCCGCTGCTCCTGCCCGGCGAGGGCGGCGAACGCCTCGAGCCCGCGGATCACGCCAATGCGGTTCCCCATGGACCGGCTCAGCTCGATGCTCTCCGTCAGGTGCCGCCGGGCGAGGGTGATCTCCCCCTGTTCCATCGCGATCCGGCCGAGCCCGGCCAGGCAGCGCGCGATCTCCGGCCGGGCGTTGACCTCGCGCAGGATGGCAAGCGCCTCGGCGTACCGCTGCTGCGCGCCGGCCGGGTCACCGGTGAGCCTGGCCAGGTCGGCCAGGCCTAGCAGCGTCCGGGCGACGCCCCATTGCTGGTCGATCTCGCGCATGACGTCCAGCGCGGCCTCCGCGAGCCGTTGCGCCTCAGGCAGGTCGCCGCGCTGCCCGGCGGCGGCAGCCATGGTGCCCAGGGCGTATCCCTCGTTCCACCGGTGCCCGGCCGTCCTGGCGGTCGTGAGCGCCTGGCTCGCGCGGGCTACCGCCTCGTCGGCCCGGCCCGCGTGCAGCGAAGCCTCGGCCAGCAGGTTGAGGGCCGTGGACACCCAGAAGTCCTCGGCGGCCGCCCGGCACACCTCGAGCGCTTCCGCGGCGCGCGCCTCCGCGCTGGCGGGGTCGCTGGCCAGGGCCAGCTGGGCCCGGCCGACCAGGGCCGCACCGCGCACGGCAGCCGGAACCTCCGGCGCGTCCAGCCCGAGGAACGCGTCAAGCCACTCCGTGCCCTCAGCGAACGAGCCCCGCACGATCCAGACGGGCCGCGCTGCCGCGCAGATCCGCAGGCCCGTCTCGGCGTCCGGATCGGCGAGGCAGTGACTCAGCACCTGCCGCAGGTTGTCGGCCTCGACGTCGAACCGCCGGAACGTCTCCACCGTGGCCGACCACGCCGCGGGAATCAGCGCCATTCCCACCTGGTGCATGTGCTCGATCTCGCGCAGCGAGTAATCACGCAGCCGCTGCCGCATCATCGCCGCCTCGCCCGCCTCGGCCAGGCGGGAGGCCGCGTACTCCCGGATCGTGTCGAGCATCCGGTACCTGGTCTGGGCGTGCGCCTCGGTATCGGCCACGACCAGGGACTTGTCGGCCAGAATCGCCAGCAGGCCTAGCACGTCCGCCGCAGGCAGGTCAGCACCGCAGCAGAGCTGCTCCGCCATCTCCAGCGACCAGCCGGCGAAGACCGACAGCCGGCGCAGCAGGACCTGCTCCTGCCCGGCCAGCAGGTCATGGCTCCAGTCGATCGCCGCGCGCAGCGTGCGCTGGCGGGGCGGCGCGGTCCGGTCGCCGCTGGTGAGCAGCCGGAACCTGTCGTCCAGGCGGGCCAGGATCTGCTCCACGGACAGCACCCGGACCCAGGCGGCCGCGAGCTCGATGGCCAGCGGCACGCCGTCCAGCGACCGGCACAGCGCGGCGACCGCGGGCAGGTTGGCCGGGGTCAGCGCGAAGCCGGGATGCGAGGCGGCGGCGCGGTCGCAGAAGAGGGTGATGGCCTCGTAGCGCCCCTGCTCCTCGGGGGCCTCGGCCGCGCCGGGCTCCGGCAGGGTCAGCGGCGGTACCTGCCACACGGTCTCGGCGGCGACCCGCAGCGGCTCGCGGCTGGTGGCCAGCACCCGGAGCCCTGGCGCACTGGCCAGCAGCCGGTGGCACAGCCGCGCGCACGAATCGATCAGGTGCTCGCAGTTGTCGAGCGCCAGCAGCAGCCGGCGCGGGCGGAGCGCGTCGGCCAGCGTGTCGAGCAGCGGGCGTCCGGGTTCTTCCTCGACGCCGATGACCGATGCCACCCGCGGCACGACGAGCTCGGGCCGGCGCAGGTCGCCGAGCTCGATGAACCACACCCCGTCCGGGAACTCGTCGGTCAGCCCGGCCAGGACCCGAAGGGCCAGCCGGGTCTTCCCGATGCCGCCAGACCCGCACAGGGTCACGGCGCGCACCGATCGCGCGAACTCGCGCAGCTGGTCGAGCTCGCGCTCACGGCCGACGAAGCTGTTCGGCTCCTCGAAGCTACTGCGAACCTGATCTATGATCATATTCGAATCAGATTCTCATTCTTCTTCTTCGCCATGGAGTTCTCGCTGCTGCGTGCTAACCATGGCGCCAGTCCAGTTGGTTCAGGAGTCGGTCCGCCGCATCGTCGGTTCTCCCTTGATTGACGCTCAGCACGCCGCAGACGTTCACATGCCTTGTCGGAGGGTACATTCCTGATCCAGGGCCCGCGACGCTGATTCGCGCGCTGCCCGAGCCGCGCGCCGGCGCCCGAGCCCTAGCCGTCGCCCTCGGAGGTGCCCGCCCGGCCGGCCGCGCGGCCGCGGTAGGCGCGAGATTTCGACCGGGAGCCGCAGATGCGCATGGAGCACCAGCATCCCGTGCGGGTCGGGGAGCGATCGTAGAACACCCACTGGCAGTCAGCGGCGCTGCACGCCTTGAGCCGGGACCAGGTTCCGTTGCTGCCTGCTTCCGCGACGATCAGCAGGATGCGGGCCAGCGCCGCGGCCGTGCCGGAGCCAGCCGGAGCGACGGCCACCCGCCCGTCATCGCTGACCTCGAGCCGGGTCCGCAGCGCGGCGGCGATGCCGGGCAGTTCCCTGCCTGCCCCCCCGGCCCCCGCGACCGCGCCAGGGGCGGGGCCGACGGACGCGCCCGCGGCATGAGAGCGGAGCACCCCGCGCAGCGCCTCCCTCAGCGCTACGGCGCGCCTCAGGTCGGCGGCGGTGACAGCGCTCGCCGGACGTCCAGGGCCGACGCCGAGGCCGTGACGCTCCAGCCAGGTCGTCAGGGCCGCGGGCGAGTCGAGCTCGTCGGTGCCCGCCTCGATGTCCAGCGTGTTCACGAAGCGCTGCACGATCGCGAGCTCACCGGGGGCCGCGCCTATCCGCGGCGGCCCGGCGGCCGGCCGCAGCCGGGACGCCTGCCGTCCGTCGTTGGGCATTCCGCCTCCCCACGGTGGCCAGTGCGGCGACCTCACGCACCCCGTCCGTTAAGGATGGGCTTCTAAAGCGTCACCGTCATCTTAGGTTAGCTGGTTGCGACGAGGCCGACGCTCGATCTAAGGTGCCGTTACCGGCAATACCGAGATGATGGTGACGGATGGCGCGGAGGGGCGGATGAGTGACTGGGCGATGATCGGGGTCCCGAGCAGTGCCGGAGCCCACCACGCGGGCCAGGAGCGGGCGCCGGACGCGCTGCGCGGCGCGGGGCTGGCCGACCGGCTGACGGCCGCGGGGGAGTCCGTGCAGGACATGGGGAACCTGCCGGAGGCGCCCTTCGCTGTCGACCACGACCATCCGGGGGCACGCAACCTGACCGCGGTGGCCCGGGTGGCGCGGGAGGTGGCCGATGCCGTCGCCGGCGTAGCCGGAGCAGGCCGGCTGCCGCTGGTCGTGGGCGGCGACTGCACGATCACGCTCGGGGTCGTCGCGGGGTTCCGGCGTCGTCATCCGGACGTCGGGCTGGTGTACGTGGACGGCGACACCGACGTGGGCGTGCCGGACAGCGGCGGCTCGGGCATCTTCGACTCGATGGGGGTCTCGCACCTGCTCGGCCGGGGCGCGCCAGAGCTGACCGGGCTGTGCGGCACGGTGCCGCTGCTGGAGGCGGCCCGGCTGGCGATCGTGAGCTCCGACCCGCGCGAGACCGACGACGCCGCGCGCCGCTACCTCGCCCGGGCTGGGGTGAGCCTCCAGGAGGCACCGGAGTTCGTCGCCGACCCCGCTGCCGCGGCCGCGCGGGCGATATCAGCCGTCGCGGCGGCCAGCGGGCCGGTCGTGGTCCATTTCGACGTCGACGCGATCGACTCCGGTGACCTGCCGCTCGGCAACTTCCCGCATTACGGCTCGGGCGTGCTGTTCGAGCAGATCGTGACCTGCCTGCGGGTGCTCCGGCAGCATCCGGCGTTTGCCGGCCTGGTCCTGACCGAGGTCAACCCCACGCACGACGCTGACGGGAGCCTGCTCAGGCGTTACGTGGACGGCGTGGTCGGGGCGCTGGCCGCCTGACCGCCTGGCACCAGCGAACAGCCGGCCCGGACCGCAGGGTCCGGGCCGGCCGCGGGGGATCAGGCGGAGAGGTGGTCGAAGTCGCCGTCGCGGGCACCGGCAAGGAAGGCGGCGAAGTCGGCACGAGGGTAGAGGAGGGCGGGCCCGGCGGGGTGGCGGGAGTTGCGGATGGCGATGGTGCCGCCCGG
>Ga0070698_100008504_pt1 | contig 11079 bp, 14 predicted proteins | sample KBSK1502metaG_FD_65477 | JGI IMG/M metagenome (GOLD analysis project Ga0070698, IMG submission 65477) | Corn, switchgrass and miscanthus rhizosphere microbial communities from Kellogg Biological Station, Michigan, USA - KBS K1-50-2 metaG | ecosystem: Host-associated > Plants > Roots >...
GAACTGAGCGCGCCCATGCGCGCGAACGCGGCGATCGTGAGCGGCGTCACGGCTGCCTCTGTTCCGCCGGCCATCACGACGTCGGCGGTGCCGTCGCGGATCAGGCGGACGCCCTCGCCGATGGCGTGCGCGCCGGCCGCGCACGCGGTAGCGACGCAAAGGTTGGGTCCCGTCCATCCCAGTTGCATCGCGACGACGCCGGCGGTCGCGTTGGGCATCATCATCGGCACGAAGAACGGGCTGACGCGTGACGGACCCTTCTCGAAGTAGAGCCGCTCGTTCTCCTCGAGGGTGTGCAGCCCGCCGACGCCGGTAGCGATGATCACGGCGCAGCGACTCGGGTCGGCGCCCAGCTCGCCCGCGTCACCGAGCGCGTCGGCGGCGGCGCCGAAGCCGAGCTGGGTGACCCGGTCCTGGCGACGCGCCTCCTTGGGCCCGAAGTACTCGACCGCATCGAAGTCGCGGACCTCGCCCGCGAACGTGATCGACAAGTCGGCCGGATCGAAGCTCTCGATCCTGCGCGCGCTCGCCCGACCCGCGCACAGCTGCTCCCAGAACGACGCCACGTCGTTCCCGGCCGGCGTCTTGACGCCGAGGCCGGTCACGACGACGCGCGGGCGACCACGCTGGTCGACGTCACTCATGCTTCGGCGCCGACTTTGCTCAGCACGAGGTCGACGGCTTGTCCGACGGTCGTGACGCCCTCGAGATCCTCTTCGGGCACCGAGATGTCGAAACGCTCCTCGAGACCCATCACCATCTCGACGAGGTCGAGGCTGTCGGCATCGAGATCTTCCTTGAAGCGCGCGCCCTCGGTGACGCTGTCGGGCTCGACGCTCAAGACCTCGACTGCGACCTCGCGCAGCACGCTCAGTGCTTCGTCACGTTCCATCCAGTCCTCCAGTCGCGTACGGATGGTCGGGGTTCAGTGTCCCATCCCCAGGCCCCCGTCGACGGGGACCAGAGCTCCGGTGACGTACCCGGCAGGGTCCGAACAGAGAAAAGCCACCACGGCGCTCACCTCGTCCGGCCTGCCGAACCTACCCAGTGGCACCGCGTCCTCCGCCTTGACCTGCCACTCGTCGGAGAGGCCTTCGGTCATCGAAGTCACGATAGGCCCCGGCGCGACGACGTTGCAGGTGACGTTGCGTGGCGCGAGCTCCCGGGCGACGGAGCGTGTCAGCCCTAAGAGGCCGGCCTTCGCCGCTGCGTAGTTCGCCTGGCCCGGCCCGCCGCGATGCGCACTCACGGATGAGACGTTGACGATGCGGCCCCACCGGGCACGCATCATCTTGGGCGCGGCGCGCCGGATCGTGTGGAACGCGCCGGTGAGGTTCGTGTCGATGACGCTTCGCCATTGCTCGTCCGACATGCGGACGACGAGGCCATCTTCTGTTGTGCCCGCGTTGTTCACGAGTAGCTCGACAGGTCCAAGCGCGTGTTCGATCTCGCCGAACGCGCTGTCCACCGCGGCCGGGTCCCGTATATCGGTGCGCACCGCAAGCGTGTCGGCGCCCGCCTTTTCGACGGCCGCGCGCGTGGCCTTGGCGCCGTCGTCGTCGCTCGAGTAGCAGAACGCGATGCGGTGACCGGCTTCGGCGAGCGCGACCGCGATGGCGCGGCCGATGCCGCGGGACCCGCCGGTCACGAACGCGGTCCGAGCGTCCGTCACGGCTTGCCCCATTGCAGGAGCGCGCTGGCCCAGGTCATGCCGGCGCCGAATCCCGACATGAGCACGAGGTCGCCGTCGTGGAGCCGGCCATCGTCGGCGGCCTCGGCCAGCGCGAGCGGGATCGACGCGGCCGACGTGTTGCCGTAGCGGTCGATGTTCACGATCGTGCGGTCCGCCGCGATCCCGAGCCGGGTCGAGGCAGACTCGATGATGCGGATGTTCGCCTGGTGCGGGACGAACCACGCCACGTCCGAGGCCGCCACCCCGGCGCGATCGAGCGTCGTGCGCGCCGACTCGACGACGACCCGCACTGCTCGCCGGAAGACTTCCTGGCCCTGCATCTTCAGGTACTGCTCGCCGGCGGCGATGGTCTCGGCGGTCGCCGGCATGCGGCTGCCGCCGGCGCGGATCTCGAGCAGCCCGGCCGCCGAGCCGTCGCAGCCGAGGTCCCAGGCGAGGACACCGGGCCCGTCGTCGGGGGAGCGACTGAGGACGGCGGCGGCGGCGCCGTCGCCGAAAAGGATGGACGTTGCCCGGTCGTCGGGGTCGATGATGCGGCTCAGGATCTCTGCCCCGACGATCAACACGTGATCGAGGTTGCCTGTGGCCAGGAGCGACGAGCCGACCACGAGCATGTAGACGAACCCGGCGCACCCCGCGCCGAGGTCGAACGAGCCACAGCGAAGACCGAGGCCCTCGCCGACGAACGCGCCGGTGTGGGGGATCGGCTGCTCGGGGCTGGCGGTGGCCACGATGAGCAGGTCGACCGCGTCGGGTGTGATCCCGGCGTTCTTGATGGCCGCCGTGCCGGCGTCGATGGCGAGCGACGCGGTCGTGTCCGTCGTCGCGGCGACGTGCCGCTCCCGAATGCCGGTGCGTTCGACGATCCACGCGTCGGTGGTGTCGACGCGCTGCTCCATCTCGGCATTCGTGACGAGCTTTTCTGGAACGGCCGTTCCCCAGCCGCCGACGCAAGCCCGCACCGCTATGCGACTCGCAGCCAGGCGACGGGCTCGCCCTGACGGAGACGTTCGCCGTCGTTGGCGAGCAGACCGGCGAGGATGCCTCGGAAGGGGCTGCGGACGGGGGTCGAGATTCCCGGCCCTTCGATCACACCTACAGCCTGCCCCGCGTCGACACTCTGACCACACGCGACGTCGTGGCCGAACAGCGGACGGAAGACGCCGACCGAGGGGGCCACGATCACCCGCTCGGGCACCGCCAGGCCCTCGCCGTGCACGAGTGCCAACTCCATGGTCATCGAACCTCCGTGAGTGCGGGCAGATCTTCGGGGGTCGCCACACCCTGGACGGGCAGATCGGGCACGATCCGCTTCGCCAGGGTCGCCAGCATCGAGCCGTGTCCGACTTCGAGGCACCGTGTCGTGCCCATGCCGGCGATGGTCACCATCGAGGTGCGCCACCGGACCGGATCCGTGACATGCACGGCGAGGCGGGAGCGCCAGCCGTCGGCGTCCTCGTAGGGCTGCGAATCCCCGTTCGAGACGACCGGAGCGTCCGGCGGTGACAGGGGGACCGACGGCAACTCGGCCGCGAGGCCTTCGGCAGCGTCACGCATCAACGGCGTGTGGAACGCGCCGCCGACGTTCAACGGCGTGGCCCGCTTCACCCCCAACTGCTTGGCCTTGGCGGAGCCCTCCTCGACGCCGTCCGGCGTGCCGGCGATCACGACCTGGCCGGGGGCGTTGTCGTTGGCGATCCAGCACCCGTCGGGCGCGGCCCGGCATGCCTCCTCGGCCTGCTCGAGCGAGGCGCCGAGCAGGGCAGCCATGCGACCGGGATGCGTGTCGGCGGCCGCCTGCGTGAGCTCCGCCCGCCGGGCTGCGAACTGCACGCCCTCCTCGAGGGGCAGCGCTCCCGACGCGATGAGCGCCGTGACCTGCCCAAGGGAGTGTCCCGTGAACGCGATCGGCGCCTCGATGCGTTCGCGCACGGCCTCCCACGCCACCAGCGACGTCAGCAGGACGGCGAGCTGGGCGTCCCGGGTTCGGGACAGCTGCTCGGGAGGGGCGTCGAGGATGAGAGAGGACAGGGGCTCGCCCAGGGCGGCCTCGGCACGGTCGACGACGCCCCATGCGGGGTGGTCGCGCCACGGCGCGCCCATGTCTGTGGTTTGGGTCCCCTGACCGGGGAAGATGACGGCGATGCCCACGAGCTCGCTTCCGCCCGAACGTGTGGTTGCTGCTCCGACCAACGGTGTCCGGGCAGGGTTACACGCTCAGATTGCGCTCAGGAAAACGGCATGTAACGTCTCGTCGCTCGTGGCAGCGACCTGAGGAAGCGAAGCCGGTGGGGACCGATTCCGACGCTCTCATCGCCCTGCTCCCGCACCGGCCGCCGTTCCGGTTCGTCGACGCCGTGGACACGCTCGAGCCCGGAATCTCCGTGCAGGGTCGGTACCGCGTCACCGGCGACGAAGCCTTCCTTGCCGGTCACTTCCCGGGGAACCCGGTCTTTCCCGGCGTCCTCCAGCTCGAGGCGCTGGCACAGGCGGGCGCGATCGCCGTGCTGGCGGACGACCGGTACGCCGGCAAGCTGCCGCTCTTCGGTGGGGTGGAGAAAGTGCGATTCCGCCGGCTCGTGCGCCCCGGCGACGAGCTGGTGACAGAAGTCGAGCTCGAACGCCTCAGCGCCCGGGGCGGCTGGGGCCGAGGTCGGGCGACGGTCGACGGGAAGGTGGCCTGCGAGGCGCGGCTGTTCTTCGCGCTGGCGAACGCCGAGTAGCGGCTATGCCGAGGAGCGGCGCTCGGGGTCGAGGTCGAAGACCTCGGCGCGGGGGCCAGATGGCCCCTCGGCCTTCTCGTTGTCCTCCTCCTCGGCGATCTCCTTCGGATCTTCGCCGAGGAGGAGCCTCGATTCGACGTCGTCGGGGATCCGGGGTTCCGACCGGATCCGTCGCCACGGCGCCACCACGATGACCACGAGTAATCCGAGACAGGCGACCCCGACCAGGATGGCCACCCACTGATTGGTTTCCAGGGCGAGGTACATCACCACTCCGCGCGTCTAACTGTGTGCATCCTAACGAGGGCGTACCCACTTACCGCGTTTCCAGAACGGTCGGATCGCCTCAAAGGGATGAACAGTGCCCGGGGCGGGATTCGAACCCGCACGCCCTTTCGGACAATGGATTTTGAGTCCATCGCGTCAGCCATTGCGCCACCCGGGCCTCGGGTCAGGTTACTGACGCATCCAAACGGCTCGTAGGAGACCTGTGACTCAGTCGCCGGCGCTGATGCCGAGGCGCTTGGCGATCACGTTGTTCATGATCTGGTCGGTGCCGGCGCCGATGCGCTGGAGGCGGGCGTCGCGCCAGGCCCGGCTCACCGGGGTCTCCTCCATGTACCCGTAGCCGCCGTAGACCTGGAGGCACGCGTCGGCGAGGCGGTTCTGCATCTGGGCGCAGTACTTCTTCGCCATCGAGATCTCCGCGACGGGATACTCGCCGTGCAGGATCCGCCACACGGTCGCATACAGGAGAGCGCGTCCGGCTTCGAGTTCCGTGGCGGCGTCGGCGAGCATGTGCGCGATCACCTGATGGTCGGCGATGGGCTTTCCGAACGCCCGCCGTTCCCGGCCGTACGCGATGGTTTCCCCGAGGATCTTCTCGGCCTGCCCGACGCACGCGGCGGCGCTCGCCAATCGCTCGTACTGGAACTGCCACATCTGCTGCGAGAATCCCTGGCCGGGCTCGAGGCCGATGAGGTTCGCGTGCGGAACGGGCACGTCGTCGAGCGCGATCTCGGCGGTGTCGCTCGAGCACATTCCGAGCTTCTTCAGCGTCCGGGACACCGACACACCCGGCAGATCCGTGTCAACGAGGAACAACGAGATGCCGCGGTACCCCGAGCCGGGCTCGGTCTGGACCACGAGCGTCAGGAAGTCGGCGCGGGCGCCGTTGGTGATGAACATCTTGCGGCCGTTGACGATCCACGTCTCGCCGTCTCGCACCGCGCGCGTCGAGATGTTGGCGACGTCCGAGCCGGCGTCGGGCTCGGAGACCGTGATCGCGCCGATCTTCTCGCCCGCGATCGCGGGGCGGAGGTAACGCTCACGCTGCTCGTCGGTGCCGAACTCCGCCAGCGCCGGCGTCGCCATGTCGGTCTGCACCGAGATCGCCATCGGGATCGCGCCCGCCCCACAGTGCGAGAGCTCCTCGATGAAGACGATCTCGGCGGCGAGGTCGCCGCCCGCGCCGCCCCAGCGCTCGGGGTAGTGCAACCCGAGGAAGCCAAGCTCCCCGCAACGCCGGAACACCCAATCGGGGAAGTAGCCCGCTGCTTCCCACTCGTCGACCGACGGCGCCAGCTCCTTGTCGACGAACCGTCGCACGGCGGCGCGCAGCTCGTCGTGCTCGGGCGTGAAGATCGCGCTGGGGACATCCACACTCCCATTGTGGCCCGGTTTCCCGTGGGATTGGCGGCCCCAGGCCGTACACTGCCTGTCCCATGTCCCAGTCGATCCTCCAGCGACGGCTCGTCGACGTGAGCGAGCGGCTCAAGCGTCTGCGGACCGAGCTGGCAGTCACCGACGAGCAGGTTTCGTTCCTCGAGGACGAGGCCGACGAAGCTCGCCTGCGCGCCCTCGTGGCGGAGACGCCGCTCGGCGACGTCGAAGCTCGCGACGCGCGCCGCCATGCGGACGCTCTCGCGCATCACCGCGACTCGCTCGCCGGGTCGATCGCCGAGCTCGAACGCGAGCAGGATGCGCTGCTCGACCGTATGGCGGCCGAGCTCTCCGCCCACTGACCTCTCCCGAACCACGGAGCGCGCCCGTGCCGGATCCCACACGCGTCGTGATCGCGGAAGACGAGGCGATCATCCGTCTCGATCTCAAAGAGCTCCTCGAAGAGGAGGGCTACGAGGTCGTGGGCGAGACCGGGCGCGGCGACGAGGCCATCGAGCTCGTCCGCCAGAACCAGCCCGACCTCGTGATCCTCGACATCAAGATGCCGGGCATGGACGGCCTCACCGCGGCGCGTCACATCACGAGCGAGCGTCTCGCCGCGGTGCTCGTGCTCACCGCGTTCTCACAGCGTGACTTGGTCGAGCAAGCCCGCGACGCCGGCGCCCTCGCCTACCTCGTCAAGCCGTTCCAGAAGAGCGATCTCATCCCCGCCATCGAGATGGCGCTCGGACGCTACGCCGAGCTCGCGTCCCTGGAGCGGGACGTCGGCAACCTCGCCGAGCGTCTCGAGGAACGCAAGACGATTGACCGGGCCAAGGGCGTCCTCATGGACCAGCACGGAAAGACCGAACAGGAAGCGTGGCGGTTCCTCCAACAGCAGGCCATGCACAACCGGGTCAAGGTGCACGACGTCGCGCGTCGCGTGGTCGACGGTGAGGTCACTCCCTGAACCGCGCGTCCGAATCCGTTTCCCGCCAGTAGGGCGCGGGTACCCAGCGAGCAGAGACAGCCGGGCCCGGCTGTCCGGACCTGGAGGATTCAATGCTGCTCGCCGCGTTCGAACCCGCGTCAAAAGAGCTAGCGATCTTCTACATCATCGCCGTGGCCTGCTTCGTCGTCGCCGCTTTCGCGGGGCCGACCGCCGGTCGCCGCGCCGGGGGCTCCGTAGGGCTCGTTGCCATCGGGTTGGCCTTCTTCGTGTTTCCGAGCATGTGGACCCAGATCAACGCTGCGTTCTGACCAGCCAAAGCGCGCACGAACGGGAGTCGCCGGCCTCGGCGCCGGCGACTCTCCGCGTCGAGCGGGTAGTCCCGGGCATACGATCGAGACGCGGCATCGGCGGCTCTGCCGACCGAGCCGCATAGCCGGAGCCTGCGGCGGCGACAGGAGATAGATGAGCAAGCTCCTTCTTCTTGACGGTCATTCACTGGCGTACCGGGCTTTTTACGCCCTCCCCACCGACCTCGCGACCCGCACCGGGACGATCACGAACGCCGTCTACGGCTTCACGTCGATGCTGATCAAGATGCTCGGGGACGAGAAGCCCGACTACATCGCCGTCGCCTTCGACACCGGGGCGCCGACGTTCCGGGACGAGATGGACGCCGAGTACAAGGCGGGCCGGAAGGAGACGCCGGACGTGTTCTCCTCGCAGCTGCCGTTGATCCACGAGGTGCTCGAAGCGCTCGCGATCCCCACGGTCGAGGTCGAAGGGGTGGAAGCCGACGACGTCATCGCCACCCTCGCCGCGCAGGCAGCGGGGGAGGGGATCGACACCGTGATCGTCACCGGCGACCGCGACACCTACCAGCTCGTCCGCGACCCGCACGTCAAGGTGCTGTACAACCGGCGGGGCGTGTCGGACTACGTCCTCTACGACGAGGCCGGCATCGTCGAGCGCACCCGCGGCGTCACCGCCGCGCAGTATCCCGACTACGCCGCGCTCCGCGGCGACACCAGCGACAACCTTCCCGGGGTTCCCGGCATCGGCGAGAAGACGGCGGCGAAGCTCGTCTCGACGTACGCCGACCTCGAGGGCATCTACGAACACATCGACGAGCTGCCGCCCAAGCAACGGCAGAACCTCAGTGAGGCACGCGACCGCGTATTCCTCAACCGCGAGATGTCGCGGCTGCGGTCGGACGTAGAGGTCGACTTCTCGGCCGCCGACCTCCGCCAGCGCTCGTGGGATCGGGAACAGGTCCGTGTCCTGTTCGACCAGCTCGAGTTCCGAACGCTCCTGCCCCGACTGTTCGAGGCGGTCGGCGAAGAGGCCGCCGAGCCCGAGGCCGAGTCGTTCGACGCCGACGTTGCGATCGTGCCCGACGCGGCGGCGGCCGCCACGCGGTTGCGCGACCTCGGCTCCGTCGATGACGCGTACGTGGTCGAGGGCCGGTGGGAAGCCGACGCCGGGCGCAGCCCGCTGCTCGGAATCGCCGTGAGCGACGAGGAAGGGCGCGCCGACTACATCGACGGCGACGTGCTGCGCGACGCGAAGGTGTGCGACGCGCTCGTCGCGCTCGTCGGCGAAGGCGGGCCGCCTCTCGTCGTCCACCGCGCGAAGGAGCTGATGCACGGTCTTCCCGTCGACGTGCGCTCACTGCGGTACGACACCGCGGTGATGGCGTACCTGCTGGATCCCGCCGAGGGGAAGTACCTGCTCGAGGATCTCGCGCTGCGGTATCTGTCGCTCGAGGTCCGCTCACCCGACGCCGAGGAGGGCACGCTCGATCTGGACCTCGATGGCCAGTCCCGCGTCGACGAGACCGGACGGCGCGCGCTGGCCGTGCGCCGCCTCGCCGGCACGCTCGCCGAGGCGCTGGAGGCGCGCGAGCTCACCGACCTCTACGAGCGCGTCGAGCGGCCGCTCGTACGTGTGCTTGCGCGGATGGAGGACGCCGGCGTCAAGGTCGACCGCCAGTTCCTCGAGGGCCTGCGCGCCGAACTCGCCCAGAGCTGCGAGGACCTCGTCGGGAAGATCCAGGCCCACGCCGGGATGGAGTTCAACGTGAACTCCACGCCGCAGCTGCGCCAGGTCCTCTTCGAGAAGCTCGGCTTGGCGCCGGTGAAGAAGACGAAGACCGGCCCGTCGACCGACGCCGACTCGCTCCAGAAGATGGTCGACGAGCACCCGATCATCGAAGACCTGTTGCGCTACCGCGAGGTCGAGAAGCTCCGCAGCACGTACGCCGACGCGTTGCCTCCGCTCATTCACGACGACGGGCGCATCCACGCCACCTTCAAGCAGACCGACACGACAACCGGTCGTATCTCCAGCGAGGCGCCCAACCTGCAGAATGTGCCCGTCCGCACTGCCGACGGCCGCGAGATGCGCCGCGCGTTCGTCGCCGACGAAAGGTGCGGGTTGCTGACGGCCGATTACTCGCAGATCGAGCTGCGGGTGCTCGCGCATCTCACGGACGACCCGGGGCTGATCGAAGCGTTCTCCCGCAGCGCCGACATCCACACCACGACGGCGGCGATGGTGTTCGGCGTCGACGAGAAGGACGTCGACCCCTTCCAGCGTCGCTTCGCGAAGGTTGTCAACTTCGGCCTTGCCTACGGAATGGAGGCCTACGGGCTCGGCCAGCGCCTCGGCGTCCCGACCGAGGAAGCACGCGAGATCCTCGACAACTACTTCGCGAGCTTCCCGAACGTGAAGGAGTTCATGGACAGCACGGTGCGGGAGGCGAAACAACGCGGCTACACGACGACGATCTTCGGCCGCCGCCGTCAGATCACCGAGCTGTCGTCCGACAACTTCCGCATCCGGCAGATGGGGGAGCGCATGGCGCAGAACGCGCCGGTGCAAGGCTCAGCCGCCGACGTCTTCAAGCTGGCCATGGTCGAGCTCGATCAGGCGCTCGACGACGCCAGCCTCCGGGCCCGCATGGTCCTCACCGTCCACGACGAGCTGGTGCTCGAGGTGCCGCTCGACGAACGCGAACGCGTCGAGGCCCTCGTGCGCGAGGTCATGGAGTCCGTGTGCACCCTGAAGGTCCCGCTCGTCGTCGACCTCGGGTTCGGTCCCACATGGGCCGAAGCCAAGTAGCGCGTTCAGCCGGTCTCGGGGACGTGGGCGGGGTTCGCTCCGGCGGCCCGTAGCTCTTTCACGTACGCCTCGGTGATAGCCGTCGCGCCGCGCATGAAATCACCGATCACGGCCAGTTGGTCCGCGGTGTACTTCGTCATCTCCTCGAAACTCCGGTTCATGTATCGCGCGTAGTACCGCATGGCGGTCTTCGTGCCGTCCGGCGTCTGCTCGACGAGCACGCGCCGCCGATCTTCGAAGCGGACACAACAGATCAGACCATCCCCGAGACGCAGGAGTTCCCCCCCGTGCTGAAGCGCGTTGCCCCGAAGGTGAATCGCGGCTACACGTTCCGCAATGCGGCGGCGCGCTGTGAGCGTTGGTCGTTCAGGTGTGTTCCTGGACGCGTACCTCCTTCGCCTCCGGCCCCATGAGCACGTCCCCGTCTTTGACGGCTTCCCAAAGCCAGTCAGCCGCGCAGAGTTCTGTGATGTCACGGAACTGCTCGACGTTCGGCAGGCTGTCGTCTCCTTCCCATTGGGACACGAGCGCACCGGAAACGCCAAGGTCTGCCGCAAGCTCTTTGCGGCTGATGGCGGCCCGGGTGCGGACGATGCAGAGCCACTCGCCCAATGTGAGCTTCGGCGGTTGGGTCTCCGGCGACCAGCGGATACCCACCGGCGGGACGCTATGCGCGGCCGGACGACCAGACCACGGTGAACCTCCCGTACCGGCGTACTCGCGACGCGCACACCGGTCGAACAAATCGACCAACGCGCCCGAGTGCGGACAATCTCGTCCATGGACCAGGACGAGAGGAAGGATCCTCGCTGCATGACCGAGACGCCCCCGACGCCAACTGGTCCATGGTTCAACCAGATCGCTCGCTTTTTGGGCCCGGCGTACCTGCGGAACTCGTTCACGAAGGGAACTGAGCAGGAGGTCGCGTT
>Ga0070698_100008505_pt1 | contig 11079 bp, 11 predicted proteins | sample KBSK1502metaG_FD_65477 | JGI IMG/M metagenome (GOLD analysis project Ga0070698, IMG submission 65477) | Corn, switchgrass and miscanthus rhizosphere microbial communities from Kellogg Biological Station, Michigan, USA - KBS K1-50-2 metaG | ecosystem: Host-associated > Plants > Roots >...
TTCCCCGGCGAGGTGGAGTGGAATTTCCAGAAGTATTTAGTCGATCGTTCAGGAAAGGTCGTTGCCCGATACCATCATCGTACGAAGCCGTTGGCGCCAGAGATTGTGCAGGATGTCGAGCGAGTGCTTGCGGCCCACTAAAGCCCTCAGACTTTTCGATAAAACGAAATGTGCGTTCGATATTCCTGAATCGCGGCAGCCAGGGCCTGGCTGCCGCGAGGGATGTTCGCATCCAGGGTGTCTTCGATCGCGGGATCATCGATTTCCACATCATAGCGATCTTGCACGTTCGTTCGGACAGGCCCCTGCGTCACCTCCCGCGGCATAAAAATCTCCCTCCAGACTTCTTTCTCGACCAGGCACACGTCTCTGAATCGCTCATAGAGCAGCGTCAGCTTCTCTTGATCCGTGACTTTGATGCGATTTCCCATCCTGTTCCTTATATCTGTTTCATGACTACGGCCGTCGCCACGGCTCGGCATCGGTGCTGTTAGCGGGTTTTCATAGCAAGCCTACTTGTTCGGATTCACGTCGGCAGGAGCAGCCCCCTCGACAATGGTAAACCGCATGGTGCCCACTTGATTGCCCGCATGAAAAGACTGTTGCCCGAGCGGCGTGATGAACAGTTTCACCAGATACGTCCCGACGTCCCAGGCGTCTCCGAGCTTCTTGAGTTCCAGGAATCCATAGCGTTCGTGCCCCGGCACTTCCAAGGTGTCTTTGCCGAGCGGCAGGGATGAGAGGACGCCCTTCTCCCCCTCCAGAAACCATTGAGCGCTAAACTGGGTAGGATCTTCCAGCGGGGCTGATTCGAACACAATATAGATTGCGGAGATATCCCGAGGAAACACCGATCCCGGTTCGATGGGCTTCAGCCGAGGATCTTGCGTGTACCAGCCCTTTCGTCCGAACGTATCCCACTCGACCTCATACCCTTTGGCCATCTTGATCCAGGTAAAAAGCGATTGCGGGATACCCTTCTTCTGTTCGTCGAACGACGGGCTTCGCGTGGGATCGACCTCGGTTGTCGCTTGCTCCTTCGGCGTGAACAGATCCCGCGCCTCAACTTCCTGCCAGACGCAAACGACAACACTCAGGCTGGCAAGCACCCTCACCAGGACCTCCGTCCCTATCCTTCTGGTCTCTATCATTTCAGCCACCACGAACCGCTGTTCACTCGTACCGTTATGGTATCGAGAGATCGGCAAGGGGTCAATCACCGACTGACCAAGCTGCTCATCTATTTACGCTCCGACCCCACCGTCTGTGCTACGCTCAATCTGAGTTCCCTCTCAGGGGAGGATCATGTGCGTCCGATACCGTCAGAAAATCCACAAGAGACTGCGCCAAGCAGTTCCCGGGCGCAGAGTGCCGTCGAGCGAGGCCTTCGCTACGGCTTCAGAGATGGCGCCTGCCAGGCCGTGACGCAGGGAAGCGGGGAACAATACCTCTCTGCCTTCGCCCTGCTCCTTCATGCAAGCCCGTTCCAATTGAGTGTGTTGTCGGCATTGCCTCAACTCATCGGAACAGGGGCCCAGCTCGCCTCTGTCAAGTTGTTACAGTGGTTCCCCAATCGCAAAGCCCTCATCTCTGCCGGCACCGTTGGGCAAGCCTTCGCCTGGATTCCCATCGTACTCCTGCCGCTGCTGTTTCCGCAGTGGGGTCCCTGGCTTGTCGTGGGCGCCGCCGCCGCCTATTTTGCTTGCGCCCAGTTCACCACACCGGCTTGGAATAGCTTGATTGCCGATTGGCTCGACCAGCATGAACGGGGCGCCTATTTCGCACGCCGAGCCCAAATCATCGCCATCCTCAGCTTCTTTGCGCTCTGCGGAGCCGGATGGGTGCTGAGCATCTGGCAAGATTCAAGTGCCGCCTGGTGGGGATTCGTGCTGATCTTCACCTTGGCCGGAAGCGCTCGCATCCTCTCGGTCTTGGCATTGTCCCCCGTTCAAGATGTGCAGCCGACCGCCCACCGGGAGGCTCAGCAAGGATTTCGTGGATTTTTCCGTCAGAACGCGACGAAAGATTTTCGACGATTCCTGCTTTTCTCAGGCCTGATGCATGCGTCCGTATTGATCGCTGGTCCATTTTTTGTCCTGTACATGTTGCAAGATCTTCATCTGTCCTACTTCGGCTACGGGGGATGGCTGGCCGCTGGCCTCCTCGGTCAACTCCTCACCCTGCAGTCCTGGGGCCAATTCGGGGACCGCTTCGGAAACAAGGCCTTGTTGTCCATCACCGGCTTCACGGTGCCAATCCTGCCGATGCTGTACCTCGTGAGCACGAATTTAGGCTTTCTCCTGGCAGTCAATTTTTTGGGCGGCGTCATTTGGGCCGGCTTGGCATTGGGACTGCAAAACTATGTGTTCGATTCGGTCAGGCCGGAGGACCGTGCGAAAGCCATCGCGCTGTACAGCACGGTCAACGCAGTAGGATGGTCAGTGGGAGCCTTGCTTGGGAGCTGGTTGGTAGAGCGCCTTCCCGCACGTATCGAGTGGGCAGGAGTCATCCTGCAGCCTGCATCCAATTTGCCTTTTGTCTTCTTTCTCTCAGGCGTCTTGCGGCTGCTGGTCTCGTCCAGCCTTCTTGGCACCTTCCTTGAAGCGCGCCAAGTGGAGCGAGTACATAGGCAACAACTTCTTTGGGAATTGCCGCTGGTGAAACCCGTTGCCCGGTTTGTGGTCTGGACCCTACCCAAATCGAATCGGTAGGGTGCCGGGCCCACTAATGTGGCACCGGCGGCTGGGCGGCTCGCTCTTGTTCTTCTTGCTTGAGCTTATCGAATGTTCGATCGGCATGACCCCGGACCTGATCTGGAGTCGGCTGCGGAAGAGGTTTAGGTTCGTTACTGGCGCAAGCAGCGACCTGCAAGAGGACGAAAAGACCCACCACCATGGCGATCCCACCTTGTTGCATCCGGCTCCGTCGATGATTCATTTGCGTCCTCTCCCTTCAGGTGATGTCCAGCTGTTATTCAAATGCCCGTCGCAAATCATAGACCGTCTGCATGATACCTCGATCTATGGCCTCGCGGCTCCATCGTTGATAATCGACATCGTCTGAGTGCAACCAGGATCCCTCAGGCTCATCCCCACGCGCTGTCACCACGTTGTAATAGACGACCTCCCCACTCTCGACGCGAATGATCTTGCTCGTAACGGTCACCGGCAGAAGATCGCGGTTCTGACGCGCGAAGAACCGGTCGCGCAACGATGGCCCGTCGATCCGATAGATCAATACGCTGTCTACGCCCAAGATCCGCCCAATGTGGATGGCACTCTCTTCGGAAACAAGACCCCCGACCTGAAAACGCTGCTCCGAGACGATGGTCGGCAAATGCGACCGATCGATGATCCTCAGGTTCGGACGGAATGTCTTGAGTTGGAATGTTGCCCCCTCCAAGCGACTATAGGCACTCGACCTTTCAGGGGGCCCTCCACGCGGACACAGCACCGCTATGCGCTGGACGTCAGGAGGACGGCAACACTCGAGGCGTAGAACGAAAACTGAACGTCGGCGTTGCCTGCGTCGTGACACTTGGACAACTCGCCATGAGAACCGCTATCGTGAGGATTCCCGTCAGCTGAACCGGTGAGCATCGCCTCGCCATGGCCAGCCCTCCCGACGTTCCTCTCTCTTGCTTTGAGCCACAGTCTCATCCTGGTATTATCATACTCCTCGCTCGGCATGAAAACCACGCCAGGCAATCACCGCATGGGCAACGACCGTGCATTGACTGATGTCGAATGAAGGGGGTATTCTTCACCCCGGACGAGCCCATTCATCTCCGAGGCCCTTATGTCTCTGCATGAGCGGCTGAGTGAAGACCTGAAACTGGCCATGAAATCGCGCGATCAACTGCGCGTGGACGTGATTCGCATGATCAAGGCCGCCGTGATGAACAAGGAAATGGAGATCAAAAAGGATCTCGACGATGCCGAAATGAGCCGCGTCATGACGACCATGATCAAGCAACGCCGGGAATCGGTCGAACAATTTGAAAAAGGTAACCGAGCAGAACTCGCCGCAAAAGAACGACAGGAAATCACCATTCTCGAATCCTATCTCCCTCAAGCCCTCTCTACCGAACAGCTCTCGTCCGTCGTGGACGTGGTCATTCAGGAAACCGGCGCTCAATCTCTGAAAGAAATGGGCGCGGTGATGAAAGCCGTGATGGTTCGTGTGGCCGGCCAATTGGTAGACGGCAAACAGATCAGCGACCTTGTCCGCGCCAAGCTCCAGTAGCCCAATCGGCACCTGATATACTGTAAGGGTGATTGCTCGCACACCATGTGGGAGCGGCTGACAGGAATCGGCATGGGTATACTTATCGTCGACGACTCTCCAGACCAACAGGTACTCCTTCGCGCAATCCTTGGGAAGGCCGGCCATAAGGATCTTCTGAGCGCCAACTCGGCAAAGACTGCGTTCCCCATGCTCGACATGGACGGCCAGGAGCCGCCCACCCAGATCGACTTGATTCTGATGGACGTCCTTATGCCGGAGCTGGATGGAGTCGAAGCCTGTCGCCAGATCAAGAGCCGACCGCATCTTTGCGATATTCCCATCATCATGGTCACGGCTAAAAGCGACCTCTCTAATCTCCAAGCAGCCTTTGCGGCGGGAGCGAATGATTACATCACCAAACCGGTGAACAGCGTGGAACTCCTGGCACGCGCCTCCTCTGCGCTGGCGCTGAAAAAGGAAAGGGATTGCCGCAAAGCGCGCGAAGGGGAGCTCCGTCGAAGCAATGATGAGCTGCAGAAAGCGCTGCGGGATGTCAAAGTCCTCAGAGGACTCATCCCCATCTGCGCATCCTGTAAAAAGATCCGCAATGACGGCGGATTCTGGCAACAATTGGAGGAATATATCGGCGAACATTCCGAGGCCGAATTCAGCCACGGCATCTGTCAGCCCTGTGTCAAAAAGCTTTATCCTGGAGTTTACCAGGACTAACTGTTACGATTTCTCAGGCTCACCACTCGTATTCACTGGATACACAGCACATGGGCATCTTGATTGTTGATGATTCAGCGGACGACCGGCTCTTGGTTCAGTCGATCCTCTCGGCTGCCGGCTACGATCACCTCCTGGTCGCCGACTCGGCCGCCGCCGCATTCAGTTTGCTTGGACTCGATGACGGGAAGTACGGCGCCTCTCGCGTCGACCTAATCCTCATGGACATCGTCATGCCAGAAATGAACGGCATCGAAGCCTGCCGCCAGATCAAAGCGGTCGAACGATTCCGTGACACGCCCATCATGATGGTTACTGTAAAGACCGACCCCGTCGATCTCCAACTCGCCTTTGCCGCAGGCGCGCTCGACTACATCGGGAAACCCATCAACAAGATCGAGCTCCTGACTCGCGTCCGGTCGGTCTTGCGGCTGGTCCACGAAATCGAACGGCGGCGGACCCGTGAGCAGGAACTCCTTGAGGTCATGCGTCAACTCCAGGAAGCCAACCAGATGCTGCTGCGCCTGTCCTGTCTTGACGGCCTCACCGGCATTACCAACCGCCGGCAATTTGACGACTTCTTGGACCAGGAATGGCGCCGTGCCGTCCGCGAATTGACGCCGCTCTCTCTGATCATGCTCGACATCGATCGTTTCAAATCCTACAACGATGCCCTCGGCCATACCTCGGGCGACGATTGCCTCAGGCAGGTTGCCGCCGCTATCTCGGGAGCCGTCAATAGACCAGGAGACCTCGTCGCTCGGTACGGCGGCGACGAATTCGTGGTCGTCCTTCCCGGCACCCGCACGGACGGAGCGGCACAGGTGGCGGAAACGCTTCGGCAACGAATTGAGTCCCTCGGCATTACGCACTCCGACGGTGGCTACACCACCATCAGCCTGGGCTTCGCCAGTACGATCCCCAGCCGGAACACCTCTCCCACCGATTTGATCAAGGCAGCGGACCAAGCCCTCTATCAAGCCAAGCAGGAAGGCCGGAATCGGGCCAAACAAGCCGGCATTCTCTCTCTCGTCCCACACTCTCACGAAGACTAACCTTCCCTCGCTATGACTATGCCAGGGCCTCGACGAGATGTGCTGACGGAGATCGGCGCGACGCTCACAGCGGCTCTCTCTGCAAACTTGCCTTCATTCCCATCCCCGGACTCTCCACACGACGTGCATGCCATCGTCAGCGAGGGGGGGGGCTATGGCTAAGAAAGCGTCACCGATTCGAGCAAATCGCACGGCCAAGCGACAACCAGAGCCCCCGGCTGTCCGTCGTTCACGGACCACACAGTCATCAAAACGGCAACGACTATCTTCCTTGCGCACAGAACCAACGGGGAAACAGGGACGTCGCACGGGCCGCTCTCAAGCTATCAACCAAACGGAACTGGCTTTGCAGAACAGCGAGCAGTGGTTTCGCGCCTTGGTGGAAACGACAAGCGATTGGGTCTGGGAAATCGATGAGCACGCTGTTTTCACCTACAGCAGTCAGAAAATTTGCAATATTCTCGGGTATGAACCGGAGGAAGTGCTCGGCAAAACGCCCTTCGATTTGATGTCGCCGGAAGAGGCCCGTCGCATTGGAGACCTGTTTGGTTCCATCGCGGCGGCTCGGCAATCGTTTAGCTCCATTGAGTCCGTCTACCTACATAAAGATGGCCGCCGCATCGTCCTTGAATGCGGAGGAGTGCCCATGTTCGATGGTGCCGGCAGGTTCAGAGGATACCGCTGCATTGATCGAGACATTACGGAACGCAAACGAGCCGTGGAAGAATCGGGACATAATCAAGCGCTCCTGGCCTCCATCATCGAAAATATTCCTCACATGATTTTCGTCAAGGATGCCAAGACCCTCAAGTTTGTGCGTTTCAACCAGGCGGGTGAGCAATTGCTCGGTTATCCCAGAGCGGAACTCATCGGCAAAAGTGATTATGACTTTTTCCCCGAGCAGGAAGCCGACTGTTTCACGGCCATGGACCGCAAAGTATTGCAACGCGGGCACCTCTTCGATATTCCTGAAGAGCCGATCGAAACTCGGCGGAAGGGAAGGAGACTGCTCCATACCAAAAAAGTCCCGATCAACGGCGACGATGGCACGCCCCGGTATTTGCTCGGCATCTCGGAAGATATTACCGAACGCAAGCACACCGAGTGCGTCGAACGAGAGCGGGTGCGCGCGTTGGAACAGCAACAGATTGCGCTGTGTGAGCTGGCGAAGCACGATGCTATCTATAAGGGGAATTTTGAAGAGGCGTTGCGGATGATCACCGAAACGGGAAGCCGGGTGCTCGGAGTGGAACGGGCCAGCATTTGGACATTCAACGAACAAGGGACTGCGATGGAACTGCGCAACCTCTATGAGCGGACCCCGAACCGGCACATAACCGGCTTCACTCTGGCCGCACAGGACTACCCGTCCTACTTTCAAGCCATCGCACATGAAGAGCACGCGATTGCTGCCGATGACGCTCATACGGACGTCCGGACCAGGGAGTTTTCTCAATCCTATCTGACTCCACTCGGAATCGGAGCTATGTTGGATGCGCCGGTTCGACGCAGGGGGCGTGTCGTCGGTGTGCTGTGTCACGAACATGTCGGTGGACCGCGATCCTGGACGACGGAAGAAGTATATTTTTCCAGCTCGCTGGCCACCTTTATAACCCTCGCACTGGAAGCCCACCAGCGCCGGGAGGCCGATCAAGCCCTCGTTCTCGCCAAGGAAGCGGCAGAAGTCGCCAGCCGGGCCAAGAGCGAGTTTCTGGCCAGCGTCAGCCATGAGATTCGAACGCCCATGAATGCGATTATCGGGATGGCGGATCTGCTATGGGAAACTGATCTAACCCCCGATCAACGGAAATATCTGCGCATTTTCCGTCGCGCCGGCGGAAATCTATTGAGTCTGATCAACGACATTCTCGACCTGTCGAAAGTTGAGGTCGGTCATCTGGAGCTGGAATCAACCGACTTTGATTTGAGTGACTTGGTTGAAAAAGCCATCGAGATTCTCGCCATGCGGGCCAATGAAAAAGGCCTCGAACTCGCCTGCCACCTTTCGCCTGACGTCCCCCGCGCCGTGATCGGAGACCCCAACCGCCTACACCAGATCCTCATCAACCTCATCAGCAACGCGATAAAATTCACCGACAGCGGGTCCGTCACGGTGCGGGTCATGCAGGATCCGGAACTCCTCACGCCCGGAGCCGTTCGATTTTCTATTAGCGATACAGGGATCGGCATTCCGCCCGACAAGCTTGCTGCCATTTTTGAAAGCTTCACGCAAGCCCACGCCTCAATGACGCGCAAGTATGGAGGAACCGGTTTAGGCCTGACCATTTCAAGGCAATTAGCCGAGCTCATGAACGGACGAATCTGGGTGGAGAGTACCCTCGGAGAGGGCAGCAGGTTTCATTGCTGCGTGCAGCTAGGTGTCCAATCCAGCCCGACATCCATCCACGACAACGTCCAGGTCAATCTTCAAGGGGTCAGAACCCTCGTAGTTGATGACCATGCCACCAACCGCCTGATCCTTCGTGAGACCTTGGCCGCCTTGGGAGCACAGGTGACGGATACTGCGTCCGGTCGTGAGGCCATCGAAGAATGGCGGCGAGCCTCTACTTCGGCACGACCCTACGAGCTCTTGCTTCTCGACTGTCGCATGCCGGATATGGATGGATTCCAGGTCGTCGAAGAGATTAGACGGGCCAGCCCTCCCCAGGGCCTGACGATTGTGATGCTGGCCTCTGACCATTGGGCCGACGATATCGCCCGCACATACGACATGGGGCTGGGTGGTTATTTGATCAAACCCATCAGGAGATCGGATCTGCTCCAGACCATCAGCATCGCCCTCGACCGCTCCAAGGGTATCCAACGCACGACTGGTTCCGCACCAGTGGCTCCCACACCCCCTACCGAAGTCAGGGCACTTCGCATCCTATTGGTAGAAGATTCCCCAGACAATCAGGTGCTGGTCCGTTCCTATTTGAAGCAGACTCCCTATCGCCTGGATATCGCGGATCACGGAGCCATCGCGTTGGAGCTATTCAAGAACGGCCACTACGACCTAATCTTGATGGATATGCAGATGCCGGTGATGGATGGCTATGAGGCCACAAAAGCGATCCGGGCCTGGGAGCGGGAGCATGACCTTCTCCCCACACAGGTGATTGCCTTGACCGCTCTGGCACTGAAAGAGGATGGGGTCAAGATTCTCGAGGCCGGCTGCAATGCCCATATGACCAAACCCATCAAGAAGCACACCCTCCTGGAAGTCCTCCAGGCTTGTAAAGGACGGCGTATCTCATGACCACGGGACCGAACGCGGACGAAGCGAACGCCCTTACCGTGCACATCGACCCAGGCCTTGAAGATATCGTTCCAGGATTTCTAGCGAATCGGCGACGTGACGTGCAGAAACTCGAAACCGCGTTGCAACAAAATAATCTGGCACAGATTCGTACCATCGGTCATCGCATGAAGGGGGACGGAGGAGGATACGGGTTCGATGCTATCAGTATGATGGGAGCCGCCTTGGAGCAAGCAGCTGCACGAGAAGACCGGGACGCGATCCGACGACATACCGCCGAACTCATCGACTTTCTTGCCCGGGTTACCGTGGTGTACCGGAGATGAATACTGGAGGAGTTTATCCGTCGCCATTATTTCATACACTAATAATGAGGCGTCGGCACGAGCAAGGAAGACGTATATGAAGAGAAATCACTTGGGGGGCTATCCGGGCGGCACCAATGGGGAGAGGCTTCGCCTGGTGAGCCGCCGGGTCACACGAAACGCGGTTTGGTGGAGGGCACCCACAACCTGCTTTATTTTATCCCTCGATTCGGGTGCCGCTAAGAGCTACCAAAGTGGGTTGCAGTGGCCCGTCGCCTCATTTTTTTACACCTCCCCGCCGATTCCTCCTGAGATCTTCCAGGACAGGCAGCTGAAGAAATGACAGGGCAACCTGACCATCGCGATCGAATGGGGATCACCAGCTGGAATTGCCAAAAGAACGGCTTGTGCGGTAGTATATTGGCAGGTGTTATATGCATCGAATATATTATCAATCTTTGTGCCCTATGTTGGCCTTCCCCATGAGGAAAGCCCGTGGGCACCCTATCCCGCTCTAAATCCATTTCTCCGGTTCCCTCCACAACTTGTGCTCGCGAATCACCTGGTGAAGACACCGGTGATAACCCTCACGCCCTAGAAGGCGCGTCGGGACAACCGTCCAGGCCTCACAAGAGCAGACCGCCTTCGCCTCCATTCACGTTCCAGCAGTTGAGACGACCGCTCCGGCAGGGCGAGCGGCTCCTTCTCACTCTGCTCGCTGAACAATGCGTGGACGCACTCCTTCGTCAAGGCCAAGAGAAGAAAGAACAAGGATCATCTGACGACGGAGTAGCACCAGGCGATCTATCATCGGGTTAAAAACGTTTAGTGAACGGTAAGCCTTTGAGTATGCGCATACAAAAAATCAGGGGAGCCTGCGCAAATTATTCACAACCACATCATGCGAATGGAAGGAGGTTGCGATGGCCAAATGCAATTTTTGTAAGGGCGAGTTTCAATCCGAGCAGGGCGTCAAAGCTCATATGAAGACGTGTGAGCTATATTTAGCGGAGAAAGCCAAAAAGGCGAGGGCTGCCTCAGGCAGCGTGCCTAAGGCAGCCGCGGCGCCGGATCTCTCAGCGCCGAAGCTCGATGTGGTGAAGCCGATACATGAGCCGTCATTGAAACAGGACGCGTCACCGACTCCCCAGCAACAGTGGCGGACCATCTTGCAGGCGGTAAAGATGAGGGTTGTCGATCGGTATGTAACTCCCTTGGGTCAGGTCACGACCTCCATGCGCGGACACGCGAAACTTATGATCGAGCAAACATTAGCCAGACTACCGCTCGAAGAAATTGGTTTCGAAGAAGCCTGCGAAATTGCTGCTGCCATCCGGGATCGGCTCTACGCCTCGGCCTTCCACAGACAAGAGCGAGAAGCAGAGCGTCAACGTGTAGATACAGCGGCGCACAAGAAGAAAGAGGTGGAAACGTTGGGCGCCTTGCTTCGAGCTGACCGTCGGAAGAAGACCTTGGTTCAGCAAGCGAACCAGCACGCCCACGC
>Ga0070698_100008506_pt1 | contig 11078 bp, 13 predicted proteins | sample KBSK1502metaG_FD_65477 | JGI IMG/M metagenome (GOLD analysis project Ga0070698, IMG submission 65477) | Corn, switchgrass and miscanthus rhizosphere microbial communities from Kellogg Biological Station, Michigan, USA - KBS K1-50-2 metaG | ecosystem: Host-associated > Plants > Roots >...
TCAGCGATCCAGAGTTTGATGAGAGCCGGTTCGAGCAGAACTTGAAGGCCAATCCGCATTCGGTGTTCGCCAGATGTTGGTATTGGCTCCGCAAGCTGCAAGTGTGCTTCTACGCGGGCGACTACGCGGCAGCCCTCGAGGCGGCGTCGAAAACTGAGCCACTGCTGCAGATCGGGCCCGGACATTTAGAGTGGGCTGAATACCTTTTCTTTGACGCACTTGCCCGGGCGGCACAGTACGACTCTGTAACGCCTGAGGAGAAGGTCCGATATCGCGACGAGCTCACCACCCATCACAGGCAACTCGTTGTGTGGGCGGAGAATTGCCCCGAGAATTTTGAGAATCGCGCGGCATTGATCGCGGCCGAAATTGCGAGGATCGAAGGCCGCCACCTCGATGCCGAAAACTTTTACGAAAAAGCTATTCAAGCAGCTCGGGAACATGGCTTCGCCCAAAACGAGGCGATCGCCCATGAAGTCGCTGCGCGCTTCTACTCCACGCGCGGCTTCGAGACCGTCGCCCACGCTTATTTGCGAAACGCGCGCTACTGTTATCTGCGTTGGGGCGCACTGGGCAAGGTGCAACAGCTCGACGAGCGCTACCCTGCGATCGAAGAGCAGGCCTCTCTGCGCCCTACCACCACGATTGGCACGTCGGTTGAGCAGCTGGACTTGGAGACGGTAATGAAGGCGTCGCATGCGGTTGCTGGGGAGATTGTGCTGGAGAAGTTGATCAAAACGCTCATGATGATTGCCATCGAACACGCTGGTGCCGAGCGCGGCCTTCTTATTCTGTCGCATGGCGAAGAACTTCGAATCGCTGCGGAAGCCAGGACCGGCCGCGACGGGGTCGACGTCCAATTGCAACATGCGTCGGTGACGCCCTCCGACTTACCCGACTCGCTCCTTCACTACGTGACTCGAACTCAGGAGAGCGTGATTCTGGATGACGCCTCGCTCCAGAACCGGTTTTCGGAGGACGAATATGTTCGGCAGCGGCGTCCCAGGTCAGTGCTCTGCCTGCCCCTGGTGAAGCAGGCCAAGCTCATGGGAGTGCTCTATCTGGAGAACAACTTGGCGCCCCGCGTGTTCACGTCCAGCCGGTTTGCGCTGTTGGAACTGCTCGCCTCTCAAGCGGCGATCTCTTTAGATAACGCCACACTCTATGCCGATCTGGCCGAGTTAAATGCTGAGCTGACGCAAGAAAATAGTGATCGCAGGAAGGCCGAAGAGGCACTCCGAGCCAGTGAGGAACGCTGGCGCAAGCTGTTTGAGAACTCATCGGCTGGCATTGCGTTGGTCACTCCAGATGGCCGCTTCATCGCGGCAAACTTAGCTCTCCAGAAAATGCTCGGCTACACGGCGGAGGAACTCCAAAGCCTCACCGCTCTGGAAGTGAGCCATGAAGAAGACCGTGCCGCTACCGAAGCGATTCTAGCAGAGTCCGTTGATGGGCAGCGACGAGATTATCGAATCGAGAAACGCTACCGGCGCAAGGACGGCAAAGTGATCTGGGCGGACGTCAGCAATACCCTGGTCCCGGCGACTGGCAGCACGCCGACGTTTTTCGCGACCGTCATCGTAGACATCACCGAGTCGAAGCGGGCCGAGGAAATGCAAGCGGCTATAGCACGCGAACGCGAAATGTTCGCGCAACAACGCGCGATCCAGCTGGGGAGAGCGAACGAAGCACTTCGCGGATGTCTCGACGCGCTTGCCTCGGTGCGCGAACTGGATGATTTGCTCGGTCAAGTAATGGCTACCATGACGCGGCAGTTGGGTGCAGTCTCTTCCACATTGCGCGTGCGTAACTTCGAGCAAAACACCTTGCCGCTGGAGCTGGTCTTCCAAGATGGCCGAGTGATGTCCCCAGACGAAGCGAAGTATCCCGAAAAGTGGAAGAACGTGTCGCTGGTTGAACAAAGTTTTAAACTTTTTTTGAATGAGCCGAGCGCTATCACGCGTACGCTTGATCCGCATTCACCAATACCTAACGATCATCGCTCCTATCTGCTCGGCCTCGGTGTAAAGACCATATTGATCATTTCATTGATATCACGTGGCCAGGTAAACGGCCGATTGACCTTTCGCTTCACAGAGGAGCGCGATTTTCAAGCGGAGGAGCTCGAGATTGCGAGAGCCTTAGCGACCCAAGCCAGCCTGGCTATTCAGCTGACCCAATTAGCAAAGACGGCTAGACAATCTGCCGTCCTAATGGAACGGAATCGGCTGGCTGGTGAGATTCACGATTCACTGGCTCAAAATTTTGCCGGCATTTCCATGCAACTCGCTGTTGCGACCGAGGAAATTGAAATGAAGAGCAAGGATGCCCTTAGCCACGTAGAGCGGGCAACCGACCTCGCCCGGTTTGGTTTGTCGGAAGCGCGCCGTTCCGCGCTCAGCCTCCGCTCGGATATTATTGAAGAGTCGGGACTCATCGAGGCCCTGCGCATGTTGGTCGAGCGCGCAAATATTCCAGGGCTGTTACGCTGTAGTTTTCGTTCGAGCAAGGTGCGTGAAAAGAGCTTGACGCCATCGGTTCAACAAGATCTCTTGCGAATCGCTCAGGAAGCGATCAGCAATGCCATTCGCCACGCCCGGCCAACAGCCATCAGCGTCAGCCTGCGACGGAATCCACCAAATCTTGTGCTCAAAATCAGAGATAACGGTTCCGGCATCGCTGGCGACCGGTCAAGCGGCGAAGGATTCGGATTTGCCAACATGCAAGCGCGGGCAAAAAACATTGGCGCCGAACTGGCCATCCGCAGTAGAGCAGGTAGTGGAACCAGTGTCGTCGTTCGTTTACCGATCATTTCATGAGCCGGTTGAATGATTCCATCCCCCTCGAACGAGCAGCGAAAAACAGCTTTCTGATATGCGACGCAGCAATTTAGCTATCATTGCTCGCCCAAATGACATCGTTCCCTACGAACATAATCGCGTTTTGATTGCGGACGATCATCCCGTCGTTCGCGAAGGCATCGTCCGGCATTCTCCGATCGGAGGAAGACATCAAAGTCGTAGCGGAAACCATCGACGGCGAAGAAGCCTGTAAGCTCTACGATCGGCATTGCCGCTGTGTTCTTATTCTGGACCTTCGGATGCCGAAGAAAGATGGGCTAAAGGTTGTCACCCAACTGGATTTTATCGTGATGACAACCCACGAGACCGAAGAGGATGTTCGTCGCGCTCTCCGCGCCGGCGCCAAAAGCTGCTTGGTGAAAGGGGCATTACCGGAACAGATCCTAGAAACTGTACGGACGTCACGTCGGAAACAAATGTGGAGCTCCACATTTGTTGCGGATGCCAACTTTCAACGGATCTCGATCAAACATTCCGGATTCAACCCGGATTCGGTCATCGACGCCTCTTTTAAAGTCCTTGGCGCAGTGCCCGACATCATGAACAAGGTACAACTCTTCCAAGATCGGATCTTAACTGATGCGGAACGCCTTTCCCTGGCCACGGGCGCGGCAACTTACCGGTGGGAGGATCCTAACAAGGCTCCGGTCAGCCCTTCGATGCTCCTCTATCCGCGACGCTTTGGAGACGGAGCAAAAGATCTTTGGACTACCTTAAATACACTTCAAGAAAACCTTGTCCGCGGCGGTCAACGCGACCAGTCGCGCCGCCGACCCGACGGGAGCCGGATGCACAAGAGTCGGGCCATCAAAGGCATCGATGAAGATCTCAGGCTCAACAAAGCCCTTTGGCACATGGCCGAAGTCCTCCGCACCCAAGGAATCTGATCGGCTCCGAGCGCCGAGCTCCGCGACAAGAGTTCGGCGCTTCCTCCACCGCCATCACCAACAAAGCAATCGCACTCGAGAAACATGGGCCGGCCGGCGCTGCTACTCCTGTCAAGTCCTCGCCGAAACCCCAAACAAGTTCCGCGCCAAGATTCTTGCGGTGGACGGAGTAACCCTGCCGCGAAGACGTCAGTCGCCTATGGTCAGATCGTTTCCATTCCTAAGCATGCCCTCAAAGACATCCCCGCCGAATAATCAGTCCTTCCGGGATTTTCTTTAGCCATGAACCCTATTATCCAATTGCAACGAGACATTGCTAGATACGAAGGGGATGCCATCTACTATCAGGATCGCGCCGAACACTGCCGACGCGAAGCCGCTCTCTTACACCAGGAATTGGAAGAAGAACAGACCGGCACGCGAGCCGCGCTCAAAGATGCGCGAGAGTGCGCCACGATAATTCTTGACCTTGACGGTTTGACGGGCGCAGAGATTGAAGCCGCAGGGAAGGTCCTCTCTGGTGACTCCGTGCAAAAGGCTGACATTCAACGGCTGCGCGAAATCGCCTCCAACCATTCCATCCTTGAAACATCGCTGCTCTAGATGAAGAGAGATCGGACCGCCGATCGCAATCCCGCTATTCACAATCCTGGATTGACAGCGGAATCTGTGATCTGGAGATTGATAACAGCATAATGGGGTTAATATGAGCGCCACAACTGCAACAGGGATTCGAGACGCAATCCAATCCGCGTTTCGTGGTAAACCCGTCAAGCGGGTGGAACTTTTCGGCTCCGCTGCACGCGGAGAAATCACTTCCGACAGTGACGTGGATATTCTGGTCACGCCGTCGCCCGAGGCTACCCGCCATGACCTATTTATAATGGCCGCAGAAGTCGAAGATGCTCTCGGGAGACCAGTGGATTTTCTCATTCGTTCTGACGTTGAAGCCATGAAAAACGTTGAGGCAAGAGATCTGATCCTAAAGAGCGCTGTGGCTGTCTATGTGCCCTGAGGAGAAACTTCGGTTAACTCACGTTGTCGAAGCAGCCGCGCTGATTGCCGATTACGTTGACGGTGTTACCAAGGAGGCATTTTTGAGCGATACATTACGCCAGGACGCGGTAATCCGAAGAATTCAGATCATTGGAGAAGCAGTCAGGCATTTGTCCCACGACCTTCTCGCGGGCATGCCTGACTTTCCGGCAAAAGAAGCAAGGGGGATGCGCAACGTCCTCGTTCATGATTATGACGGAGTGAATCTCGAACGCCTCTGGGACACTGCCACTCAGGATATTCCGCTGCTCAGAAAGGCTGTTGAAAAATATCTACAAGCAGATAGTCAGTCGCCAAACTGACCAGCTGATTTCGAAGCCTCGGCCGCGACCTCGTAGTAATGCCGCGCAGCGAACCAATCTAGATAATGGGAGATGTCTGCACCCTCCTCGGCTACGCGAACGAACTTTTCAGCACTGACAGTTCTCATCAACGAGTTTTTTTTAGCCTAGTCATTTGAGGGCCCTTAGGTGCGCTCATCTGTTGCAGGCCTGCATAGTCACAGCAGACTATGCTGTAAAAGCCCGGGCGTAGGATCCAGCTTTACCAACGCATCGCCAGCCGTCCCCGCGGCGGGCCGTCGAAATCGATTGTCCCAATTCGGACCCCAAGAACCCCGTAAAGGATCGCGCCGGCCGACGTTGCCGCTATGGCGATCGCCAGCGCTTTCCGAAACGACTCTCTGCCCGGCGGCCTCTTATCGCACGCGGTCCATAGCATCACGAGCACAGCGATTGCTTGTACAAGCGTCGCCAGGACGAAGAGGGAAAACAGAAGCCAATTAATTTCGTTTGAGGTCATGCTATCTCCTTCGAACGAATGGAATAGTCAAGAACGCTAATGTTATCGACGATTACATTGTTCGCGCGACCGAGCCGCGACGCTATACGTACATCCATGTGTTCCGCGATTTCCTCGCGAGTGAAGTTGCACGTGATTACAGTCCATTTTCCTAGCCGCGCATCTATGATTTGATCGAGCTTAGACACAGAAAAGTCGCTCGCTCTTTCCGCGCCAATATCATCGAGAGCGACAAACCAGTCACTGCAAACGGCATCCATGATCCCGTAGTCACCGTTGCGCAATTGATCGACGATTTTGCGCCATCCAATAAATCCGCCCTGCCTGCTCAAGTGGGCGCCTGTTACCGGATCGATATAGATCGAAGCTTCGGCATTGAAAAAGCGGGAAATGCCGCGAGCCAGGTGTGTCTTCCCGGTCCCGCTCCTTCCCAGCAACGACAGCCAGCGGGGAGCTGCTCCCGTCGCCATGTCACGGACAAAATCCTGCGCGGCAGCGAGCATTTCGCACAACTTTTTCTCGCCAAAGGTCTCGAATCGGAAATCGAACTCAGTCGCGGCTCTTGTACTGGCGGAAATCACAATATTCGTTGGAGTTGCCAATGTTCCTATTTCCTGGTCTAACAGATCCTTGATGTGTTCCATTTGTCTGGGCTTTTGTGGCAACCGTCGGCTTCCAATCGTCTCGCAGCGCGGCTAGTAGTGCCCCCGCGGCATTGCGGCGCGGCTGCGCTCGGACAATAGCGGCCTTGCTTCGGACGTACTCTTCGCCCCGCGCGTCACGGTACTCGCTAACGGCCTGCCGCTGTTTTCCGCTGAGTCCGTATTCTCGCACCAATCGATCAACTAAGTCCGATGCGATTTCGGCTTCCGAGCCGCCATTTCGGTCCCGCAGCGACTCGGATGATTCCTCTCCCACAAAAAAACGACGCGACGACGGCGCTTCTGTTGCTTTCTTCCCACGGCTCTTTTCGTTATCCAAATCTGGATACGTTGTCGTCGTCGTTTCTAGATTGGGAGTTTCTTCTGGTATTTCTTTTATATATGGAGCCCTGCTATTTTTCGCAGCGCTGCCCTGTTCGTTTCTGCAATCCCGCTTTGTCATTCGTGACAGAGCAGCTCTGTTATTTTTGACAGACCTGCTCTGTCGTTTCTCGTCTCCAATAAGCGTAATCGAGTGACCAGGATTCGAGCTGTATTCAGGCGCCACGACACGGCGGGTTACCCGACCGTCGAATGACACCCTGACGATGTAACCAAGCCGAGTGAGTTTGCCAAGTAAGTGATCGACCCTTGTCACCGTGACGCCCAGGCGATCCGAAAAGTGGGTGTTGGTCGCATAGCAGGCATCAACATCGCTCGTCAACGCGTCGATCTCTGCAAGCAACAGCTTTTCCACTGCAGAGAGCTCCGGTGATTCGTAAATCGCTGCACAGAGCCACACTCCTTTGAAGCCTCTCTTATTGGCTTCCATCTCACACCGCCTCCCACGCCGACCAGTCGTCTTCCTCCCATCCGATCCGCGTGACGGGATGCGCCCACACGACTCTATGCACGCGTCCGGTCCGGCTGTTTTTTCCGCCAGGGCACCGGCCCGAGGATGGGACCGGAAAGCTTCCTGGCGGGTGATCTAGCCAACATTCGAGTCCGCGGTCTCCGTCGGTGACCACCATCACGATCTCCGCGCCATCAGCGCGAAGCCGGCCAACTACTGCCTCGCAGGCCTGACTCCGCGTCATTGCGTCCTTGCAAGTCGCAGCGCGGAGCAGAGCTGCGGCGGGCCAGCATACCGCCACAGTCCCCTCTATCACGTCGCCGCTCCACGTATTCCCCGAGCACCATTCGGCCGGCGCCGCTTCGCAGGCCGCCTGACACAATTCGCCTACGCGCACCAGATCATCCGGACCGAACAGATGACGCCAGAGATCCATGTCGCGTCCCGGGTCGTGGCAGAGTAAATCCGGGTTCTCCCGGAGCATCTCAGCCACCCGCCATCGGTCCCGATGACGAAGCCTCGCTCGGTATCGCACAGGCAGCATCATCGGCCGCCTCCGTTTTTTCTCCCGCCCCCTTGCCGCTCGAACCAGTATTCGAGGATGTCAGTCCGGAAGCGCCAGTGAGACCTTCGCTTGCCAATGCGAAATGCGCCCGGTATCGCACCTTCCACCGCATGGCGGCGCAAGGTACGGGGAGGTATGCCAAGCACTCGTGCGGCCTCCGTAAGACCGATGGACCGCCGTTTGTCGAGCGGGGACAAGATCATTTCTCCTCCCTCGTCTCGGCCAGCCCGGCCAGTTGTGTCTTGCATCCCAGGGCTGTTGCGTAAATAGTCCTTGGAAACAGTTCGTGCGTTGCGATATGGCCGCAAAGGCCCCTCGCGACACCCATTAGGGTATCATCCATTTGCTTGTTCTCCTTTTGGTTGCGGACCGTCTTGCGGCTGGGTGTTCGCGCACCCAGCCACTACTTTTTTTGGCGGAAAGAAACTATATGTAAGCTTACGGAGCTTGCATAGCTTGTTCTGCGAAGTCAAGCACTACAATCGGATTCGATTATTTTTCTTTTGAGGAAAAAGCGAATCGAGACGAATACGGACAACAATCGGGTTCACATCAAATGTCACCGCGGCCTTTTTTTCGAGTGACTCGCGCTGTGCCGGAGTCAGGATGCGACTTGCGAAAGAAGCAGGTCTGATGCCGGACTGATCCAAAAAAGCATCCATAAGCAATCTAGGAAGCAGAAGACTTCCGATTGCTTGGTTTGCCTGGAATTCCCACCATCGGCCTCCGTAGGACCTCTGGGTATCCACGAGAATGTCTTCCGATCGGCATAGTATTCGTCGTCGGTTTTTTTCAACAGTGCCATCCAGAGGATTTAGAAAGTTGGCTTCCGTGAAGAGCGATCCGTGCAGAAGACCGTGCCCGGCTTCGTGAGCGACAGTTGAACGAACTCGTCTGCGGGCTGGGATCGTGTTTTGTTCCTCCAAGAACCGAGATACCAAGATTGCCTCGACAGCACCCGAAGAATTGAAAATCGTGCAGCCGAGGTTCTCGGGACCAAGATCCTCGTATCGGAGTGCAGTTTTGAATTGCTTCTCAACGAAACGCTCGATCCTTATTGGTGCTGGTCTGGCTGGCAAGAGTGATTGCGTCTTCAGAGCCTCCAGACAAATCTCGTCTATTTCGCCAAGATCCTCGAAGTACAACTGGAAGGGGAATGGTCCCGAAGGTGTTGTAACTTTGCGCATGCTACTTTTTTCGAGGAGGCTTGGACAATCTAGCGATTATGTCTTCGGCAGTCAGTTCGCCGCTCTTTACCTTTTCCACGGCAGTTCGAAACGCAAAGCCCAGCTTAGGATCTGAATCCATTAGTCGTTTGAGATCTGCTATTGGCCCGCGATTGTCATATTTCTCCAGGTCCTCAACTGGTACATTCAGAGCGGCTGCCAGCTTTCCCAAGATTTCTTCTGAAGGAAATCGTCTGCCAAGCTCTATGTCCGAAAGGAAGGGTGAGGAAATGCCGCTTCTCTTTGCCAATTCACGTAAGGACAGATCCGCCCTATCCCGCAACTCGCGAAGTCGTTGGCCCAAAGAAGTTTCGATCATGTGCAAGCTAAAGAAGCTTACGGCAGTGTGACGCACGCCGAGGGATCTAGCAAGCCTCAGCTGAGGCTGAAACTGGGTCTTTGCTCTGGAGTAACCCCAGCGGGGCGCATCATCGGGAGCGAAGCGAAGGATGGGCGGTTTTCGGCAGCGTGACCTCCGCTGAAACCCTCGCAATGTCAGCGACGGCAGAATCGATGCTCGGGATCTCGCCAGCCAGGGGTGCAACTTCACCTCGTTGCAATCCCAATCTTCGGCATTTGTTTTTCGTCGATTTCAAAAAGAGTAGGGCAGCTGGCGCTCAGCTATGGAGGCGGAATATCGAGATCTTTACAAATCTTGCGGACCAATAAATCCCGAATCTCAGAGTGTCTTGGAACGGCTGAACGTTTGTTCTTCAGAGGATTAAGCCACCAGGAATGGCTGCCGCCCTCCCGAAGCAACACGCAGCCATGCCTGTTGAAGTGCCGCCGCAGCTCGCGCCACTAGGTCTCTTCTTCAAAACCGCTTTCAGCAGCTGCTCGCGCTTCTCGGAAGATGGTTCCGCTGAAGAACCCGGGTCATCGGTATCACGCGGACGGCGTCGCAGCGATTGTCATCGAGATGTTTGATAGCGGTTTTCGCTTTTGAGCAATCTTCGGTGGAGCACCCAGAAACGTTTTCTCTGGAAGGTTAAACCACTTCTTTCCGACCCCAGGCTCCAGCGTTCGTACATAAAACCGTTTCACGGTTGACTCTGCATCGCCCATCCCCCTGGCTACATCGCCGGAGCTCCGAAATGTTTGCGCGTAGGTAGCGTAGCTATTCCTCAAACAATTCTCGGGCCAACGCACTCTCATTTCTTTGCACAGCTCTTGACGCCAACCGTAAAATGTCGAGCTAGATACCGGGATCACGGACCCGGTCCCTGCTAACGGTTTCAATATTTTCACCGTAGCTGCTTCCAATGGTACGTATCGCAGCCTTTCCCGCGCCCGCGTTTGCTTCGCCACTTCGTCTCGCACGACAACTAGTTTTTTCTTCCAAAGAAAATCCCGCCACTCAATTACCGGATCATTGCTGTGCTCTTTGATGATTTCGCATGTTCGCAACCCTTGTAAACCTCCCAACACAAAATACGGCACCAATCCCTTATATTTCTCCGTCACCTTCAACCCTTCCCTTGGTGCTTCTAGGCCTTGGGCAACGCGTAACAACCGCTGGAACAATTCAGTGCTCAGAACGTCATTATTCACTCCCCAATTGTCCAACGGTCTCAGTGTTCCCATCGGATCATTCGCTACGTGCCCCAGATCGAATGCCCAACGCCACAGCTTCCTTAGCGTCTTGTAATGGCTCCGCCGGTTCGTTCCTGGCGGTATCCCTTCCATGTATCCCAGAATGTCCGCACGTTTAACAGCCCCGGCCCGAAGATGGCCCAGCGCCCGGGTCATAGCGTTTAAACGCCACCGATCGTCTAAAACCGTTCGCGCCGACCGGCGCTCTGCCCTCTGTCGAGCCAAGAATTTTTCTGCTAGTTCCTGGACGGTTAACTTCCCGACCTCACCGTCTCCCTCTTTTTCAAAACGTCGCCATGCCTCCAACAACAAACCAGGCTCATATTTCTCTGACTGCCGGATCACGCCCAACACATGCTTTTCCTCCACTGCTAATTCCGCCCAATCAACCAAACCCTTTCGCTTCGTGTCTAAAATGAACTTTTCGGCTTCCGTTTTCGTACTGAAAAATCGCCGGCAAGCCTTCCCATTCTCCGACAATCTCGCCGGAATCCATACCCGGTAGCATTTCCGTGATTTGTACCACTTGGCCTCCACCCCGCCACTATGTTGCTGTCTGTTGCTGTTTTTCCAGGTTTTTTTGGCCGATCCGACC
>Ga0070698_100008509_pt1 | contig 11077 bp, 8 predicted proteins | sample KBSK1502metaG_FD_65477 | JGI IMG/M metagenome (GOLD analysis project Ga0070698, IMG submission 65477) | Corn, switchgrass and miscanthus rhizosphere microbial communities from Kellogg Biological Station, Michigan, USA - KBS K1-50-2 metaG | ecosystem: Host-associated > Plants > Roots >...
GATTGCAGGTGAAGAACATCTTCGCGACCGACGATCAGAGCGGTTTGCTCGGCGGAAGGAATCGCCCATTGCGCTGGACGCGAGGTTCGGAAGCGAAAGTTCGGTCCTTGGTAGTTTTCAAATCCCCAGGAACCCTTCAGGCTTCCGTTAACCTCTGAATCGAGCTTGTTCGCATCGACAGTATGGGTATCTATTAAAAATCCGCCGCTTGCTGCCTCAGCCTTGGCAGGAAGATCTATTCCCTTTCCTTGGTTGTTTGCGACGTGAAGCACAAAGTCATGCGCGATGGTCCCAGAGAACACCAGCGGCGCACCCTCGACCGGCAGCACAAGGGATGACTTCTGAAGGCAAGAGACCTCTTCCGGATTGACGGCGCGCAATGGCGGCAATTGCGCGGCCTCAATCGCGGGCAGCCCGACAACCATCACCGACATAGGCTTGCGAAAGGATGGCGGATTGTTCAGCTTCAGATTCATCTGCTCTTTTTTTGGCAGCGCCAGAGCCGGAATGTATTGATACGAAGCGGTGTGGATGTTGCCGAGAACCCTCGCGAGATCGACGACAGCGCCCACATATGCACTGTAGAAACCGCCACCTGCAAGCGAAGTGGCGCTGACCGCGCCAATCAGCTCGGAGTTGGCACCGGAAGTGAGCGCCTCAACCATGGACTGGCTGTGGCCATCGTCGAGCACGAGGTTGTCCGTGTGCTGCGTCAGACACGAGGCCTGTTCCTCGGGCGGCCTGTCGAAGCACTGCTGCTCTAACCGAATAGCCAATGTGCGCGCCAGCAAGGCTGAGTGCTCGCGCAACGCTTTGGGGTCGGCGTCCGAAATTGCTCTGACATCGGCGAGGTATTTCTCAAGCCGGGTGCGATCGAGGCTGGCTCGGTTCAAATCCTGAGATGCTCGGACAAAAACACCAGGCCGGCCGCGCACAGTCGAGCGCAAAGTAGCGAAATCTCCGCCGGTCTCGGGCGCGAGGAACAGCAGCGCCTGCTGCGCTTCCTGCGGCACGGTGACGACAATGCCCTCCTCGCGAACTTGCTTGCTCCAGCTTTCCGCTCTGATGAACCAGCTCTCCGGTGGAGGATTGGTAGATCCGCGCAGAAAAGCGACAACCAGCAAGTAGCGCGCAGCCTGATCTGGCGGAAAATCCGGATGGATCCACAATTTGTCTCCCGGCTGCAAGTTGGGAACGGCAGAAATTGGCAGAGACTTACCATTGCGCGTCACTTTCATCTCGACGCTAGGCCCGATTAGGTCAAACGCCGCGCTGTCGGCCCGTGCGAGAATCGGTCCGGCCAAAAGCGCTGTCACAAGGCATATGCATCGGATCAGAACAACTACAGAAGACTGACGGGCAACAACCATTAGCACTTCGACTCCTCGGGTCAATAGATCTAGTGGCATACCAGAAACTTGAGCAGCAGCAGCATTAGCGCTTATTTCGTGCGTCCAACTCCAAATGAATTCGTAAGACGATTGCCGACCGGCGTCAATGTCTTTGTCGCGGTCTGTTTCGTACGCCGTCAGGACCAGTTGGTTGTCGAGCCGGTGTTCGCTGGAGGGCAGGAGCGAGATTCCGGGCGGCAGCTACCAAGAAATCATAATTGCTGGTCGTGCTTCCTTGCAAGAATTTCCGTGGATTGATTTGCCTGTACTTGCCCTTGAGACAATCGGACTTACGGCCGCCCGATCCGCCAGGACTCCGCGTGTTCGACGCTCACCATGCAAAGTCCCTGCGGCGGTACCGTGGGGCCGGACTTGGAGCGATCTTTAAGTTCGTATAGGCGATCGACATCTTGGGGCTTGAGCTTGCCGCGCCCCACATCCAGAAGTGTCCCCACCATTTTCCGCACCATGTAACGAAGAAACGATCGGCCGCGCACGGTGAAGATGAGTTCTTCATCGTCCGAACGCACGAGTTCCGTGGAATAAATCTCGCGCTCCGTCGAGCGCTCTTTATCGTCTTCTTCGGAGCCCGTCGAGGCAGCAAACGAAGCGAAGTCGTGCGTGCCCATAAAGCGGGCGGCCGCGTCCCGCATGGCATCTTCGTCCAATGGAAACGGATAGTGGAGAACGTAGCGCCAGATCATCGGCGGGACGACCTTGCCCCGATACAAGCGATATCGATAGGTCTTGCCGCGCGCCGACCAACGAGCATTAAAGTCTGGCCCAACTTCCTCGGCATTCACGATGCGGATCGTGGGGGGCAGAAGCGCATTCAGGGCGCGCTGGAACTCGGCCGCGGAAAGCGCCGATTTCGTCCGAAAGCTGCCGACTTGCCCCAGCGCGTGAACGCCGGCATCCGTGCGTCCCGCGCCATGAACAATGACGCTCTCTTGCGTGATGCGCCTCAGAACGTTAACAATCTCGCCCTGAATCGTCGGCTTATTAGATTGAATTTGCCAGCCGTGGAAATCCGTTCCATCGTAGGCAATGGTGAGCTTGAAATAATGCATGCACGATGCAAATTCTACGACGTGGAGCGCGCGAAGCGGCTGCCGGGCTTTACTGCGGCGCTACCCTCTCTGCATTGCGGGCAATCTTCCTGCGCGTAACTTGCGATCGGTAGATCGAGCAGCGCCTGTGACTCGACCGGAAACTCCACTTGGCCGCCGCTGCGATCGATCAGCGCGCCCGCGGCAATTACGCGACCACCGGCTTCTTCGACTACTTGGATGGTCTCCAGAGTAGAGCCTCCAGTTGTCCAAACGTCCTCTATCACCAGAACATGCTGATCGGGTCGCAGCGTGAATCCCCGCCGTAGCGTCAATGTGCCGCTAGCGTCACGCTCCACGAAAATGGCTGGGATTCCGCCCGCAGCACTTCCCTTCCCCTCAGGGAGTGCCCGCGCAACTTCCTGTCCGATTATGACGCCTCCGAGCGCCGGCGAGACGACCGCCTCGATGACCGCATCCGAGAAAAGTGCTGCGAGCGCGCGACCTAGTTTTTCAGCGTAGCGCGGGAACTGCAGGACGCGAGCGCACTGGACGTAGGTGCCGCTGTGCAGGCCGCTGGTCAGCTCAAAGTGTCCGTGGCGAATCGCCCCGACGCTCTCAAACAATCGCAATAATTCTTCGCGTGCCAGCATATCTCTCCGGCAAATACCCAGCGATTATGAGGCGCCTGCAAAGGCTCCACGCCGCGTCCCCCGGCACGTCTGGAAGGCTTGGCTCGTCGCGGCCTAACCCGTGTAAGCGTCGGACGGTCAGCAGCCTAGCTGCGGCCTCTTTCGTTGTCAAGGAAACGTGCCCCTGCTACACTGCGGAATTCGTTTACCCGGTTGTGTCTCGCGTAGTACGCCCTGCTTTCGACGATTCGATGAAACAAAGTGCCTGCCCTGAACGTTGTACAGGGTGAGTCAAAACGACCCACTCAAATGTGGACAAAACTTAAGGGGTGAAAAACACCATGAACTTGTTATGGCGGACCGCTCGCCGGTCCAGTCTTGCTGCGATCGCCAGGCACTGGGCGCGATTGACTCGATCGCTGGTGTCCGCATTATTGGCGGGCGCGCTCGCAGGTGGCCCGATATCGCCGGCTTTCGCCCAGGACCCCGGGCAACCCCCGCCGAGGCAGGAGCAGCACCCGCCATTGCCGGTGCCTCAGTCGCCCGAACAAAATCGTCCCGCGCAGGATCCAAACGCTTCGAGGCAAGAGCCGAAGCCTGCTTATGGACCGGGCCCTACGAATCCGCCGATTCCCGTGTCTTTAGGCGCATCGAAGTACAGCTATAGAAAGGCTCCGAAGCCATTCCCGAATTTGATCGCTCCCTTCCGACCGATCAGCATCCCACAGCCGACGCTGACAAATTCTCCACGCGTTGATCAGCTCGTGCACGATGGCAAGTTGGAGCTGACGCTGCAAGATGCCGTGGAGCTGGCGTTGGAAAACAGCCTGGATCTGGTGGTCTCACGCTACAACACCTGGTTCGGCGACACCGATATCCTACAGACCGAGTCAGGCGGATTGCCGCAAGGCGTGCAAGGAGCGGCCATTCGCTTCTCCAACGCCAACATTCCGTTCATCAATTTCGATCCGACGCTGACCGAGGCGATTCTCCTGGACGATCGTAAGACCCCGGTGAACAACCCATTTATCTCGGGAACCGGCACGACCACGGCGACGGCCGCCAGCCTTACCTCGCATACGGCCCAATACAACACCGCGTTTGCTCAAGGTTTTTCGACGGGCACGACCATGAACGTGGCGTGGAACAATACGCGCGCGTCATCGACATCCACGTTCAACTTCTTCAATCCCGACGTGCAGTCCGCGCTGACAATTTCTTTCACTCAACAGCTCTTGAACGGTTTTGGACGATTCGCGAACCGTCGGAACATTTTGATCGCCAAGAACAACAAAAAGATTGCGGATTTGGTGCTCACGCAGCAAGCCATTACAACAGTAACGAACGCCATCACCGCTTACTGGGAGTTGGCCTACGCTCGAGAGGCGGTAAATGTGCAACAGCAAGCTGTGGCGGTGTCCGAAAAGTTGTACAACGACAACAAGAAGCAGCTCGAAATCGGTACGATGGCGCCGCTCGATGTAACCCGCGCGGAATCGCAGTTAGCCACGGATCGCCAAAATTTGATCGTTGCGCAAACCATTAAGCTTCAGGACGAGCAAGTCCTAAAGAACGACATCAGCAAGGACCCCTTGGCGGCAAATCTCATCAACGTCGAAATCATTCCGACCGATCATCCCACACCTCCCGAAGCCATCGAGGCCGCGACATTTGAGGATGCCGTCAAGGAAGCCTTTACCAAACGGCCTGATTTGCAGCAGCAGGAATATAACGTCAAGAACGCTGCGATCGACGCACGCGCTACGACGATTGCACTGCGTCCCACGGCCACGTTGACCGCACAGTATTCCAGTCAAGGATTGACTGGCGTTTCACCGATAACCGGAACGCCCGCGACTCGGGCGGGCTCCACCATCGTTGGCACGAACGGCCAGCCCATTACGGTCTTGGACTCAAACGGCGTGCCCGTTCAAATCTTCGAGCCGCTGACTACCACGCCTTTGGTCGGTGTTTCGCATCAAGGTTTCACGGACACACAGAGCCAGATCTTCCACAACACATTCCCCGACTACCTGGTCGCGCTCAACGTGCAAGTCCCCATTCGCAATCGCTCCGCGCAGGCTGCCAATCAGCGCTCGATGCTGCAGCAGCGGCAACTTGAAACCCAACTGCAATTGCTCAAGAACAGCGCCTTGCTCGACGTTCGCAACACGTACATTGCACTGGAGCAGGATCGCGCACGTGTGCAAGCCGCCAGCAAGGCACGCGAGCTGCAACAACAGACGTTCGACGCCGAGCAAAAGAAATATCAGCTCGGCGCCACAACTGTATACAACGTCATCTTGACGCAGCGCGACCTGGTCGCTGCACAAGGCACCGAGCTGCGTGCGCTCGCGGATCTCGTGGAAGCCAAGGCGAACTATGAGCGCGCCGTCGGGCGCACGCTCGAGGTCAACCGCGTCACGATCGCGGATGCCAAGCACGGTGAGGTCGAGCATGACACGCTCATTCCCGGCACGCTGCATGGTCGTGTTGTCGGTACTGAGAAAATCTTTGTGAACAACCAAGCCACTGGAAACGGTCAAGGCACAGGACAGGAATAGACCCAGCTTCCATTTCTTTCTCTGTGACCTCTGTGCACTCTGTGGTGAAACTCCGGCAGTGTTTCGACCTTCACAAGCCCACAACGCTTGCCCTGCTCCGCTGTTTCGCTTAGCATGAATTCAAGACCGCTAGCCGATTCTGCTAGTCGCACCGTGGCTTACGCGCCGGGAGAGCGCTGGAATCATGAGTGAGCCGTCCAAGGGAACCAGCCACACCCTACTTCCCGCCGAACCTACATCGCGTCGCGAGCCTTCCCCACAGGAACGAGCCTGGGAAGAAAACACACTCGCTCCCACTCTCGAAAAAAGTCCCGAACGCCAAAAAGAATTCACCACGATCTCGGGATATCCCGTACGTCGGCTTTACACTCCCGCTGATCTTACCGGATGGGAACCCGACCGCGATCTCGGCTATCCAGGCCAGCCGCCGTATACGCGCGGTATTCATGCAACGATGCATCGCGGACGCCTGTGGACCATGCGGCAATTCGCGGGCTTCGGGACCGCCGAGGACACCAACCAGCGCTTCCGCTATCTTCTGGCGCACGGTCAGACCGGCCTCTCTACCGCTTTCGACCTGCCCACGCTGATGGGTTATGACTCCGACCATCCCCTTTCCGAAGGCGAAGTGGGCAAGTGCGGCGTGGCCATCAGCTCCCTTGCAGACATGGAAGTGTTGTTCGATCAAATTCCGCTGAGCGACGTCACCACATCCATGACGATCAACTCGCCTGCGGCGATTATTTGGGCCATGTATCTGGCCGTCGCCGAAAAACAGGGCGCCGACTGGAAGAAAATCTCTGGCACGCTACAAAACGACATCCTGAAGGAATACATCGCGCAAAAGGAATACATCTACCCGCCTGAACCCTCGATGCGGCTGGTGATCGACACCTTTGAATTTGGTGTAAAGAACACGCCGAAATTCAACACCATTTCGATCAGCGGCTACCACATTCGCGAGGCGGGCTCTACGGCCATTCAAGAGTTGGCGTTCACCCTGCGCGACGGATTGGAATATGTCGACTGGGGCATGCGCCGCGGATTAGAAGTCGATGAGTTCGTCCCACAGCTCTCCTTCTTTTTCAACGCGCACAGCGACTTCTTTGAAGAAATCGCGAAATACCGCGCCGCCCGGCGTATCTGGCACAAAGCCATGGTCGAGCGCTACAAATCGAAGAATCCCCGCGCGTGGACGCTGCGCTACCACACGCAAACCGCGGGTTGCTCCTTGACCGCGCAGCAGCCGTACAACAACGTGGTGCGCACGGCGCTTCAGGCTCTCTCCGCAGTGCTCGGCGGCACACAATCGCTGCACACCAATTCCTTAGACGAAGCCTGGGCTCTGCCGACCGAATTCGCGGCCACCATTGCGCTGCGCACGCAGCAGATCATCGCGCACGAGACCGGCGTCAGCAACACCGTCGACCCTCTGGGCGGTTCCTATTTCGTCGAAACTCTCACCAACGAGGTCGAGGCCGGGGCATGGAACTACATCGATAAAATCGACGCGCTCGGCGGAATGGTCGCGGCTATCGAGCGCGGTTATCCCCAGCGCGAAATATCCGAGGCGGCTTATCGATATCAGCTGGCTCTCGACAAAAAAGAAAAAATCATGGTCGGCGTCAATGATTTCGTCTCCGACGAAAAGCCCTTGGATATTCTGCAGATTGACGAGACTGTAACGCACCGCCAAGCTGAGCGGCTCAGAAAACTACGCGCCGACCGCTCCAACGACGAAGTCTCACGCCGCCTGAACGCGTTGCGCAGGGCCGCGCAAGGCAAAGATAACCTGATGCCGTTTATCTTCGACGCGGTGAAAGCCTACGCCACAGTCGGCGAGATCTGCGACGCCCTGCGCGACACCTTCGGCACCTACGAAGAAATCGCGATCACCTAGCCTCGCGAACTATGCCCGACAAAAAAATTCGAGTCCTAATTGCCAAGCCGGGCCTGGATGGCCATGACCGCGGCGCCAAGGTAATCGCTCGCGCGCTCCGAGACGCCGGCATGGAAGTGATTTACACCGGCCTGCGGCAAACACCGGAAATGATCGCCTCCGCCGCGGTCCAGGAAGATGTCGACGTGATCGGCCTTTCCATCCTTTCTGGCGCGCACAACACTCTTTGCCCCCAGTTGATGCAGCTTCTTCGTGAAAAAGGCATGGACGACGTGATTGTGCTTCTGGGCGGCATCATTCCCGAAGCCGATGTCGATGGGCTCAAGAAGGTCGGGATTGCCGAAGTATTTCTTCCTGGCACATCAACCCAAGACATCGTCGATTTCATCCACAGGCGCGTGTCCCGCTGACTCGCGCTGCCCTCGTATCTTGCGCTCTGCCACTCCCTCCGTGACCTCAGCGCACTCTGTGGTGAGAGTGCCGTTACGCTCATTCATTGTTAGCTCGCTCGAATTTAACGCGCGTGTAAAGCACGCCGAAATTCTTCCTCACAACATTACGTTCCGACGTGCTGCCCGGTTGCGCGAGGCATACCGCCAAGTCACACCCAGCTTCCCTCGCGGCCTCTAAACGCACGCGCAACAAGGCCGTTTGGACGCCTCGATTTCGAAATCCCGGCAACGTACTCGCGCCGAACAATCCCGCGACTCCCTCGCGGATAGCCAGTGTTCCCCCGCCCGCTACTGCCCCATCCACTCGCGCCAGATAACACTCCACATTACGACCCAATGCGAACATCCGCATCGTTTCCAGAAGTTCGCGCGTCACCGGAACTTTCTCCGAGAAGCCTTGTGCCACCGTCAGCGTCCATAAATCGATCTGCCCTCCTCCAATTCTCTCGACCGTGATACCACTTGGCACATCGGCCGCCACATCTGTGGATTCCCTTCCCTCGTTTGTGCGACACAAAACCCGCGCCATCACATTCGTAAATTCCGTAACGCGATAGCCGTTCTTGCCGAAATGTTGAATCAGCGAAGCGTCTGCAAGTGGACACGTCTCCACTCGAACGGGCTCATTGCGGTTGCGATAAAATCCTTCCAGCCGAGAGAAGTCGTCCTCAGATACCGGACCATCCAGCCCAAGCCCTACCGCCTGCGTCACGGGCGAATCAGCTCCACAATACACAGCGAAGCCTCCGGCCACTTCTAGAACCGCCGCGCCGCTTCCAGGCCGAAGCCGTTCCATCGTATGGGCGCAGCCTGCGGCAGCCAGCGCTTCCGCCAATTCGATCCGCCGCGCCAAAGCGAGGTCCAGAGCCAACGCCGTCATCGCTTCCCCTCTTCTTCCCTTTGCCCGTATCTCTGCCTGCTGACTCGTTCCATCCGCTTCATCCGGTCTCTTTCGTCCCCGCGAGCCGCCGCATCGACCTTGCGCCGCAGAAATTCCTGTTCGCGCTCGAGCTTCCGCCGGCTCTCAAGCCGCGCCGGATCGAGCTCACCATTTTCGAGCGCTGCCCTAACCGCGCAGCCCGGCTCGACGCCGTGTCCGCAATCCCGAAACCGGCATTGCGACGCCAGTTCATCGATATCCGCAAACGCCCGCGCCATGCCCTCTTCCGCATCCCACAATTGCAGTTCTCGCAATCCCGGGGTATCAATCGCAACGGCACCGCAGGGTAGCAAAAACAGCTCGCGCGTTGTGGTTGTATGTTGTCCACGGCCGTCACGCTCGCGCACGGCCTGCACTTTCTGGACTTCCCGCTCCAATAATCGGTTGAGCAGAGTCGATTTCCCTGCACCGGAAGAGCCCAGCACCACGAAGGTTTGCCTCGTAGATAAGCCCGCCGATAAGAAGGCCCGCAGTACATCGATTCCCTCCCCCGTCAGGGCACTCAACACGAATACGGGCACGCCGTTTGCGATCCGTTGTGTCTCGAGTGTCCGCGCCGCTACATCGTTGCATCTGTCAGCCTTGTTCAGCACCACGACAGGCACAACGCCTGACGCCCAACACTGCGCTAAGTAGCGTTCCAGCCGCCGAAGGTTAAGATCGCCGTCGAGGGCGCCCACCAGTAGCGCGGTATCGATATTTGCGGCGATCACCTGCTCTTCGACACGTTTGCCGGCCACCTTTCTCGCAAACCTCGTGCGCCGCGGCAAAATCGCCTGAATCGCCGCTCGTTGATTCTCGCCCGTCCACTCCGCGACGACCCAATCCCCTGCTACCGGCCACTCACCGTTCGTCTCTCCGGCTGAGCGCAGCTTTCCAGACGGTCCCGCCCAGCATTCCGAAAAATCTCCGGCGATTCGCCACAGCCCCCGCTGCTGCGACACGACGCGCCCGGGAACACAATCAGGCCGCTGCTGCGACTGCCAGACTGCCTCGAAATACAAAATCCCAACCTAATTCCTTGAGAGCCACGGGAATCCCTTCTTTCCGCTGCCAAAGGCAGCCTCGCGCATCCGCCGCGCAGGGGCGCGATGCGGCTGTGCGCCGATGCTCGTAGCGACAAGAAACACCCGGACGCAAATGCACTAGGCGATTGAGGAAATTAGAGGAGGGCTACGTTACCTGCAGCGGTTGGAACTGCTGGAGGCACACTCGCCCGCCGGAACTTTGAGTGCGGTCGTCACAGGCGCCTCCAACGTAAAAAATGTGGTGCCCTGGCGAGCACCATTGCTGTGCATTGTATGGCCTGCGCCCTCGCGCGTCAATACACCGCACTACCCTTGAGCAGTCCTGTCACCGGTATGCTCCTAGATGCCGAACCCTAGCGGCTAAGAGTGTTTGAGCGAAACAGACAGTTCGCTAGCCGAGTGAAGAGTGACGCTTCGACATTCTCGTCTGACCCCTCAAATTCACCTTGACAGAAAGGCATTTCTCGAATACTTAATTACAGATATAGTACTGCGTCCTGCGTTGAGTTGCGCCAGCTTCGGCTGGCGTTTTTCTTTTGGATCCCCTATCCGGGTCTTTCTACGTCAGCCGTCTGGTACCGGAAGTACAAACCGGCCGCGCTCTGTCCTTTAAAGGCGGGTCTCGACGCACAAACTGCCAGGAAAGCAGTCCATACCCGCCACAAACAAGCCGAAAATAAGGTTACTAGAACGGTCGTAAGCGCTTTAGAATGAACACTTCCAAAAGTGTATCAAAACAAATGACTTTAAGCTCCTTTACAATGAACACTTATGAAGAAAGTACCAGGGGGATCCATCCCGGTGGCTCCCGCAGCTAATTTGAAGAATTGAATGAACGTTCATTCAATCCTACCAAAAGCCATAGCCCGCGAACTTCTGCCGCACCTCAGCCCTATTCTCAATCCCAACCCATTTCCGCACACTACGCCCTCGCCCCAGCCGCGGCCTCGGCACGGGTAGGGGGTCAGTTTGAATTTTCTGATCGTGACAATAGCGGGTCAAAATCCAAACTGACCCACTATCCCGGCACTGGGGCGCACATCAGATTTTGGGGGAAAAGTCATGCAGCCACCTGCTTTCGTTCTGAGCGGCGTTCCCAGAAATCCTCAAATCGTCCGCTA
>Ga0070698_100008511_pt1 | contig 11075 bp, 7 predicted proteins | sample KBSK1502metaG_FD_65477 | JGI IMG/M metagenome (GOLD analysis project Ga0070698, IMG submission 65477) | Corn, switchgrass and miscanthus rhizosphere microbial communities from Kellogg Biological Station, Michigan, USA - KBS K1-50-2 metaG | ecosystem: Host-associated > Plants > Roots >...
TGCACCGGGTCCGCAGTCAGCGGCACGTACTCGCCGTCCGGGAAGATCGGGCTCTTCGGCTTCTCCGCCAGGAAGTAGCGCAGCACCACGGCGAGCCACGCGACCGGCATCGAGACGCCGACCAGCGCGAAGGTCGTGATTAACCGGTCGGACCACCTCCCGGCCGTCACCGCCGAGAAGAAGCCGACCAGGACGCCGAAGAAGAGCCAGATGATTCCCGCGCCGATGCAGAGGGAGAACGTGGCCGGGATGCCGCGCTTGATCTCGTGGACGACGTTCTGGCGGTTCTGGAAGGACGTGAGGATGTCGTACTCGCCCGTCTTCCCGATCAGGCCGTTCGCGGCCTTCTGCATCATCTTCGCGTACTGGATGTAGAAGGGCCGGTCGAAACCCCACTTCTTGCGGATGTTGACGATGTTCGCCGGCAGCGGGTTCTTGCCGGCCATTCGCTGGGCCGGATCGCCGCCGGGGACGAGGATGAAGACGACGTAGACCAGGATGCTGACGCTGAAGAGGACGGCGACCATCCCGATCAGCCGGCGGATGACGAAGGCGACCATCAGTGCTCGACCCGCACCTTGGCGCGCGGATCAAGCGCGTCGCGGAGGCCGTCGCCGAAGATGTTCATCGACAGCACCGTGAGGACAACGGCGATCCCGGGGATGATCGCGAGCCACGGGGCCGTGTGGATCTGCTGCTGCCCACTCAGGATCAGGTTGCCCCACGACGGGTTCGGCGGCTGGACGCCCGCCCCCAGGTAGGAGAGGCCGGCCTCGGTGAGGATGTTGTTCGCGATGATCAGCGTGAAGAAGACGACCGCGGTCGAGGCGACGTTGGGCAGCAGGTCCGAGAACATGATCCGGAGGGGGCTCGCGCCCTGGCCGACGGCGGCCTCGATGAACTCCTTCTCGCGCAGCGAGAGGATCTGCCCGCGAAGCGGCCGCCCGATGTAGGGGATCAGCACGTAGGAGATGACGAGCAGCGGGATCCAGATGCTGCCCGGCTTGATGTTGATCCCGAAGTGATGGAAACCGTTGATTTGCAGGGCACTTCCGATCGCGATCGCAAGCAGCAGGACCGGAAAGGCCCAGATCAGGTCGAAGAAGCGCGAGATGATCCAGTCGACCCAGCCGCGGAAGTAGCCGGCGAGAAGCGCGAGGACGATCGCGAGAAAGCTGCAGATCAGCGCCGAGCCGATGCCGATCTTCAGCGAGTTGAGACCGCCGTAGAGCAGTCGCACGGCGACGTCCCGGCCGAGCGCGTCGGCGCCGAGGACGAACCTGCCGTTCGCATGCCACCACGTGGGCCCGAGCACGCTGACGCCGCGGACGACGAACTGGTTCGTCTTCGGGTCGAAGTACGAGCCGCCGCCGACGACCTGCCTGTCCTTCCCGCCGACCCGCACGTGCTCGGTGGCGTGGATCTCGTTCGGGCCGGTGTGCGCGACGTGGTGCGCGTACACCGGCGCGAGCGCGCAGCAGACGACGATCAGGACGAAGACGAGGAGCGAGAAGAGGGCGACGTAGTTGCGCCGCAGCCGCCGCCACGCGAGGTACGTCGGGCTGCGCCCGACGATCGGCACCTCGTGCTCTTCCGCGGCGAGAAGGGCGGCGCTGTCGAGCGTGAAGTCGGTAGCGGGCTCGGCCATTCCTCCCTGCGGCGAGTGTAGTGAGTGAGGGCGCCCAGAGGCGCCCTCACTCGTCTTCGCTAGACGCTAGGTCCTACTTCCGGCACAGCCGCGCGAGATCGATGCCGTAGAGCCGCTGGATGTGGATGCAGCCGATCTGCTTCGTGAAGAACTCGGGGAAGACCCGGTTCGACCACGGGGCCCACGGGGCCTGCTGCATGATCTGCTTCTCCACCGTCGCCCACTTCGCGTTGACGGCAGGCGTCAGGAGCGGTTGCTTCTTCAGCTGGTCGATCTCCTTGTTCGTCTTCTTGTTGGTGTACCAGGCAAAGTTGTTGTTGTCCTGGTCGGTGATGCGCTCGCCGTTCAGCAACACGTCGAACCAGTCGAGCGGGTGCGGGTAGTCCTCCAGCCACCGCGCCCAGCCGGTCTGTGCGTGCGTGTTGACGTTGCCGATCGTCGTGTAGTACGTCGCCCGCGGCAGGATCGTCAGCGACGCGTTCAGGCCGATCGAGTTGAGCACGTTCGTGTAGTACGTCGCGGCGGTGACCGCGTCGGACACGTTCCTCGTCCAGACCTTCACCGTCGCGCCATTCGCGCCCGCCTGATTGATCAGCTGCTTCGCCTTCGTGACGTTCCGCGGGTACAGGCTGAGCTTCTTGTACGACGGATAGGTCGGCGGCAAGACGTTCTGCGTCGACTTGCCGAGGCCACCCCAGACGAGCGTCTGCATGGCCTTGCGGTCGATCGCCATGTTCACCGCCTGGCGCACCTTCAGCTTGTTGAACGGCGCCTCGCGGATGTTCATCCAGAAGTAGTACGTGTTCGCGGTGTCGCGCAGGACCAGGTGGCCCTTGCTCTTCGCGTCCGCGATCCGGTCCGGCGGAATGGCCCCGTTCGAGTAGTCGGCCTGGCCGCTCGTCACCTTCTGGGTCGCCGCGTCGGCGTCGCCGATCAGGCTGACCTCGACCCGATTCGGAGTGCCGCGCGGGATGAACCTGTTCGGCTTGAAGTACTTGTTCCGAACCATTGTGAAGCTGCGGTTCGGGTCATAGTTCGAGAACGCGTACGGCCCCGTCCCCGGGATCGACCCGTTCTGGATCTCCGGCCCGGTGTTCCCCGGGACCGGCGCCGCGAACAGAAGCGCGAGGATCGTCAGGAAGTCGCCTCGCGGGGAGACGAGCTTGATCGCGATCGTCCGCTTCTTGTTGTTGACGATGATCCCCGGGATGTTCCCGCCGGGGGTCGGATGCTTCGAATAGGCCTCGGCTCCCGCGATGTCGGTGTAGAAACCGACGCCCTGCCCCTGCGCGAGGAAGCCGCGCTTGATGGCCCACTTGAAGTCGGTCGCCTTGACGGGCTTGCCGTTCGAGTACTTGAGGCCCTTGCGGAGCTTGAACTTGTAGACCTTGCCGTTTCTCGAGACCGTCGGCAGCGACTGCGCCAGGCCGGGGACGAGCTTGTACCCCGCCGGGCCGTCGACATGCTTGTACGTGAGCAGCGTCTCGTACACGTTCCACATCGCCCACCAGCTCTGACCGGTGTAGGCCTGCTGCGGATCCAGGTAGTCGATCGTGTCGATCACCGCCCGCAGCGTGCCGATCGGCTTCGTGGCTGCCGTCTTGTGCTTCGTTCCCGCGGCGCCGTACGCCGCGACCAACATGGAGAACCCGGCCGCCATGGCGAGAACGCCAAGCAGCCACGTCCACCGTCGCTTACCAGTCATCGCACCTCCCTCATTAGACCCCGATTCTGCTGGGGCCAATCTTCGCAAAGTGGAGCCTAGTTGAATAGACGCACAAACCTGATCTGGTGTTGGCTAGGCGGGACGGATTCGCGGGTCGAGGCGCGCGTAGAGGATGTCCACGAGCGCGCTCATGATCGTGATGAAAAAGGCGCCGTAAAGCACGGTCCCCATGATCACCGGCAGGTCCAGCGCGACGAGCGAGCGATACGTGAGCTGCCCGACGCCCGGAAGCCCGAAGACGACTTCGGTGAGCAGCGCCCCGCCGCCGACGAGGACCCCGAAGTCGAGCCCGAACAGCGAGACGAAGGTGATCAGCGAGGTGCGGAGCATGTGCTTCAGCAGGACACGTCTGGGGGACAGTCCCTTGGCCCTGGCCGTCCGGACGTAGTCCTCGTTCTGCACCTCGAGCAGGTTCGCCCGCAGCACCCGCGCGTAGAAGCCGATGTAGAGGATCGAAAGCGTGACCCAGGGGATGATCAGGTGCAGGAACCACTGCCACGGGTTGTGCGTGATGGGCACGTAGCCAAGGGGCGGTACCCAGCTGAACAGGAACGTGTTGTGGAGGCGGTCCTGCGTGACCAGGTTCGCGACCTCCCCGAGCCAGAAGACCGGCATCGAGATGCCGATCAAGGCGAGGATCATCAATAACGGGTCGATGAACGTCCCCTTGAAGGTGACCATCAGGAGCCCGACGACGATGCTGCCGACCACCCAGAGGACCGCGGCGCCGATGATGAGCGAGAAGGTCACCGGCGCGGCGCTCGTGATCGCCGGGACCACCTTCAGCGCCTGGTTGCCGTAGGAGACGAGGTCGCGCGAGATGAAGAGCCGCTTCATCATCAGCGCATAGCGAACGGGCAGCGGCCGGTCGAGGCCGAACTGGTGCTTGACGGCGGCGATGGTCGTCTTGTCCGGGTTCCGGCCGGCGAGCTGGCGGGCGGGGTCGATGCCCGGGGTCGCAAAGAAGATCAGGAACGTCATCACGCTGATCGCGAACAGCACGAGCACGAGCCCGATCAGCCGGCGGACGACGAACGCGTACACGCGCTACTCCCGCACCCGGACCTTGGCCCGCGGGTCGAGCGCGTCCCGGACGCCGTCACCGAGCACGTTCAGCGAGAGGACGGTGAGGACGATGAAGATCCCGGGCACGATCGCGACCAGCGGCCTGGTGTAGAGCAGGTTCTGGCCGTCGTCGATCACGGTCCCCCAGCTGGCCTTCGGCGCCTGCACGCCGATCCCGAGGAACGAGAGCGCCGACTCGGTGAGCACGGTCGTCGCGATCATCAGCGGCAGCAGGACGATGATCGTCGAGATCACGTTGGGCAGGATCTCCGCGAACATCAGCCGCAGGTTGGACGCGCCCTGGGAGACTGCCGCCTCGACGTACTCCTTCTCGCGCACCGACAGCACCTGTCCCCGGACGGGGCGGTAGACGTACGGGACGTAGACGAGCCCGATGATGAGCGTCGGCAGCCAGAGGCTCGACGCGCTGAGGTGGATGGGGCCCCACTTCAAGCCGGTGTTCCTCGTCAGGAGCACCGTCGCGATCGAGATCGCGAGCAGGTACACGGGGAAGGCCCAGATCAGGTCCATCACGCGGGAAAGGATCGAGTCGACCCAGCCGCGGAAGAAGCCGGCGAGGAGGCCGAGCAGCAGTGCGATCAGGCAGCAGATGAGGGCGGAGGCGACGCTGATCTGCAGCGAGGCCCGACCGCCGTAGAGAACGCGCGCCATCACGTCGCGGCCCTGGTTGTCGGCGCCGACGAAGTAGTTCGAATGCCACGTCGCGCCGATCGGCGTCTCGCCAATGCCCAGCGCACCGCCGCCCTGCTGGAGCACGTTCACGCGCTGCCCGTTGACGACGGTCGTCCCGGAGACATTCGACGTAAACGGGTCCGTGTGCGCGACATCGTGCGCGTACACCGGGGCGAGCAGGCTGACGGCGACGATCAGGACAAAGAGGGCGAGCGACGCGATCGCAAGCTTGTTGCGAACGAGCCGGCGCCCGGCGATCCACCAAGGGCTCCTGCCGGAGATCTCCCTGATGGACTCGCCGGGCGCGAGGTGAACTTCGGGTTCCGGCTCGAAGGCGAACTCAGCCACGCGCCGTCCCTCTGCGCGCTACTTCACCGACGCCTGGTCGAGCAGGAAGTACCACTGCGGGCTGAACTGGTACCCCTTTACTCGGTTCGACAGGAAGTCGAGGTACTTCGGGTTGAACATCGCCACCCACGGCGCCTGGTCGGTGACCTCCTTGTCCACCTGTTCCCAGAGCTTGTTCCCGGCGGCCGGATCGGTGATGCCTGTCTTGCCCGCCTGGTCCATCTTCGCCTGAATGCCCTTGTCGCAGAACTCGGCGATGTTCGGGCTCGAATTCGAGTTCGGGTGGAACGAGCCGCATCCGAGCAAGATGTTGAGGAAGTCCGAAGCGGCCGGGTAGTCCTGGTACCAGCTCGAGTACGCGAACTGCACATGGTTCTTGGAGTTCTGCACGTACGGGTACTGGATGTCCGACGAGAGCGCCTGCAGCGAGGCCTTGTAGCCGAGCTTGTTCAGGAGCCCGACGAAGTAGAGGCCGTACGCCTTGTCGACATCCGTGGTATCGGTGTTGACCTTCACCGCTGCGCCCTTCGTCCCGGATTGGGCGACGAGCTGCCTCGCCTTCGCGAGGTCCGGTGCCGTCCACTTGCCGCTGCCCGGATTTTTCGTGTACGGGCAGTACGGCTTGTAACCGGGGAAGTTGGGCGGCAGGATCTGGCATGTCGGCTGACCCAGCTTCGGGCCGCCGTAGATCTTCACCAACGCGTTCCGGTCGGTTGCGAAGTTGACCGCCTGCCGCGCCTTGAGGTTGTCGAACGGCTTCTCCCGGACGTTGAAGGCGAAGTAGAAGACCGCCGTAAGCGGGTTGATGTGGACGCGGGCGGCGAACTTCGTGCCGAGCTCGTTCAGCCGGTCGGCGGGAGGTGGATCGAAGATCCAGTCGGCCTGGTTGTTCTCGACCTGCGTGACCTCGGCCTCGACGCTGAGGCCGAACTTCTGGACGATCACGTCTGGATTGCCGGCCGGCTGTGCGTCCTTCGACCACTCCTTGAAGAACGTGTTCCGGACGACCTTCATCTGCTTGGTCGGGGAGTACTGGACCCACTTGTAGGGCCCGGTGCCCGGCGGCGGGATGTTGACGTTTTTGGCGGGCGTCGACGCCGGCAGGATGAACGCGAACGGAACGGCCAGCTTGTCGAGAAACTCGGGGTCGGCCGTGGTCAGGTTGAAGGTGACGGTGTTCCCGTTGACCTTGATGCCCTGAGAGAGGTTGCAGGTCTTGGGAGTCTTGACGCAGGCGTCCCCGCCCTGGATGACGTTGTACCAGGTACCGGCGTTCGGGCTGTTGCCGATCTTGAAGAGGCGCTCGAAGGTGCCGAGGACATCCTTCCCGGTCAGCGTCTGGCCGTTCGAGAACTTGATGCCGGAGCGCAGCTTGAACGTCCAGGTCTTGCCGCCGTTCGTCGGCTTCGGGATCGACTCGGCCAGGTCGGGCACCAGCTTCGTGCCGGCGGCGCCGCCAACGCGCTTGAAGGCGACCAGGCCGTCATGGGTGAAGATCAGCCACTGCCATTCCTGCAGCGTGTAGTTCACCTGCGGGTCGGGCGAGCCGGATGGTGCGGCATTCGCGACGGTGATCAGGGTCCCGCCCTTTCCGCCCGCTCCAGCCGCTGTTGTCGTGGTGCCCTTCTTACCGCCACCACCACCGCACCCTGCGGCGACGACCACGAGGGCAAGCACCGCCGAGAACAAGATCACCGAGCGCTTCACGACAACTCCTCCCATCCGAACGCCTGGACCGCTCTACAAATACGGACGCTGAGCAGGGCGCGGATGTTAGCGCGCTTGCTTACGCCGACGCTCTGGTTAACGCGACGTTTACTTGAACGGACGCACGGGCCAAGCCCGCACGTCCTCCAGGCGGCATCGCAAGCGACGCCTCAGGCAGCAGCAGTCTGCAGCTCGCGCAGAGCCGCGAGGCGGGCCAGTGCCTGGCCCTCGAGCTGGCGAACCCGCTCGCGCGTGAGGTCCAGCTCGTGCCCGATTGCCTCGAGCGTCCAGGGCTCGCCCTCGAAGCCGAAGCGCAGCTCGAGGATGCGCCGCTCGCGCTCGGGCAGGGCGTCCAGAGCACGCCGCACGCCCTGGCGGCGAAGCGACTCTTCTGCCTCGTCGAACGGATCGGCGGCCTCGCGGTCGGCGAAGAGATCCCCGAGCTCGCCCTCGTCGTCCGCGCCCACGGTCTGGTTCAGGGAGACGGACGCCTGGGCGGCGCCCAGAGCCTCGTCGACGTGCTGGATCGGCAGGCCGGTCGCCTCGGCGAGCTCTTGCTTCGTCGCCTCGCGGCCGAGCTCGACCTCGAGCCGGCGAGCGGCGCGGCCGAGCTTCTGCTGCCGCTCGACCACGTGCACAGGCACGCGGATCGTGCGCGCGTGGTTCGCAACTGCGCGCTGCACCGACTGGCGGATCCACCAGGTCGCGTACGTCGAGAACTTGTAGCCGCGCCGCCAGTCGAACTTCTCGACCGCGCGGTTGAGGCCGAGCGTGCCCTCCTGGATCAGGTCCAGGAACGGGACGCCGAGCCCGCGGTAGCCCTTCGCGATCGACACGACGAGGCGCAGGTTCGACTCGATCATCCGGCGCTTGGCGGTCAGGTCGCCGCGCTCGATCGCCTTCGCGAGCATGACCTCCTCCGCCGCGGTCAACAGCTTGTGGCGGCCGATGTCGGCCAGGAACAGCTGCAGGCTGTCGGCCGCGCCGACGAGCACCTGCGGCTGGGGCTCCGGCTCCGGCGCGGCAGGGCGCTCCTCGGCCTTCTCGGGCTCGGGAGCGGCATCCGCCTCGCGCACCTCGAGACCGGTGGCCTCCAGCTCACGCGTCAGCAGCTCGACCTCGTCGTCGGCGAGGTCGTGCTCGAGCGCGAACGCCTCCAGCTCGGTCGGCGAGAGGAAGCCGCGCTCCTCCGCGCCCTCGAGCAGGGCGCGAGCCGGCTCGGTCTCGAGTAGTTCGTGAAGCTGGTTCTGGGTCAATTTCACCTCTTGTGCCTTAGACGCTGTTCCTGCCTCGATCTTTCGCACTGTAAGTGGATTCTCCTCGCCTGAACAGGGGAAACCACGCCCCGGTCCGGGCTCGGACCTGACAACGTGGTGCCGACATCTCCTATTCCGCTACGGCGGCCTCTTTGGTTTGCGTACGCGCAGGAAAGTCGAACTCGACTTTCCCTTCCTCGTTCAAGACGAGGCGCGCGCGAAAAGGTTTGCCGGCGCGTGAGCGGAAGCCGGAGATGACCTCCTTGGTGCGACCCTCTTCGAGCAGCTGGCGGGCGATCTCCGGGGTGAGCGTCCGGCCCGCTACGCGCTTCCAGATGACGAAGCCGCAGCCGGTCTCCTCTCGGCTCTTCCAGCTCGTGCAGCCGTAGGCCTTCGAGTTTTCCTTGATGATCTCGCCGGTCTCCGCGCCGCAGCGCGGGCAGGGGCCGAGCTCGACCCGCTCGGGGCGGAGCTTCTCCTTGTCGAGGGCCGCGATCTTCTCGACGGTCGCACGCGTGAAGTCGGCGATGTCGTCGATGAACTTCTGCCGGTCGTCGCCGCCGTGCTCGATGTCGGTGAGGCGCTTCTCCCAGTCGCCCGTCAGCTCGGGCGAGGTGAGCGGGTGCTCGTCCAGCATCGTGATCACCTGCAGGCCCTTCGGGGTCGGCTGGAGATCCTTGGACGCGCGTTCGATGTACTCGCGGCGGATCAGCGTCTCGATCGTCTCGGCGCGCGTGGCAGGGGTGCCGAGGCCGCGCTCCTTCATCGCTTCGCGGAGCTCCTCGTCGTCGACGAACTTGCCCGCGGTCTCCATCGCGGAGAGCAGCGTCGCCTCGGTGTAGCGAGGCGGCGGCTTCGTCTCCTTGGCCTCGACCTCGGCCCCGACGCACTTGACCTTCTGGCCCTGCTGGAGCTCGGGCAGCTCCGCGCTCTCGTTCTCGGCGTCCTCGTCCTGGCGCTGCTGCTGCTGGTCGGCGTCGGAGAGCAGGCCGTAGACGCCGCGCCAGCCGGCCTCGAGCGTGACCTTGCCGCGCGTCCGGAAGCGCTCGTCCTCCACCACCGTGACCACCGTGGTGCGGGCATAGCGCGCCGGCGGATGGAAGACCGCCAGGAAGCGCCGGGCCACCAGGTCGAAGATGCGCCGCTCGTCGGGGGAGAAGCGGTCGAGGTCGTGCTCGACGTCGGTCGGGATGATCGCGTGGTGGTCGTCGACCTTCGAGTCGTTGACGACGCGCGCGAGCGGGAGCTGCTGGAGGCCAAGCACGTACTGTGCGGCGGCCTTGTACTCGCCGATCGGCGCGAGCGTCGCCGCGGTCGGCTTGAGCTGCGGGACGAGGTCGCCCGAGAGCCAGCGCGAGCTCGTGCGCGGGTACGTGATCGCCTTCTTGTCCTCGTAGAGCGACTGCGCCGCCTGCAGGGTCCGCCTCGCGGAGAACCCGAAGCGCCGGTTCGCGTCGCGCTGCAGGGCGGTCAGGTCGTAAAGGAGCGGCGCGCGCTCGGACTGCTCCTTGCGCTCGACCGACTCGACGACGCCGTCAGCACCGGAGACCTTTGCGGCGATGTCCTCGGCCCGCTTGCCCTCCTTGAGCCGTGTCTCGTCCCCCTCGAACCAGAGGCCCTCGTAGCGCGGGTCAAACTGCGCGTGGACGAGCCAGTACGGCTCAGGGACGAACGCCTGGATCTCGCGCTCGCGCTTGACGATCAGCGCCAGCGTCGGCGTCTGGACGCGGCCGAGCGACACGACTCCGCCGACCCAGGCGCGGCCGCGGATCGTTGCGGCGCGGGTCGCGTTCATGCCCACGAGCCAGTCGGCCTCGGAGCGGGACCGCGCGGCCGCCTCGAGCTGCCGCAGCTGGTCGCCGGGGCGAAGTTGCTCGAAGCCCCCGCGGATCGCCGTCTTCGTCATCGAGTTGATCCAGAGGCGCTCGACGGGCTTGTCGACACCGGAGGTCTCGTAGATGTACGCGAAGATCAGCTCGCCTTCGCGCCCCGCGTCACACGCGTTCACGATCCTGTCCACGTCGTCCCGCCTCAGCAGCTTGTGGATCGCCTTCAGCTGCTTCTCCGCCTTCTTGTCGCGCGCGTGGAGCCGGAACTCCTCCGGGATGATCGGCAGATCGTCCATCCGCCAGCGCTTGAAGCGGTCGTCGTAGTCCTCCGGAGCGATCAGCTCCACGAGGTGGCCGACGGCGAAGGTCACGATCGTGTCCTCGGACTCGTAGGAGGTGTCGTTGTTCTCGAAGCTGCCCGGAAGCGCATCGACGATGTCGCGCGCGACGGAAGGCTTCTCTGCAATCACAAGGGTCTTCATATCTTCAGGATCACCTTAGCGAGAGACGAAAATGTGACGATTGCGTGCCATGGTTGCGCCGGTCTACCTCTTCATCGGCCTCGTCAGCTGGCCGATCGTGATGGGTCTGTATCGACTTCGCGCCCGAGGGCAGGAACACCTTCCCGAGGGAGGCTTCGTACTTGCGGCCAACCACACCTCCAACTTCGACCCCTGGGCGCTCGGAATCCCGCTCTTGCCCCAGCGGCAGCTCCGCTTCATGGCGAAGTCGGAGCTGTTCAACCCGCTGCTCGCGCCGATCCTGCGGGCCGGCGGGGCCTTCAAGGTGCGGCGCGGCGAGGG
>Ga0070698_100008513_pt1 | contig 11074 bp, 9 predicted proteins | sample KBSK1502metaG_FD_65477 | JGI IMG/M metagenome (GOLD analysis project Ga0070698, IMG submission 65477) | Corn, switchgrass and miscanthus rhizosphere microbial communities from Kellogg Biological Station, Michigan, USA - KBS K1-50-2 metaG | ecosystem: Host-associated > Plants > Roots >...
GTTGCGGTTGTTGAACGGAACGAGCGGAGAGCTGGCGGGTTTCGTGCCCGTCGCGATGATAATTTTTTCCGCTTCATAATCGGCCTGGCCGCGCACGCCGGACAATCGAAGTCCGTTGGGGCCCGTGAAACTGGCCAAGCCGTTAAGAACTTCGATTCCGTTGCGTGAGAGCTGTGCGCGAGTGACGTCGATTTCAGTCTTGATCACGTGCTGCGCGCGAAAGGAAAGATCGGCCATGGTGATCTGTTCCTTTACGCGGTAATTGACGCCGTAAATGCTTTGGTAATAAAAGCCGGAAAGATGAAGCACCGCTTCGCGCATCGTCTTGCTGGGTATGGTTCCGGTGTTGATTGCGGCGCCGCCGATTACTTCCATTTTTTCGACCACCGCGGCTTTTTTCCCGAATTTTGCCGCCTGGATCGCGGCGCGTTGGCCCGCCGGTCCGGAACCGATGACGATGATGTCGTACTTGTCCATTATCAAGCGAGGCGCAAGCAGGGGCTGCCTCTATCCTCAATAGGAGGCGAAAGTATACCATTACGCGCCGACGCCGCACGTCGGGGAAAGGCCCACGGCGAACTTCTGGCTTGCAAAAATAAAATTACTGATTAGGCTAAGCGCCAGGAGATTGCGCGAAAATGGGTTCTCCTTCGGTGGAAACGAAGCTGGCGAGTTTTGGCGAGACGCAGCGGAGAGATGCATGGTGGGTGGAAATTCTGCCGGTAGTGGTTTTGCTCGGCGGATTCGGCCTGTACGCCACGCTGCGCGCCTTCGAGGGAAAGTTTTACGCTTGGGGTCCGTATCTTTCTCCTTTTTATTCCCCGTTGATCGATCCCGGACACCATTGGTGGAAACTTTCGCCGGCACTCTTGATTCTCGCTGGGCCGCTCGGATTTCGTGCGACCTGCTACTACTACCGCAAAGCGTACTACCGGGCGTTTTTTCTCGATCCGCCGGCATGCGCGGTAAGCGAAAGCGGCGGGCGCAGTTATAAGGGCGAAACTTCGTTCCCTTTTATTCTGCAGAATATTCATCGCTATTTCTTGTATCTCGCAATTCTGTTCCTGGTGTTCCTGTGGCACGATGCGTACAAGGGATTTTTCTTTTCCGGACGATTGGGGTCGCAGGAATTCGGGGTCGGCATGGGGTCACTGATTCTGGTTGCAAACGTGACGCTGCTGACGCTGTACACATTTTCGTGTCACTCGCTGCGGCACCTGGCCGGCGGAAAGCTTGACTGTTTTTCCTGCACCGCGTTTGGGCCGCCGCAACACACGGCGTGGAGCTGGATCACCGCTCTCAATGAACGCCACATGCTCCTGGCCTGGTCTAGTCTGATTTCGGTAGGGCTGACGGATTTTTATATCCGCATGGTGGCCGCCGGAATTTTCAAGGACGCAAGAATCCTGTGACCCCCTACGAAACCCACGAACACGATGTATTGATCATCGGCGCGGGCGGCGCCGGACTGCGCGCTGCGATTGAGGCCTTGGCGCAGGGTGCGCGCGTCGGCCTGGTGTGCAAATCGCTGCTCGGCAAAGCTCACACCGTGATGGCGGAGGGCGGAATCGCCGCAGCCATGGGCAATGTCGACAAGGCCGACGATTGGCGCACGCATTTTCGCGACACCATGCGCGGCGGAAAATTTCTGAACAACTGGCGGATGGCGCAATTGCACGCGCAGGAAGCGCCGGAACGTGTCCGGGAACTGGAACAATGGGGCGCGCTGTTTGATCGCACCGAGGACGGGCAGATTCTGCAGCGTGCCTTCGGCGGGCACACGTTCAAACGCTTGTGCCACGTGGGCGACCGCACAGGGCTTGAATTGATCCGCACATTGCAGGATCGCGGCGTGCAACAGGGCATCGACGTGTACATGGAATGCACGATCACGCGGTTGATCAAAGATGGCGAGCGTATGGCGGGAGCCTTCGGATACTGGCGCGAGCAGGGACGATTCGTAACCTTCAAGGCGAAATCCATCGTGATCGCGACCGGAGGAATCGGCAAAGCGTGGAAGATCACCTCGAATTCGTGGGAGTACACGGCAGACGGAATGGCGCTTGCCTACCAGGCCGGCGCCGAATTGCAGGACATGGAATTCGTGCAATTTCATCCCACGGGAATGGTCTGGCCCCCGGGCGTGCAGGGAATTCTGGTGACGGAAGCGTTGCGCGGCGAAGGCGGCACGCTCAAGAACAACAAGGGCGAGCGTTTCATGGAGAAGTACGATCCCAAACGTATGGAGCTTTCGACGCGGGATGTTGTGGCCCGCGCGATCTATACGGAAGTGCGCGAAGGCCGCGGGACCGAGCACGGCGGCGCGTATCTCGATATTTCGCACAAGCCCGCCGAATACGTGAAGAAAAAACTTCCCAGCATGTATCACCAATTCAAAGAGCTAGCCGATGTGGACATCACGGCGGGACCGATGGAAGTCGGTCCTACCTGCCACTACATGATGGGTGGAATTCGCGTGGACGCGGAGTCGGGCCAGTCAACCGTGCCAGGGCTTTTCGCAGCGGGCGAGGCTGCCGCCGGTCTGCATGGCGCGAACCGCCTGGGTGGGAACTCGCTGTCCGACCTGGTGGTTTTCGGAAAGCGCGCGGGAAAAGCTGCGGCAGATCATGCAAAAGCGGTGCCGAGCGGCGCGCTCGATGCGGCGCAGCTCGAAGAAGCCGAGCGGGAAATGCTTGCCCCGTTCGAACGTAGCGAGGGCGAATTTCCCTACGAAATTCACCGCGAGCTGCAGGAAACGATGCAAAACCTGGTGGGCATTTTCCGGGCCGAGGAAGATCTGCAGAAGGCGCTCGGCGAACTTGAAAAATTCAAACCACGACTGGAGCGTGTGCGGGCCGACGGCTCACGCTTGTTCAATCCCGGCTGGCACTTGACGCGAGACTTGCGCTCGATGCTGCTGATTTCCGAGGCCGTCACGCGTAGCGCGCTGGCGCGCCGGGAAAGCCGCGGAGCGCACAGCCGGATTGATTATCCGAATCTCGACGATGGCTGGGGCAAAAAGAACAACGTCGTCGTGAAACGCGGCGCCGAGATGACCCTTGAAGAGCGTCCGGTCGCCGAGATGCCCGCGGAACTCAAAGAAGTTTTGGCGGAGAACAAGTAGCGGACGCGAGTGCTTGATAGCAGGGGAGGCGCGATGGCGGGAGCGATTTTGCGCGTGTTCCGGGGCGGCCCGGAGGGCGGTAAGCCCGTGGACTATCGCGTGCCGGTTGCGCCGGGAATGGTCGTCCTCGATGCGCTGCATTCGATTCAAGGGCACCAATCGCCCGATTTGGCGGTGCGCTGGAATTGCAAAGCCGGGAAATGCGGCTCGTGTTCGGCCGAAGTGAACGGCCGGCCACGACTGACCTGTAAAACGCGTCTCGACTCGTTGCCGCCGGACGAGCCGATCACCGTTGCGCCCTTGAAAGCGTTTCCCTTGATCAAGGATCTGGTTACGGACGTTTCCTGGAATTACAAAATCAATAAGAAGATCCCCGCGTTTCAGCCGCGTACCGGCGTGGAGTGGAAGATCGACCAGCGCGACGTCGATCGCGTGCAGGAATTCCGCAAGTGCATCGAATGTTTTCTCTGCCAGGATGTCTGCCACGTGCTGCGCGATCACGCAAAACACGAGAGCTTTGCCGGGCCGCGATTCTTCGTGCGAACAGCGTGTCTTGACATGCACCCGCTCGATGGCATTTCGCGCACCAAACTGCTCAAGGACGAGCTCGGCCTCGGCCTGTGCAACATCACGAAATGCTGCACGGAAGTGTGTCCGGAAGAGATTCACATCACCGACAACGCCATCATTCCGTTGAAGGAACGCGTGGTGGACGAGTTTTACGACCCGATCACCATGCTGGTGCGCAAGATTCGCGGCGTGTGATCGTCCGCATAAGGGAGGTTTCGATGAACTACCAATTGAAATCCATCTCCAAAGCTGGAATCGCCGAGGCCCTCGCCAAAGTCGAGTTGTACCGCTATCTGAATGAACCGGAAGAGTCCGAATCGATCTGCAGGGATATTCTTTCCGTCGATCCTCAGCAGCAACTTGCGCTTCGTCTGCTCGGACTCTCCATCACCGATCAATTCACGGGAGGGGTCTCCGATCGCTGCCTTGAGGCCGAGCAAACATTCAAGCGCCTTACGGATCGCTACGAACAGTTTTATTACACGGGACTTCTGCAGGAGCGGCGCGCCAAGGCGCAGCTTCGCGCTGGGCAGTTGCCGCACGCGGTTTACCCGTTGCTCGAGCGGGCGTTGCAGTGTTTTGCCGAAGCCGAAAAAATTCGTCCTGCGGGCAACGACGACGCAATCCTGCGCTGGAACCGCTGCGTGCGCCTGCTGCAAACGCCCTCGCTCGCCTGGGAAGAGCAACTTGCGTCGTTTGAAACGGATGACGCCCCGCCGCGGTGAGCACGGCGGAAGCGCCTCCTGACGGTCCGAGTCTTGAACACCAACATTTTGCGCAAATGGGTCACTCGGGCGCCCGCCTCCGACCGAAAACTTATCCGAGGTGTTCGGCAACCGCCTGCTCCCGCAGCCCACGCGTCGCGTCCGCCGCCGTTCGGCTTCGTTTTGAGGAACGAAGCGGAGCCTGGCCCGGTACCAGCGTGGGCGCAGCGTTTGACGCTGTAATTTGTGGGTGTTAGGCTGCCCGTTCGCTTGAACATCATGCGCGCCGTCGACCTCATCCGCAAGAAACGCGATTCGGGAGAGCACTCCCGCGAAGAGGTTGAGTTCCTGATCTCCGGCTACACCCGCGGCGAAATTCCTGATTATCAGATGGCTTCCTGGTTGATGGCGACGTGGATCCGCGGGTTGAGCGGAGCCGAAATCGCAAACCTCACCGAAGCGATGTTGCATTCCGGCGAGATGATCACGTTCCCGGAGCTTCCCGGAAAAAAGGTGGACAAACATTCCACGGGTGGAGTGGGAGACAAGACCTCGCTGATTCTCGCCCCGATCGTGGCCGCGGGCGGCGTGAATGTGCCGATGATCAGCGGACGCGGGCTTGGCCACACTGGCGGAACGCTGGACAAACTTGAAGCGATACCGGGATTCAACACCGCGCTTACCCTTGCGGAGTTTCGCAAAGTGCTTGGCGAATGCGGAATGGCCCTGATCGGCCAGACGGCGGAAATTGCACCCGCGGATAAAAAGATTTACGCGCTGCGCGATGTGACTTCTACGGTCGAAAACGTCGGGTTGATCTGCGCGTCCATCATGAGCAAGAAGCTGGCGGAAGGAATCGACGCACTGGTGCTGGACGTGAAGACGGGGTCCGGAGCATTCATGCAGAAAGAGGAAGATTCAGTGCGCCTGGCGGAGTTGATGGTGGAAACAGCGCGACGCATGGGGAAAAAGTCCGTGGCGCTGATCACCGATATGGATCAACCGCTAGGCCGTTTCGCGGGGCACTCGCACGAAGTCGTCGAGTCCATCGAGGTCTTGCGGGGACGCGGGGCCGCGGATCTGCGCGAACTGAGCATCGAGCTTTCCGCGTGGATGTTCTTCCTGGGCGATCGAACGAAATCCGTCGAGGACGGACGCTTGCTCGCACAACAACTTGTGGCCTCAGGGGAAGCTCTTGCAAAGTTCAAACAGGGCATCGCGCTACAAGGAGGAGATGTGCGGGTGATAGAAGACTACGAACGGCTGCCCCTGGCGCGAAGTCGCAAAGAAGTGACCAGCCATTCCGACGGCTATCTCACCGCCACGAATTGCATGGAATTCGGCGTCGCCCTGGCGATGCTGGGCGGCGGGCGCGAAAGGAAAGAAGACGAGATCGATCCTGGCGTAGGACTCGAATTTCACAAGCGCATCGGCGATCGTGTCGCTGCCGGCGAAAGTCTGGTAACCATTCACTACAACTCAGAGACGAAACTCGCGGAAGCCGCCGAGCGCATCCAGAAAAGCTTCGTTTTCGGCGAGCAGCAGCCATCGCCCAAAAAACTTGTGCGGAGGCTGGTCGGAGCATAGAGTCTAACGACTAAGGAGTGTGCATGGGCCGATTTACCGGTGTGCTCGGACTGCTCACGATGGTAGGTCTGGCGTACGCGTTTTCGACGGACCGGCGGGCGATCAAGCTGAAGACGGTCTTGTGGGGCGTCGGGCTGCAGCTCACTTTCGCCTTTTTGGTTTTGCGCTTTGAAAAGGGAAGAGCTTTGTTCGCCTGGCTTGGCGCGAAGGTCACCCAGCTTCTGAATTTCTCCTATGTAGGCTCCGAATTTATTTTTGGCGAACTGGGAAAGAAAAATTCCTCGTTTGGAGCAGTGTTCGCCTTCCAGATTTTGCCAACGATTATCTTCATCGCGGCGCTGTTCGCGCTGCTTTATTACCTCGGTGTGATGCAGGTCATCATTCGCGCCGCGGCCTGGGTGATGACCCGCATCATGGGCGCGAGCGGCGCGGAGTCCCTCAACGTGGCGGCCAGTATCTTCATGGGACAGACCGAAGCGCCGCTGACCATCCGGCCGTTCCTGCCCAAAATGACCAAGTCGGAATTGATGACCGTGATGACCAGCGGCATGGCGCACGTATCCGGCGCAATCATGGCGCTCTACATCAGCTACGGTGTCGAGGCGAAACATCTGCTCACTGCCGTGATTATGACCGCGCCCGGAACGCTGCTGATGGCCAAAATGCTGGTGCCGGAAACCGAAGAGCCCCTGACAGCCGGGCGCGTAGAGATGCCGCCCATGGAAAAGGAATCGAATTTTCTCGGCGCGATTTCCCGGGGGACCGTTGAGGGCTTGCACCTGGCCCTAAACGTAGGTGCGATGCTGATCACGTTCATCGCGCTGTTGGCGCTGGCGAACGCGATCCTGGGCGGCACGCACAATTGGCTCGCGGCGCATGGGCTGCCGCGATTTCCAGAGAGCTTGCAACAGATTTTTGGTTGGGTATTCGCGCCGGTTGCATTTGTAATCGGAATTCCCTGGCACGACTGCCCGTTGATTGGAAATCTGTTGGGAACGCGAATGGTGGTGAATGAAGTCGTGGCCTTTCAGCAGCTGGGTGGATACAAGAGCCAGATCGATCCCAGATCGTTCACCATCGCGACGTTTGCGCTATGCGGCTTCGCAAATTTCAGTTCGATTGGAATTCAAATCGGCGGCATCGGCGCGCTCGCGCCAGAGCGGCGCGGAGACCTGGCACGTCTGGGCATTCGCGCCATGCTCGCGGGAACAATGGCGAATCTGATGTCGGCGTCCATCGTTGGACTGCTGACCTAGTCCGTTTTGGGAAGAAAGAGTTTCATGCCGAATCGAAAACCACAGGAAAAAGCAACGGCAGAGTTCTTGCACGCGGAGAAGGCCGCAAAGTTCATCCTTGCCAAAACGAAGTTGCGGCCAAAGATTGCGCTGGTGCTCGGCTCAGGATTGGGGGCCTTTGCAGATGAATTTGAGAACGCAGCGAAAATTCCGTACCGAAAGATTCCTCACTACCCGCGATCGACGGCCATCGGGCATGCAGGACAGCTGGTAGTTGGAACCGTGGATGGAGTCGCGGTTGCGGGAATGCAGGGCCGCGTTCATCTGTACGAAGGCTACTCGGCGAAACAAGTCGCGTTTCCCATCCGTGTGTTTGCCCGGATGGGCGTCACGGCGCTGATTGTCACCAATGCCGCGGGAGGCATCAATCTCAACTATTCTGAAGGCGCGTTGATCTCCATTCGCGACCACATCAACCTGCAGGGAGCGAATCCACTGATCGGACCGAATGAGGACCGTTTCGGCACCCGCTTCCCCGACATGACCCGCGCTTACGATCCGGAGTTTCGGCGCTTCGTCGCGGAGCAAGGAAAAAAACTCGCTCTCAGACTTCAAGAAGGCGTCTATCTCGCTCTTGCTGGGCCTAACTACGAAACCCCGGCCGAGATTCAATTCTTTCGCACCATTGGCGCGGATCTTGTCGGCATGTCCACCGTGCCGGAGGTTCTCGCCGCGCGGCACTCGGGCATCCGCGTTCTTGGCATCTCCTGCGTCACCAACATGGCCGCCGGCATCACGGGTGCCACCCTTTCTGCGGAGGAGGTTTTCGAGACCGGCGCCCGCATAAAAGAAGAGTTCATCGCTCTCTTGAGAGCGGTCATCCCAAAAATCGCGGGGGTCATGGCGTGAGCGAATACGAAATCTTGATTGCGGCGGCGAAATCGGCGAGAGAAAACGCGCACGCGGCGTACTCGAATTTTCGTGTCGGCGCGGGCCTGCGCGCCACTTCGGGCAGAATCTTCGGCGGATGCAACGTGGAGAACGCGACCTACGGGCTGACGATCTGCGCGGAGCGCGTCGCCATCTTCAAAGCCATCAGCGAAGGAGAGCGCGGCTTCGACGCCATCGCCGTGGTAACGGATACGGAGGCACTGGCACCGCCCTGCGGAGCCTGCCGCCAGCTCATTTGGGAATTTTGCGGCGACGTGCCGGTGATTCTGGCGAACCTGAAGGGCAAAGTGGAAATCGTTCCCATGAGAGATCTTTTTCCCAAACCGTTTGACGCCTCGAGCTTATAGACAAGCGGTCGCGACGCGTCAGGCAAAATGGCCTGTGGCGAACCGGCAAAAAACACCTAAGCCGCCGATGGTTAGCCAAGGGGAATTCCGCGAATTGATTTTGGACGAGACAGTGCGCTCGTCTATAATAGTTGGTTTGACCACAGTCGAGGGAGACGCTAAGGATGGCTGGAGCTTGGGACAATAGACAGATCCTGGTCAGGGTTTTCATCGGGATTTTCATCGGCATGATCGCGGTCAGCATGCTGCTGTACCTGGTGCCGCAAGGACCTACTTCGGACACGGAATCGAACGACACCGTGGCAAAGATCGGAGACCAGACGGTCTCCCTGGCCGAAGTGCGCCGGCAGCTGAGCGAAATTGAACGGCGCAATCAGGTGCCCAAACCGCTCGAAGGCCTCTACGCCAGGCAGATTTTGACGCAACTGGTATACACGAAGGAAGTTCAGTACGAAGCGAATCGTCTCGGAATCAAGGTTACCAATGAAGAGATCGCGGACCGCGTAAAGCAGTTCCTGCCAACCGCTTTTAATGGCGACAGCCCCGTAGGCATGGATCAATACGCGCAGCAGGTTCAGCAACGGTTTGGTATGACCGTGCCGGTGTTTGAAGACCTGGTCAAGCAAGGCCTGCTCGAAGAGAAGTTTCGCCGGCTGGTGACGGACGGCGTCAGCGCCGGCCCCAACGAGCTGATGGAGCAATTCCGCTATCAGAACGAAAAGGTAAAGCTCGACTATGCTTTGATCAAGCCGGAAGACCTTGAAGCGAAAATCACCCCCACCGATGCCGAAATCAAGGACGCTTACGAAAAGCGCAAGAGCGAGTATCAGATTCCCGAGAGACGCGCGGTCGAGTATGGTCTGGTCGATGTGGCGAAACTTCGCCAGACCGTGCAGATTTCTGATGACGAGCTGAAAGTAAAGTATCAGCAGGACATCGCGCAGTATCAGGTGCCCAATCGGGTGCATGCGCAGCACATTCTCTTTATGACCGTCGGCAAGCCGGACGCCGAAGTGGACGAAATCAGGAAAAAGGCTGAGGACGCTCTCAAGCAGGCAAAGAAGGGCGCAAAGTTCGATGAACTGGCCAGAAAATACTCCGAGGACCCCGGGACAAAAGACAAAGGCGGCGATCTAGGCTGGATCGTGCAGGGCCAGACGGTGCCGGAATTCGAGAAGGCGGCGTTTTCGCTGCAGCCCGGGAGCATTTCGGACCTGGTCAAGACGCAGTATGGCTTCCACATCATCAAGGTGCTCGAAAAGGAAACCGCTCACACCAAGCCATTCGAGGAAGTGAAGGATTCGATTCGCGCACCGTTGATGCTCGCGAAGGCTGACGAGCAGGCCAGCAAGGTGGCCGACCAGCTCTCCGCGGCGATTCGTAAGTCCAATCGCATTCCGCTTGCGGAATTAGCCAAAGAGTTCAATCTGCAAGTGTCTCAGACGAGGGCAGTTGCGGCAACCGACCCGCTACTCGAACTGGGCAATTCTGCAGAAGTGAAGGACACCATTTTCCGGCTCCGGGAAGGGGAAGTGAGCCCGCCCATTCGTACCGATCGCGGCTACGTCGTCCTGACCTTGAAGCAGGTGCTTCCGAGTCACCAGGGCAGCCTCGAAGAGGTGCGCGACAAAATTGTCGCGGCCCTGAAGCAGGAAAAGGCGCAACAGTTTGCACGATCCAAGGCGGACGAGCTGAGCAAGCGGGCCAAAGCCGGCGAAAAGTTTGCCGCCGCAGCAAAAGCCCTGGGGCTTGATCCCAAGACCAGCGAGGAATTCTCTCGCGCTGGGTCGATTCCAGGCGTGGCCAGCGGTAAGCAGGTCGGCGCAGCCTTTGGAATGAAGGTTGGCGATGTTTCCGCCCCACAGAATCTTGGATTGAACTGGCTTGTCTACCGCGTTGAAGCAAAAACGGAAGCGAATCCTGCGGACTTTGAGAAACAAAAGAAAGATTTGACCGAACAAGTGCTCAATGAAAAGCGCGGACTGGCTTACGAGGCGTTCCGCTCGGGCCTTGAAGAGCGATTGAAGCAAGAGGGAAAGTTGAAGCTGATGCCCGAGAAACTCAAGAGCTTCGGCGACCTTGGTTAAACATAACTTATTGCAAATAAACAGCTTACAGTTTACATAGGCGGTACTTGCGCTGGAGCAAGCCCCCCGTTACGCTATAGGTGTCTCCTGTAGACATCCGCAAGGCCCAACCTGCGGCGACGTTAGGATCCTTTAATCCATGGGGGTCAAGGCCCCGGCTCATGCCGCCGCCTTCCGGGCCTGGAATTAAAACGCAACTCGACTTCATTCGATTTGGTGACTTCAATGGCTACGCGAACCCAGGCAGTAAGAACCGTTAGGAACGAGTATCGTTGCAGCATCGAACGCAACCAGGGCGGCAAATACTGTGTCAGGATTCAGGTGCACTACCCGCGTCACGCCTGGGATCTTGGCGTGTACTTCCTCGCCAGTTCCTTTGACCGTGCGATGAAGAAGCTCGAGGAAGGATTGGACTTCCTGCAACGAAACGAGGAAAAGCTGTGGTTTTGGGGCGTGGATCGTGCCGAAG
>Ga0070698_100008514_pt1 | contig 11072 bp, 9 predicted proteins | sample KBSK1502metaG_FD_65477 | JGI IMG/M metagenome (GOLD analysis project Ga0070698, IMG submission 65477) | Corn, switchgrass and miscanthus rhizosphere microbial communities from Kellogg Biological Station, Michigan, USA - KBS K1-50-2 metaG | ecosystem: Host-associated > Plants > Roots >...
ATCGTCGCGATCCTGATCATTCCGCTGCTGGTCTCAATCCACGGATAACCGCGCGCACTAACGAAGCAGCTGGTAGGGCACCGACGCGACGATCACATGCGGTTCGAACAGCAATAGGCGCTTGAGGTAGAGCGCTTTCTGGTTGTGGAGCGTCCGGCTCAGGCCGCGAACGACGAGCTCCGGCATCACCAGCACGACCTCGGTTCGGCCGTCTTCGGTCAGGTCACGTAGGTAGTCGCGTAGGGGAGTGCCGATGTCGCGGTAGGGGGCGTCGTCGAGCTCGAGGGGAATCCGAGGCCCGTGTGCCGACCACTCGCGGCGCATCACGTCGGCCTCTTCGGCGCTGAAGGCGAAGTTGATCGCACGGGTGTCTGGAATTCCCAACGTGCGCGCGTAGTTGACGGCCCGCATCGAAGACGCATTCACCCCGGAGACGAGAACACGAACAGCCGCTCGCTCCGGCGGCATCTCGTCGGCCCCGGCGACTGCGGGCACGTCGGCGACGACGACTCCCGGTTCGGCGAGTAGTCGGAGCTTCAGCAGCAACGCACGTGGGTGCTTGAACACCTCGAGCAGCGACGGGCGACGAAAGAGCTCCGGTATGACCACGGTCACGAAGCTCGACTCCCCCCGGGGCAGGCGCCAGACCTGTTCGAGTACGGCCTCCGTGACGCCGAGCGAGCCGTCGAGTACCTCGAGGTGCGAGCGCTCGTCGGAAAACCTGAACCAACGCGGCTTGATGCCCGGGTCGGTGCCTCGGGCGGGCACGTGGATGGCGCGGAAGCCGCCCGTCTTCTCGGCGAACCACAAAGCGTCGCCGGTTGCCTCGTCGATCGACTCGACCAGCAGCAGAGTCGAGTTTCGCGGCGGCGGCGCTGCTACGACTGCGTCTGCCCCGGCCTGCAGCCGCCGCGCGATCCCGCGGTAGTGGCGACGGATTCCGTAGAAGGCGAGGACGAGCAACGGGATCGCGACGATCACGAGCCAGGCTCCGGCCGCGAACTTGGTGACGATCACGATCGCCGCCACGACGCCAGTCGCTGTGGCACCGACGCCGTTGACAAGGGCGCGGTAGCGCCAGCCCCGGTCGCGGACCCGTCTCCAGTAGCGAACCATCCCGGCCTGTGACAGCGTGAAGGCGGTGAATACACCGATCACGTACAGGTGGATCAGCGAGTTGACGTTGGCGCCGTAGATCCAGATCAGCAATCCGGCGAGAGTCGCGAGCACGAGCATCCCGTTGGAGAACACGAGCCGGTCGCCGAGGTTGGTGAATTGCCTCGGCGCGAAGTCGTCCCGGGCCAGCAGCGCCGCGAGACGAGGAAATCCCTGGAAGGACGTGTTCGCGGCGAGAACGAGAATGAGCAGCGTCGTCACCTGCACCGCGTAGTAGAGGAAGCTCGCAGCTGATCCCGCAGGGAAGGTGGCGCGGGCGATCTGCGAGACGACCGAGGCCGTCTGACTCGGTAGTGCGTGTTCCTGGACGGCGAGATAGGAGACGCCGAGGAAGAGCGTGATCGCAATCGCGCCGAGGATGGCGAGCGTCGCGGCGGCATTCTTGCCGTGTGGACGCCGGAAGGCATTGACCCCGTTGGCGATGGCTTCGACGCCCGTCAAGGCCGTCGACCCCGACGAGAAAGCGCGCAACAGCACGAACAGGGTCACAGCGCCGGCACCGCTCGCCACGGGATCGGGAACCACCGCATGTGGGGTATGGCCAAGAAGGCTCTTGGCGAGACCAACGCCGACGAGCGCGAACATCGACGCCACGAAGGCGTATGTCGGGAGCGCGAAGGCAAGCCCCGATTCGCGGATGCCGCGCAGGTTTACGAACACGATGATCGCGAGACAGCCGAGCGCGAGGATGACCTTGTGGGTCGCGAGCGACGGCGCGAGCGACGTGACAGCGAAGATGCCAGCGGAGATCGAGACCGCGACCGTGAGCACGTAGTCGGTGAGCAGTGCCGCGGCACCGACCAGGCTGGGAAGCGTTCCGAGGTTGTCTTTGGCGACGATGTACGCCCCGCCGCTCGTCTCGTAGGCCTGGACGGTCTGGCGGTAGGAAGCCACCACGATCGCGAGCAGCGCCGCAATCGCGATCGAAATCGGGAAGACGAGGTGTGCCGCACCGGCCGAGGCCGCGACGAGTACCACGAGCGCCGACTCCGTCGCATAGGCCACCGACGAGAGCGGGTCGGAGGCGAAGATGGGCAGCGCCAGGGTCTTCGGGAGCAGAGTCTCCTCGAGCTCGCCGCTCGCCATCGGCCGGCCGACGATCGCCCGTTTCAGCGGGCGAACTGCGGGCGCGTCCAGCGTCGCGCGACTCACGCGACGGCCCGCTTGGCTTGCGGAGGTTCGCCGGTCGCGATCAACACTGGGCACGGGGCGTCGTTCAACACCGACCAAACGTCGCGCGAGAATGGGCGGCGGAATCCGCGCTGCGAATCGGCGGGAGCCCCGACCACGATCAGCGACGCGCGCACCTCCACCGCCGCCTCAGCGACGCCCCGACCAAGCTCTCCCGGCCGTGCACGGACGATCTGCGTGTGGGCGGCGACGCCATAGCTTTCGGCAATGGCACGCTCGCGGCCGAGCTCGACGTGGAGTGCCGCCTCTTCCTGGTTGAAATGCGCGTCGAGCGGTAGCTCCCAATCGACATACAGCGGCGCGAGCAGGAGCACACGCGAGCCCCCGTCAGCGGCGAGCCGGCAGGCGAGGTCGAGTGCGTGCCGCGTGAGCTCTGCGTCGAGCAGCGGGACGACGACCATTCGCTGGAGTCCAACGAGGCGACGAGTCGTGCGACGGAGGCGGCGGCGCCCGCTGGCAATGGCTTGCCGAGAGAGGAAACGCTGTAAAGACGCCACCCGACCAACGTAGGCCGGGTGTTGTCAGCCCCGCCTCAAGATTGAGCTTTCCCGCCTCAAGATTTGCTCAAGGCGGCCCCTTCTTCGATCGCGGGGAGCTCGAGGACGAAGGTCGAACCGCCGGTCGGCTCCCCGTCCGGCTCCACCCAGATCCGGCCGCCGTTGGCCTCGGCGAACCCTCTTGCGATCGCCAGGCCCAGGCCGCTCCCGGGGTCGGCGCTGCTTCCACGCTCGAAGGCATCGAAGATCCTTTCCCGGTCCGATTCGGCGATCCCGGGACCCCGATCCCGAACCCGAACGCGGATCTTTCCGCCGCCCCCTTCGACGCTGAGGTGGACCGGGTCGGTCGGCGATGAGAACTTCAAGGCGTTCTCGATCAGGTTCACCAACACCCGGTGGAGCTGCGGACCGTCGACGCGAACGACGTCGACCTCGGTGGGGATGTCCGTCTCGACTCGGTCGGCTTCGCGGCCGAGCTGCTCGAGCGCGGACGCGAGCAAAGCGTCGACCGTCCACAGCTCGGGCGTCCGTCTAGCGGGCCCGGCCTCGAGCCGCGAAAGATCGAGCAGGTTCTCCACGAGCCGCTCCAGGCGGCGTACTTCGATCCTGATCGTCTCGAAAAGCTCTTCGCGCTCTCGTGGGTCGAGTTGGACGGCAGGATTGTCCAAACCTTCGCTTGCAGCTCGGATCGAGGTCAGCGGGGACCGCAAGTCGTGGCTGACGGCGTGCAGGACGGCGGTCTTGACCGCGTCGGCCTGGCGAAGCGTCTCCGCTTCGACGGCTTCACGCGCTAGCCGGCGCGAGCGCGTCGCAAGCTCACCGACGACGACGCCAACCGTCAGGTAGACGGCGAGCGCGACCCAATTCGCGGACTCACGGAGGGCGAACGTGTGCACGGGCGGCAGGAAGAGGAAGTTGAACGCCAGCATCGAGCCGACCGAGACCGGAATTGCGTAAGCGAGGCCGTAGACGACTGCGACTGCGACGACGGCGAGCACGTAGAGCACGCCTAGGCTGACCACCGGAGCGATCGGCCGCAGCGCGAAGACGGCTCCAGTAACGACGGCGACGGCAGCGACGCTGAACGCCACGCCGGCGCTGCGCCGGCCCCATTTGCTGTCGAGGCGTTGTGGTCGCAAGGCTCAGGTCTCCCCGGCCAGGGGGTTCACGAGTCGATAGCCGGCGCCGGGTTCGGTCAGCAGATAGCGGGGGCGAGCCGGGTCGGGCTCGAGCTTCCGTCGCAGCTGCGAAACGTAGACGTGCAGGTAGTGCGATTCCGCGTCGTAGGCAGGCCCCCAGACCTCACGCAGGATCGTGGGATGCGTCAGCAGCTTGCCCTCGTTCTGCGCGAAGAGGCGCAGGAGCTGGAACTCATTGGGCGTTAAGGCGACGGGGTCGCCCGCGAACGCGACGGCGTGCTTGTCGAGGTCGACGACGAGCTCGCCGATCTCGATGATCGGCCCCGTGTCGGGCGCCGTTCTGCGTAGAGCGGCTCTGAGCCGGGCGAGCAGCTCGTCGGTGCCGAACGGCTTGGTCACATAGTCGTCCGCGCCCGCGTCGAGCGCGGCGACCTTTTCACCTTCGTCGCCGACCGCGGAGAGGACGAGGATCGGGATCTGCGACCAGGAGCGCAGTTCGCGGCAGACCTCCGAACCGTGACGATCCGGGAGAACCAGGTCGAGGATGACCGCGTTCGGAGGGCGAACGGCCGCGCTTCGAAGTGCCTCCTCGCCCGTGGCCGCGGTGACGACGTCATAGCCCGCCCCGCGCAGCGTCGCCTGTAGCGCTCGCAGGATGTGGGGCTCGTCGTCGACGACGAGAATGCGCCCTTCACCGTCCGAGGATGATGTTTTCCTCACTGAAACAGGATAAGTCCAGCGAGATAGGCGAACGCGGCGGGAAGTAGCATCCGCCCGTGCCGCGGCGGCGTCGCCAACAACGTCTGGAGCGCGTCCTCGGCACGCCGGCTCTGTTCGCGACGGCTTACGGCAACGTCGGGTCCTCGATCTACTACGCGCTCGGGCTCGTTGCCGGGATCGCGCTGGGGCTAACCCCGCTCGTCTTCGTGATCAGCGGGGTGATCTTCGCGGCGACCGCTGCGACGTATGCGGAGGGAACGGTGCGTTTCCCCGAGGCCGGGGGCTCCTCGAGCTTCGCCCGGCACGCGTTCGACGAGCTCGTCTCCTTCGGCGCCGCCTGGGCGCAGATGCTGAATTACGTGATCACGATCGCCATCTCGGCGTTCTTCGTCCCGCACTACCTCTCGATCTTCTGGGCGCCGCTGAGAACGAACCCCTGGGACATCGTCGGCGGCGCGATCGTGATCGTGCTGCTCGTGAGCCTCAACATCGTGGGGATCAGGGAGGCGGCGAACCTGAACATCTTTCTCGCCGTCGTCGACTTCGCCACCCAGCTGCTCCTCGTGCTGATCGGGTTCGCGCTGATCTTCAGCCCGCACCAGGTCTTCTCGGCAAACCTGCACTGGGGGGTCGCTCCGACCTGGAGGAGTTTCTTCCTCGCGATCCCGATCGCGATGATCGCCTACACCGGGATCGAGACGGTCTCCAACCTCGCCGAGGAGGCGCGAGACCCGCCGCGTGACATCCCGCGCTCGATCAGCTGGGTCGCCGGGGCGGTCTTCGCGATCTACTTCACGCTGCCGCTGATCGCGCTGTCGGCGCTGCCGGTAACCCATGTTGGCGGCACTTACCAGACGAAGCTCGGCCTTCCGCCCGACCAGGGAGGCTTCGCGAACGACCCGGTGCTCGGGCTCGTCGAGAACCTCGGCTTACACGGCGGCGTGCTGACCAGCGCGAAGATCTACGTCGGCATTCTCGCCGCGACGATTCTGTTCATCGCCACGAATGCGGGCGTGATCGGCGCCTCGCGGATCACCTACGCAATGGCGAGCCACCGGCAGCTGCCGGAGATCTTCCGGCGGCTGCATCCTAAGTTCAAGACGCCGTGGCTCTCGCTGCTCGTCTTCGGCGGGATTATCTCGATCGCGGTTCTGCTGCCCGGCAAAACGACCTTCCTGGGCGACATGTACGCATTCGGGGCGATGCTCTCGTTCACGATCGCCCACGCCTCGATAGTCGCCCTGCGGGTGAAGCGGCGCGAACGTGAGATGCGCTTCCGCGCGCGCCCGAACCTGCGTATCGGCTCGGTCGACTGGCCGTTGTTCGCGATCTTCGGCGGGCTCGGGACGGCCGCGGCGTGGCTGGTCGTCGTCGTGCAGAAGCCCGATGCGCGCTGGGTCGGGTTCGGCTGGTTGATCTTCGGCTTCATCTTGTACGCCGTCTACCGGCGCTATGTGATTCATGCCCCGCTCCGCGAGACGGTGTTGGCGCCGGTTCTGATCGGCCCGGGCGCCGCACTCGAGTACCGCAGCATCCTCGTGCCGGTGAAGCCCGGGCGAGAGTCTGAGGAGGCGATCGACTTCGCGTGCCGGCTTGCGGCCGATCGTGGCTCGTCGATCGCGGCTGTCAGCGTCGTGACCGTGCCTCTCGAGCAGTCCCTGGACGCCGACCTGCCCGAGGCCGAAGCTGCGGCCAACGAGGCACTCGACGCCGCCGTCGCGATCGGCGAGCTCTACGGGGTCAACGTCATCGGAAGGTTTCTGAGGGCGAGAAGCCCTGGACGCGCGATCGTGCGGGAGGCAGAGCGGCGGCAGACGGAGATCATCGTCCTCGGCGCGCCCCGTGGGGACCGTCCACGGCGGGCGCTGTTCAGCGAGACGGTCGACTACATCCTCAAGAACGCGCCGAGCCGCGTGATGGTCGTGGCGGGGCGAAAGACGGTCGCTGCGTGAGGCGTCGCTTGCGATGCCGATCTGGAGGCCGTGGCGGCTTTGCCGCTACGGCCGTCCAAAACCCGCTTAGGGAGTCAGTGACACTCCGCAACAAGCGGCGGACGGCATGAGTTTCTACAGGGGCGCCACGGCGCTCTTTGCGCTCGCGTTTCTGGGAATCGGGATCGCTCTGGTCGTTGTCACCGCGTCGCGCGGGGGTGGCCTGGTCGGGTATCTGCTGGGCGTGCTCTTCATCGCGCTCGGCGTCGGCCGGCTGTACCTGCTGCGAACGCGCATGCGGCGCAGCTGACGCACACGAAGTTTCCGCCGGTTATAGGGACAGTCCCCACTGGGGACTGTCCCTGAAAAACGCTACGCACTCTGTAGGGACAGTCCCCGCGGGGACTGTCCCTGAAAAACGCGGCGCACTGCGTAGGGACAGTCCCCCACGGGGACAGTCCCTGAAAACGCGCCGCACTCGGCCGACGAGTAGGCCCGGCGGCGGGCATAAGCTGACGCGATGGCACGCAAGCTTCCCCGACTGCAGCGCGTTCTCGACGCGCCGGCCCTCTTCTCGATCGCGTACGGCGAGATCGCCTCCTCGATCTACTTCGCTCTGGGAATCATCGCCCTGCACGCGCTGGGGCTCACACCCGCCGTACTGCTCGTCACGGGCGCCCTCTTCCTCATCGTGTCGCTCTCGTACGTCGAGGGGACGGCCGCGATCCGCGAGACCGGCGGCGCGGCCACGTTCGTGCGGATCGCCTTCAACGACCTCTGGGGCTTCATCACCGGCTGGGCGCTCTTCCTCGACTACCTGATCGTGATCGCGCTCTCCGCGCTCTACGTGCCGCACTACGCCGCCGCGGCGATGTTCACCACGGTGAACAAGCCGTGGGACGTGGTCGCCGGGTGCGGCGTGATCGTGGGCATCGCGGCCTTCCGCCTGCTCCGGAACCGGCGGCTGTTCCGCTTCGCCGTTGTGGTCGCGCTGATCGATCTCGCCACCCAGCTGCTGCTGGTGATCCTCGGTCTCGCACTCCTTTTCTCACCCCATGCGCTGAACCAGGGGACGTCACTCGGGACGAACCCGAGCTGGCACTCGATCGCCTTCGCGCTGCCGCTTGCGATGCTCGCCTACACAGGGCTCGAGACGGTCGCCAACCTGTCGGAGGAGGTGCGGCGCCCCGGCCGGGATCTGCCGCGGAGCGTCTTCAGCGCGATTGGGCTCGTCGTCGTGCTCTACGCCGCAATCGCCGCCGTCGGGGTCTCGGCCTTCCCCGCCAATCCTTCGACTCAGCTGGGCAGCACGTGGGCGAAGGCGCCGTTGATGGGCATCGTCGCCCGCCTGAGGGATCATCTGCCAAATGTGATCGGAGCGCCGCTGCAGGTCTTCGTGGGTCTGTCGGGAGCCCTGATCCTGCTCACGGCGGCGGCCACTTCGGTCGCGGGCTTCGGTCGGCTTGCCTACTCGCTTGGCGAGCACGGCCAGCTGCCGCGTGTGTTCGGGCGCCTCAGCCGGCGCTCGATCGTCGCGCCGCAGTCGATCATCGCAGCGGCGACGATCTCGATCGCTCTGCTCGTGGCGACCACGGCGCTCACGCATCCGATCTTCTTCCTCGCGGGCCTCTACAGCTTCGGCGTCTTGCTCGCGTTCACCGCGGCGCAGATCGCCGTGGTCAAGCTCCGGTTCAGCCATCCCGAGAAACGGCGGCCCTACCGGGTGCCGCTGAACGTCGGCCGCGTGCCGGTGCCATCCGTGGTCGGCGCCTTTCTGACCGCGGTCGTCTGGGTCCTCGCGCTCGCGACACACGCGGGCGCCCGCTATGGCGGCCCGGCGTGGCTGCTCGCGGGCCTGGTCGTGTACGTGGTCGTCCGGCGTTCCCGCGGCGAGGGGCTGCTCGAGCGTGTGGTGTCGGCGGACGAGCACCCGGCTCTCACGGAGGCGCAGTACTCGAGCATTCTGGTGCCGTTGAAGCTCGGCCCGATCGGCGAGGAGATGGTCGCGACCGCGGTCAAGCTGGCCCAGGAATCGGGCGCCTCGGTCTGGGCTCTGCACGTGATTCGCGTGCCGATGGAGCGGCCGCTCGAGGACGAGCTCGCCGACGAGGAAGAGAACGCGGCGGCGGCGATCGCCGAGGCCCAGTTGCTGGGCGCCGATCACCACGTCGAGGTCAAAGGAAAGACCGTTCGGGCCCGCTCGATCGGTGCCGCGATCGTCGAACAGGCGAAGGAGCTGGGCGTCGACCTGATCGTGGTCGGCTCGGCTCCGAAGTGGAGGCGCCAGTCGCGGTTCTTCTCACCGACAGTGGAGTACGTGCTGAAGAAGGCCCCCTGCGAGGTCCTCGTCGTCGCCTTCCCGCAAGGCGTGCTGGAAGAGGACGAAGAAGAGCCTGCGTTCGTGACTACGTAAGCCCAGGTCAGAACGCTGAGCTAATCTGAGCGCGTGAAAGCACTAGTTATCGGCTGTGGCCGCGTGGGGTCGATGGTGGCGCTTCAGCTCGCCGAGGAGGGCTGGGAGGTGACCGCCGTCGACGAGAAGGAGGAGGCGCTCTCGCGGCTCGGCGAGAACTGGCGCGGCGGCTTCGTCCTCGGCCACGGCATGGATGTCGACGTTCTTCGGGAGGCAGGAATCGAGGACGCCGACGCAGTCGTCGTCTCTACGAACGGCGACAACACGAACCTCGTCGTCGCGCAGGTGGCGATGAAGCGCTTCGACAACCAGTGCGTCGTTGTCCGGGTCCTCGACCCGGCTCGGGCCGACTTCTACGCAACCCTCGGTCTGCGAACCATCTCTCCGACCAAGACGGCGATCAGCGAGCTGCTCGACGCCGCGCGCGCCTGCGAGGTCAGGCCGCGCGAGCCTGTCGCGACCTAGCGCTTGTACATCCTGATCGCAGGCGGCGGCAAGATCGGGGCCAACCTGGCCCGGAGCCTGCTGCGCGATGGGCACGGTCACGAGGTGACGCTGATCGAACAACGGCGGGACCGCTTCGACCAGCTCGAGCACGAGCTGGAGCATCAGGTCCAGATGGGCGACGCGACCGAGATCCATGTTCTCGAGCGGGCAGGCGTCGCGCGGCCCCCGGACGTCGTCGCTGCGGTGACGGGCGACGACGAGGACAACCTGATCATCTGTCAGTTGGCCCGGGAGAAGTACGGGGTCAGCAAGGTCGTTGCGCGCGTCAACGACCCTCGCAACCAGGCTCATTTCGACCTGCTCGGGATCTCGGCGACCGTCTCGGCGACGGCGAGCATCATGGCCCTGATCGAGCACGAGGTCCCCGACCACGACCTGATCCACCTGCTCGAACTGCGTAAGGAGAACCTCGAGATCGTCGAGGTCCAGATCGACAAGAACGCGCCTGCCGCCGGCAAGCAGGTGCAGAGCCTCCAGCTGCCCGAGGGTTCCAGGCTGATCTCGATCACACGCAACGGCAAATCCGAGATCGCCATCGGCTCCACCGAGCTTCAGCCTGGCGACCAGGTACTCGCGATTCTCCAGCCCGGCAAGGAGGATGAGCTCCGCCGGGTGCTGCTCAAGAACTAGAACGCGGCTCGTTGGCCTCGGGCACCATGTTGTGAACCTGTCCCGCCGCCTTCTCCTACTTGGGTTCGCTCTTCCTCTCGTACTGGCGGGCGCCGGTTCTGCGTCGATCGGGCATCGCACAGAGGTCGGCGGTGACTGGACCCGCTTCGGCTACGACGCAGCTCGCCACAACGCGGGTCCGACAAACACGGGGATCACGGCTGCCAACGTGCGCCGGCTGCGCCGCCAGCGAGTAAGTCTCCCCGGGACCGTAGACGCGTCGCCGATCTATCTCCGGGGCGTCCGGATTCACGGAGCCCAGCACGACGCCTTCTTCGTGACGACTTCGTACGGGCGCACGATCGCTATCGACGCCGCGAGCGGTGCGATTCTCTGGCGCTTCACGCCGCTCAGTTATGCCGCCCTAGCAGGTTCGTACCGGATCACGAACTCGACCCCAGTCGCCGATCCGAATCGCAAGTTCGTCTACGCCGCGTCGCCAGACGGAAACGTCCACAAGCTGTCTGTCGCAAGCGGTTCGGAGGCCCGAGGCTGGCCCGTCCGCGTGACGCTTCTGTCTCAGCGGGAGAAGCTAGGGACCTCGCTCAACTTTTCGCGCGGCCTCGTCCTGATCGGGACCGGTGGTTACGTGGGCGACGCGCCCCCCTACCAGGGACATGTCGTCGCGATAAGCGCCGCGACCGGCCGCGTCGTACACGTCTGGAACTCGCTCTGCTCAAACGTGCACCGGCTGATGATCCCGTCGAGCTGCTCGCACAGCGACTCGGCAATCTGGGCCAGATCGGGCGTCGTGGTGGTGCCTGGTTCGGGGAACCTGCTGGTCGCGACCGGGAACGGGCTCTTCGACGGCACGCACAATTGGGGAGAC
>Ga0070698_100008515_pt1 | contig 11072 bp, 13 predicted proteins | sample KBSK1502metaG_FD_65477 | JGI IMG/M metagenome (GOLD analysis project Ga0070698, IMG submission 65477) | Corn, switchgrass and miscanthus rhizosphere microbial communities from Kellogg Biological Station, Michigan, USA - KBS K1-50-2 metaG | ecosystem: Host-associated > Plants > Roots >...
CCGACCAACGGGTCGTTCGCGCGCGCGTCGACGTTCACTGTTCCTCCGATGCCCGGAAGGGGAAGGATCCGGCGCTCCATCGTACGTGCGGAGCGCCGGCGCACCCGCGCCCGCTGGCCCCGGCGTGGCGAGTGTCTCACCGGAGGATGCGCAGGTCAGGCGGGGTTCCAGCCGTGGTGCAGGGACCGCTTGATGGCCTTCACGTTGGCGACGTAGTGCCTGGTCTCGGCGAGCAGCCCGCCGCGCTGGACCGAGCCGACGCCCTGGTAGTACGCCGCGATCTGCTCGCGCTGTCCGTGCGTCATGTCGCGGAGCACCCGGATCAGCAGCACGCCGGCGGTGATGTTGTCGCGCGTGCTGCGCAGGTCGAGCCGACGCCCGGCGTACAGGCTCATCCAGAGACCGGTGTCCGGCATGACCTGCATCGCGCCGATCGCACCGGCGCTCGACGTGTGGTGCATCTGCCAGCCGGCCTCCTGCCAGGAGATCGCCAACGCGAGGGAGGGGTCGACGTCGTGGCGGCGCGCGGTGTCGATGATCAGGCGCCGGATCGTGGCCCGGCTCGGGTCGCGCCACGACGGTGGGCTGGGGTGGTGCGCTGTCTGGTGCGGGGTCTGATGCGCGGCGTGGTGACGCGTCGGCCGCGTTCGCTCGATCACCACCGGGATCCGGATCCGATCGCCGACGTACAGCATGGCGGCCGAGCCGAGGTGGTTGAGGCGGATCAGCTCGTCGGTCCAGGCGTGGAAGCGCACGGCCAGGCCGGTGGCGGTGTCTCCCGGCCTGACGGTGTAGCTGACGATCCGGCGGTGCGAGCCCTCAGCGGCCTGGCCGGGGGCGGCGGTGGAGACCAGCAGGGCTGCGACCGTGGCGAGCGGGGCGGCGCCGAGGCGCCAGGAACGGAGTCTGCGATGGAAGTCCATGGGGGAGGGTCCGATCTTCCAGTTGCCGGGGCCCGGGATCCCGAGTCGACCCCTGAGGTGGTCACCGGCAACTCTTCGACGGTACGGGTGGGGGAGGAGTGGCGCAAGCGGCGGGTGTTACGCTGCGCGATTTGCCCTGGTTCGTGCTGCCGGCGATTTCCCGCCCGCCACAGGTGGATGACAGAGTGAGCGGAATGAACAGCGAAACGTCGGGTGAGACCCCTCTCGCGGAGCAGGACCTCGCGGCGCTGGTGCCGGAATGGCTCGACTGGGCAGCCGCCGCGAAGCAGCTCGGGGCGAGCGTCAACCAGGTGCGCACGATGATCCGCGAGCACCAGCTCGCGGCCGCCGTACCCTCGCCCGGGACCGGGCAGCAGATCCCCGCCGAGTTCGTCCAGGACGGCGAGATCGTCAAGGGACTCCCTGGTCTGCTCACCATGCTGCACGACTTCGGGTGGGACGACCGCGAGTGCATCGCGTGGATCTTCCGGCCCGACGACTTCCCCGGCCGAGCCATCGACGCCCTGCGCGAGAACCGCGGCTCCGAGGTCAAGCGCCGCGCCCAGGCCCTGGGCTTCTGAGCTCTCGGCGATGAATTCCCGGAACCGCCGGACCCTGACCGGACTGCTCGTCGCCGCGGTGGCGGCCGTCGCCACCTGGTACGCCGCGAGCGGCGGTGACGGTACGACGACGACCTCGCCGCAGCCGACGCCGACGGTGACCGTCTCGCCCACCAGCGACGCGACCGATGTCGTCCCCACCAGCGGCGTCGACCCCGACTCCGGGCTGGCCTGGATCGCCGAGTCCGACCTTCCGCCCGAGGCTCTCGACACCCTCAAGGACATCGACAACGGCGGCCCCTACGCCTACCCCGGCAGGGACGACACCATGTTCACCAACCGCGAGGGCTTGCTTCCTGACCACGGACGTGGTTATTACCGGGAGTACACCGTCGACACCCCCGGATCGGACGATCGAGGCGCCCGTCGCATCATCCGGGGCGATGGTGGCGAGTTCTACTACACCGACGACCACTACGACTCCTTCAGGAGGATCGCGCGATGACAGGTTTGGCAGGTGTCCTGGCCGGTCACAAGGACCCCGGCGTGTACCGCTGGCACGCGGCCTTCGGGGTCGCCGACGTGCAGCACGCCGTCGAACACGCCGGCTGGCGCTTCGTCGGGCTCGACGGCTGGAAGGCCCAGAGCAAGGCGGAGTTCCTCGAGGCCATCGGGGATGCCTTCGGCTTCCCCGACTACTACGGCAAGAACTTCGACGCGCTGCTCGACTGCCTGCGCGACGTCGGCAACTACCCCGACGATCCCGACCACGACACCGGCACGGTGTTGCTCTGGGACGGCTGGGGCACCTTCGCCCGCGAGGACGAACGTGGCTTCAACGTCGCCCTCAGCGTGCTCAGCCAGCGCGTGGACGAGAAGGAGGCCGGGCGGTTCACCGTGCTCCTGCGCGGCGACGGCCCGCACCTGGACGACGTACCTTCCATCGACTGACCCCGCGGGGTCAGATCAGGCGCTGGGTGGCGGCCGAGGCCAGGTCGCGCAGTGCCGTGCGAGCCTGCTCGCTGATCGACGCCCGCTCGAGCGCGGCCAGGGAGATCGAGGTCAGCTCGTCGATCACGGCCTCCACCTGACCGTGCGCACCTGACTCGATGATGATCTCGCGCAGGTGCTCGACCTGCTCGGAGCTCAGCTGGGTGCCGAGAGCGGCGTCGAGCCGAGCCGCCGCCTCCGCGGGAGCGCCGTCGAGCGCGAGCGCGACCAGCACGGTGCGCTTGCCCTCGGCGAGGTCGTCACCGGCCGGCTTGCCCGTCGCGGACGGGTCCCCGAACACCCCGAGCTGATCATCGCGCAGCTGGAACGCCTCGCCGAGCGGCAGCCCGAAGGCGGTCAGCTCGGAGAGTACGTCGGTGCCGCCGCCGGCGAGAGCGGCGCCGATGTGCAGCGGCCGCTCGATGGAGTACTTGGCCGACTTGTAACGCAGCACCGTCATCGCCGTCTCGACGTCGGCACGACCGCGCGCCTGCACCGACACGTCCAGGAACTGGCCCGCGATCACCTCCGAGCGGCACAGGTCGAAGACGTCGAGGGCGGGCGCGACCCGGTCGAGCGGGAGTCCGCACCGGCGCAGCAGCTCGTCGGCCCAGGTCAGCAGCAGGTCGCCGAGCAGGATCGCGGCGGCGGCGCCGTACTGCCGGGGATCGCCGCTCCACCCGGCCGCGCGGTGCTCGCTGTCGAAGGCGACGTGGGTCGCGGGACGGCCACGCCGGGTGTCGGAGGCGTCCATGAAGTCGTCGTGCACCAGGGCGCTCGCGTGCAGCAGCTCGAGGGCGGCGCAGGCTCGCAGCAGGGCCTTCTCGTCGGCCACCTCGGGGCTGACGGCGCGGAAGCCCCAGTAGCAGAAGGCGGCGCGGAAGCGCTTGCCGCCGCGGACCGAGATCCGGGCCTCCTCCAGCAGTCGGGCCGCATCGGGGCCGAGCACCGAGAGCCGAGCAGACTGCTCGTCGAGGAACTCGTCGAGCACCGCCTGGAGGTTCTGGGCGAAGTCGGCGGCGTCGAAGGACGCATCGGCAGGCACGCGGCAACCGTATTCCCATGTGGAACAGGCGTCTCGTGTGGGGGAGCGGTTCCTAGACTCTTACCCATGAGTGACCAGAGCCCCGACCAGCCGAGCATCGGCCAGCTGATCCGTGACGGCGAGCGGTCGTTCTCGTTCGAGTTCTTCCCGCCCAAGGACGAGGCCGGCGAGGAGCAGCTGTGGCAGGCCATCCGTGAGCTCGAGCCCTATCAGCCGACCTTCGTCTCGGTGACGTACGGCGCCGGCGGATCCAGCCGCGACACCACGGTCCGGATCACTGGCCGGATCGCCCGCGAGACCTCGCTGCTGCCGATGGGGCACCTGACCTGCGTCGGACACACCCGGCAGGAGCTGGAGGAGATCCTCGCCTCCTACGCCGAGGCAGGGGTGCACAACGTCCTCGCGCTGCGGGGCGACCCGAAGGAGGGGCCGCGGTCCGAGTGGACGCCGACGCCCGGTGGCTTCACCTACGCCACTGAGCTGGTGGCCCTGGCCGCGCCGCGCTTCTCGGTCGGTGTCGCAGCCTTCCCCAACGGGCACGCCTCGGCGACCTCGCTCGAGAGCGATGCCGAGGTGCTGCTGGCCAAGCAGGAGGCGGGCGCGGAGTTCGCGATCACCGACATGGTGTTCCTGGCGTCGGACTACTTCGGCCTCGTGCAGCGGGCGACCGCGATCGGCGTGACCATGCCGATCGTGCCGGGGATCATGCCGATCCTGAACCTCGGCCAGGTGCAGCGGATGGCCGAGCTGTCGGGCCAGCCGATGCCGGCCTCGGTCGTGGCCAGGGTGACGGCGTACGACGGAGACCCGGCGGCCGTGCGCGCCGAGGGCATCGCGATGGCTGCCGAGCTGTGCGAGGAGCTCCTCGCCGGCGGCGCCCCGGGGCTGCACTTCTACACGCTCAACCGGTCGCGCGCGACTCGGGAGATCTTCGAGGCGCTGCGCATCACCGTGTGATCATTGGCCGCCGTCAGTAGGGTCGGCGACATGGATCGCACCGTCACGGTCACCGGCCAGGGCACCTCCTACGCCGTACCCGACTCCGCGGTGGTCAGCGCGTCGGTGGGCCATCGGGCGGCCAGCGTCACCGAGGCCCTCGAGGGAGCCAACTCGGCAGCCGCCAAGGCGATCGAGGTGGCGTCCCAGCATCTCGACGCGAGCCGGGTCGCGACCCAGGGCTTCAACGTCTGGCCGCAGCACGACCACCAGGGTCGCCTGGACGGCTTCGAGTGCCGGCACTCCCTGTCGGTGCGCTGCCCCTCGCTCGAGGTGGCCGGCGCTGTCATCGATGCCCTGGCCCACGCCGTGGGCAACCGCCTCCAGGTCGACGGCGTATCGCTCGTGGTGACCGACCAGGCCGAGGCGCTGCGGCTGGCGACCGAGGCGGCGTACGCCGAAGCCACCGCCAAGGCCACGCACCTGGCCGGTCTCGCGGACGCGACGCTCGGCGTTGCCCTCACCGTCACCGAGGGCGCGTCGTTCCAGCCCCACCCGCACCGCTACGCCGAGGCCGCCAGCGCCAAGATGGACACCGCCTTCGCGCCGGGCGAGTCGGCGCTGTCGGCCTCGGTCACGGTGACGTTCGCGTTGACCTGATCGGGCCGCCACACGCCGAGCGGATCAGGCGGGCCCGACAGCAGCAGCGACCTGGGCCGCAGAGAGTCCCACGAACGGCAACCCGGCACCCGGCGTGGCGTGCGCACCGGCTGCGTACACACCAGGGATCGGAGTGGCCGGACCGAGCCGGTGGCGAACCGTGTTGCGGCCCTGCCACATCACGCCCTCCGGCGACCCGCCCCAGGCCTCGACCAGCGCGCGCGGAGTGCGGTCCAGGCGGACCCGCACGTTGTCACGGACGTCGAGTCCGACCCGGACCAGGGCGAGGAGCATGTCCTCGACCAGCTTGCCGCGCGCATGCACCGTCCAGGCCTGGCAGCCCTCGGGCGCCACCCCTCCGGTGCGTACGACGAGCGTCGGGTCGCCGTGGAAGACCGCCTCGGGGCCGAGGTCGGGCACGTCGCCCTCGAGTCCGAGGTACGTCGTGACCGGCGGGATCGCCGGCATGGTGCGGTCGACGTACGGATGCAGCGCAGGGAGCCGGCGTGCGTCGATGGCGCAGACCACGATGTCGGCCGCGATCTCCCCGAGCGGAGTCTGGACCGCGGCGACGCGTCCGTCGCGGACGACCAGGTCACGCCCCGGGGTGTCCAGCAGCACGGTCACGCCCCGGGTGAGCAGCCGCTCACGCAGGGCCTCGGCGAGCAGCCCCATGCCACCGGGCACCCGCCAGGCGCCGAAGGTCTGCTCGAGGTAGGAGACCGAGCCCATCCACGCGGGCACGTTGTTGGCCTGGTGGCCACCGAACTGGAACGGCTGGGCGGCGACCAGTCGCAGGCGCTCGTCGCGGAAGGTCCTCTTCAGACGTTTGGCCAGGTGCTCGCGTGAGTCGAGCAGCCTGCGGACTTCCTCGGGTGCTTCGTCGGGCAGCCAGGGGTTCTCGAAGTAGCCGCGGCGGAGCACGTCCCAGTCGTCGGCGAAGGACGAGACGTAGTCGCACCACTGCTCGCCGTACCCGGGGGCCAGCTCGTCGAACGCGCTGAGCTGAGCCACCCGGGACCCGCCGGGCACCTGCACCCGGCTGCCGTCCTCGAAGTGGTGCTCGCGGATGATCGGCTGGTCGACCAGCTCGAGCTCACGCTCGACCGGTCGGCCGGACTTGCGGAACAGGTCGCGGATCACCGCGGGGAGCAGCGTGGTCGACGCCGCGGAGTCCCAGCGGTAGCCGCTCGCCTCCATCGGCACCAGGGAACCGCCGAGCTGACCCGAGGCCTCGAGCACGGTGACCTCGTGCCCGAGCTTCGCCAACCGGGCTGCCGAGGCGAGGCCGCCGAATCCTGCTCCGACAACCACGACTCGTGCCATGGCGCAGAACCTACTGGGTCGCAGAGCCGGCGGGCTCGCGGCCCTTCCATCGGCGCCAGCCGCGACGGACGACCCTGGCGACCTTGTAGAGGACGAACAGCCCGATCACCAGCAGCGTCGCGGCGATCGCGGCTGCCGCCTCGGGGTGATCGATCGCGAACGCGACGACGCCCAGCACGGCTGCGTCCTCGCTGAGGCTGGCCACCACGTTGCTCACGGGTTCGGGAGAGGCGTTGATCGCCAGCCGGCTGCCCATCTTCACCAGATGGCTGGCCAGCGCTGCTCCGCCGCCGACGACGCCGGAGACGGCCTGGTCGAGGGAGGTCGCGTCGCCGGCGAGGAGCACGCCGATCACCGCACCGACCGTGGGCCGGATCGCGGTGGAGATGGCGTCCCAGGTGGAGTCGAGGTAGGGGATCTTGTCGGCCACGAACTCCATCGCGTAGAGCGCTCCGGCGGCGGCGAGCACCGCCCAGTTGCCGAGCGTGTCGGGGATCTGGTCGACGTGGCCGATGCGGTCGGAGATGCCGAGCACCAGCACCACGAGGTAGCTGTTCAGGCCACTGGCCCAGCCGCTCGAGAACGCCAGCGAGAGTGTGTCCATGCCGGTCACAGTAAGTGACCGCTCAGGCGTCGCCGAGCACCCTGGCCAGGGTCTCCGGGTCTCGGGCGACGACGGCCGTGCCATCGTCGAGGGTGATGATCGGGCGCTGGATCAGCCGTGGATGGGAGGCCAGCGCCTGCACCCAGTCGGCGCGGTGCCCGGCGTCCTTCGGCACGGTCTTGATCGCGGCGGCCTCGGGCTCGCCGAGCCTGGTGATGTGCCACGGCTCGAGGCCCAGCCGGGCCAGCACGTCCTCGATCTCCGCCACCGTCGGCGGGTCGTCGAGATAGCGCCTCGTGGTGTACGGCGTGCCTGCGGCGTCGAACTCGCTCACCGCGGTGCGGCACTTCGAGCAGGAGGGGTTGATCCAGATCTCCACGGTCAATTGACCTCGAGCTCGAGCGCACCGGTCATCTCCCGGAGCTCGTCGTACGTCGTGCTGAAGACGGCCGCGGGGTGCCCGGCGGCGGCCCAGATCACGGGGTACTGACGCAGGGCGGTGTCGATCCAGGTCGGCACCTTCTCGGGGTGGTCGATGGGGGAGACCCCGCCGATCACGTGGCCGGTGTGCTCGCGCACGAACTCGGGGCTCGCCCGCTTGAGCGGGCCGGTGGTCTCGGCGACCTTCGCGGTGTCGACCCGGTGCGCGCCGCTGGTGAGCAGCAGCCGCGGCGAGCCCTCGGAGTCGAACACCAGGCTGTTCGCGATCGCGCCGACCTCGCAGCCCAGGGCCTCCGCGGCGAGCGCGGCGGTGTGCACCGAGTCGGGCAGCACGACGATCTCGCCGGCGCCGCCGAGACGGGCCAGCTCGGCCCGGAAACTGGCGATCGAAGGGTGCTCCACGGGGTTCCTCTCGGGGGATTGACGCACTGTCCGGGGCGGGGTGTAGCGTGAAGGCATTCGAACAAATGTTCGAACCACCAGTTCCGGTGGGGGCGACCTCGACCCCCGCCTCCACCGGCCCAGTGGGCGATTCACTTGTGCAGCCAAGCATCACCCACGGCGCCGACAGGCGTCAGGGGAGGGGTCGTCATCAGGGGTCGCGGACATCCGGCGGAAGGGGCAGCAGGTGCGACGGTACGACGATCCCGTGGAAGTGCGCAGGGGAGGAGATGCTCCCGAGCAGTTCCTCTGGCGTGGGCGACTGTGGAAGGTGCGCGAGGTGCTCGCGCACTGGGTGGAGACCGGCCCGTGGTGGCAGTCCATCGGGGTGCGGGCAGTGATCGGCTCCGACGACCCGGCTCCCGTGTCGGAGAGGCCGACCGACCTGCTCGCCGAGCGCGAGCTGTGGCGGGTCGAGGCGGGCCACCCCAATCCGGGAGGCCCCGGCACCAGCGGTGTCTTCGACCTGTCCTTCGACTGGGCCGACGGGCACTGGCAGCTCATCGGCTGCGCTGACTAGAGGAGCCGTGATGAATCCCTACGCCCTGCCCGCGACCACCCACTCCTATCTCGAGCGCGCCGCCGAGTCGTTGCGCGAGGCGATCGTGGCCACCGAGGTGCCCACCCGCTACGCCTGTGCCCACGTCGCCGCCCTGCGGGCCACCGCGGCCATGCTCTCGGCCCGGGCGCACCCGTCGCCGAGCCGGCGCAAGCAGCAGAAGAACGCCTGGGTGCTGCTGGCCGAGGTCGCTCCCGAGCTGGCGGAGTGGGCGAGGTTCTTCGCCTCCGGAGCGACCAAGCGGGCCGCCGCCGAGACCGGGTCGAGCCGGGCCGTCACCTCCCGTGAGGCCGACGACCTGATTCGGGAGGCCGACCGGTTCCTGGCGGTCATCGAGGCCACCCTGGGCCTGGCTCCGCACGTGCCCTTCGAGGAGCAGCTGCCCTGGCGCGCCGCCGGTCAGGTGGTGTCGGGGGGTCTGAGTGCCTGACCCCTTCGTCCATCTCCACGTGGCCTCCGGCTACTCCCTGCAGCACGGCGCCTCGCACCCCCATGTGCTGGTCGAGCGGGCCGCTGAGCAGGAGATGGACATCCTGGCGCTGACCGACCGCGACGGCACCTACGGCGCGGTCAAGTTCGCCAAGGCCTGCCTGCGGGCCGGGATCCGCCCGGTGCTCGGGGTCGATCTGGGTCACCGTGGGACGTCATCCGGTGGGAGCCAACTAGGGCACCCTCCGGATGACGTCCCGGCCGAGCAGCGACGCACGCCGGTCCGCGGTGGCGCGTTCCGCGACCCCCGGCTGCCCCGGGTCACCTTCCTGGCCCATGCCGGCTCCAGCGGCCGAGCCGGCTGGGCGGCGATCTGTCGCCTGGTCTCGGCCACCCATCTGGCCGGCGAGCGTGGTCAGCCGGTGGTCGACCTCGACCTGGTGGCCGAGTGGCTGGGCGGTGGTGACGTGGTGGTGCTGCTCGGGCCCGGGTCCGAGGTGGGTCGCGCAGCCGCCCTGCGTCGCGACGACCTGGCGCTGGCGGCGATGGCCCCGTGGCGCGAGCTGGTGCCACGCGAGAACCTCTTCGTCGAAGTGGTCTCGCACCGGCTCCCCGGGCACGGACCGGGCTCCTCCCCGCACGCCGCACGGATGGCCGGGGTGGCCCGGCAGGCCGGCCTCGGGGTGGTCCTCAGCAACCAGGTCCGCTATGCCGACCGCCTCGACGCCCCGACCGTCGACGTCCTCGACGCCGCGCGGCGGCTGGTCGTGCTCGGCTCTGCTGGTCTACGCCACGTCGACCCCGCCAATTCCAGGGGCAACGCCGAGGGGTTCCTCAAGTCCGGCAAGCAGATGCACGAGGTGGCCGAGGAGATCTGCCGGTTCGCCGGGCTGGCCCATGACACGGTGAGCGGGGCCAGGGAGCTGCTGGCCGCCACCCGCACGCTGGCCGAGCGGTGTGCCCTCGATCCCCGGGCCGACCTCGGGCTGGGTGAGGTGCACTTCCCCGAGTTCGACGTGGCCACCGGGTTCAGCAGCGCCGATGCCGCGCTGCGGCAGCGGTGCGAGGGGTCGATCGGCGACCGCTACGGCAGTGCGCCGCGCCAGCGGATCTGGAAGCGCCTCGACGATGAGCTCGAGATCATCCGCACGCTCGGCTATGCCTCCTACTTCCTCACCGTCGGCGACGTCACCGACCTGATCGGTGAGATGGGCGTGCGGTGTGCGGCGCGGGGGTCGGGTGCGGGCAGCCTGGTCAACTACCTGCTCGGCGTCTCCGGGGTCGACCCGATCCGGCACGGCCTGCTGATGGAGCGGTTCCTCTCGCCGTTGCGGCAGGCGCTGCCCGACATCGACGTCGATGTCGAGTCGGCCCGCCGGCTCGAGGTCTATGCGGCGATCCTCGACAAGTACGGCGGCGAGCGATGCGTCTGCGTCTCGATGATGGACACCTACCGCGTCCGTCATGCTGTCCGCGACGTCGGTGCCGCCCTCGGCATGCCGCCGAGCGAGATCGACGCGATCGCCAAGGCGTTCCCCCACATCCGGGCCCGTGACGCCCGGGTGGCGCTGCGTGAGCTGCCCGAGCTGCGAGCCAGCGGGCTGGGCGAGCACCGGCTCGACCTGATGTTCCGGCTGGTCGAGCGCCTCGACGGGCTGCCCCGCCACATCGCGGTGCACCCGTGCGGCGTGCTGCTCTCCGATGCCACCCTGCTCGACCGCACACCGGTCGAGGCGTCCTACGCCGGGTTCCCGATGAGCCAGTTCGACAAGGACGACGTCGAGGATCTCGGCCTGCTCAAGCTCGACGTGCTCGGCATCCGGATGCAGTCGGCGATGGCCCATGCCATCACCGAGATCCAGCGGGTCGACGGCCAGGCGCTCGACCTCGACGACGAGACCCAGGTGCCCTTCGACGACCCGGCCACCTTCGACATGATCAGCAAGAGCAAGACCCTGGGCGTCTTCCAGATCGAGTCGCCCGGTCAGCGCGAGCTGGTCGGCAAGTCCGGCATCGACAGCTTCGCCGACATCATCACCGACATCTCGCTGTTCCGGCCGGGGCCGGTCAAGAGCGACATGATCACCCCCTACCTCGAGGCCAAGCAGGGCTGGAGATCCCCGTCGTACCTCCACGACGACCTGCGCCCGATCCTCGG
>Ga0070698_100008517_pt1 | contig 11070 bp, 7 predicted proteins | sample KBSK1502metaG_FD_65477 | JGI IMG/M metagenome (GOLD analysis project Ga0070698, IMG submission 65477) | Corn, switchgrass and miscanthus rhizosphere microbial communities from Kellogg Biological Station, Michigan, USA - KBS K1-50-2 metaG | ecosystem: Host-associated > Plants > Roots >...
CCCTGCGGGCGCACCGGCTCGCGGCTCGCCCAAAGGGGCTCGACCGCGAGCCTGGTCCCTCGCGCGCTCACGCTCCCGCGGCGCGCGCCTCCTCCCCTCTGGGAGACTTCGCGCGCCGCGATCCGGACTGTGATCGGGTCGACGAATCAGGAGGGGCTCTCGGCTTTAACTCTCTCAGCCGCCTGGTCGCGCAGCGGCCGCCGCGGCTGAAAGCCTTCTTGTGCCGGCGCAGCGGTTTGCGGCGGGCGGACCCGCCGCATGTCGCGTCCCTCGGCCGCTGCCGCGGCCGACGCCGCTCGGACCGCGCACGCCGGGGCTTGGATTTGAGTTCTACTTTTGAAGGGCGTAGCTGAGCTTCAGGAAGAACTGGCGGTTGGCCTTGGCGTAGTGGTCGTCCTCCAACAGGGTCCGGTTGTCCCCGTAACCGACGAAGAGAACGGATTGCCAGTTCAATTTGTAGGCGAAGAGCGCGGAGGCGCTGAAGCTTCCGTCACGCTCCGTGACGGTGGAGGCATAGAGAGTCGGGTCGCGCCTCGTCGTGATGTACTGGCCGATCAGTCGGACGAACGCGCGCGACGTCAGGGTGTAGACCGCCTTCAACCTCGCGATGTCCGCTGTGAACAGGCGGCGCGAGCCGCGTCCGTCGCGAATGTCCACGTTGACGAAGCTGCGGGCTCCCACGAGACCCAGGGCCAGATGATCCGTCGGCCGGATCGTGGCCTGCAGGTTGATGTCGGCTCCGGTTCCGGCGCGTGAGTTGTCGAAGTCGATCTGCTCACCGGCCGTCCCCTGAAGGACGATTTGAGAGATCCAGCGGTTCGGAGAGAACTGCGTGTAGTAGACCAGCTGCGAGCGCGGGAAGGTTGTCGAGCCGCTGCGGACCCGGTCGAAGGCCCATCGGATACGTGTGAAGGAGTTCCACATCCCGTCCATCCCGATGCCGGGCGAGATATCGCGGCTGATCAGATGTCCGTCCGTGTCGGCCTGGTAGTCCGCGATCAGGTACGTGCGCCATCGAGAGATCGGAAAGTGGGTCGGGCGGATGGTGTAGCCTGCTTCGTTGTAGTTCTGGCGAAACCCCACCTGCGGCACGAACCCGTCGTCTGCGCGAAAGCCTCGGCCGTAGTCCTTGTACTCGGTATACCAGTCCCAGTGGACGTCGTTGTGCGAGTACCAGACGTCGCCGGCGTGGGAGTCGAGCTTTCGGCCCGTCCATTGATCGGAAAGGTCCGGCCGGTTGGGAGTCTCCGTGTTCGAGAGAAGAAACTGGCCCGTAACCGTATCGTGCTCCCCCGCGCGCCACTGAAAGTCCGGCCCGTAGACGCGGTTGTAGCCGCCTCCCTTCACTTCGCGGTCCGTCGCGAGGAAGCTGACGAACGACCTGCCGAAGTCGTGGCGCATGCGCGCCATCCCGACGAAGGAGGAGAAGTCCTGATCCGCGAAGCTCGAGCCGTTGGACCCGGGCAGGATCACGCTGCCTCTTCCGCGGTCCTCCGCAACGAAAGCGGTGTAGTGATTGGAGTCGAATTTGCCGGTCGCGCGGATGCCCCAGCGAGGGGACGTAATGCTGCGCGTGTAGACAGCTTGGATCGGTGTCGAGAAAAGCTCCAGGCCTTCCAGAAAGAAGGGTCGCTTTTCCGGGTAGAAGAGCGCGAAGCGCTGGTTGACTGCGATCTGCGCCACGTCGGACTCGACCTGCGAGAAGTCCGGATTCAGCGTCGCGTCGATCGCGGTGTTCACATTGGGAGTCCACTTCGCGTCCACGCCGCCGTCGCCGCGGATCGGCTTGTTGACCAGAGACGATCCCAGATCGCCGCGCGGAACAGCGTCCTCCTTGGCCGTCACGTACGGGGCGACGATGAGATGCCCCGCGGGAGGCAGGTGTTCCAGGCCGGTCAGGACGTTGGAACGGCAGATGAAGCAGTTGCCGCCGCGCGGGAGCTTGGCCGAGAACATCTGATACCGGAAGTCGCGCGGGTAGTTTCTGTAGAGCAGGATTCCCCAGGTCTGCGGATCGCCCGCCGGGTAGCGCAGAGAAGAAAAAGGGACGCGCATCTCCAGGATCCAACCTTCCGATGTGATCTTCGCGGCCGCGTCCCAGTAGAAGTCGGGAGAGCTGTCTTCGTTGCCGGTCGTGTCGTCCGTGATCGCGTCGTATTGAATTCCCCGCGGATTGGCGAGCAGGAGAAGCCCTGTTCGCTGATCGTTTCGGGTGTCGAGAATGATCCCGCCGTAATCGGTGTAGCTCGGCACGGCGTCCCGATCACCGTAGGGGGCGCGGATCTTGGAGGGCTCCGGGTCGAAGAATTGAAAGGCGGCATAAAGAGCCTTGTCGTCGTAGGTCAGGTAGCCGATCGTCTTGACCTTGGGGACGACGTTGTCGCCGGGATTGGTCTCGTACCACGTCTCGATCTTCTCCGCTCCCTGCCAGCCGGGATCGGAGAGATCGGCGTCGACCGTGATCGGGCCGGTGGCCCGACGAATCCGGATTTCCGGCCCTTGCGTGCTCGAAGGCGTTGCGGCGCCCGCGATGGACCATCCGGCCAGGGCGAGGCATGCCCCCAGAACGGCCGCTCGTTTGCCCCTCCCCTCCATCCTTCCGTTTAGACGTAGGGGTCCGGGAAAAGTTAGGGGTGTCTACGAAAGTTTTCGCATTTTCCCGACCGGTCGCGCTGTTGTCGAGGCACCGCCGCGAAACTTCCGAGCTAGACTCGAAGAAATGTCGATGGCACGGAATGCCCGGTCCGTCCTGGCGGCGAGCAGTGCCTTTTTCCGAAGCCATGAGCTGGCCGCCCTCGCCAAGGAGCTTCCGGCTGAGTTGACGCTTTCGGCAGCTGGTCAGTCCCGCTCCGAGCAAGCGCTGTCGGAGGGGTTCGACTCCGCGTTCGTCTTTCCTTCCGTCGGGGACCAGAAGGTCCACTTCGAAGCGATGGTCAAGCACCTGGCGACCGCGCCCGCCTTCGGTCTTTCCAGGAAAGAGCAGTACACCCCGCCGGTGATACCCGAGATGCGGACCTTGAAAGCGACGCTCGCCCGCAACCGCCCGACAGGCTCCTACGTTCTCTTCTACCGAACCAGTCCCTTCCCGCGTGAGACGCGCGAGAAGAGCGCCCCCGACGTCGACAAGCTGTTTTCGTCGCTCGGCTGGACGGGTCTCACGGTTTCGGAATACCTGGTCCTCCAGCGGCTGCTCGCCGAGAAGAATGGCGACCACCGCTTCGATCTGTACGCGCCCGACTCCGCGCGCTCCCAATGGCAGTGGCTTCTCGATACGCGGCTTCCGTCCGGCGCGGTGATGGCGTTCTGGAATCCGCAGGCGTGCCGACTGGAGATCGGTGCCGCGCCCGACGAAGTCTCGACTGCGCGTCGGGGGGCCCATCCGACGGTGGTGGTGCCTTTGGGTTGAGAAGTCGAAGTTTTTAGTTCTCAGTTCTCAGTTTTCAGTTTCGGAACTGATAACTGATCACTGATAACTGACAACTACCTCATGGCCTCCATGGGCGAGAGGCGCGAGGCGCGGATCGCGGGGTAGAGGCCGAACACGAGGGCGAGCGTCAGGGCGACGAGCCACGCGACGACGAGGCCGACCGGGTTCACGACGAGGCCCCAGGGGAACATCGGAGCGAGCACGCCGCAGACAATCGTCCCGGCGACCGTGCCGACCAAGGAGCCGAGCGCCGCGAGCACGCTCGCTTCCAGCAGGAACTGAACGAGGACCTCGCCGTCGGATGCGCCCATCGCCTTGCGCAGGCCGATCTCGTAGCGGCGGTCCGAAAAGGAGATGAGCATCACCGAGAGGACGCCCACTCCGCCGACGAGAAGGACGGTGGCGGCGAGACTCATCAGGACGATGCGCCAGCCCCGCATCTCCTTCAGGAACTGGTTGTACCAGCGGGCGGAAACCTCCTCGAGGTCCTTGATCTCAACGTCCTCGATCCCGTGATGGGCCTGCTTCACGCGTCCGAGGATCATGGAGGAGACTTCCGTCAGATCGCGGCGGTTGGAAAGTTTCACGGAGACCTGTGTGAGCTTGTGGTCGGGATCCATGCGCGCCATGTAGGTCGAGAGCGGTATCTGAACGCCGTTGGCGTCGTAGTAGATCTCTTCGGAAAAGATCTGGAGGCGATCCTGCAGTCCAACGATGCGAAACGGGATTCCCTCGATGACCATGTCGCGGCCGACGGGATCGGCCCCACCGAAGAGCTTCGAGCCGAGAGTGGCGCCGACGATCGCGACCGTGCTCCGCCTCTTCTCGTCGTCTTCCGTCAGGCCGCGTCCGGAAGCGATCGGACGATTCATGAGAACCCCGTACGGGGGTGTCACTCCCGAGACGAAGATGCGCTCGTTGCCTCCGGGCGTTCTCACCGAGGAGCGGCGCGTGGCGCGAGGCAGGAACGCCAGCACCTTCGGCGACTCGGCCGTCACGCGCGGCAGGTCTTCGTACCGCAGGCCCGGCGACATCGCGAAGCGTTTCTGCTCCTCGGAGGTCTCGGCCGCCTTCGGCACTACGACGGCCGTGCCGTCCCAGCTCATTCCGGCGAATCCGGTCGTCACCTTGTCCATGACGCCGTCCAAAACGGACGTCAGGACCACCAGGACGAAGACGCCCAGCATCAGGAGCGTCAGCGTCAAGGTGGACCGAAGCTTGTGCGCCCAGAGCTCGAGAAAGCCGCCGCGCACGACTTCGAACATCAAGGCGAGGCGGGCCCGGACGCCCAAGCGGCGTCCGGTGTGCTCGAGAGCCCGAGTGGCGGCGGGGATGGCTACGCTACTCATGCGCGCCCGCCGTCTAAGGTCGAAGGTCTAAGGTCTAAGGCGGAAAGCCAATCTCGCGAAACCTTAGACCTTAGACTTTGGACTTTAGACCTATTCATAGCGCAAGGCTTCCATCGGAGACTGACGGCTCGCCTTGAAGGCCGGATACAAGGCGAAGACGAAGCCGAAGAGTCCGGCTAAGAGGAACGCCCAGATGAAGCTCTTCGGGTCGAGATAGAGAGGGATCTCCAGAACGGCCGTGATGATCTTCGAGAACGCGACGCCGACGGCAAAGCCCAGGAACGCGCCGAGGGAGCTCAAGAGCATGGCCTCCGTCATGAACTCCTTGAAGACTTCGCGTCCGGAGGCCCCGATGGCCATCTTGACGCCGACCTCGCGCACTCGTTCTTTCAACGTCGCGAGCTGGATATTGACGTTGACCATCCCGCCGCCGATCAACGACACGACACCCGCGAGCATGAAGATGACGTTGTAGACCTGCCCCTGGCTACGGCGCTTGGCCACGCGGGCGGCGATGTCGTCGATCCGGAAATCCTCCTGCAGGCGGTGAGACGTCATCAGCGAGGACGTGAGTCCCTTCGTGAAGTTCTGCATCAGGTCGATGTCCGGAATCTTGAAGACGACCCGGTCGACACGGTGGTAGGCGTCTCCCTGCATCCGCTTCGCGACGAGTGTGGCCGGCAGAGCGATGATCCGATTGCGCCACGCGAAGACGTTGCCCTCGCTCTCGCGCCAGTGGAAGATCTTCTCTTTCAGGACACCGACGACCGTCACGGGCATATTGCCGACCCGGATGATCTGGCCGACGGCGTCTCCGGTCGGGAAGAAAACGCTGTTCGCCTCCGCGCCGAGGAGGCAGACCGGCATCGCCTTCGCGATGTCCTCGGACGAGAACACGCGCCCTCGCTCGATTTCGTAGCCGTTCAGAGCCAGATAGTCGGCCGCGACGCCGGTGATCTGCCGCTCCTGATCAGCGAATGGAGAGCGCACACGGTCGCGGGCGAATTTCTCGACGCTGACCGCGTTCACGACCTTGGCGCCGAGCCTCTCGCCGTCCGAGGCGTCGTCGCGCCTCAACCCCAGATTCGCGTTCTGAAGGGCCGAGGGTCTCGTGCCGTCCTTCACGGCCGCGGACGGCTGCACGTTCAACTTGTCGAACCCTCCGCGCTTGGCCCACGCGTCGTCCGAGTGCCGCCGCTGGCTGTCGGAGATCGAGAAACCCCCGAGCACCGACGCGACGCCAAGCAGCACACCGAGCGTCTGAAGGATCGAGCGGCCGAGGTTTTCGCGGATCTCGACCCACGCGGCAAAAGTGCGCTCGCGGAAGGCGCCGGTCATGGTGATTGACTCATTGATTCATTGATCCATTGACTCATTGACGTCATTCGACAAGCGCCAATCAACCAATGACTCAATCAACAAATGATTCAATCCCGTCAGGCCGCTTCGGCCTGACGGATCACTCCGTCGTACAGCTCGACCTGACGTTGCGCCAGGGAGGCGATGTGCGGGTCATGCGTGACGAGGATCACGGTGTTGCCCTGGCTGTGGAGCTCTCCGAAGAGGTCGAGAACCTCGGCTCCCGTCTTCGAGTCGAGCGCGCCGGTCGGCTCGTCCGCGAGCAGCAGGGCAGGATTGTTGGCCAGCGCCCGCGCGATCGCGACGCGTTGCCGCTGCCCGCCGGAGAGCACGGCCGGCAGAACGTTGGCCTTCTCCGGAATGCCGACGCGCTCGAGCAGCTCCAGCGCCCGCTTGCGGCGAGCCTTCCGCGAGACCCCCGCATAGAGAAGGGGGAGCTCGACGTTGCGCGCGATCGAGGCCTTCGGGAGGAGGTTGTAGTTCTGGAAGACGAAGCCGACCTTCTCGTTGCGGATCTGCGCGAGCTCCGAGCCCGACAATCCCTGTACCGGCTCGCCGTCCAAGAGGTAACGCCCTTCGGATGGGGAGTCGAGGCAGCCCAGGATCGCCATCAGCGTGGACTTTCCGGAACCCGACGGGCCGATCAACGCGACGAACTCGCCGCGCGCGACCGTCAGGTCGATCCCGCGCAGGGCGTGGACGGCGGCGCCGTTGTTGCCGAAGACCTTCGTCAGACCGGATGTTTCGATGATGTTCATGGTTCGCTTCGTGGGTTGAGCTTTCAGCTATCAGCTGTCAGCTATCAGCCAAACGGGCGCCCGCGGGTCGGCTGAAAGCTGTGAGCTGTGAGCTGTGAGCTCGGCTTAGTTATCGTCGTCCTTCTCGACCTTCTTCTTCGTCGGGTCTTCGAGGCAGACCTGCTCGTCCTTGGCGAGGCCGGCCAGGATCTCCACGCGCTCGAGAGTCGCCACACCGGCCTTCACCGGCACGACGTCGAAGTATTCCTTCCAGTGGTCCGACAGCCAGATGAACTTGGTGCGTCCCGCCAGGCCCGTCTTGGCGGCGGTGATCTGCTGCGGCTTCAGGTTCTTCTTCAGGCGGTAGGCGACCGTGTCGCCGTCCTTGCGCTGCAGCGCTTCGAGCGGAATCGAGATCGCCTTGTCCCGCTTCTCCCCGAGGATCTCGACGTTCGCGCTCATGCCGGTCCGGTAGGAATCGGCGAGCTCCGCCGGCGTGACTTCGACCTTGAAGACCTTGATCTTTTCGACGAGATCCGCTGCCGGCGAGACGAACGTCACCTTCCCGGTGAACACCTTCTGCGGATAGGCGTCGAGCGTGATTCGGACCGGCTGGCCGACGTGGACCTTCGCGATATCGACCTCGTTCAAGTTCACGCGGATGATGAGCGATTTCAAGTCCGCCACCGTGAAGAGCACCGTGCCGGCGTTGAACGAGGAGACGCCGGAGGTCACCGTCTCGCCGAGCTCGACCCCCTTCTTGATGACGACGCCCGACATCGGCGCCGCGACCCGCGCCTTCTGCGACGCTGCGTTGCCGGAGATCGGAATCCCGCGGTCCTCGACGATCTGGTAGCGCATCTTTGCCGACTTGAGAATGTCGGTGGCCTGGTCCCGTTTGTTCTTGGCCGCGTTGTAGGCGTCCTGGCCGATCAGCCCGTTGTCGAAAAGAGACTTCTGATTGGCGAACTCGCGCTCCGCATCCTGGAGCTTCAGCTCGGCTTGCGTCAATCCGCCCTGGACGTCCGAAAGCGTCTGGGCCTGATTCACGTCCGGCTCGACCTCGGCCAGCACGTCCCCGCTCTTGACGACCGCCCCCTCCCGAACGCGCAGCGAGATCAGCCTTCCCGAGACGGCGGATTTGACGTCGACCTTGGTGACCGGGTCGACGACGCCTACCTCGCGGACGCTGACCTGGAGATCTTCCGCCTGGACCTTGCCGAGCCGGAACGGGCTCGCCGCGGCCTTGGGATCGGTTTTCTCCCGCCCCCGGGCGGCCACGAATACCCCCCCGATGACGATCGCCCCCAGGGTGACCCACAACCAGCGCTTCTTCTTCATGAAAAACCTCAAAAAGGCCGGCCCCCGCCGGCGGTCTGGAGAATCCGAGCCCGATTTGACCAAGTTGAATGCCCGCCACCTTCCGATACGCAGATCAGGCCGAAATGTTCGAAATTCAAGCCGCGGCGTGGCCATGGGCCGCCCGCGCCGCCACAAGAATTCCCTCTCCCTCCGGGAGAGGGGCGGGGTGAGGGCGTGACTTGCGCCTGACTGTTCAGCGTGAGCGCCGCTGCGCGGCGTTCCGCGCCGCCGCAGGAACTCCCTCTCCCTCCTCCTTCGCTCTGACGAGCTTCGGAGGACGAGTCCGGGAGAGGCCTGCCCGCCGAAGCTTTAGCGAAGGCGGGGGCGGGGTGAAGGCATGACTTGCGTCTGACTGTTCGGGCGTGACCGCCGCTGCGCGGCGTTCCGCGCCGCCGCAGGAACTCCCTCTCCCTCCTCCTTCGCTCTGACGAGCTTCGGAGGACGAGTCCGGGAGAGGCCTACCCGGCGAAGCTTTAGCGAAGGCGGAGTGCGGGGTGAGGAGGCAACTATCGTCACGGTCGGTCCGTGCGCGGTCGCGCATAATCGCGCCGCGCATGCTCGCCGCCGGCCTGACCATCTTTCTCGGGGCGTTTCTTCTCTTTCAGGTCGAGCCGCTTCTGGCCAAGGCGATCCTTCCCTGGTTCGGAGGCGCACCTGCCGTGTGGACGACCTGCATGGTCTTCTTTCAGGTGGCGCTGCTCGCGGGTTACCTCTACGCGCACGCGATCGTCCGCAGGTTTTCGCCGGAGAGCGCGCGCCGGCTGCACGTCGGGCTCGTCCTTCTTTGCCTCGCTGTCCTCCTCGCTCCGCTGGCCTGGGGCAGTCTTCCGCTGCTGCCCTCGGCCGCCTGGAAACCGCAGGACCCCGCCAACCCGATCGGGCGAATCGTGGCGTTGCTCGCGACTCACGTCGGGCTGCCGTTTCTCCTCCTCTCCTCGACGAGTCCGCTGCTCTCGGCGTGGATCGCGCGGGCACGGGCCGGATCGCCCGTCTACCGTCTCTATGCCGCCTCCAACGTCGGGTCTCTTCTGGCGCTCGTGACGTATCCGCCTCTGGTGGAACGTTTCCTTCCGCTCGGAAGCCAGGCTCTCGTCTGGACGGCGGCATTCGCGCTCTTCGCGCTCGGAACGGTGTTCTGCCTCTGGAGATACCGAGCAGCCGCCGAGGGCGCCGCGATCGGTCCCGTCGTCCATCCGGGAAGCGAGCGACTCCCGTATGGATTCTGGTTCGCCGCCTCGGCCTGCGGATCGATTCTTCTGCTCGCCGCGACCAACCAGATGTGTCAGGAGGTCGCCGCGATTCCTTTTCTGTGGGTGCTGCCTCTGGCTCTCTACCTTCTCTCCTTCGTGCTCGCCTTCGAAAGCGACCGAATCTACCGCCGGGGAATCTTCCTGCCCCTGCTCGCGGTCGCGCTCGGGTGGGCGGCGTTCGTGCTCTTGCGCGGCTATACCGTACCGATTCGCACCCAGGTCGCCGCGTTCAGCCTGGCCGTCTTTGCCGGCTGCATGGTTTGCCACGGGGAGCTCGCGCGTTCGCGGCCCTCGGCGGAGAGGCTCACCTCCTTCTACATGACCCTCGCTGCCGGCGGCGCCGCGGGCGGCGTGTTCGTCGCGCTTCTGGCTCCGTTTCTCTTTCGCGGCTATTGGGAAATCCATCTCGCTCTCTGGCTGACGGGCCTGGTCGCCCTGGCGGCGCTCGCGCGGGACGGCTCTTCGTGGCTTCGCCGCGGACGTCCGTGGCCCGCCTTCCTGCTTCTCGCCGCCATGGGTGTCTTCACCTATCTGGCGCGGGACCCGAAGTTCTTCGATTCGGGACTGACTCGTCTGCGCGAGGCCTTCGCCACGCACACAGCGCTTCTGGCTCTGGCGGGCGGAGCGGCGGCTGTGCTGATCCTCTTTCGCATGCGGTTGCTCTCCGCCCGCGGAAGGCCGTGGTTTGCCGGCGCGTGTCTGGCGGGAGCCCTCGTCCTGTTGGGCGTGACGCTCGTTTCCGAGATTCAGGAGTTTCTCGTCGCGGCCATTTCGATCTCGCGCAATTTCTACGGCGTGTTGACGGTCGACAAGATCAATCCCGACGACCCGGGGATCGTGCACCTGCAGCTGCGCCACGGCCGCATCGTGCACGGCTTCCAATACCTCGACGCGAAGAAGCGCCGGACACCGACGACTTACTACACCGAGCAGAGCGGAATCGGCCTGGCGCTGCTCCATCATCCCCGGCGCGCCGCGGGGCCTCTGCGGATCGGAGTGATCGGACTGGGCACGGGGACGATCGCCTCCTACGGCCGGTTCGGCGACCTCTATCGGTTCTACGAGATCAACCCCGCCGTGATCGCCCTGTCGTACGGACCGGCGAGCCTCTTTACCTTTCTGCGCGACAGCCCCGCGCTGATCCAGATCGTCCGAGGAGACGCGCGTCTCTCTCTCGAACGGGAAGAGAGGGAGCGCGCGACGCAGGACTTCGACGTACTCGCCGTTGACGCGTTCACGAGCGACGCGATCCCGGTACATCTCCTGACGCGGCAGGCGGTCTCGGTCGACCTCGCGCACCTGTCACACCCCGACGGGATTCTCGCGGTGCACATTTCCAACCGGCAGCTCGACTTGGAGCCGGTCGTTCGCGCCATCGCCCGCTCGCTCCATCTCTCGATGTGCGTGGTGGACCGGAAAGGAGAGGGGGAAGCCGTCTGGGGGACGACGTGGGTGCTGCTTGCCCGGAATGGGCGCGTCCTGGCACAGCCCGAGATCGCCCCCGGTTGTGCGCGCAAAGAGACGGGGCCGACCGTGCGCGTCTGGACCGATGACGACAGCAGCCTCTTCGAGGTGCTCAAGTGAGG
>Ga0070698_100008519_pt1 | contig 11068 bp, 7 predicted proteins | sample KBSK1502metaG_FD_65477 | JGI IMG/M metagenome (GOLD analysis project Ga0070698, IMG submission 65477) | Corn, switchgrass and miscanthus rhizosphere microbial communities from Kellogg Biological Station, Michigan, USA - KBS K1-50-2 metaG | ecosystem: Host-associated > Plants > Roots >...
ATGTCGTCGAACGCTTTCGGGTTGCCGGACATCTCGAGCGCGACATCGAATCCTTCTTTCATGCCGAGCTTTTTCATGGCATCGGTGAGCTTTTCGCTGCGCACATCCAGCGCAAGATCGACATGCATTTTGCGCGCAAGATCGAGTCGATACGGATTCACGTCAGTGATGACGACGTAACGCGCACCCGCATGTTTGCAGATCGGAATCGCCATGCAGCCGATCGGACCCGCGCCGGTAATGAGCACATCTTCGCCGACAAGATCGAACGAAAGCGCGGTGTGAACGGCGTTGCCTAGCGGATCGAAACAGGAAAGGACATCGAGCGGAATCGACGGATCGGCGTGCCAGCAGTTCGATTGTGGGATGGCGACAAACTCGGCCCATGCGCCATTGCGATTTACGCCGACGCCTTGCGTATTCGGGCAAAGGTGGCGGCGTCCGGCCAAACAATTTCGGCAATGCCCGCAGGTAATGTGTCCTTCGCCAACAACCAGGTCGCCTTTGGCAAAACCTTTCACGCGGTCGCCGACGCGATCGACCACGCCGACAAACTCGTGACCGATAGTCATCGGCACAGGAATCGTTTTCTGGGCCCAAGCGTCCCAGTTATATATATGTACGTCGGTTCCGCAGATGGAGGTCTTGAGGACGCGAATGAGGACGTCGTCGCCGGCAACTTCTGGAACGGGAACCTGCTCGAGCCACAATCCTGGCTCGGCTTTCGCTTTTACCACCGCCCGCATCGTTTTCTGCACGAGCCGAAGTTAAGCGAATAAGGATGCCGGAAAAGCAGATTTCGGTAATTGTCGATCTTGCGTGGTTCGTCATCCTTCGAGATGATGAACGCCATGCCCGTGACGCTCGAGCAATCCGCCTCGGAGACGGCGAGGCCGCGTGCCGTCTTCATTCCGCGGTTCGTTAGCACGGTCGTTCTTTGGTCAATCGCGCTCCTGATCGCATTTTCGGGATACGAAATTTTCTTTTGGCTGTTGATCAGCGCGTTCGGACTGATCGCGCTGCTCGAGTTTTATCGGATGCTCGATCATCGCGGCCTGCCGAATTTCAAAATCACCGGATTGATCTGCGGCGCGATCATGCTGGGCGGAAGTTTTCATTATTTTTCGACGATTGGACCGGCTGGTTCCTACGACTTCGAAGTGGCGGTGTTGCTCTTTTTTCTGCTCACGGTCTTTGGCCGGCAAATGTTCGCGCGCTTGCGAGATGATGAACCCTTGCAAACAATGGCCTACACGTTGTTCGGCTTGCTTTATGTGCTCTGGCTTTTCAATTTCACGACCAAGATTTTGTATCTCACTCCGCGAGCGAGCGGCGGTATGGTAAGCGGGCAGTTTTATTGTCTCTATTTGATCGCGGTGACGAAGTTCAGCGATATGGGCGCGTATCTTACCGGGAGCGCGATCGGCCGGCATCTGATGGTGCCGCAAATCAGTGCGAAGAAAACTTGGGAAGGATTTTTCGGCGCGCTGGCGTTCGCTCTTTTTTGCAGCCTGGCGCTGTTTAAATTAATGCCGGGACACTTGTCGATGTTGACCTGGACGCACGCCACGGTGCTCGGCTTGCTGCTCGGCTTTGCCGCGGTGATTGGCGATCTTGCCGAATCGATCGTGAAACGCAGCACCGGGGTGAAAGATTCGGGAAACCTTTTGCCAGGAATTGGCGGCGCCCTCGATCTGATCGATAGTCTTTTGTTTACGGCACCCCTTTTGTTTTTTTATCTGCGCCTCGTTATTCGGGTGTCGTGACCGGGACGAATGGAAATGAAACGTAAACGCGTCATTGTATTGGGCGCGACCGGATCGATCGGCGACAGCACGCTCAAAGTTGCGCACGACATTCCGGAGCGGATGGAGATTGTCGGGCTGGCTGCGAATAGCAACGTGGAGAAGCTGGCGACGGCAGCGAACAAAACGCGCGCGAAGGCAATCTGTCTCGTGGACGAACTCAAGATCAGCAATTTGCGAGCGAAACTTGAATACCAGCCAAAAATTTTCGCCGGTCAGAACGGATTGCGTGAAATCGCGCGGCTTGATGGTGCGGACATGGTTCTGATCGCAATTGTTGGCACAGCTGGATTGCATCCAGCGCTGGACGCGATTGAATCGGGCAAAGACCTGGCCGTCGCGAGCAAGGAAATTCTGGTGATGGCCGGCGAAATTGTTACCGACGCGGCGCAGAAACGCGGCGTGAAGATTCTGCCGGTTGATTCCGAGCACAACGCAATCTTTCAGTGTCTTGATGGGCGCTCGGCGGAAGTTCGCCGGATTATTTTGACAGCGTCAGGGGGGCCATTTCGCGAAACGCCCGGGAATCAGCTTGTCGATGTTACGGTCGAGGAGGCGCTCAAGCACCCGACCTGGAACATGGGCCCGAAGATCACGATCGATTCAGCCACCCTTTTCAACAAAGGCCTGGAAATGATCGAGGCGCACTGGCTTTTCGGCGTTGAAATGAATCGAGTGGAAGTCGTGATTCATCCGCAGAGCATCGTTCACTCGATGGTAGAATTCGCGGACGGCTCGACCCTGGCGCAGTTGAGTTACTCGAACATGTGTTTTCCGATTCAATATGCAGTGACCTGGCCAGACCGCGTTCCGAACACATTACCGCCCCTCGATTTTTCAACACTCTCCAAGTTGGAATTTTTTCTGCCGCGCTACGCAGATTTTCCTGCCCTCAATCTCGCCCGCCACGCCGGCGAAACCGGCGGCACCTTGCCGGCGGTGATGAACGCAGCCAACGAAGTCGCGGTGGCGGCATTTTTGAATCAGGGTGTGCGGTTTCCACAAATCTGGGAAACCGTTGCACACGTCATGGATCGACATCGCACCGTTGCACATCCCGATCTCGATGCGATATTGGCGGCCGATCAGTGGGCTCGCGCGGAAGCGACCGCCGCCATCGGGAAAAAATAATTCAGCCAGCGCAATGATTCTTCACATCGGTCGCGTCATCCTCGTCATCTTCGAGGTCTTGGTCATTTTTAATTTGCTCATCGTCGTGCACGAGGTCGGGCATTTTCTCGCCGCGCGCTGGCGCGGTCTTTACATCGAGAAGTTCGGCATCTGGTTCGGCAAACCCATTTGGAAGAAGAAAATCAACGGCGTCCAATATTCGTTAGGCTCGCTGCCGTTCGGCGGTTTCGTGGCCCTGCCGCAGCTGGCGCCGATGGACATCATCGAAGGGAAAGCGGACGTGGATCGGGAACAGCTTCCGCCGGTGTCGGCGCCCGATAAAATTATCGTGGCCGTAGCGGGTCCATTTTTCAGTTTGCTGTTGGCGTTCGTGTTCGCAGTGATGGTGTGGATTGTCGGTTATCCGGTAAGTGAATCCGACACCACCACAGTCATTGGTTACATTATGCCTGACTCGCCAGCGGAAAAAGCGGGCCTGCGTCCGGGGGACAAGATTTTGGAAGTCGATGGAAAACGAGTGACCCGTTTTCTCGGAATGAATGACAGCGTGAGCTGGGCCGTCGTCCGCAGTGAAGGTGAGACGGTTCCGCTGAAATTCGAGCGGAATGGACAGGTGAACACGGTCAATGTGGAGCCCTATAAAGCCGAGACGCGCGGCTGGCGCAGAAAAAGTGTTCGCCAATTGCTGATTCTGCCGGCGGAAACGGCGATCATCGACAAAGTGGAACCGAACTCGCCGGCAGGCGCGGCGGGACTGCGCCCGCGCGACGTGATCCGCGCGGTTAATCACACACTGATCTACAATCCGGTCGCGTTGCTCGAATATATTAAGAAGCATCCCGACGAGACGCTGACGCTCGAAGTGGAGCGCAACGGTTCGAGATTCGAAGTGCCGGTAAAACCGGTGCCGCTGCCAACCGACGGAAAAATGCAGCCGCGGATTGGAATTCAATGGGACACGAGCGGAATAATGTCGATCGCGCACCCTAGCCCGCTGGAACTGATTCGCAATAGCGTGACCAGCACGTTAAGTACGCTTGGCGCCGTCGCTTCGCCCAAATCAGACGTAAAACTGCAGCACCTGAGCGGGCCGATCGGGATCGGAAGAATTTACTATTTGTTTTTCGTGAGCGAGCGCGGCTGGCAGTTGGCGCTCTGGCTCAGCGTGGTGCTGAACGTGAATCTCGCGATTTTAAACATGCTGCCGATCCCAGTACTCGACGGCGGACACATTTTGTTTGGGATTATCGAGTCGATCCGGCGCAAGCCTCTGAACATGCGGGTGCTCGAAGTTGTGCAAGGCGCCTGCACCATTTTGATCGTTGGTGTGATTATTTACATCACCTTTTTTGACGTCCAGGATTTGCCCTTCGTGAAACACGCGCTCGATAAGTACGCGCCGCAGTCGCAATCTAAAGATCGGGACGTGCCCTGATCGGATTGCGCCGGCCGCGCGCCGCTTTTAGATTTGCGGTCGTGAAGTATTGCGAGTCACCATTCTCGTTTAAACGCCGCCTCTCACGGGAGGTGCGGGTGGGCAGCGTCGGCATTGGAGGCGACAATCCAATTCGCGTCCAATCGATGATCACGTGTGACACGATGGACACCGAGATGTCGATCCAGCAGACGATAGAGCTGGCGAATGTCGGTTGCGAGATCGTGCGCATTACGGCACCGACGGTGAAGGACTCGCGCAATCTGGAAAATATCGTGAAAGGCTTGCGCGAGCGCGGCTGCGATGTGCCGATCGTGGCCGATATCCATTTCAAACCGGACGCCGCGATGGAGGCGGCCAAATGGGTCGACAAGGTCCGGATCAATCCCGGCAATTACGCAGACTCGAAAAAGTTCGTGATTCGCGAATACTCGGACGAACAATATGCGGCCGAGTTGAATCGGATCCGCGAGCGGTTCGCGCCGTTGGTCGACCTTTGCAAAAAGCGCGGCGTTGCCATGCGGATTGGAACGAACCACGGCTCATTGTCAGACCGCATTCTGAATAGATACGGCGATACGCCCCTGGGGATGGTCGAGAGCGCGCTCGAGTTTGCGCGGATCGCACGCGACCTGGATTATCACGCGTTCGTTTTTTCGATGAAGGCGAGCAATCCAAAAATCATGATTGCCGCTTATCGGCTGCTGGTGGCGCGATTGAATGAGCTCGGCCCGGATTGGAATTACCCGCTCCATCTCGGCGTGACCGAAGCCGGCGAGGGCGAAGACGCGCGAATCAAGAGCGCGATTGGGATCGGTTCGCTGCTGGCCGATGGCATTGGCGATACGATCCGTGTTTCGTTAACCGAAGACAGTCCGCACGAGATTCCGGTGGCGCGTGCATTAGTGGAGATGATTCAGAAAACGCCGAACGCCGAACGTCCAACGTCCAATATCGACTTATCGTTCGATCCATTTTCGTATCAACGGCGCGCGAGCGAAAGAATTGAACGCGAGGGGGTCGGTTTGGGCGGCGAAGAATTGATTCGCGTGGTCGTTCCGAGGGAGAACTATGACAAAATCGCGCATAAGATCGACAAGATGGGGGATTACAAACCGGAGATTATTTACGGAAACGCGAAAACTCAGGAGATCGATCCGCGGGACGACGCCGCGATCAGCGGATTGAATCAAAAAGCCGAGCCCCAGTTCGTCACGGTGAAGGACGATGTCGATCTTCCGGTGATCGCGGCGTTCCGGTTATTGGCGGCAAGACTTCAGCCGCGCCACCCGATTCTCTTGAAGGATGAATTCAGAAGTAAGACGGAAGAAAGAGATTTTCTTCAGACGCTGCTAATTGCGTCGACGAATATCGGGTCGCTCTTGTGCGATGGAATTGGCGATGCGGTTTTGATGCAGGGCGAGGAAGCGCCGGGGCAGGCATTGCGTTTGAGCTACAACGTCCTGCAGGCAGCCGGTTCGCGGATTTTCAAAACGGATTACGTCGCGTGTCCGTCGTGCGGGCGGACCTTGTTCAACCTGCAAACTACCACTGCGAAAATTAAAGCCGCCACCTCGCATCTTAAAGGTGTGAAGATCGCGATTATGGGTTGCATCGTGAACGGTCCGGGGGAAATGGCGGACGCGGATTTCGGTTACGTTGGTGGCGCGCCAGGCAAAGTAAATCTCTACGTCGGAAAAACGCCGGTAAAATTCAATATTCCGGAAACGGAGGCAGTGGATCGATTGAAGGATTTGATTCGCGAACACGGAAAATGGATCGAGCCAGCGGGTGAGCCGGTCCTGGTCTGACATTTAGCTTGCCCAATAACGGTTAAATAACGCAGGCTCGAAACCGTCTAAATCAATACGGAGGAGACAACTATGAAGAAACTTGCGTTACTTTTTGCGGTGCTACTTGGCGTAAGCAGCATCGCGAACGCGATCTCCATCAGCGTCGGAGTTGGCGACCAGCCCTATTATATCCATGGTCCTGGCTACTGGTACGGTGGAGTTTATTACGTTTGGATCCCGGGACATTGGGACGGATGGCGTCATGGCCACCGCGTTTGGATTCACGGACACTACGTAGTCCGCTGATCTCGCTTCGTTCATAAATGGTGTAGTGAGTTTAGAAACGTCCCTGGCGAGCGCGGGCGGTGAAGGCGGTTGAACGTTTTCGTTAGGCCAAGCCGTCAGGCGGACGGAGCTTCGTGGAAGTGCATTGTTAGCCTGGCAGTATCGACATCGTCGGTCTGAAAGGGGACCTTTTCGCTCCGCCTCAACCGATCTGCGGAGACGACCCGTCTGATAACAGCACTTGATTGTGAATAACTGTGAATAACTGTTAATAACTCCAGAAATCTTGAAAAATATTGTTCGCTTTTTCGGTGAGAATCGTGCAGTCTCGGGGCTCACTCAGCTCCGTATTTTCAATATATGAAAACTCTTCGTTGGTTTAGTCGTTCAAATTCTTTTTGGTTATATCTACGAATTACTATGGCGGGATCGCTCGTCGTCGTCGCTGCGGCTATGGGCTTCGCGTCGGTGAAAATGTCTAGCCCACGTTCGTCCGCTGATTCGGGTCGTCAGGCTCAAGCGCTCAACAAGTTCAGACAAGACGGCGACGAATCGTTAGGCAATAAAGTTACCAGGCCTGGCGTCAGTCGAGATAAGGGGCCGCTCGGCGCAGCTTTGCAAAAGTTGCAGCTTAGCGCGTATCCGGCAGCCGACGTCTCCCCTGAGGCGACTCGTAACGCAATCGCCTCCTTTAAAAAATTCAGTACACAGACTGCTGTTTCTGGCCCTACCGGGAATCCGCCTGGTGCATGGCAACTGATTGGTCCGAGCACCGCGGTTGATCCCGCTATTCTGACTTTCAGTGGAGCACAGTACATCACTTCCGGCCGCATCACTGCACTGGCGATCGCGCCGAGCTGCACCAATGGTAAATGCCGCGTATATGTTGCAGCGGCCGGCGGCGGCGTTTGGCGGACTGACACCGCCCTGGGGACACCGAGCTGGACATTTCTCTCAGGCAGTTTCGGAACCAACGCGATCGGCTCGCTTCTTCTCGATCCGAGTGATTCGAAAGGCGACACGATTTACGCGGGCACAGGTGAGCCCAATGCGTCCGGTGACTCGGAAGCAGGGGTCGGTATCTACAAATCGACCGATGGCGGCGGCACCTGGGCACTTGTGCCGGGAAGCGATATTTTCTTCCAGCGAGCGATCGGGCAGATGGCCTTGGACAATGCTGGCAACTTGCTCGTTCCGATCGCGAGTGCCGTCCGCGGTGTAAGTTCGGTTACTAGCGGCGCGTCGTCGAGCCCGGCGACGGGACATCCGCTTACACGTCGCGGACTGTACCGCCAGACGGGAACGACGTTTACCCGAATCTTCACAGCCCCCACGCCGACGCGCGGCTCAACCACGGTGAAGGTTGACCCGACGCATGCCGGATTAATTTATGTCAACGCCTTTGGCGGAGGTGCTATCGCTGGCGACGGTGGGATCTGGCGGTCGACTGATAATGGGGCAAGCTTTACCCAGATCTTTGTGCCAAAGGACACAACGTCTACCGCAGTTAGTTTCGCAATTGAACGTGACGAATTCGATGTCACAACTTTGCCAAACGGCGCGACGCGGATGTACGTCGGCGCCGGCACGTTCAATAGTCCGGCCAATGGCGACTCGACAGAGGCAACGTTCTGGCGGAGTGACGATGTTAGCTCAGCGACAATTGCGCCGTTCGCGTCATTCGGCGGTGTACAGGTGTTGAATTACTGCACGGGCCAATGCTGGTACGACAATTATGTCGTCACGCCTGCGGGAAATCCGGATATCGTCTATTTGGGCGGCTCGTTCTCGTATGGGCAATTGAATGGGATATCGAATGCCCGCGGCGTTCTGTTGTCCAGAAATGCGGGCGTTGACTGGACCGACCAGACTCGCGACGCCACGACCGCGGCACCTGCGCCAGGCAGCTGCTGTAACAGTACTGCAGTGGCGGGAAACTCAATCCATCCTGACCAACACGCCATCGTGGTTAATCCGAATAATCCTCTTCAGTTTTTCGAGGGCTCGGACGGCGGGCTAGTTCGGTCGACTGGCACTTTGAGCAATATTTCGTCGCAATGTGCAGCTCGCGGTCTTACCGGCAGTGATTTGACATTCTGTCAAGCGTTGCTCTCAGCTGTGCCATCGCAGCTGTCCAGTCTGAACAGCGGTCTTTCGACCTTGCAATTCCAAAGCGTCTCCGTCGCCGCAGATAACGCGGGGCACGTTCAGGGCGGAACGCAAGACAACGGAACGTTTGACAACAACGGAGGGTCCACCACGACTTGGCCACAGATTATCTACGGTGATGGCGGCCAGTCAGGGTTCAGCGCCACCAACTCGTCCCGCCGGTTTAACACTTTCTTCGGGCAAGCGAACGATGCGAATTTCCGAAACGGCGATCCGAGTAAATGGGTGATCATCTCGGCACCAATTATCAACAGCCCGGAGGCGTCCTATTTCTACCCGCCAATTATTGCCGATCCGAATCCGGCTGCCGCAGGAACGATTTTCCAGGGCTCGTTTTCGGTCTGGCGAACCCAGGATTGGGGCGGCAACCAAGCGTTTTTGGAGGCGAACTGCCCCGAGTTTACAACTTCAGCCACCCAGGCCGGCTGCGGTGACTTTGCCCCGATTGGCAGTGGATCAACCAGCGACTTGACTTCGAGCGTCTGGGGTAGTGACCGAACTGGTGGGGCAATCGCCTGGCTGCAGCGGACAACTCAGAATACTGGAACGCTCTGGGCAGCAACGGGGACGGGCCGAGTGTTCGTGACCGATAACGCCAATTCTACCACTGCTTCGGTTACTTGGAACCGCCTTGATGACAAGGCCAGCAACGATCCGCCTCGGGCCATCAGCGCAATCTCTATTGATCCAACCAATCCACACCATGCCTGGGTGTCATACAACGGCTACAATATCAACACGCCGGCTACACCGGGACACGTGTTCGAGGTTAACTGGAACGGCACATCCTCAAGCTTCGGTGCGACGTGGACCGATATCAGCCATAATCTACCGGACTTCCCCATCACCGCGCTGGTGCGCGATGATGTGACCGGCGACCTGTATGCAGGCTCGGACTTCACCGTTATGCGGCTGGCGAACGGCTCCACTACTTGGACTATGGCCGGCACCGGCCTGCCAATGGTCGAAGTTCCTGGGCTCACCATCGTACCGGGCGCAAGGATCTTGTACGCGGCCACCCACGGACGCAGTGCCTGGTCTTTGGCTCTCCCGTAAGTCCGGGTTGTTTTGTCCTGGGCGGGGCGGGTGAAAAATCTACCCCGCCCAGATTTTTTCGGCGAGATGATGTACTGTTACGAGATAATGTATCGTTTCCTCAAGCACTTGGTTGTTGCCGCCTGCATCACTTTGATTCTGGTTGGCGGTACCGTCTCGATTAACGCTGCGCCGCCCGGATTCTTAGAGGGGCATTTGAAGATTTTTTCGATCAAAGAGGTCGAACTGGCCGGTGACAATGTGCCCACTAAAGCGACGGCGCAAAACTATGATGAATACCCGCTGGTTATCTTAAGCCGCGATGGAAAGACAGAAGTAGCGCGGCTGACAGCGGACGGAAACGGAAACTATCGCGTTGCCCTGCCGCCGGGCGATTATCTCCTGGATGTGCAAGATCGCGCGCGTAAACATGTTCGCGCGAAGCCGCAATCATTCACGGTCGGTTCGAATCAAACGCTCCGCGTTGATATGGATATGGACACCGGCATTCGATAACCCGGTGTCCCCGCACGCGGACGATCTCCGCGCCTCGTTTCCTTTTTGCAAATCGGCTCGCGCAGTTATTTCGCGGCGGCGCAGGCCACGCGACTAATGATTCTTCGTCAGGTTGATCTTAGAGATCTCACTAATGGCCGTTTCGAGCAGGCCGGGCTTGATGTTTTGTCCGTTTCCGTCGTCTCGGCCTTTCGTCTTTTTCACTTCCACGCCCCTTATGATCTCGGATTTTCCCCTGGTTACATCGCAAGGACATGATGGCGGTTGATTTTGCCGCGTAGTGCGAGCATATTCCGCGCTCCCGGCGCCTCGCGGAATGCTCTCATGGACAAGATCCGTAACATTGCCATCATTGCGCACGTTGATCACGGTAAGACCACCTTGGTCGATCAACTTTTGCGGCAGTCTGGGACGTTTCGGGCGAACCAAAAGGTCGAGGAGCGGATGATGGACTCGATGGATCTCGAGCGCGAGAAAGGAATCACCATTCGGGCTAAGAACGCGGCTTTTCAGTGGAACGGTTACCGCATCAACATTGTAGACACCCCCGGCCACGCCGACTTCGGCGGTGAGGTCGAACGGATCATGAAGATGGTGGACGGCGTCCTGCTGGTGGTGGACGCTCACGACGGTCCGCAGGCGCAAACTCGTTTCGTTTTGCGCAAGGCGCTGCAAAATCGTCTCAAGGCTATCGTCGTCATTAACAAGATCGACAGAGAGAACGCGGAACCGCGCAAAACGCTGGACTTGGTCTTCGATCTCTTCGTCGAACTGAAAGCGAGCGATGAGCAGCTCGATTTTCCGATCATCTACGCCAGCGCCAGGGATGGTTTTGCCGTGCGCGAATTGAATGATAAGCACGAAGACATGACTCCGCTTTTCGAGGCCATTGTTCAGCA
>Ga0070698_100008520_pt1 | contig 11068 bp, 3 predicted proteins | sample KBSK1502metaG_FD_65477 | JGI IMG/M metagenome (GOLD analysis project Ga0070698, IMG submission 65477) | Corn, switchgrass and miscanthus rhizosphere microbial communities from Kellogg Biological Station, Michigan, USA - KBS K1-50-2 metaG | ecosystem: Host-associated > Plants > Roots >...
GACTCGCTTTCCGGGCGCGTACTGCGAGAGCGCCACTGGGAGCCCTTGGCTTGGCGCATACCGATACTCGGGCCGAAACCGGGTGGAGCGGTCGCGATCGAATACGTAGAACGACACGACATCCGTAGGGAAGGCGTAGCGCGGAAGCACTCCCTTGTAGAGGAGTCGATCCAAGAGATTCTCTACAGCCCGACGAGGATTCGCGTGCTCTTCGCCCTCCTCGGCCTGCGCCTCGACAACGATCGCATCATCAGTGGGTCCTCCACCCACCATCGTCTCCGTCGATCGCGCCCTGTGCGCAGGGTCGCCGATCGCGGAATCGAGCGCAGCAAGCGTCGCATGGACAAGTCCTGCGAGTAGCGATGCGCGGTCCTCAGTCGAGATCTCAGTAGGCAGCCAAGCATCAAGGTCTACCCGAAGTGCGTCCTCATGGTCGCGGAGCCAGACTTCGAAATCAGCCCGGTTCAATGCTGACCCCGATTGCAAGAAGCCGTCTACAGTCCCAAGCACCTCGAACAGTTGAGGCTGCTTCGCGGGGTCGATCTTAGGAAGGCGTACCTCGTGATACCTCTGCAGAAGGAAGGCGGTGATGTGACGTCTGGCTATTTCAGCGTTGTCGAGGGTCAGCACGGGATCGTCAACCCGACCGCGGATCATGGCATCTGGTTGGGAAAAGTAGTGCTCGTCGTGGCTGTCGGCACTTCCGAATGCCACCACAGTGGCTACTGCGTTTCCCCGCCGCCCGGCGCGACCGGCACGTTGCTGGTAGCTCGCCCTAGAAGGTGGCATGTTTCGAAGAGCGACTCCCGAGAGTGTCCCGATATCGATCCCGACTTCCATAGTGGTCGTGCAAGAGAGAACGTCAATCGCAGCCCGGGGCTGTTCGCCAGGGGACGGAACTCCGAGATCGAAATCCTGAAAGAGCAACTCATGCTCCTCGGCTTTCGAGAAGACCTCGTCCGACTGAGCGGCGTTCAGCTGCGCAGTGTGCTCCGCAGCGATGATTGCCATGGGAGTCTCTGGAGGATCTACTAACGCTCGAATAGAGCTTGCACGGTAGTAGGCCTTGCGCGCGGCGAATACGGGGTCTCGATCCGGATCGATCGTCTGCACGCGATCGCGGCCGCAGTTGAGGCATTTTGTGGATGATGGGAAGGGACGCTGTGTTGTCCGGCAGGCTTGGCAATAGCCCCATGCACCGACGCGTTCGAGCGCAAGAGTCGCTGCTCGCATACGGTAACTATTCGGAGCGACACGCTCGCAAAACGTCTCAAGAAGGGCCGGCAGCCACTCCCGGTCAAACGCCCTCTTCGCCTCTCTGCCGGCGATCCAGCGATCGATCGTGGCAAACTTGCCCGAGTGTGGCCGAACACCGCGCGCCGTCTTCCACCAACTCTGATTCATGTTCTGAAACCAGATTCCAGCTGACGGGCCCGCCCACTGAGCGATCCAAGCTCGCGCAAACGCCAGCTTGTCCCCTGGCGCCTCAGCGACAGACGTAATACCCGGAAGGCGAATGAGGCGTTGTTCGAGGTTCTTTCTCTCTCGCAGGGACGCAAGGGCAAGGGATTGAAAACCGTAGTAGCGGTCGGTGACTGTGGCCACCATCCCTCGCAACAATGACTGCGGAGGCGGCTCTGAGCGGACGGTGAGAAGTTGCATCAGTTCGGTCGGATCGTGCAGCGCGCCGCGCTCCAGAGCAGTCGCCACCTCTCGCATGGCGTGAAGCGACTCTGTTCCCTTTAGTTCAGGGCGAAGGCGGACAGAGAGGAGCTTGGCCCCAACCAGAACTGCGAGGTAGAGATCCTCCAGGTTGAGCGAGGGCGCCAACATCGCTACATGATCAAGTTCGCGCCACCCCCGCAGCAAGAGAGGCCGCAACACATCTTGCATGGAGTATGTCTGAAGGTTGGGTGCGAGCCGCGCCGCTGTTTGGCGCGAATCAGAGAAGGCCAGTACTTTGCGCCCCCGCAGGGGAGCGAACTCCGAGAAAGGCTGGCGGCCCGGAGGTTGGACTTGGATTTGACGGGTGACGAGCGCTTGGAAGGGTTGGTCACCTTTGGTTTGATGGTCTTGAACCGATGACCGACCATAACCCGATCGTTGACCACATACACCACATGGCTTGAACTCCCCAGTGGCAGCGGCGTCGCCGTCCTCTTCTGCATCAGCCTTCGCCTGCCCGGTACGCTTGAGCATCAGGAAGACGCGCCGAGTCCGATCGCCAAGGACCTCGGGGTTCAGCCGTCCTGTGACCAGGTCGAAGTCCGCCGGCTCGACAGGCAGCGTCGGCTCCTCTAGCAGAAGATCCAATGGCAGGAGCTCAGCAATGTGTCCGGTCACTGACTCGAACCCGCTGCCGGGCTCATTCCAGAGAAAGCGCGGCTGCTCGAGATCGTCGGTGTAGGCGCGCGCATACGCCGACCCACAGTTGCGACACGTATAGAGTTCAAACACGCGAGCGCCACAGACGCACGTGTCCTGAGGCTGAGTGTAGAGAGCACCGATCGGACTCCCACGGGACTCCTCTGAAAGGGCAGAACAGTTAGGATCGGTGCAGGCCCATAGCCCGGGGAGTCCGCGGAAGAATGCATGCACACGGCATGGAAGTAGACCAGGCTCACCCTCAGTGCGCCGCGCGACACTTCCCAGCGCGATCAACGCGGTGACGGCTCGGCTGGCCAACTCGCGGTCATCTGTCGCGAAGATCTCGCGGCCAAGCTCCTCGAGGGGCTTCGCTTCCCGCATAGTCAAGTTGACGAGCCTGCCCATTGGTGGAAAGGCGCGAAGGGCATCGTGTAACGCCCGCCCCGAATCACCGTCCGCGGTGATGCGTCGGTAGCCGAGAAAACCCCGGAGGGCGGCGAGTCGTTCCGTCTCACTAGTCGATTCGTAGAACTCGCCCAGTGGAATCGCCGTGAGCGCGACTGCGTCCTCTGCCGAACCCTTGGCCTCATCCGGGCGTAGCGCCAGTTCTCCTTGGATCGTCTGGAAGTCTCCTGGGCGCTTCCCTGTCAGCTGAGCAGCAAACACTCGCGCCTGCTCCGGATCATTGAAGCTTGCGCTGGTACAGATCACTTGTAAGCGCTCGGCAGAAATGGCAAGGCGTGCGCGAAGGCGACGCAAGAGGAGGCCAACTTCAGCGCCCGCCGCGCCTCGATAGAGGTGCGCCTCGTCTACGACAAGCATGAGCCGCTGGCTCGGGTTCGCGTCGAGCCAAGATCGTGTGGCGTCGAAGATCGGTCGCTCAAGGGGCCGCATGAGCATGTATTCGAGCATCGAGTAGTTTGTAACGAGAACGTCTGGAGGGTTCGCCAAGACCTCGTGTCTTGTGAGGAGTTCAGGGTCCTGTGGCAGTAAGACGGCCCGAACGAACTCTCCTCGTCGATTCTCCCAGCGCTGCCCGCTCTGTCCGAACCATTGCTGGAGATCCGGTTTCGCTGGCCACTTCCCTCGAGCCCGAAGGCTTTCAACGAGCAGCGCGACACGTTCGTGATGCGGCGACGTTGCATCCGACGACTGTTGAAGAAGCGAGATGTAGAACCGCTCGATTGAGCGGAGCCGTGCACTGTCCTTCTTCGCGGTTCGTACGCCTGGGTAGAGAGTTCGACTCGTGTATCGAGCAAACCGTGCTGGCCTACCCCCCCATGACGTGAACGCGTTGGCGACAGCAGGATCGCCAAAGAGGAGTCTCAGGCGGCCGAGTTGGTCGTTGACGAGCGCATTCATGGGGTAGAGGAGAATGGCCCTCACTGCCGGCGTGGCAAAGGACTGTCGGTGTGTCTTGGCTTCCATTGCAAGCTTGCCAAGGATTGGGAGCAGGAACGACTCGGTCTTTCCGGAGCCGGTACCTGTGGTGACTACGAGACTCATCCCATCCCGAGTTGTTAGTTCCAGTGCCTTTGCTTGGTGGGTGTAGGGCGGGTCGTAAAGAAGGGGCGCCTGCCCCCCCTCCGGATGCGCCATCTGGTGAAGCAAAGCTTTCGCCGCCTCCGGCAAGTCCAGGTCCGCGAACTGTCGGGACATCGTGTACCGAGGCGTACTCTCGATGTAAGGGGCGCGAAACAGCACGCCTTCTTGGTCGAGATGGAGTCGCCTCTGGGCGACGATCGCGGGATGACCGATGTGATACGTCGCCTCGATGTAGTCGCGAAGCGCGGCGCGGATCTCCGTGATGGTCTCGGCGATTGTCATGACATTAGGCGCCAAGTGGCATCTCTCCGAGTGATGCGTTGACCGTCCACATCATGATCCGAAGAAACTCCAGCTCTTCATGAAGCTCCAAATTAGGGAGCGAGTAACAGAACAGTGCTCCACGGGAACGGAGCAGAGGCGTGCCAACGACGTCAAGCCTCCGTTGTATCCAGCTAGGCATAGGTGAAAACAGGTCCACAATCGACAGGTGCGACCGTGGGTTGGCATGTACGGCCAGGCGCTGCTGATGGCCCTCAAGTACGTCGATTGCGGCCTGAAGGCGCCAGGCCTCGTCCGCGGCGGGGGCAAGCATGGAAACAATGGGGAGGTCAATCAGCCTCGTCGCCTGGCCCCCGGCGATTTCTGCGAAACACCACAAGTCGGTTCCAAAGGCCTGCGGTCGCCTCGCGACGAAGCGACCGCTGTCGCTGGGCCTCGGCGACCGCCAACGACCGCGGTAGTACGTAACTGGTGCGGTTGGGTCGATCATGCGGAGTCCCTCAAAGTCACCGGACGCTCTGGCAACATCGAGTCGAGCAGCGTAGGGAGCAACAACCTCCTCGGGCAACGCAACTCGTGGCGCGCCGAACCATTGCTCCGGCTGCAGTTCAGTCAGTCGATCCGCGATGAGGAGTTCGGCGACCGTCGACGATGTCGATCTGATTAGCCGAACGTGAGCGTCGTACTCGATCCTCGCGAGAAGGTCATCGCGCACGAGAGGAGCACCCTCGGGGCGAATGCCGATTAGGAGACATGTGCCCGAAGCACGCCGCACAAACGCCGGCACGCCGAGGAAGAGCCGTCTCCGAGCAACGCCTTCATCGTCGAAGGGCAGTTCCAGCAGATCGCCGTACGACAGGAGCGAGTCAAGCACGGACTCGATCTGCGACCAAGTATCGTCGGAGTATCCCGGGAGTCGAACAAGTGCCTCATCGACGGTCCGAATGAGGATCCCGGGCGTCGTGGGGCACAAGAAGGACGCGGCGCGTCGCAGGGATGCCGCCATGGCCTCCACACTCAGAAGATCAATGGCCCCCGCATCGAGACCGAGGACCTGGACCGCGTGAGCTGTGAGGTCCTGTGCAGTGAGAACTTCTATTCCCATCTCGACACCTCGTCGTTCGCCGCCTGTGCATCGCCCCGATCGGCTCCATCAGTCAAGAGAGTTAGGAACCTCGCTGCTCGTAAGAGCACGGGGGAGGCGAGGACCAACTCAACCTTTGCACGAAGATCATCTGAGGCCAACGTCCCGAGCGATGACGGTTGGCTCGCGAGACGCAAGAGGAACTCGGCTAACCGGCCGTCTTGACCACGGACCCCTGCCGCGCGACCGTGCAGTGCTAGCGCTGCTGCGAACGAATCGGCCAGCCGGGCTGGCGCTCGCGAAGTTAATGCACCGACGCGCCGCTGAAGATCCCCTGCCAAGGCGAGTTGGTAGGACTGGGCCCCGATCGCTGCTGTGAGTTCCGATGCGATGAGCCCGCGGTCTCGCTGCGCAGCTATGCGTTCAGCCTGGCCCCAGCGTGTACCGCAGACAAGTTCAGTTAGGTGGCCGGTGATTGCGCGAAGCACCACTAGCCGTCGAGTCGATGCGAAGGGATCAGCCGGCAAAGAAGCGCTGGCCCAAAGATGAGCCAATCCAATGAGCCGAATCACCTCCGCCACAGATCTTGGACCGGGAGTGACGTGCGGCGGCTCCGCCCTAAGATCCTCGAGGTCCCGTACTAGTGGGGGCAAGATCATCAATGCACGCGCACCTCCGACCTCCGCTATGACAAGGCCGCCTCTCGGCTCCCGCAATAGCGCGCGATCGGCAAGAATCACAGGAATAGCGTCGACGGGGCGACCGAACTCGAACTGTCGGACGACTGCGCGTCCGCCATCGGTATTGTCAACAAGGCGCACAAACGGCCCATTGCGGTCACGACCAAAGGCCCATCGTAGCGGCGCGAACGGTCGTTCGCAGCGCAAGGTGACAGTCCCGACACCATGGGCTGTCACGGCTACGTGACAGGATTCCGCCTCTTCATAGAAGCGATGCATCGCGTCGTCTCGACCAAACGCACTCGTGAACAGCTGCACCCACCGCGCGGGATCAATGGGCAGTGCGCCTGAAGAACGGCGGACGACGAGTTCTCGGTTGGATCTGTCAGCAAGTGCTATCTCAATGTTTGCGCGCGCCGGACTAGGGCCAATGATGTGAAGTGCAGCCTGGCCATCCCACAACTCTGGTAGCGTTGGGGCCACTGGGTTGGCGAGGATCGTCAGGCCCTCGCGTAGCGTCCCAGTCGCAGGCCGCATGTGAGGCGATCGAATGAGGACAGCGAACCCTGCTTTGGCGACTGGCGCAGCAGCGTCGGATGGAAGCAGCGACACAAGGAGCTCATGCGAGCCGACATCGAGATCGCGGAGACGGACAAAGAGCTCATCGGTCGCCACCGGCCACGGGACAAGAGAAGGGGTGTTGTCGAGGGTGAGAATGCACTTCGTCAAGGCACGATTGGAGCGAATCGCGATCACGGGGTCCTCACCCGCGAGCCACTCCGCTGACCCTTCTCCGTCCCACAGCGCAGGCACAAAGCCCGCTGGACGGATGCCAACCTCCGTGACTGATGCGATTCCCAGATGCTCCAAGGCTGCAATATCGTCCGGGCCGATGGATGTCGGCGTTGCGACGCCATACGCGAACACTCCAGCGGTTGAAGATGCCGCCGGTACGATCCAGGTCGGAAGTGCGCTCAAGGGACTGTCAGACAGCAGGACATACGAGTGACCCGAACGCACGAACTTGCCGCGCACTTCGGTGCCGAAGCCAGACTCTCGAATGCGGAACAGCCAACACGGCCCCGGAGAGAGTCTGCACCGGTCTGCCAAGAGGGCGTTGACGTCCGCAGAGCCATTCTCAAGCTGAATGAGCGGGGAGTCAGATCGCGGCCATTCAGCCAGTCGAAACTGTTGGCCGGGGTAGAGGAGCCGTCCCCCAGCTATTGGCCCCCCAACGCCCTGAAAGCGGGCCCGAAGCCGGCCGAGCTCCTCGTTGACATTTGGCAGACGCTCACCCAGCACTGACAGATCCGGCAGTTCGACGTAAGCCGTCCAACCACCCTCACGCTGTCGAACGAAGAGATCCGGATCAGAGGATATCGGCAGAGTGCGTCGTTGCGCGGCGGAAGAGCCTTTCCCGGAGCCGCGTGCCACCGTTCGGAATCCCCGTGTCCGAATTCGAGTTGCGCTCGACTTTGCGTCTGTCAGCCACCGCCCGGCTTCGCGCTCGGCCGAAAGGTCGGTCACGATGCGCTTCAAGGTGGAATCCGACAGGTATGGCGACTCCTCGTCTTCGCCCACGAGGAGGGCAACTGCAACCTGGCCAAGCAGGCTCGTATTCTGAGCGAAGTTCTGAAAGCGAGAGGACGCTTGCCACGATCGTCCAGCCAACCGACGGCCGAGTTCGTCCGGGTCGGCCAGTAGATCAGGCGTGAGTGCACTCCGGTACTCAAACAGGACCCGTGCAAGCTGGCGCTGAAGGTCTGTTGGCAAGACAGCGTGCGTGATTGGCCAACAGATTATGGAGAAGTGCCTGGCCCACGGTCCGGTTGGCTCGGCCCCGTGGAAGCGGTCCTTGAAGTCTTGGAATCTCGCCCGGATGTAGTGGCGATCTCCGTTTTCGATCCACCCGGGCGCCAGTGCCTCGAAGGTCTGCCAATACTCATCGCCACGGTACTCATAACCAACCTCGGCCGCATATACGACGAATGGCAGCCATGCGTCCCGCGATAGGTTGCGTTGGAGGATTGCGGCACAGACCTCAGCTTTGAGCACTGCGAGTTCGGCAGCGGACAGCCCGTGCTCGAGGGCAAAGACCGGGATTCGATTACCGCCCTCGGCTCGGCGTGAACGCACTTCATTGAAGTGGGCCTCAAGCCGTTCGTGGCATAGAGTCAGCCCCTCGAAACCCAAGCGCTGGATCCCGTCCGCCTGCGCTGGAGGGAGAGGGCCTTCATTCATCCGACTTTCCTATGCCCGCTGCGACAAGTTCGGCTTCTTCATCGCTCTCGCCCTCTAGGAGCTGTGGTGTCTGCGGGGACTCGATCGCTGCCGCGCCAGTTCTCGACGGACGGCCCACACGCGCGCCGTGATGCACCGGGTATGCACTCGTGTGAAGTTCAACTCCCGCCAACACTCCTTCTCGATCTACTCGCGCGGACAACCAACGCTCGCGCCAGAACTCGACTATTGCGGATGTTGAGCCCACAGAGGCAGGGATGATGAACTTGGCCCGCTTCGCCAGGCCGAGAAGGACTTCTCGATAGTTTGTCGCCAAGGGAATAGCAAAGACGAGGCGCGGACTGCGATGCTGAAGAACGACATCGGCCGGCAGCCCCAGCAATTCGAGCGCTGAGCGCACCTTCCGCAGTTTCGGGTTGACGCCCTCCCCGAAGATGCTGTTGACCGGCCTGCCACTGCGCCTGCGCGCAAGAACCAGTTCGATCAACTCCATGGTGGGGCGAGAAAAATGGAACGACCCGAACCCTGCCGTGCGACCAATCAGCAAGAATGCCAGCTGTTCGCCCTTCCTTCCTCCGGCGCGCTCGGCGGGCACACGCAGGCGATTGTACTGGGCCGGCGCGACGTCATAGAGACTAGTCGTCCCCAAAAGCACGAGCGTTGGGCGCCGGTGCACCGGCCTTCCTGCCATGCCCGACGCGATGACGCTAACGGCTGAGTCGTATCGTTTGGAGTAGCTCTCGCGAACCTCCGGGCTCGCCATCAAAAGGGACACAAGCTTGCCAGCGAGAAGCCCGTTGTATGGGGCAATCGCTCCACAGACCGTGATGTCCATCATGTTCACGCCTGCGTGAGTAGCCTTGACGTGTCGGAGCACGGTCGCGACCGCCTGCTTGGTCGCGCCGTCACGCTCTAGGCGATTCAGGTCCGATAACGTTGGCCGGCAGAAACCGGCCGCCCGCAAGCGGCGTCTGGCTTCGAGAAGGCTCGCGAGCATCTCCGCCCGCTTCGACCTGAAGAGGTGTGTCTGGGCTCGCGCAAGGGAATCCGTTTTTGTCCCAGCCGAGTCCGCCATCTTGTGAAAACCACGCTTGGGGTAGAGATGATGGAGGCGACGTTCCGCGGTCGCATACTTTCGCAGTCGAGTTACGTCGGATTCAGTTGGGTGTTGTATCGCCCTGTGAGAGATGAGCCGCCTTCCAATCAGATCCGTTACGTAGAGGCCCTTGACCAATGTCTCGAGCGAGCCGGCGAGCCACCGGGCCCACTTTGCCGTCGGTCTTTCGGCGAGTTCGGACCATACCTGCTCGCTCGTCCAACCGATCCAAGCATCGCGTGGACCCAACTGGACGATTGCACTTCCCAGTGCCCCGATGCCAACGACTGGGTGATTCTTCGCGGCACGATCCCGAATGAGGAACAACATGCGCCGACCAGGCGTGCTGAAATATGGGGTCGACCACGTGTAGCGAAAGTAGCGCCACACATCCACCAGCCGTAGTCCAGTGAACGAACAGAGCTTGTCGCTTTCGACGATCTCGACGTACGGATCGACGGCATCTCTAAGTGCCTTCCTGCGAGCCTCGCCTGGCGGCAATGCCGAGGCTCCGCGCAGCTTTTCAGCAAGTTCTCGACCGTCGCGCATCAGCGAGAAAACAGAATGCCAGCCCTGATGGCCATTACGCCGTCGCTCCATTTCGCAAACAAAGCGGCGGGTCTGGGGGAGCATGAGTTGTGCATCACGCTCCAAGAGATGGCCCGTTCTAACCTGCGCCTTCCGAACCTCTGGTGATTCCCCTCTGGGCTCCGGCGGGTTGAGGGTTACGTCCGAGCCCTCGACCGCGATAGCCCAGCCCTGCCCACGCAGGTCGCACAAGATGGAACAGTAGAGTCGTGCCAGGGGCGCAGTCTGGGGCGGCAACGCCGCGCACTCTTTGTGGTAGATACCGCGGATCGACGCCACCCGGCCTGGCTTGAATCCGCGCATCCTCCCGAGATCTCTCGCGCAGTCACGTACTATTCGCTGCGCCTCTCGATGGCGGAGCTTCCTGAGATCAGCCGCGGCGGCTTCCATCATGACCTCGGACGGCTCGTGAAGGCCGCCAGCGCGTCACCCCACGCGGACCAGTAGCGCTTTACCCAGCTCTGCTCATGCGTGTCAGAAACCCCCAGGTAGGCGCGTGCGGCACCTAGGACGAGGAATTCGAGTCCCTCGCGCAGACGGTTTGTGGGATCCGAAAGGGCCGAGGCATAGAGACGATCGTAAAAGGGGTGATCCGTGTTGATCGTGACGAAGACATGCGCCTCTCGAGTGGCAACCTCGAAGAACTGACGACTCTCGATTGGCGCAAACCCGATGCGATAATTCAGACCGTCAACGGCCCTACGCACGCCTCGCGGCGGCGGCAAGAGGCAATCTTGCTGGGTCGCCTGCCTGACTGCGAGGCTTGGTGCACGGCGGCTGATGCCTTCAAAGGCGCTTCGGACGTGGGTATTCAAAACGCGGGCAGCGGCCTCCATGTCCGCTTCAACAATCTCGCGAACATACGCCGTGGGGGAGACTCCCTGCTTCGAATGGGTCACGCCGAAGCACTCATCGAGTGTCGGTTCAAACAGGACCTCACAGCGCCACCAGTCGTCGTAGTTTTCCTTTCGCTTTCCACCGAGTAAGACCCAGCCGTTGTCGATTTCCCGGCCTGCGCGCACGAAGGAGACGCCCGCTCCTCCCACGATTCCGGCCGCGCGCTTTCTCTCCACGCTCCAGTCATGCCACCGTTCCACAGGCAGCCGCGTGAACCGGACCGACACGATCGATGTTAGGGCCGTGTCCGGAACCGTAATCTCGTACGTGAGTGGCGTGCCAAAGGGC
>Ga0070698_100008521_pt1 | contig 11067 bp, 9 predicted proteins | sample KBSK1502metaG_FD_65477 | JGI IMG/M metagenome (GOLD analysis project Ga0070698, IMG submission 65477) | Corn, switchgrass and miscanthus rhizosphere microbial communities from Kellogg Biological Station, Michigan, USA - KBS K1-50-2 metaG | ecosystem: Host-associated > Plants > Roots >...
CGCCAAACCCAAAAGACGGCAACGACGAGAGGTTGATCGCAGGTCAGGTGGGTGAGTCGGCTGTCAGGCCGCTTCTGCTGCGGCGAAGACACACTCCAGATAACGTGTCCTCGCTGAGGCCCTAGAGCCCCGGCCCTTACAGCGAAGACACCCAGATTCGGACTCCAGATAACGTCCGTTCTGCATGGCTGTGTTGACGCCGCGCGGCTGGGATAACGGGGTTGAATGGCAGGCCTTAGAACCCGACGGCCCCGGCGAAGATGTCGGAGTTCCCGAACGACTTGCCATTAGTCGGCGGACATTGCAGGTCCGGGTTCGGCTCCGGGGCGGTACCGGCACGGAATGCGTCCACCGCCGGGCACGGTGCCTCGTTGCGAGTGTCGGTCCACACGAACCAGGCCGTGCTGTTGTTGGCGACGGCGGTGGCATAGTCGCCGAGGAACTGGGACCCGAGGCTGTTTGTGCTGGACCCGTCCGGGTCGCCGGACGCTGTGCTCAGCAGTTGCCCGCCGCTCCACGACCCGTCCGTCCTCAAGTTGTACGCGGCGAACTGGGTGACGACGCCGGGTCCCGGCGCGGTGCCCGGCGGCTGCCATGTCTGCGCGGGCCAGGCGACGAACACGTGGTGTCCGTCCGGGCTCGCGGCCACCGACGGGAAGAAGGCGTTGAAACTACCGGCGCGCCCGCCGACGGTGATGGGCGTGCTCCAGGTGGTCCCGCCATTGTCGGACTCGGTGAACTTGATGAGCGCGGTTGGCGGCGAGCCCTCTTCGTCCGCCCACACCAAGTAGATGGCACCGGTCGTCTGGTTGACATCTGCGGAGGGGAAGCTGTTGTCGCGGAAGCTCGACCCAGGCAACGGGCTCGGGATGTCGTTGACAGCCGCCACCGGCATCGGCCGGCTGAAGCTGACGCCGCCGTCGTGCGAGACGGCGACGAACTGCTCGGAGTGCCGGTTGAGCGAGCCCTCCCAGAACACGTAGACGGTGCCGTCGGGCCCGGTCCGAATGAGCGAGCCCTGCCTGCCGCCCACCGCCGTGTTGTTGAAGCTCTGGCTCAGCCGGATGCCCCTGCTCCAGGTCTTGCCACCATCGGTGGACCGGGCGAACACGATCGGCTCAGCAAAACCAGGCCCCTGGAAGAGCGTCCAGCTCGCGTACACGTTCCCGAAGAAGGGGCTGCTTGGGTTGGCGTCGGCCCAGACGTAATCCTTGTCGTTGAAGTCGACCGGGTTGGCCGTGCTGCTGGCGACCACCGGCGCGGCCCAGTGCGCACCGTCGTCGGCCGACCGCGACACGGCCACGACCGGCACCGCCGAGCCGGCCGGGAAAGCGAGGTTGCCGTAGTACACGACACTGCCGTTCGAGAATGAAAACTGGCCATTGCTCCCCAAGGCGGGGCCCACGGTCAGCGCTGGATCACCGAAGGACTCGAGGTTCTGCTCGCAGTACCCCGGCAGCGTGTGGATGGTACGACCCTCACAGCTCCCGGTACCCGGCGCCGACTCCGTGAAGCTCGGCTGGGTCCAGCTCATGCCACCATTGGTGCTGAAATAGACCCCCGAGACGCCAACGTTGGGCGCGAACGGACACGACCCCGGGCTCGATGAGGTCCCCGCTCCCGAACAGAGCGGCTCGTCGATCTCGTCGTTCGATCCCGCGATGAGCGTTCCGGTCGCCGGGTCCAGCGCGATGCTCGGCTCGTTCTGCTTATTCTGGGAGAACTGGTCAACCGCGGCCTGGCCGTTGATCGTACCGCCGGCCGGTACAGCGGTGTTCACCAGGCTGTTGAACAGCAGGGTGCCAGGCGGGCCCCCTTGCGCCGCCGCCGTGCCTGCCAGCCCAGGGAGCAGTGCGGCCATTGCAATCGCCGCTGATGAGAGTGTGCCGACCCGAAGCCATTTCCGCATTTCCAGACCCTCCTTCGCCGCCAGGTTGATCGTAGGACTCCCCACCGGGACGAGCAACGGCTACAAAGGAACCGCCGCGATCTCGATGCCGAGAAGCGAGTTACAGACTCGTCCTTGCATCCCCCGCGGGGACACCGCGTCGGCATGAAACCCGGGTTCGGCTGGCGGCGCCGGCGCCGACACTCTCCTGGGGCCTGAGCCCGCGAACTACTCTGGGCTGGGGTGTTGACCTACGGGTTGCACACTGTTGCCATGGGCACGGCGGCCAGACTTTTCGGTTCCCGCCCGGACCCCGCGGGCATTCCTTCGCCTGCTCTGTTGTGACGGCCTGAAGAGATGGCCTATGGGCGATGGTCGCGGTAATGGAACGGCAGGAGATCAAGGGCAAGGAGCACGAGCAGATCCTGGAACGGTCGCCGCAGTCGATATGGCGAAGAGGTCCAGGATGGAGTGGCACAATGCCTATCACCCCGGTCTGGGCTGGCGTTGTCGGCTAACCCCGGCGCGGGGAAGGAGGTCATAACATCCCGTTATGCGCAGCCACCGCCGCAGGGATTCCGCACCTGATTAACGCGCATAACGGCGGTTATCTGGAGCTGGGATGCGGGAAGCCCTGCTGGGGCTGGGTTTCTGCGTTGTAGACATGTCGCTGACGTGAGGTTATGCGCGGGTGGTTAGGGGGTCGGTGTGGCGCGCTGCTGGCCGAGGTGGCGGGCTGCCTGCTGGCGGAGGGTGGTGTTCTCGGCTCGCAGCCGGGTGATTTCCTGGTGTGCTGCGTCGAGGCGGGCGCGCAGTGAGTCGGCGGTGGCGCGCTGGGCGGCGCGGGTGCTGGCTGTGCGTGCTGGCTGGGTGCGCAGCCGGGTGATCAGGTCACGGATGCCGGGGTTGCGGTAGAGCCAGGCTCGGGAGACGCCGGCTGCGGCGGCGACGGCGCTGAAGGTGACTGGCTGGCCGGAGCGGTCGAGCTGCTCGATGGCGTGGCTGGCTTTGGCCAGTGCCGCCTGATGCCGGCGGGCGGCCGCCTGGACGAGGAACCGGGTGTTGTCAGCCTGGTTCATGACCGGTCCCCTCTGGATCGGCGGGCAGGGATTCGAGGGCGGGGATGATCTTTTCCAGGTTGGCTTGGACCTGGCGGAGGCTGGCGGCCAGCCGGGTCTGGCCATTGGCCTCGGCGCGGGTGATCAGCTGCAGGTTGGTGGCGGCCTGGCGGCGGTGGATGTCGAGGAACTGCGGTGTGGTCTGGAAGTCTGGGCAGGTCAGGCAGGCGTTGGGGTGCGGGCAGGCCTGCTGGGGCGGCCGGCCGCAGTAGCCGTTGGGCAGGCTGTCGCGGATCCGGGACAGGTTGTGCTTGACCCATTCGGCGCCTGCGGTCGGCGCGCCGGGGTCGTAGCTGATGGGCTGCCCGGTGATGTTGACCCGCTGCTGCTGGTAGGTGTCGAACGCCTCGCGGATGGTGGTGTCGTGGACCCGGGCGTAGTGCGCGGTCATGTGCGGGCTGGCGTGCCCGAGCAGCTTCTGCACCACGTGCTGGGGGACGCCTGAGTTGATCAGCCGGGTCCCGAGCGTGTGGCGGAACTGGTGGGCGGTCACGGTGACCGGCTGGCCGGCTTGGTCGTGCAGGCCGATCACGCGCTGCCAGTGCTCGAGCTGCTGGCAGAAGGTGCGGTGTGAGTAGGGTTTCCGGCCGTCGCTGTTTCTGGCCATGCCGGGGAACAGCCAGGGGCTGCCGCACGGCCAGTGCTGGCGGATGTGGTCTTGCTGGGCGCGGATCGCGGCTGCGGCCTTGGCGCTGAGCGGGACCAGCTGCTCGGCGCGCACCTTGGTGGCCTCAAACCGCAGGCACGGCCAGCCGGCGCTGTCATCGAGCACCGGGTTGAACGGCAGCGTGCAGGCGTCGCCGCCGCGCAGCCCGGTCTCGATCAGCACGACCACGAGGTGACGGGTCGTGGTGTGCGGGATCTTCGCCAGGGCCTGGCCGGATTCGAGCTGGGCCATCACGAACTCGGGGACGAACCGGGCCACCTGGTCGTGGTGAGGCGGGAGCTCTTCGACGTAGATCACCGCGCCGGGCGCGAGCCGAGGCAGCCAGCCGTGCCGGTGGCAGGCCTCGGTGAACACCCTGAGCATGCTCAATGTCAGCGCCCGGGTGCCGGCCGAGTAGCCCCGGTCCAGAAGCCACGACAGGTAGTCCTCGAGGACCAGCCGTGTGATGCCGGCCTCGCCGGTGATGCCGGGGTGGCGGTCGGCCAAGAACGCCGAGAACCGGGCCATGGCCAGCGCGCCGGCGTTGATGGTAGCGAACGCGCACCCAGCGGCCAGGCGCAGCCGCGACCACCGCTTGACCGCTTCACGCAGCCAGCCCTGGGTGATGGTGTCGAACCGGGCCGTGCCCCGCCCGCGGCGGGCGGGAACGCCCAGCCGGGAAGCCCGCCAGTGGTCGCTGGCGTACTCGCCGTCCAGCCCGGCGGCCTGACCATCGTCTGGGACCGGGCGGAGCCTGGCCGCGGCGCTCATCGGCCGTCTCCGTTCCCGGCCTGGTTCCATGCCCCGGCCCGGGTCAGCGCCTCGCGCACGTCGGCGGCATCTAGGTGGATATAGGTCTGGCTGGTGGTGGTCGAGGACCGGTGGGTGAGCAGCCGGGCGACCACCTCGACCGGCACGCCGGCTCGGAAACCGGTGGCGTGGGTGTGCCGGAGCATGTGCGCGGTGAACGCGATCCCGGTGCGCTCGGCGATCCGGCCGATCAGCTTGTGCACCGCCGGGTAGCTCAGCGGCTGCCCGACCGGCTCGGCGAACAAGTTGACAAACACGTAGTCGGAATCGATGCCGCCGTACTCGGCGTGCATGTACTCCGAATACAGCCGCACCAGCGGCGTGGAGACTGGGATCACCGCGGCCTCACGCAGCTTGGCCCGCGCCCGGTTGGCGTTGCCGGCCCGGGGCACGATGCGGACCTCCCGGTCCCGGCTGACGAAGTCGGCGTGCCGCAGCCCGAGTGCCTGGCCGATCCGCATCCCGGTCTCGGCTAGCAGCGCCAGCAAGAACCGGTCCCGCAGGTGCCCGCACGCGGCCAGGATCGCGGCCACCTGCCCGGCGTCCAGGGTCCGCGGCACCCGGCGGGTCACCGCCAGCCGGGCCGGCCGGGTGGGCACCGGCTTGCCCTTGGTCACATGGTGCAAGAACGGCTTATACGAGCCGCGGCTGATCCGCCGCCAGGCCACCAGCCCCTCGGCCACCCCCACCCCGGCCCGGGCGTGGTGGTCATAGAAGCCGAACACCGCCGCCAGGTGCCGGTTCACCGTCGCCGCCGACCGCTGCCCGGCACCGTTGTCCAGCACGATCACGTTTTCGGCCGGGGCCCGCAGCCAGGCCACGAACCGGGCCATATCCTCCGGGCCGGCCTCTGCCCAGCCGACCCCGGCGCGGCTCAGGAACTCAAACCACAGCCGCAGGCTGACCGCGTAAGCGCGCACCGTGTTCGGCGAGCGCTCCAGCGCGCTTAGGTAGGCCAGGTACCGCTCGGCCGGAGCCACCACCGCCCCGTCGTCGCCGAGCACGGTCCACGACTCGGCGCCGGTGACGGGCATCACGACACGCTGAACAACGCACACCAGTTCCCCCCAGAAAGCTGAATCCCCCGACATGCTGAACTGGTGTTCGACCATACAGTCCGCTCGTTACATCGGCCACAACAAACACACCGGTCAAGAGAACGTGTCTACAACGAGGACAGAAACCCTTCCTCAGCTACGTCGTAGACGCGCCAAGCCGGGGTTGAGATAACGGCGGCTACGTGCGCGTCCAGAGGACGTCAAATACGGCGGTATCGACGCGGTGATCGGGACGACGACCTGCATAAATATCCGGGCCTCCCCGGCATCGGCGATGTCCGCACATGCCGCGACCGGGAGCTGCTTGAGAATCAAGGCGTCCTGGCTGGCGCACCAGGAGGTATGCGATGTTGTGAGGACATCGCCGGCGGCTGGTGATCAGCATGACGCTGGCCCTGAGCGGGCACGATCAGCTCATGCGATATGTCGAGGTGCGCCGGCACACCGACAACGACGGTGATCGCCTCACGGTGCAGGGAGCGGCGGACGCCGAGGCTCTCGGCCGGGACCGGCTGCAGCCGCCGTATGCGGCGTTCGTTTCCACTGGCGCGGCGCGCGCGACCCAGATGCTGGAAATCTTGCGGCACGCCGCCGGGCAGGACGAAACACCGATCACGGTGGCGGCGGGGTTGCGATCGCTGGTGGAGGATCGCTGGCGGCAAGCGGCCAAGGTGGCGGGCAAGGGCGCGGACGTGGACGCCATGCGGGCGGTCGACACCGACCTGGTCGAGCGCGAGTCATTCCTGCTCGGCTCGGCTCTGCGGGAGGTGGTCGAGGGGCTACCCGAGGGAGCCCGGGCGCTGGTGGTTGGCCACAGCCCCACCAACGAGGCAGCCGTGCTCGGGCTGACCGGTCAAGTCGTCCCTCCGCTGGGCAAGGGCAAGGGGGTTCTGCTGATTGAGGACGGCGGAGACTACCGGTTGGAGCCATTGGACTGAAGGGCGATCAGCGACCTGCCCTGCACAGCTAGCACAGGTGGCCAGACCATCCGCCGCGCCGTGCTGCACGAGTTACCGAACGCGATCTTCGCAGGATCGTTCGCCCGCCCCCGCTCGGTAAGTCCCGAACGCCTCCGGCACAAGCTTGCAGTCCATAACAACCATTCCAATGTGTCCACGGGCGGTGCCAGGGGATTGACATCAGCCACCCAGATCTGCGGCGATGCGCGCCCTCGAATCCGGTCATACGGCTACGTCCTGTTACGGCTGCGGTCAGGCGGGGCTGCAGGGGTGTGGCGCGGGTTCTGCTGTTGTCTGGTGCGGCAGGCAGCTACGGTGGGGTTTAAGAATGCCGTCGGCCCAGGAGGCGCAGATGACGGTTGTCACGCTGCCGGCCCAGCAGCTGACCCAAGCCCCGCTTTCCTACCGGAAGAACGTGGCGATGCTGCGCGCCCCTCAACTGGCGGCGCTGCGAAGTGCGTACACGGCCAGCATGGGCGTCGGCGATGACCGCGGATGGCAGTACTGGGCCGGCATCCACGGCTTGCCGCTGCCGATGTACTGCCAGCACCACACCCCGCTCTTCCTGGCCTGGCACCGTGCTTACCTGTATTACTTCGAGCTCTCGCTCAAGGAGTTTGAGCCGGCGGTGACGCTGCCCTGGTGGGATTGGACGTCGGCGTGGTCGCACCAGGTGGGAGTGCCGCTGCGGTACAGCGACGCCGAGGCCGGCGGCCAGCCGAACCCGCTGGCAGGCGGGCCTATCAACCCGCTCGCTCAGCAGCAGGCGGGCCCGGGTGCCCCCGGCCACACCTCACGTGATCCCGGCAACCCAGCCGACCTGCCACCGGCTGACCAGATCAGCGAGCTGCTGGGCCGCGGCGACTTCCTGGACTTCCAGCAGCAGCTTGAGGCCTACCACGATGCGGTGCACGTGTGGGTGGGCGGCACGATGGCCGAGATCCCCCTGGCCGCCTATGACCCCGTGTTCTTCGCCCACCACACCATGATCGACCGGGTCTGGCGGCTGTGGCAGCTGCGCCACCCCACCGCGGGTGTGCCGGCGGACCTGCTGGACGAGGCGCTGCCTCCGTTCAACATCACCGTCGCGCAGACGATTGAGGTCACCGCGCTGGGCTATGACTATGCCTCGTTCTCGTCTCGGACCACCATTGGCGGGTGAGCGCAGTGGCGATCACCTTCGAGCTGGAGCTGCCGACGGGCGCGGCCCGGCCCGAGCATGCCCGCGCCGACCTGACGTTCTATGGCCTAGACCACAGCGGCCCCAGCTACGAGGTACGGGTTTTCTTCAACCACCCGGACGCCGGCCCGGACACGCCGCTGACCGCCGGGGCCGGTTTCGCCGGCCGTTTCGCCGTGTTCGGCCACGGCGGCTGCTTCGGCGAGGAGGGGCACTGCGACGTACGGCCTCCGGTCAGCGTGTTCGACCGGCGCCTGCCCCACCAGCTGGTGCCGATGGTGCGGGTGCTGACCGTCACCGGCGCCATCGACGAGCTCCTTCGCGCTGACGCGCAGACGGTCACCGTCACCGCCGTCCCCGTGGTCCGCAGCTCGCCCCTGGCCAGCACGGACCAGGCAGCCGACGTGCTCGTCATCGACCAGGTCGCCCTGCACACCTACGAATAGCGCTCCGCCGCTGTACGACATTGTCGCTCCAGGCGACCCGCCGCTTCCGCCCGCCCTGCTGTTCGCGCAGATAACACGGCCACACATGGGATGATAATTATCACTTCACGTTCCGGCGGCGGAGAATCATGAGCCACGTATCAGCCACTCTGCGCCCGCACCCCGACGGACAGGTGGGGAGGAGCGCACATATCACGCGCTTATGTGCCCGGCACTGCCGTTGACAGGAAGTGACCGGAGCCGATCATAACGGCGGTTCAAGTGCGCCTACCACGGAAAGCGCTGTGACGCGGCGTAAGGCCGGGCGTCGGGGTCGAGGGCTGGGCCGGGTTCGCCGAAGGCTGACGCTGAAGCCAGCCGGCGCGATCTCCCTGGGCGGAGAATGACGACATGGCGTGGCGGCATGCAGCGGTGGTGGCGGTGCTCGCCGATATTCACGGCAACCTTCCGGCGCTAGAGGCGGTGCTCAGCGAGGCCGATGTCGCGGCCGCGGATGCGGTGGTGCTGCTCGGTGATATCGCGCTGGGACCGATGCCGGCTGAGACCCTGGAGGTGCTGGCGGGGCTGGGTGAGAGGGCGGTCTGGGTGCACGGCAACTGCGAGCGGGAGATGATCACCGTCTTCGACGGCGGGAACGTGCCCGGGCCGAACGGACCGCAAGCTGCCGCGAGCGCTTCGCTGATCGGCCAGCGGCACCGCGACCTGCTGGCCGGGCTGCCTTTGACGGTGACGCTGGACATCGGCGGCCTTGCCCCGACCATGTTCTGTCATGCCTCGCCGCGCCGCGACGATGAGATGCTGCTGGTGGACAGTCCCGTGCAGCGTTGGCAGGCGGCGCTGTCGGGGCTCGACGTCGGCATCCGGACCGTGGTCTGCGGGCATACCCATATGCAGTTCGACCGGCTCGCCGCCGGGCGCCGGGTAATCAACCCGGGCAGCGTTGGCATGCCCTACGGCCCGCCCGGCGCGCATTGGGCACTGCTGGGGCCGGGTGTATCGCTGCGCCGCACCCCCTACGACACAGGCGCAGCCGCCGAGGCGATCGCGGCAAGCCGGTATCCCAACGGCGGGGAGTGGGCCCGGGAATATGTGCTCAACCATTACTCCGACACCGAAGCCCTCGCAGCGTTCAGCGAGATCGCCCGCCTGCAAGAAGGCCCGGTTCAGTAATGACCGGTTCGGCGCGGGCCGAGCCGAAGATCATCCAGCATGGACTTGGGCTCGTAACGTCCCGTTCGGGCATGCCACAGCTGGCCAGCGCTGAACAGTCGCCGGCGCGCATTAGGTAGCGGCCGAACTCGCGGCCGTCTTGTCGACTGTGACGTGACCAGTGCTCGGCCCGGCCCGGCGGCTTGTACCGCCGGCTTCCCGGAACGCTGCGACGTTGTTGTCGTCGGCGGCGGCGCGCTCGGGCTGGCGTCGACTTATGAGCTCGCCCGGCGCAACCTGTCGGTCGTCCTCGTCGGCAGCGGCCGGGTGGGAGGGCGGCAGTCCGGCAGGAACCTGGGGTTCGTCCGCCAGCAGGGCCGGGCGCTCGCCGAGCTGCCGATGATGATGGCCGCCAGCCAGCGGTGGCGAGGTCTCGGCCATGAGCTACGGTGGGCGGCCGATGCCGTCTCCTTCGGATGCGGGAGGGGGATGCCCCGGATCGGGGGTACGCCCGTCGGCTGCTGGACGAGGTGCCGGGGCTCAGCGCCGCCGGGCCCGGCGTCGGCGACATGTAGCAGCCCGAACCCGACCGGTACACGAACAGCAATGGTGTACACCTTCGGCGTCAGTCGCTGCCGGACACGCGCGCCCGCACCGCGGGCATCACCTCCTCGGCGAACAGGCGGGCCGCCGCACGCACGACCCCAGGGTCCATACCTGGGTAATGCATGCGCGCGATGAACGTGAAGTGTGGCCCGGCGACGCGGGCGATTTCCGCGAGTTCGGCGATGCCGGCGGCAACCTCGGCCGGGGTGCCGCAGATGATTTCCGCGCGCAGCGCCGCCTCCGAACGCTCATCCAGAGCCGGGGGCAGGGGAAGAGGTCCGAGTCGCCCCTTCGCGCGTTCGGCGTCCAGGTATTTCCACTGCACGTAGTGGTGAAATGGCCGCACCATCTCCCAGGCACGCCCAGCCCCCTCCCATGCGAACACAGGCCAGTAACCAGCGAGATGGAACTCGTGAGGCGGCCGTGCCCGCTGCCGCAGCTCGTCACGCAGCCACTCGAGCTGCACCCGGAACGTGCCGGGGTCGGGTTCGCTCGCAACCCAGCCGTCGGCGAGGGCGGCCGCACGGCGGATAGCCGGTTCGCTGTGCGCTCCCACCCAGATCGGCGGGCCGCTGGGACGCGCGGGCTTGGGAAGGACCACAACCCCCGCAGCCTCCACCAGCCCATTCCCCCAGGCCTGGCGGCACGTTTCAATGGCTCCCTGGACGCGGCGGCCCCGCTGACCGAACGGCGCCCCCAGCGCCTCGAACTCCCAGCGCAGCCATCCCTGCCCAAGCCCGAGGACGAACCGCCCGCCCGAGATCAAGTCCACAACGGCCGCGTCCTCCGCCAGCCGGATCGGGTGGCAGAGAGGGGCGAGCACCAGCCCGGTCCCAATCTGGATGCGGGAAGTCCGGGCGGCCAACGCGGCGGAGAGCGTCAGGACCGAGGGAGCGTAGGAATCGTCGGCGAAATGATGCTCACTGGTCCACACCGAGTCAAAGCCCAGGCGCTCAGCCTCCTCCGCGGCGCCCAGGGCCTCCCGGTACAAATCCGCGTCGCTCCGCGGATCCCCCGGATAGCGCTGGCATGTGATCAGGCCGTATCCGAATCGCACCGCTATCGAACTCCCTGCAAGCCGGCCTCTGTGACCAGGACTCCTGACATAGCGGCTCGGTTACACGGCGTGTCTGCCCACTGACCTTGCCTTTCTCTTCTCCCGCGCGTGTCGCTGCGCGCCTTGCTGCCCTGCTTCTGAGAAAATAGT
>Ga0070698_100008523_pt1 | contig 11066 bp, 6 predicted proteins | sample KBSK1502metaG_FD_65477 | JGI IMG/M metagenome (GOLD analysis project Ga0070698, IMG submission 65477) | Corn, switchgrass and miscanthus rhizosphere microbial communities from Kellogg Biological Station, Michigan, USA - KBS K1-50-2 metaG | ecosystem: Host-associated > Plants > Roots >...
TCATCAACGAGGAAATAAACATAATGCGTGACTCCGCCAACGCCTCCTGCACCGTCATGATTCCCGTCCCACGCGAACTTGAACGGTACTGCCACATCGAGGCGCCTGTTGAACTGGGCCAGGGGCACCCGAAACCAAACTGAGTCGCCGCCTCGGATTTCCACCGTGAAGACCGAGTCGCCCCACTCATGTCCGGGCTTCAGGGTCTGGCGGCGTCGATCATGCGATAGATAATGAAGAGCTACGTTCTTCTCACCGCGAAGCACAAAGGGTTCACGATCATTGGTTTCAATAATGATTTGGCAATCAGAGTTGTTGTGTAATCTCAGTCGAACGTCAGGTTCCGACGACCCTTCGGCTATACCCTCATAAGAAATAAACAGAGCCGCGCGCGACGAATCTCTGCGAGAGCATCCTTCATTATTCGCAAGCGCAACACACGGCGAAGCTGCTACCAGTGTGGCAACAATGAGGAGTTGAGTATATGTGATTCCTTTGATCATTCAATTTAGAGGCATAACGCCGGCCTTCAGCTGCGACGCGCGATCAGCATTCAAGCTGAAGGAACAAGACTGCTTGAAAAGCATGCTATCGCGCCGTCAGCTGCAAGGTTTGTTCGGCACGGTCAGACTCTCAACATGCTGTCCTCATCCAAGCCCTCTGGCAGCTCTCCCTCGGAAACATAACCAAAGCCCGAGCCGACTCCGAACGATGGAATGCCGAGAGCGCGAGAAAGGTCTTCGTGTCGCTCGACTGCAAAAGCATATCCGTCTGCGTCAAATGACGACTTGCGAAGAATGCTCTCTACCTCCGCAACGGCGTTCGCTCCAAACGCACTGCAAAGCTTCTGGGCATTGCCGCCTGCTGGAGCAGATGGCTCTGCTGCCGGGTCGAAATAGCCGGGAGACGAATCATACTCATCGGCCAACTCGCCGGCCATATAGAGCTGATACCAGAAAATATCGTCGTCGTGGTTGAGAACGGCGAGCACGGGACAGCGTAGCTCGCGCGACAACCGTGAAGCCAGCAGGGTCATGACCTCGGTATTCTGCTCTTCCGACTCCTCATCGAAAACGACGACGCAGCCAGCCTGAGCGGGAGCGACAATGGCGGAGCGCCCAGCCAAAGCTGCCACAATTGCCTGCGGGCTTGGGCCACGAAGTGTGTAGTTGGTGTAAAAGTTGCCCATAGAATTTGAGGTGTTCGTAGTGCCGCCGAACGCTGGCCTTCAGCTGCGCCGCGCGATCAGCATTCAAGCTGAAGGAATAAGGCTACTTGAGAAACATGCGGTCGCGCCGTCAGCTGCAAGGCTTTGTTGGGTGCGGCGCGGAATTGAAATGACTTGCTGGCAATTCAATCGCCCACCACACCGGCAAAATACCACTTCTTATCTTTGCGAAATTCAAAGTAGTATCCATTGTCTTTCGTAACCCTCGTTGGTATCCCTTTACTGCTCCAATCGCGGTTAATCACCGTTCCTCGTGCAAAGGAATTCTGCAAATCTCTCCATGATCCTTTTTTTGCATTCTCATCTATGAATCGTAACCACTCGCTAGCTGTTTCGCCGCCGCCGCCGTCGAAGAAATCATCGGACATCATCCGCAGCATAGCCGCCCGGTCACGCTTGTTTACTGCCTCACGAAACGCACTGTAAAAGCCTTGCCAGCTTGCATTCGCCGCCGCCCAGCTTGAACGCGATTTTTGGGCGAAGCTCAAAGATGGAACAAGAAGAAGGACCAACAGAAGTAGCATTCGTGGTTTAGTCATAACAATCTCTCTAACTAATGAAAGCAATCAGAAGCACCTAACTACGGCCTTCAGCTGCGGCGCGCGATCAGCATCCAGGCTGACGGAATAAGGTTACTTTGAGAAGCATGCTATCGCGCCGTCAGCTGCAAGGCTTTGTTGGATGCCGCCGGGAAAATTAGGGTTCCAGGCGATACCAAATTTCATCTGCTTGGCGCTGGACGATTTGGCTCGAGATCGCTACGTCTTTGTTGGCCAGCGGAAACATGTCAGTGTGAACGCCAAAACTAGCATGTACGCCTTGACCAGCGATGCTTGCTAAAGGACCCAGTAGCCTCCAAATCAAAGGAGCCCTAATGGTACGAGCTGGGAACGTCACGCGTCCCTGAACATCAGTGGGCAAGTCTTCTTCGTGTCCGTAGCGTTCCAGCGAATAGTCCTGCCATATCTGTCGCACCAAAGCACTACTGATCGGATGCATATCCTTCGTGGTCACCAGTACACGTTGCGAAGGCACGACTGTGCTTTTGAACGGAAACAGAAGTACAACAGCGAGCATTACGAGAGTGAAGGTAATCCATTTACGCTTCGATGAACTGTTAGCTTGCATGATACAAGAAGGCATCCAACGCCGGCCTTCAGCTGCGGCGCGCGACCAGCATTCAAGCTGAAGGAACAAGGCTACTTGAGAAACATGCTATCGCGCCGTCAGCTGCAAGGCTTTGTTATGCCGCAGGCAGATAGAAGCCGCATCGGACAAGGACGAGACTCACGGCGAGCACACCGATTCCATATTGGAACTTCAGAACTCTCGCGGATCTTGCCCTGAGAATCTCATTTTCCATTAGAAACTCTGCTCCCCTAAAGAACCATATCCAGACGCCCACACTCCAGTACAGGAGCAAGACAACGACAACAAATGCCCAGACAAACGCCCCACGATCACACGACAGATATGTGATAACGCCCTGGGTAGCACCTGACACTGTTCCGGCTCCGATCACCAGGAAGGGAGCGGCGCAGAAAAGAAAATAGCCACACAGGAAGAACCTCTGCTGGGATCCGAGCCTCGGTTTTTTCCCATGCAACTCCTTGAGATTCGCTCTGACTGATGAAGTGCTCGCAATCGCATAAAGCAGAAACACGATCCACAAATAGTTATCAAGGTGTATCAGCATCGGTGACTTGAAACCAGCACAACGAAGCGGCATAACGCTGCGCTTGAGCGGCTCGCCCACGCAACTTAACAAAGAAGCCTGCTCATGGCGAGTCCGCTCCAAGCGCTTGTTGGATTGCGTTGCGACCATGAAGCGCCGACAAATAAACACGGACTTTCACGCCAGGAGACGCTGATGGGATTTCTTTTTAACTACGCAACGCATTGACTAGAAGCCAAAACGGCAAAAGGGATAGCCCAATGCCAAAAGCACCATAGAGAATTTCAAAGAAAATAGTAAGACGGCTCTCAAGCCTCCAACGCTTATGTGTCCGCTTCCGAAAGGCCGGAGAAAAAAAATACCGCCATCCAAAGAAGGCGTAGATAACAACGTCGATGATTTCGAAGAAGTCAGACGGCATCTAAATTCTCGACTCGATGATCACGAAGCAATCCAACGCTGGCCTTCAACTGCGGCGCGCGATCAACATTCAAGCTGAAAGAGCAAGGCTACCTGGGAAGCATGCGAATGACGCTCATCACCGAGGACGACCGAAAAACAAGAGATAGCCGTCGGCGTCCTTGAGCTCGAAACCACGCAAACCGTCGTCGGTGTCTTTCAGTGGCTCGAAAAACTCGACCTTGCGCGAGGCAAATTCGGCCGCCAGTGCGTCAGGATCCGGGACGATGACGAATGCATCCCAGCGGGCGATACCTTTTTTGATGTCTCGCGTGTAGTTCGGCACTGGAGCCACGCCAATGTCTTTCATCAGGATCTGCGCACCGCCCCTGCGAACGATGCCGAAGAAGATGTCGTCAGGATCAGGCCCCTGGAAGGTGATCTCAAATCCAAGCCGGTCCCGGTAAAAAGAGAGCGATGACGGAACGTGGTTCACGATAAAAAAGGGTGAGATGCCGGAAATTTCTGCTTGTGTCATGTGCACTCCTCTGTGCTTGCGCCCAACTACGTATTATACAAGCGGATCTGCTACAAAGACTCTCATGCGGCGCGTTGCGGGCGGGACGCCCGCGGTCCCAGCAATCACTTGATCAGTCTTAGCATTCACTTGAGCTAGCCGGTTTGTCCCTTGGACGTTGTTTCGCCTTCGGGTTCAACTTTCTCAGCCAGCGTGGGCTTTTCTCCCAACACCACTCTAACCTCGTGAGTCTGTCCATCATCCGTTAACGGAACGTCATCATCAGCCTGAACCGCGCCGTCTAATTCGACGCTGGCGACGCCACGGCTGAGTCCGTGTGGATTCTCAACTTTGATGTGATAGGTCGTTCGACCGCGCCGGTAAGTTATCTCAAAGTCGCGCCACCAGCGCGGCACGCACGGATCGATCTGCAACCTTTCCCCACGCAACTTGAAACCAAGAATTGATTCGAGTCCAGCGCGATACATCCAACCAGCTGAGCCGGTATACCACGTCCAACCACCGCGGCCCGTATGCGGCGGCACCGCGTAGACATCGCCCACAGCGACGTACGGTTCAACTTTGTATTTGTGCAGACCAGCACGCGTCGAGGAGTGATTAACCGGATTCAGCAGCGAGAAGAGTTCACCAGCGCGTTCCCCGTCTCCGAGTATCGCAAAAGCAATCAAGGTCCAGAGTGCGGCATGCGTGTATTGGCCGCCGTTTTCACGGACGCCCGGCACGTATCCCTTGATGTAACCAACGTCCAACTTGCCTTTGTCGAATGGCGGCGTGAAGAGGATGACCAGACCGTCTCCGCGGCGAATCAAATATTCTTCAACCGCGGCCATCGCGCGTTGTGCCCGATAGCTTTCGGCGGCACCGGAAATCACAGACCACGACTGAACAATCGAGTCGATGCGACATTCATCGTTTTGCACGGAACCAAGCGGAGTGCCGTCATCGAAGTAGGCCCGGCGATACCAGTCGCCGTCCCATCCTTTTTCCGCCAAAGCCTTCCTCAACTTCTCGAGATGCTCGCGATAGCGATCGCCGCGCGGCGTGTCATTCCGGTGATCGCATAAAGGCGCAAACGCCTTGAGCGTGGTGTAGAGAAACCAGCCGACCCAAACGCTCTCGCCTTTGCCCAGATGTCCCACGCGGTTCATGCCGTCGTTCCAGTCGCCGCCACCCATCAGCGGCAGACCGTGTTCACCAACTGCCAAACTGCGATCGAGCGCTCGGATGCAGTGTTCAAAAACTGACGCTGACTCAGCCGAGATTGAGGGCTGCATATAGGCTTCCTGTTGATCGACTTGCAGCGCTGGTTGATCGAGAAATGTAACTACTTCGTCGAAGACTGAATCGTCGCCGGTTACGGTTGCATAGAACGTCGCCACAAACGGCAACCAGAGAAGGTCATCGGAGAAACGCGTACGCACTCCGCGGCCAGTTGGCGGATGCCACCAATGCTGCACGTCGCCTTCCTTGAACTGATGGCTGGCGGCAAGCACTATCTGCGCGCGCGCGATGGCCGGACTGCTGTAGACAAGCGCCATCACATCCTGTAACTGATCGCGAAATCCAAATGCCCCGCCGGATTGATAGAAGGCCGACCGCGCCCAGATGCGACATGCCAAGGTCTGATACAGCAACCAACGATTAAGCATCGTGTCCATCGCCAGGTCCGGCGTCTTGACCTCCACCGTTCGCAGTAGCGTGTCCCAATGCGTTAGCACGTCCTCAAAGGCATCGTTAACGTTTGCCGGTTGGACAAATCTTGCGATTAGAGACTCGGCCTCGTCGCGCGAGCCGGCTTCTCCTAAGAGAAAAATAGTTTCCCTGCCCTCATGCGGCGCCAGTTCGATAGTTACCTGCAGCGCGGCGCAGGGGTCGAGTCCGGCGCCGTCGCGGCCCGCAAGATTTACGCGGCGCAACGCCTCTGGTTGTGCCAAGGTGCCGTTGCGCCCGAGAAACTCCTTGCGATCACAGGTCGCGCTCGAGACTCTTTCATTGGTAGCCGCAAAAGCCACTCGTTCCGCAAATTCGTTGTTGAAGGGATTGTGCGCGAAGATGGATGACTCTGCTTGCTGGATCTCGGTTATGACGTAGGGCGCTGAACTAGTCCGTTGCACACCAAGCACCAGCTCGTTATACAAGGTGACGGTAAGCTTGCGTTTTCTCTCAGTGCGATTCCGCAAACGCAAGAGCGTGATCTTGACGGCCGACTCCAGTGGCGCGAAAAGCAGCAACTCCTGAGAGATGCCGTGGCTGGTGTGTTCGAAGACGGTGTAACCCTGCCCATGCCTGACCATGTAAGGTTCTTTTTCACGAATGGGCAAAGGCGTTGCCGACCAGAGCGTTCCGGTGTCTTCGTCCCGCAGGTAAACAATTTCGCCCGGGGGATCGCTGATCGCGTCGTTGGACCACGGCGTCAGACGGTTTTCACGGCTGTTCACCGACCAGGTGTAGCCGGCTCCGGTCTCAGTAACCTGAAAGCCAAAGTCATTTTTGTTGGCGATAATATTTGCCCAGGGCGCGGGCGTCCATTGTTCCGCGCCAAGCAGAATCACATACTCACGTCCACCCTGATGAAAGCCTCCCAGCCCGTTGAAAAAATCCAACTCCGGTCGCGCAACGGCTGGCTCGGGATAAGCTTGCGATGGCAAGCGCGGTACAAAACTGGCGGGCAATGGCTCTGAGACTTCAGGACGTTCCAGTTGATCATCGAGCGGTCCGCGCTCGCAGACGATCACCGCGCGCGCTACGGAATGAAGCAGAATTCGGTCTGCCTCTGGCATCTGATCGGTGCGACGCAGGAAGACGCCGCCCGGCTTATCCTGTAAAACTCCCAAACCACTAGTGCGAAGCAGCGTATCGAGTTCTTTGTGCAGCAACTGGAGATAGGTGGTGGGATTGTCATTGAGAATTACCAGATCGATCTTGAGTCCCTTGTAATGCAGATACTCGTGACCCCGCACCAGCTTGCGCACCGTCGAAACATCTGCGACCTCACCGATTCGCACCACCAGAATCGGCAAGTCGCCGCTTATGCCGTAGGGCCACAAGCTCGATTGCGCCAGCGTGTTGAGCGCCAACACGTGAGGCCGGGGCCGCAGCGATGGATCGGAATAAACAATGCGCGACGCCAGTCGCTGAAACAGGTGCGCTTCATCGGCGTCAATGCCGAGGTGACTCATTTCCACCTGCGCTTTAGTCCAGGCCAGGCGTAACTCACGTTCAAAGGTACTGGGATCGTGATACTTATCGGCCAGCATTATTGCGTGTTCGCGCGACCCGGCGACGATCGTACTGAAGGAACAACGTACAGTTTGGCCCGGCGGGATTCTTACCCGCCGGCGCAAACTAAACACCGGATCGAGCACCGCGCCGGTCGTGTTCGACAACGGACGATCCTCCATGACGGCTATCGGGTCTGCCGGTGTGTGACCCCGGCCCAGAAAACGTCCACGGTCAGTTTCGTATTGCGCAGCGCCTACCAGATCACCCTCTACAACAACAACATGGACGCCCCAGATAGACTCGTCCTCGCTTGAACGCCGGCGGCGGTGCGCCAGAAGTGCATTTTCAGCCGCGAAAAATTCCGTTTCGATGAAGAGGCTACTGAACGCCGGATGAGCTGCGTCGGCTTGTGGCGCGTTGAGGACCACCTCCGCATAACTGGTCAGCTCAATCTCGCTGGTGCGCGCGGTAGTGTTGGTTAATGAAATGCGACGGACTTCCGCATTATCCTCGGCAGAAACCACCACCTCCATGTGCGTCCTTATGCCACCGTCAGTGCGCCAGAATTCTGCCTTGTCCTCGGCAAAGGCCACTTCATACGATTGCGGCCGTTTGCATACCGGTTGATAACCGGCGGACCAAACAGCGCCGCTGCGCACATCTCTCAAATAAATGAAAGTTCCCCAGTTGTCTCGGGTAACGTCTTCCCGCCAACGCGTTACAGCGTTAGCGCCACAGTTGGAATAGCCGCCGCCGGCGACTGTAACCATGACGTTGTAAGTGCCATTTGAAAGCAATTGCGTTCGCGGCGAATCAGTATCCACGCGGTGATAGACCCGCTTAATCAAGCCCTGTGGCGTTTGCGCTACGCGGCCGGTCAAAACCTCCTCGGCGCGCGGATGAGCTGCGGCCACGCCCACCGGGATGCGTTCTTGCAACAGCAACTCCGTCGCCTGTACCACAGGATCTGCGTGGAAGCGCTTCTCCATTCGATCGTCGTGGAGAATGTTGGTGAGCGCTACCAGACTCATACCCTGATGGTGAGTCATGAAGGCTCGAATTAAGACGTGGGTTTGATCTTCAGGCAGGCGCTCAGTCGTGTAATCAATGGCCTCGTAGTAACCATAAGCGCCCAACGCTCCCTCTTTCTCGAGCCGTCGGAGGTTGATCATCGCCGCGCGCGGATTGATCTCAGCGGCGAGCATGGTCGCGTAAGGGGAAACGACCACGTCTTCAATCAGCCCGCGCTTCAATCCCAAGCCGGGAACGCCGAAGGGGCCATACTGGTAATTCAGTCGTAAATCGCGAACGTGATAGGCCGACTCAGAAATGCCCCAGGGAACGCCGCGTTCCTCGCCATACTCGATTTGACGGTGAACAACAGTTTTATAGGTCTCATCGAGCAGGGTGTCCGCGTAGTCGCGCATCACCAGTAACGGCATGAGATATTCGAACATTGTGCCGGTCCAGGAAATGAGTGCGCGTCCACCATCGGTGGGCGTTAGTTGACGGCCCAGCCGGAACCAGTGTTCCTGTGGCACGTCACCTTTCGCGATTGCGACGAAGCTTGCCAGCCGCGCCTCGGAAGCAAGCAGATCGTAGAATGAGTTGTCGGCACTCTGGGCTGATACGTTGTAACCGATGGTGAATACCTTGCGCTCCGGGTCGAGCAGAAACTTGAAGTCTGTCTCCTCCATGATCTGCTCGGAAGCGTGGGCCAGCTTGCTGAGCCGCGATAAGAAGTCTCCGGCGGCGACTGCGCCCTGCTCAATCGCGCGGGTGAGTTTGTCAAAGATTGCTATTTTCTGATTTTCAGTCGCTTGTCCGTGAAGGTCACTACGCAGCGCTGCTAACTGGACCAGCGCGTTGTCGCAGATTTGCGGCACTTCAGCCAGGGTCCAAACGTTGTAAAGAAGGACAACGAGAAACTCTAGTTCCCTGGCGGTTCCTTCGCCACCCGTTGCAACCAACGCCTGGAATTCCGAGAGTAAACGGCCCCAGGGCGCGAGCGTTTCAGCATCGCGCCGGCAAGCACTAACCTGATGCTGTAAAGCTCCAAGCCACCAACGCAGCTCCGTGAAATTGGTTTCTCCGTGCTCGTGCGCCAGCGCGTTGATGATGTCTTCAACTTCAGACGCTCTTTCTTGCAACGATTCAAATAGCAAAAACCAAGACGGCAAACTATCTACGTCCGCGGCTAAGACAAGTTCCTGACAAGCCTCAATTTCATTCCGCAACTGACTGACGGTGACGACTTCAGTACGCTGACGAAAGCTGCCGAGTCGATCTAATTCAGTCGCGACGGCAGCGAGCGTGTCAGAGAGTCCCTGGATGTTGCGGGCGTCAAATAGTTTTGTGTCGGGCAGTTCTATGCAGGCTTGTTTCAGGGCAATGGCATGGCCCGCCAGGTTACCGCTGTCAACAGTCGAGATGTATTGAGGTTGCAGCGGCTGAAGAGTTTGAGTGTCGTACCAATTGAAAAAATGCCCGCGGAATTTCCCCAGTTTGCCGAGGGTTGCGAAGGTGAGTTCTACGCGTTCAAGAAACTCCAGCGACGCGACGTAGCCCAGGTCGTGCGCCGAGACTGTGGCCAGCAATAACAAGCCAATGTTGGTCGGCGACGTCCGGTGAGCGATGACCGGCGAGGGGTCTTCCTGAAAATTATCCGGAGGGAGCCAGTTGTCTTCAGCGCCAACAAAAGCTTCAAAGAAGCGCCAGGTGCGGCGAGCAATCCGCTGTGCCAACTGAACGTCGGCAAAACTCATGACCTTGCGTTCCGGTGGCCTCAAGGTACTTATCCAGTTAGCAATCAGTGGTGAGACCATCCATGCCGCCACGAACACCGCCATCACTGCAGTCGCCGCCGGTCTAAAGGTGAGAGTAAGTGCCAAAGAAACGATCGCCAGCAGCTCAGCCGGAAACATGAACCAAAAAAACGAGCCGACGCCGCCGCGCGCATCTTTCTCGGCGTCCGCTGCAGTAACCCACTCAAGCAATTTTTTGTGAGAGACGAGTTTGCGGTAGATCGTGCGTACGATCGCGTCAATCATCAAATAACCCTGGTGTGGGAGAAAGATGAGCGACAAAGCGACCTGCGCAGTGTTTGTCCTGACGTCACCCCAGACGCTCCAGAAATGGCTGGTCCAGGGAATTCCGCGCGGATGAATCAGTAGGCTCGTGGTGACGTGCAGGTAAACCGGGAAGGCGATGATAATGACTACAAATAGACTCCAGAGCAACGGCGAGCCGGGCAAGACAGTCCAGGCTGCGAGCAACCACAGGAACAGGGAAGGTGCCACCAGGCTGCGACGCAGGTTATCGATAATCTTCCAGCGCGAAATCAGCGGCAGCGGATTGCGAACCTTGCGCCCGCTGGCATCGGGAATAGTGGGAAAGAGCCAACGCAGAATTTGCCAATCGCCGCGGGTCCAGCGATGTTGCCGTTTCGCGTAAGTGTCGTACGATGCCGGGTAGTCGTCCAGTAACTCTATGTTCGTCGCCAGCGCCGCGCGTGCAAACAGCGATTCAAAAAGATCGTGACTCAGTAGTTTGTTTTCGGGAACTCGATCGTTCAAAGCTGCTTGAAACGCGTCTACATCGTAAAGACCTTTGCCGGTAAAGTTTCCCTCGCCAAACAGATCCTGGTAGACATCGGAAACGGCGGTCGTGTAAGGGTCGATCCCGGTGTTACCGGAAAAGATTCTGGCAAATCTTGAACGCGAAGCACTGACCAGGGAGATGCTGACGCGCGGTTGCACAATGCCGTAACCTCGCCTGACCAATCTGTCCGGGAGATCCAAATAAGGCCGGTTGAGCGGATGAACTGCCGCGCCTACGAGCTTGCGGGCTGCGTCGCGCGGAAGCTGCGTGTCAGTGTCGAGCGTGATCACATAACGCACTTGTTGCAGCAGCGACTCATCGCTCGCCTTTTCGACGAAGCTGGTATCTTGAGCGCCACGCAGCAGCCGATTAAACTCTTCCAGCTTTCCTCGCTTGCGTTCCCA
>Ga0070698_100008525_pt1 | contig 11065 bp, 9 predicted proteins | sample KBSK1502metaG_FD_65477 | JGI IMG/M metagenome (GOLD analysis project Ga0070698, IMG submission 65477) | Corn, switchgrass and miscanthus rhizosphere microbial communities from Kellogg Biological Station, Michigan, USA - KBS K1-50-2 metaG | ecosystem: Host-associated > Plants > Roots >...
TCCATCTGCTCGGGCGGAACGCTCGTATCCCAGCCGCCGATACCCGGAGTGTCGAAGACCTTGCAGCCGTGCCACTCGGCCCCTGTTACCTCTTTGGTCCAGTCCGATTCCCCGAAAGCGGACACCCGCGTGCCATCGCCATTGGTCAGCGCCTCAACAAGCGCGCTCTTCCCGGCACCGGTACGGCCGAACAAGACGATGTTGAACGTGCCAAGGGCCTGAAGCTGCTGCTCAAGCAGCCCAGTCAGCCCGTCGGCGATGCGCGCGGCCGCGGTCCGTTCCTCCTCGAGCAGGATCCGGACCGTCTCCGTCCGCGCGCCGACCCCAGCAGGCCCCACGGCCGCGGCCGATATCGCGGTCAGCTCGGCCAGCAGCGCATCGACCTGCGTTTCCAGCGAGCGCTTCCCCGCCATGCTCCGCCGCACGCTCTCAGCGCATGCCTCATGGAACTCGCGCTCACCTACGGGTTCAGAGACGACGGCCATCATCCAGCCCATCCCCACGCGCCATCACTGATTCACGCATGCCACGGTACCGGCATCGCTGCTGCACCAATTCTTTAGAGGCAGGGACCCGTCAGCTGATACACACACCTGAACGGCCCCACCCTTAGCCGCCTGGCAGCCGACTGCCGAAGACCGCTAGCGCAGGGTCCATTTGGGCTTCACGACCGTCGCGCGCGACACCTCGGCCTTGCCGAGCGGGTTTCCGATTCTGGTGTAGTGCCATCCGATGCCCTGAGCGGTCTCGCGGTCCAGTCCGTGGGTCTCCCAGATGGCGCGGACGGTGCCCTGGATGACAGCGGACGGCTTCGCCGCGATGATCTCGGCAAGCTCCGCGGCGCGCCCCCACAGCTGCGCCTGGGGAACCAGCTCGGAAACAAGTCCGATCTCACGTGCGCGGCGAGCGGACATGCGCTCATCCAGGCCGACCAGCGCCCACCGCAACGCCTCGCCGAGCGGAATGCGGCGCGCAAGGCCGATGGGCTCCAGCGCCGCCGTGAGCCCGTAGCTCACATGCGGGTCGAAGAACGTAGCGTCGTCTGCGCTGATGATGATGTCGCAGTCGTTGAGCCAGTAGAACGCGCCGCCCGCCACCATGCCGTGCACTGCGGCGATCACCGGTTTCCACACCTTGTTCTGCTTCGGGCTGAGTCCCTCGCCCGGATCCTGCGCGCTCCACGGATTGTCGGAAACGTCGATCCTTTCCTTGACGTCCATGCCGGTGGAGAAGGCACGTTCGCCCGCCGCCCGCAGCACAACGACGTGGATGTGGTCGTCGGCGCGGACGCGGCCCCAGAGCTGACGGAACTCGTCCACCATGACCTGGTTGAAGGCGTTCATCACCTCGGGACGGTTCAGCGTCACGGTGGCGACCTTTCCCTCGATCTCGAACAGCACAGTCCCGTAGTCCCCGGCGGACACCCGTGGTTCTTGCTGCGTCATTGCGACGACTCCTTCGTGCGGGGCGGCCAGAACGGACACCGCAGCCGCATCTGCGGGCCAGCACGCGGCCGAGTCAGGCGAACAGGTCGACGACCGGCTTGGTCTTCAGGTCGTCCTTGAGCAAGTACTGGGCCGCCGCTTCCATGTGCGAGCGCCAGTGCTTCTCGGCTCCAGCGGCATCTCGGACCTTGATGAGGCCTATGAACTTGGTGTAGGAGCGGATGACCCGCTGGAAGCGCTCGGCGGTATCGGACTCATCGCGCTGCGCTATCTTCGTCCGCAGGTGGGTGGCGACGATGTCCTGAAGCACTGCGCCCTGAATGGCCATGGTCTTGTTGCCGCATCCTTCGAGGATCAGTTCGTGGAAGCGGTAGGTGAGCGTAGACCACGTGTGCGGGTCGGGAATGAATGGCTTGCGCGTGGCGACCTCGGCCTTCAGGGCATCGACCACCTTCGTGAGCTTCTCGATGTCGTCGTCGCCGTGGTTCAGTGCGAACATGCGCGCACATGCGGGCTCGGAGATCATCCGGGCCTCGTAGACGTCGTTGATGGTGGCGCCCTGCATCTGCAGCAGCAGGCCGACGTTGCGAGCGGCAGCGGAGATGTCCGGAGCGATGACCCGCGCGCCGCCGCGGCTGCCGCGGCGGACGCTTATCAGGCTCTCCGCCTCGAGGATGCGGAATGCCTCCCGGAGGGTCGGCCGGGAGACCCCGTACTGCTCCATGAGGAGGCCTTCGGCCGGAAGGGTCTCGCCGGGCAGCAATTCCCCCCGGACAATCTGGCGCCGCAGGTGGCCGGCGATCAGCTCGCCGGTCTTGGGAGCCCGGACGACCGTCCCGATCTGGGCAGTCGACCTGCCTGCCGTAGTCATGCTCTGCACCTTATCTGGGTAGTATAGTTTAATGATTGCACTATAATAAACGGACCGTGAGGCACCCGGGCGAGGGGCGCTATGACCGCTGGCTACCGCGCGGAGCATGACGAGCTGCGGCAGCTCGTCCGAGGGTTTCTCCGGGAGAAGTCGCCGGGCCACGAGGTCCGCCGCCTCATAGAGGCTGACCGCAACCGCGACGATGCGGTCTGGGCGCAGATGGCCGACCAGCTCGGCCTGCCGGGGATCGTCGTCCCGACGGCCCACGGCGGTGCCGGCTACGGGCCCGCCGAGCTCGGGATCGTCCTGGCGGAGATGGGCAGGGTCCTGCTGGTGGCGCCGTATTTCGCCACGGTCGCCCTGGCCGGCCAGGCGCTCGCCACGTCCGGCGACGAGGAGGCGCAGGAGCGCTGGCTCCCCGGCATCGCCGACGGCTCGCTGACCGCCACCCTCGCCGTCGCGGAGGGCAGCGGCTCCTGGGACCTCGGAGAGGTAACGGTGTCGGCTGAGCCAGCTGGCGGGCACTGGAACGTCAGCGGTACCAAGCTCTTCGTCGTGGACGGGCACAGCGCGGATCTCCTGCTCGTGGTGGCGCGCGCGCCCGACGGGCTAGGGGTCTTCGGCGTCGAGCGCGACGCCCCGGACGTCGAGCGAGCGAAGCTGGACACCCTGGACATGACGCGCGAGCTTGCCTCGGTCATCCTGCGCGGCGCGCCGGCCGTCCGCGTCGGCGCGGGCCAGGACGCCATGGCGTGGCTGTCGCTGGTCGGCGACCTGGCGCTCGCCGCGCTGGCCGCCGAGCAGATCGGCGGCGCGGCGCGGTGCCTGGAGCTTTCCGTCGAGTACGCCAAGGTCCGCGAGCAGTTCGGCCGCCCGATCGGCTCCTTCCAGGCCATCAAGCACAAGTGCGCCAGCATGCTGCTGGAAGTGGAATGCGGCCAGTCAGCGGTGTACCACGCCAGCGTGGCACTCGGCGAGGGGCAGCCGGATGCGTCCATCGCCGCGACGCTGGCCTATGCCTACTGCTCGCGGGCCTTCACGCACGCCGCGAAGGAATGCATCCAGATCCATGGCGGCATCGGCTACACATGGGAACACGACGCGCATCTCTACCTGAGGCGGGCGAAGTCGTCGGAGCTACTCTTCGGGCCGCCCGCCCGGCAGCGCGCCCGGCTGGCGGAGCTGGCCGGGATCTGACAGACGCCGATGACGCTGCCACACGCGGCCACCTCCGGGGCCGACCCCGACCAGGCGTTCCGCGCCGGCCTGCGCCAGTTCCTCGCCGAGCATCACCCAGGCCGGCGGCCGAATGATCCCGGCGAGCGATTGGCCTGGACCAAGGCGTGGCTGGCCACCTTGTTCGACAACGGGTACGCGGGCCCGGGCTGGCCACGCGAATTCGGGGGAATGGACCTGTCATTCGCCCAGCAGGTGATCTACCACGAGGAGGTCGCCCGCGCGCGAGTGCCGGGACCGCCGGGCACCGGCGTGGGCATCGCCGCGCCGACCATCATCAGGTACGGAACCCGGGAGCAGAAGCAGCGCTGGCTGGCGCCGATGCTGCGCGGCGACAAGGTATGGGCCCAGGGCTACTCCGAGCCGGAGGCCGGCTCGGACCTGCCAAGCCTGCGCACCACCGCCCGCCGCGATGGCGCCGAGTACATTGTCAGCGGCCAGAAGATCTGGACGAGTCACGCCGCCGACGCCGACGTCTTCTTCACGCTGGTCCGCACCGGCACCCAGGAGAGCCGGCAGCGCGGGATCACCTATCTCGTCATCGACGCTCACGCGCCAGGCGTCCAGGTGCGGCCACTGCGTGACCTGACCGGCGGGCACCAGTTCGCCGAGGTGTTCTTCGATGACGTGCGGGTACCGGTGGGCAACCGGATCGGGGAGGAGAACGACGGCTGGCGGCTGGCGCGCACCAGCCTCGGCCACGAGCGGACGGCCGGCGCCATGAGCCAGGCCGAGATGTACCGCCGGGTGCTGACCGAACTGGAGGAGCTCGCCCGCGAGCGCGGCCTGCTAGCCGACCCGCTGGTGCGCGACCAGTTCGTCGACCTCGAGATCCGGGTCGGGATTATCCGCTACAAGGCCCAGGCCGCCATCGGCGACATCCTCGCCAAGGGCGAGGCCGGCCCGGTGTCCTCGATCTCCCGGCTGCTGATCACGGCGTTCGAGCAGGACATCCACGAGTTCGCGCTAGACCTGCTGGGCCCGGTCGGCCTGCTCGGGAAGTCAGCGCCCCAGGCGGTGCAACGCTCGCGCTGGCTGCACGGCTTCCTGCGCACGCGCGCCTCCACGATCGGCGCCGGGACCAGGGAAATCCAGCTGAACACCGTCGCTGAGCAGGTTCTCGGGCTGCCCCACGAGCCGGGCATGCCCGCACGCTGAGCTACCTCGCACAGGAGACGTCCATGCGGTTCGAGACCAGTCCCGAGCTGGAGTCCTACCGGGCTCAGGTCCGGGCCTTCATTGCCGAGCACAAGCCCGGGATCCGCAAGCACGCGGGGGTGCGCGCACCGGACCCCGAGCAGATTCCGGCCATCCGCGCCTGGGTGTCCAGGCTCTACGCCGCCGGCTACCTCGGACAAGGCTGGCCCGTCGAGTACGGCGGCCGTCCCGGGGCCGCACCCGAGCATGCGTTCATCGTCGCCGAGGAGATCGCCCGGGCCCGCACCTGGGGCGAGATCGGAGCCGGCCCGCTGGCAGCCGGAGCCATCCTGGCCTTCGGCACGGCGCAGCAGCGCGCGCATTACCTGCCGCGGATCCGCTCCGGCGCGGACTTGTGGTGCCAGCTGTTCAGCGAACCCGGCGCCGGCAGCGACCTGGCGAGCCTGAAGACGCGCGCGGTGCCCGACGGCGATCACTACGTCGTCACCGGGCAGAAAGTGTGGACCACCAACGGCCACCACGCCGACATCGGCTACCTGCTGGCCCGGACGAACCCCGACGCGGCCAAGCAGGCGGGGATCACCGCATTCGCGCTCGACATGCGAACACCGGGGGTCGAGGTCCGGCCCCTGCGCGAGATCACCGGGACCAGCGACTTCAACGAGGTCTTCCTGGACAACGTGCGCATCCCGGCCGAGCGGGTGATCGGCGAGGTCAACGACGGCTGGCGGGTCGCCAGCGCCAGCCTGAGCCAGGAGCGCAGCGGGGTGGGGGCGCGGGCCGTCGAGCTGCACGCCCAGCTCGACGACCTCTTCGAGCTCGCCCGGCAGGCAACGGCCGGCGGGCGGCCGGCCCTGGCGGACAGCGCCACCCGCCAGCGCCTGGGCAGGCTCGCCGCCCTGGTGCACGTCACCGACGTGATGAGCAAGGCCGTGCAGTCCCGGATCGCGGGCGGCACCGAGGACGCCGCGGATGGCCCGCTGGCCAAGGTCTTCTACAGCGAAGTGAACCTGGCCCTCACCGAGCTCGGCGTCGCCCTGCAGGGGATTGACGGCATGGCCGTCGAAAGCGATGGCCGGGCATACGCCGACGGCTGGTGGCAGGACGCGTTCTTGTACGCCCGTGCCTACACGATCGCCGGCGGAGCCAACGAGGTACTCAAGACAGTCGTCGCCGAGCGCGCGCTGGGGCTCCCGAGGAACCGGCGATGACGCCCGCTCGCCCGAGGGCGTACGGCATGCCCTGGCGCGGGGCGGACGTCGCCCGGGCCGCCGAGGCGGCCGGCGTCACCGCGTTCTGCAGCGGTGAGTTCGTCGACCACGAGGCGTACTCCACCCTGGCCGAGATGGCGCTGTGCACGCAGCGGGCGAAGGTCGGGCCTGGCATCGCCTACGCGTTCGCGCGCACGCCCTACGCGCATGCCGCGGGAATCCGCGGCGCATGGCGACACGCCCCCGGCCGGGTCTTCCTCGGCCTTGGCTCCGGGGCCTTCCGGATCAACCGGGACTGGTTCGGGGTGGCAGCGGACCGTCCGGTCGAGCGCATGGCCGACCTGGTTGGCGCCATCCGTGCCTGGCTGCAGGCGGAGAACGGGCAGCGCATCCGCCACGACGGGGAGTTCTACCAGGTCGACGCCATGGTCGGCGCACCCGTCCTCGGCCGCATTGATGCGCCGATCCTGCTCGGCGCGTTCAACAAGCTGATGGCCGCCGCCGCCGGCCGGGTGGCCGACGGAGTGATCGCCCACGGCCTCTTCACCCGGACCTGGTGGGAAGACGTGGTCCGGCCGGCGATGGCCAGGGGCGCTGCGCAGGCCGACCGCGAGCGCGTTCGCCAGGAGCATGGCTGGGTGATCACGGCGATCGACGACGATGACCCAGGGCGGGCCGTCATGGACGCCCGCCGGATGATCGCCTTCTACCTCACGGTCAAGACGTACGACCCCTACGTCGCTCACCACGGCTGGACCACCCAGGTCGCCGCCATCCGCGAGGCCTTCGCCCAGCGCGACACCGACGCGATGGGCAGGGGGGTCACCGACGACATGCTCGAGGCGATCGCCGTGTGCGGCACGACAGCCGACGGCCGGGCCGCAATGGCCCGGCGCGGCGACTCGCTGCCCCGCGACGTCGCCTACCTCGCCCCACCGTCGTTTATGGTCAGCGAGCGCCGTGGCCAGCGCTACGCGACGGCCAGCCTCGCGCTGCTGGACGCGCCGCAGCTCACTCCTCCCTGAGCGAGACGAGGCGCTCGTAATGCTCGGCGGCCGCGCCATACAGCATCTCGTCGACCTTCGCGCGCCTCAGGTACAGATGCAGGTCGTGCTCCCACGTGAAGCCGATGCCGCCGTGGGCCTGCAGTGCCTCGCCGGCCAGGGTGGCGACGCCTTCCCCCGTGAACGCCTTCGCGGCGCTCGCCGCCGCCGCCGCGTCGGCCACGCCGGCATCCAGGGCCATGGCCGCGTAGTACGTCGCGGCCCGGGCGCCCTTGAGCGTGGTCAGCATGTCGGCCAGCTTGTGCTTGACCGACTGGAAGCTCCCGAGCGGGCGACCGAACTGCTCGCGGACCTTCACGTACCCGACGGTCATCTCCAGCAGCCGCTCGCCCGCGCCGAGCGCGTCGGCCGCTGTGAGCACCGCGGCCACGTCGGTGAGCCACTGGACCTGCGCCGGGTCCGCGGCGACCACGTCAGCGGCCGGGACGCGAACGCCCTCCAGGACCAGGTCATACCACCGCCGCGTCTCATCGATGGTACGCCGTGCCTCGACCGAGGCCCGCGCCCTGTCCAGCAGCACCAGGCACGTGCCCTCGTCGCCGGCCACGGTCACCAGCAGCCAGTCGGCCGCCCTCGCCGCCTGGACGGCGGTAGCCCGGCCGCTGAGCACGAGCTCGCCGCCGTCCCCGGATCCGGCCACCGAGCCGTGGTGGGCCCAGCTCGCCTTCAGGTGCCCCGCGGCCAGGCCGGGCAGCAGGCCTGCCTGGCCCGACCTGGCGAGGGCGAGCGCGATCAGCGCGCTGTCGGTGAACGGCCCGGGGGCGACCGCGCGCCCGATCTCCTCGGCCACCAGGCACAGCTCAACCACGCCCTGGCCCGCGCCGTCATGCTCTGCGGGGACAGCCAGGCCGGCCCACCCGAGCTCTGCGGCGCGCTGCCACAGCTTGTCGTCGGTGTCCTTGCCGGCGCTGGCCAGGGAGCGCACGAGCCGCGGCGGGCAGTTCGCGGCGAGCATGCCCCGGGATACCTCGCGAAGGGCGGCCTGTTCCTCCGTAAGCTCGAAGTCCACCTGCCTCACACCTTTCCGGTGCTTACGCGAAGCGCGCGATCTCGAGGGCGAGCAGCCCCTCCAGGCTGGAGGCGGGCGGCGCCGGCAGCTCGACCGGCCGGTCCCGGCTGGGCAGCAGGACGACCGCGCTGCCGGGAGTGGTCTGCTCGCCGCGCTGGTTCCAGCAGCTGACCTCGAGGTGGACCTCGTTGCGGCCGTCGGCCTGGACCTTGTCCACGACCGTGCCGCGGATCCAGGTGGTGTCGCCGATGTAGTTGAACTTGCGGTGCTGGCAGCGGAGCTTGAACAGCCAGCCGTCGTCGCCCATCCAGTCGGTCAGGGCGTGCGTGAGCCAGGTCTCGCGCATCGCGCCGTAGTCGTAGCTCATCGGGATGCCGAGTTCCCGCGCCCGCTCGGGATCCCAGTGCAGTCGCTGGACGGTGTCGGGAACGCGGCGGGCGTCCGCCGGGTACAGGCCCGGTGCCTTCCTGCGGACCTTGCGCGCGATGCCGAACGCGCCCGGCGGGGTCAGCTGCATGCCCCAGCCGATGTGCCAGACGATCAGGTCGGTGACCACGAGCGGGCCCTTGACCCGCGGCTGGATCTCCTGGCCCGCCTCCACGTCCTCGAAGTAGCGCACCTGGCGCCCGCGCCGGGTCTCCGCGTCGTAGGCGGCGTCGATCTCGGCGAGATCCGCATCGGCATAGGGCTCGAGGCTGGCCGGCTGTTTTATCCCGGACCCGCCCTCGGACTCGCCCTCGGACCGGGCCTTCGTGGCGTGCCGCTCCGCGTTGATCCAGGTGCCGCGCTGGATCGTGACGATCTGGCCGTGGCCGTTGGCATACAGGAAGTCGTGAGTCACGTGCGCCGCACGCCCGCCGAAGCGGCTCCGCTTGTCCTGGACGCCGACCTGCGCGCGCAGCGCCCGGCACCGGTCGCCGGCCACCAGCGGGCGGTAGTACTCGAACTCCATCGCGGCCTGGTAGGAACCCAGGCCGGCGAACGGGTCGCCCTTGAGCGCCTGCTTCTGCTCCGGCGTCAGGACCGGCGCCGCGTTCTCGCCCATGCAGTAGGTGAAGTTCGGGGGCGCGATCAGGTCGCCCCAGCGGGTGTTCTTGCCGTACTCGGGGTCACAGTACAGCGGGTTGTCATCGCCGTACCCGTAGGCGAAGTGCCGGGTGGCGTCCGCGTTCACCTCGGTGATGTGAGCCGGGTTCGTTCGCAGCGGGATGCCGATGCGCCTGCGGGAGCGCTCGAACGACTCGTCGGTGAGGACGCCGTACCCGCCGCGCTCAGCGGTCATTAGAGCCTCCCGAGGTTGGGGTGCCGGGAGCGCCGCCCGGCTCCCGCGCGCCGGGTTCGCTGAAGTACTGCTCGCGCACGAGAGCACGGCTGATCTTGAGCGAGGGTGTCCGCGGCAAGTGGTCGACCACCTTGACCGCGACTGGCCGCTGGTAGGAGGTCAGCCTGCTCGCGAGGTAGTCCATCAGCTCCTCCTCGGAGGCGGGGCCGGCGAGCGTGACCGCGACGGCGGGCACTTCTCCCAGCCTCGGGTCAGGCAGTCCGACAGCCGATGCCTCATCGACCGCCGGGTGCGCGAGGAGGGCGTCCTCGATCACGGCTGGGGGGATCTTGAATCCACCGCGGTTGATCGCGTCGTCCGCCCGGCCGTGGATGAACAGGAACCCGTCGTCATCGATCGCGGCGAGGTCGGTGGTCCGCAGCCAGGCACCGTCCCTGCCGGGCAACTGGCTGCCGCGAGCCTCCAGCAGGCCGACCTCTCCAGGCGACAGCAGATCGTCCGTCTCGGCATCGACGATCCGCAGTTCGATGCCGTGGTGGGCACGCCCGACGCTGCCGCGCTTGCGTCGCCCCCACTGGTCCTTGTCCTGCAGCGTCCATCCGGCGATCGCACCGGCGAACTCGGTCGCCCCGTAGTTGGCGAGCACGGGAATCCCGTAGCGCTCCTCGAACGCGTCCGCCAGCTCCGGCGGGAGCGGCGCGGTGCCCGACCCGACGGCACGAACGCTCTGGAAGGTCACCGCGGGGACGCCTGCCTGAAGCACCATCCGCAGCGCCGCGGGCGCCAGCCGGACGTAGCCCGGGCGGTGCTGCCTGACCAGTTCCGCCCAGGCGCCGACCTCGAACTTCTCCAGGAGGGCGACGCTGCGGCCCTCCATGACGTGGGCGATCGCGAAATACAGGCCGCTGATGTGGGCTAGCGAGGCCCACAGGATGTCGCTGCGGCGGTGCAGCGCAGGCTCGTGCGCCACGTCGAGGGCTAGCCCGGCCGCGCGGAACGCCGCGGCCATATGGTCGTACGTGAGCTCGACGCGCTTGGGCCGTCCGGTGGTGCCGCTGGTCATCATCAGCACGGCGACGTCCCCGGGATAGCGCAGCGGCGGATTCGGTGACCAGGTGGCGGGCTGCGGGGCCAGGGCACGATCGGATCCGCTGCGCAGCGCGATAGCACCGATAGCCTCGGCCGCGGTGAGGACCGCGGGGCGGGCCCAGTCGTCGTCCTCCGCCACGATTACGTCGGGCGCGAGGTCGGCGAGGTCGTCTGCCAGGCCGACATCACCGAGATGCGGGCTCAGCGTGACCACCTCGCGACCGGTGCCGACGGTGGCGATCAGCGCCGCCAATGGCCCGGGGCGATTGCGCAGCACTATCCCGATCCGCCGGGCCCTGGGATGCGCGGACAGCGATGAGTCAAGATCGGCGATCGCGTCCGAGTAGAACGACCAGGTACATGCCGTGCCGCCGAAGGAGAGCGCGGTCGCGCCCGGCTCCAGTGCCAGCACCTGACGGATCCGGCGCGACATAAGCGAGTCGGCCGCCTGGGATCTGTTGTCGCTCATCCCCGTCCCGCCCTCCAGGGAGCTGGCTCAGCGTGCCTCACGCGCCTCCGGCGCCATGCGAACATAAGGTACAATCAACTTACTAAACGAAACATAATGAATGTAGTCTTGCAGGGAACATCTGCCGGGAAGGCCGCCTGAGGCGGAGCGGCGCGCGCCCGCTGTTGCGCCGTGCCGACTATCGTGTACTGACCGATCAGTACAATACCCGGCTCGGCGCGGTCCGGCAGC
>Ga0070698_100008526_pt1 | contig 11064 bp, 10 predicted proteins | sample KBSK1502metaG_FD_65477 | JGI IMG/M metagenome (GOLD analysis project Ga0070698, IMG submission 65477) | Corn, switchgrass and miscanthus rhizosphere microbial communities from Kellogg Biological Station, Michigan, USA - KBS K1-50-2 metaG | ecosystem: Host-associated > Plants > Roots >...
GTGGGCGTCGCGGTTACCCCGAACGCCGTCTGGGTCGCCAACGGACTGGACGGCACCGTCTCGCGAATCGACCCCGAGTCGAACGTCGTGTCGCAGACGATCACGGTCGGCAACGGCCCGAACGGCGCCGCTTCAGATGAGAACGGTGTCTGGGTAACCAACTCGGCAGATGGGACCGTGACCCGGATCAACCCCGTCAGCGGCCGGACGAGGACATTCCCTGCGATCGTCGGGGCATCGGGCGTCGCTCTCGGTTTCGGGCGCGTTTGGGTCGTGTCGCCGCCGTCGGGCAAAGTGGTCGCCCTCGATGCCCGTTCAGGCCAGATCCTCAAGGAAATTGGCGTCGGCGTCGATCCGGCGGCCGTGGCGGCGGGTGCCGATGCAGTCTGGGTGGCGAATCGCGCCGACGGCACCGTCTCGAAGATCGACCCGCGCACAAATGCGGTCACGGCCACCGTCCCGGTTGGTCGCGGGCCGGCCGGCATCGCCGCAGGCCCCGACGCCGTCTGGGTGACGAACGCGGGAGACGGAACCCTGTCCCGCTTCGATCCCTCGGACGTCGGCACGGTGAAGTCGGTCGCGCTGGACAACCCGCCGAGAGGGGTCGCTCTGCTGCCCCAAGGCGTCTACGTCGTCGTCGGCTCGAGCGGCGAAGAGCACCGTGGGGGAGAGCTGACGGTTCTCACCCCAGGGCTGGACTCCATCGACCCCGCGCTCGCATACAGCGTTGGCAGCTGGTCGACCTTGAGCATGACAAACGACGGGCTCGTCAGCTTCCGGAGAGTGGGCGGCGTCCAGGGCATCCAGCTCGTGCCTGATCTCGCAGCCGCGCTGCCCACTCCGACCGACGGCGGGAAGACGTACACCTTCCAGCTGCGGCCCGGTATCGGATACTCGAACGGGAAGCCCGTGCAGCCGGAGGACTTCCGACGGGCGCTCGAGCGCGTCTTCGAGCTCGGCTCACCAGGAGCCGCGTTCTACGGAGCGATCGTCGGTGTGGATCGGTGCACGAAGGGAAAGCCTTGCGACCTTTCCCGTGGCATCGTCACCGACCGTGCTGCACGAACGGTGAGCATGCGCCTGACGGCGCCGGACGCCGACCTGCTCACCGAGCTCGCACTGCCCTTTGCCTCCGCCGTGCCGGCCGGAACTCCCGGGCACGATGTCGGAACCCACCCTGTCCCTGCTACGGGCCCGTACCGGATTGCCGAGTACCGGAAGAAGACGAATACATTTCGGCTCGTTCGCAACCCGAGCTTCCGCGAGTGGTCGGCCGACGCACAACCGCAGGGCTTTCCCGACTCGATCACGATTTCCGCGCGGTTCGGGTTCGAGGGCGGCCTGGCCGGAGTTCGCGCGGTCAGGCGCGGCGCTGCCGACATCGCCCTGGGCGGAGGCCCTCCGTTGTCGAAGCGCGAGCTCGACGCCCTCGCGGCACGCTATCCCAGCCAGCTGCACATGAGCACACAGTTCACCTCCAATTACTTCTTCCTCAACACACGCGTGCCGCCCTTCGACGACGTCCGCGTGCGCCGCGCCGTCAACGACGCCTTCGACCGCCAGGCGTTCGCGACCCTGGGCGGGCGCGCGGTTGCTCCCACGTGCCAGGTCCTGCCGCCCAACCTCCAGGGTTACCGGCGCTCGTGCCTCTACGCCTCAGGCGGTGTCACGGGCCTCGACCGTGGGCGGAGACTCGTACGAAGCGCGGGCGCAGTCGGCACCCAGGTCACCGTTTGGGTTCCCGCCCCGCAGGGGGAGAATGGGCGCTACATGGCCTCCGTCCTCGACTCGCTCGGGTTCCGTGCCCGTGTCAAGGCGGTTCCCGTTGCGCCGGACCCATCGATCTACTTCAACAAGGTGAGTGACTCTCGGGTGCGGGCCCAGATCGGCTTCGGAGGCTGGGGAGCCGACTTCCCGTCGGCGGCAGGCTTCATCCGTCCGCTCTTCAGTTGTGCGGCGTTCGTCCCTGCGTCGCCGGAGCAGACGACGAACATCGCCGAGTTCTGCGACCACTCGCTTGACGCGGCGATGGCCCGCGCCGTTGCCCTCGAGTCGCAGGATCCTCCGGCTGCGACGCTGCTCTGGCAACGGATCGAGCGCCAGATCCTCGCGCAGGCGCCCGTGGTGCCGACGGTCAACCCACGCAACGTCGACTTCGTCTCCAAGCGCGTCGGCAACTACCAGTACCACCCGCAGTGGGGCGTCCTGCTCGATCAGCTCTGGGTGCAGTAAGGCCGCGCCGGCTCTGGCTTGTGCGCGGCGAGCCCAGGCGCGATCATGCGCACCGATGGATGACGCGCAGATTCACGAGAGCATCGACGAGCTCGTTCAGGAAGAGCACCGGCTCTGGGAGCGCGAGGCCGCCGGCACCGCGACCGACGACGACCGGCGGCGCCTCGAGACGCTCAAGGTCTCGCTCGACCAGTCCTGGGACCTACTGCGCCAGCGGCGTGCTCTTCGCGAGGCAGGGCTCGACGAGGAAGCGGCCAACGTGCGCCCGGCGGACGTTGTCGAGGGCTACGAGCAGTAGCGAATGAGCTTCGTCTCGCGAGGCTTCCGCGGTCGCCGGCGCGAGACGGATGTCGATCCGACTCGCGTCCCGCCCGGTCAGCACGTCACGACGGACTTCCCGGTGCTCTCGGCGGGCCCGACTCCCCACACCTCGCTCGGCGAGTGGACCTTCTCGATCGTGAACGGCGACGAGAAGAAGGCGTGGAGCTGGGACGAGTTCCAGGCCCTCCCGCACGAGGAGGTCACTGTCGACATCCACTGCGTCACGCGCTGGTCGAAGCTGGACACGAACTGGGAAGGCGTCGCCGTCGACACGCTGCTCGAGCAGGTCGACCACGACGCCTCCTACGTCCTGGCCTTCTGCGACGGCGGCTACACGACGAACCTGCCGCTCGAGGACGTAAGCGACGGGAAAGCCTGGGTCGCCTTCGCCTACGACGGAGAGCCGCTCGACCCGGAGCACGGCGGCCCGGCTCGCCTCCTCGTCCCGCATCTGTACTTCTGGAAGAGCGCCAAGTGGGTGCGGGGGCTCGAGCTCCGCGACACCGACGAGCCCGGCTTCTGGGAGACCTACGGCTACCACTCCTACGGCGATCCGTGGCGCGAACAGCGGTACGCGGGCGATTGAGCTGGCAGGTCGCCGCCGTCGAGGACGTCGTCCAGGAGACACGGCGCGTGCGGACCGTCGTGCTCGGGGTCCCCGACTGGCCGGGCCATCGAGCCGGGCAGCACCTCGACGTTCGACTGACAGCGGAGGACGGCTACAGCGCCGAGCGCGAGTACTCGATCGCAACCGCTCCCGGTGAGGCCGTTGCGATCACCGTGGAGCGGCTGGACGACGGCGAGGTCTCGCCGTATCTCACGGAGGAGTTGCGGCACGGCGACGAGCTCGAGCTCCGTGGGCCGATCGGCGGCTACTTCGTCTGGGACCCGGAGGACGAGAGCCCGCTGCTTCTGGTCGCGGGCGGCTCGGGAATCGTGCCCCTGCGGGCGATGCTGAGGCACCGGCGGCGTAGCGGGAGCAACGTCCCCGTGCGCCTTCTGTATTCGTCGCGCACGCTCGAGGACGTGATCTATCGCGCCGAGCTCGATGAGCCGGCCGACGGCATCGAGGTCGCGTACACGTTGACGCGAGAGCAACCGCCCGGCTGGAGCGGTTATGCCCGCCGCGTCGACGCAGAGCTGCTCGCCGACATCGCCTGGCCGGCCGACGACGGCGCGCTCGCGTTCGTCTGCGGCCCGACGAGCTTCGTCGAGACCGTCGCGAACGGCCTCGTCGAGCTCGGATACCCGCCGAATCGCGTCAAGACCGAACGCTTCGGAGCGACCGGACGCTGATGGAAGCGCTCGACGGAAACGCGATCGGCGGCTTGCTGCTCGACGTCTTCGGCGCCGAGATGACCACCGCCGAGGGCGTTTGCGCGGAGTGCGGCACCACGGGACCGGTGGCTCAGCTCGTCGTGTACCTCGAGGCACCGGGCACCGTCGCGCGCTGCCGCGGCTGCAGCGCGATCCTGATGGTCATGGTCGAGGTTCGTGGAATCACGTGCGTCGACCTGCGTGGCCTCGCCGAGCTCGAGCGCACGAGCTGACGGGCAAAGGCGTCCTCTTCTACGACGCGGACTGCGGTTTCTGCCGCTGGTGCGTGGCGAAGGTCCTCGCCTGGGACCGCAAAGAGCGGATCGTCGCGATGGCGATCGGGTCGCCGGAAGCGGTCGCGCTCCTCGCAGACGTCGAGCCCGCCGGGCGGATCGCTTCCTGGCACTTCCGCGATCAGGAAGGAACCGTGTTCTCTGCCGGCGCTGCGTTCGCGCCGCTGTTGCGGCACTTGCCGGGAGGATCGCCGCTCGCCGCTTTCGCCTCGCGATTTCCACGCGGAGTCGAGCGTTCGTATCGTCTTGTCGCCTCCAACCGCGGTGCGCTCGGAGCTCTCGTCACGGCCGGTGCCCGAGCGAGGGCCGATCGACGCCTGGCTAGGCGCTGATCGCGCCGTTTGCCGGGGCGTCGAGCACCTTGCGGGCAGTGTCGACAAAGGTGGCTGCGGAAAACGGCTTCTGGAGGAAATGAGCTCGGCCGGCCTCCGTTTCCTCGTGCAGCGCCGCATCCTGGGTGTGTCCGGACATATAAAGCACGCGCAATCCTGGATAGAGCGCCACGAGCTCTCTGCTCAAATCCCGGCCGTTCATCCCGGGCATGACCATGTCCGTGACGAGCAGGTCGACCGGCCGCCCGAGCGCTCTCGCGGACTCAATCGCGTCTGCTCCGCTGCCGGCGCCGATGACCTGGAATCCGTTGCGCTCGAGGATCTTGTGCAGGACGCCGCGAACGGTGTCCAGGTCCTCGACGAGGAGCACTGTTTCGCTGCCGCGTGCTGCATCGGGGCTTCGCTCGGGGGTTGGTTCCTGGAGCTCGGCGTCGGTACGGGGAAAGTAGACGTTGACCATCGTTCCCTCGCCTGGTTCGCTTGTGATCTGGCAGTCGCCACCGCCCTGGGTGACGATCCCGTGCACTGTCGCCAGTCCTAGCCCAGTCCCCTCGCCCACCTCCTTCGTGGTGAAGAACGGGTCGAATGCGCGAGAGATCGTCTCTTCGTCCATTCCTGTTCCAGTGTCCGAGACGGCGAGTTGCACGTAGCGACCCGGTGGCATCGGCTGCGAGCCGTTGGGCTCGGCGACATCGAGGGTCGCGACCGTGATCCGCACGTCCCCGCCGCCGGGCATCGCGTCGCGCGCGTTGATGACGAGGTTCATCACGACCTGTTCGAGCTGTCCCGGATCGGCTTTGACCCGGGCCGCGTCGGGTTCCAGTTCGAGGATGAGCTCGATCCTCTCGCCGAGCAGCGGGCGCAGCATCGCCGCTAGCTCCTCCACCATCGCGCTGAGATCAACCACGCGAGGCTGCACGACCTGTTGGCGGCTGAAGGCGAGCAGCTTGCTCGTGAGCCCCGCCGCGAGGGCGGCCGCTCCCTTGACCTGGTCGATGCTATGGCGCAGGTCAGGCTGGCCGGGCCCGACCTGGGTGCTCGCGAGCTCGCTGTAGCCCGTGATCGCCTGCAAGATGTTGTTGAACTCGTGCGCGACCCCGCCGGCGAGGCGCCCGACCGCCTCCATCCTCTGCGCGTGGCTGAGTTGTTGCTCGAGTTGGCGTTGCTCGCTGAGGTCTCGCAGATAGCCGGTGAAGAGCGTCGGGCCGTCGTAGGTCACCTTGGTGATCGCAAGCTCGACGGGGAATTCGCTTCCGTCGGCTCTTAGTGCGCTCAGCTCGAGCCTCTTGCCGAGGACCGGGCCCTCCCCTGTGGCGAGAAAATGCGCGAAACCGCGGTGGTGCGCTCCGCGCAACCCCGGAGGGATCAAGAGCTCAGCCATCTGCTCGCCCAGCACGTCGCTACGGGAGCGGCCGAAGGTCCTCTCAGCGGCAGGATTGAACTCGACGATGGCGCCGTGCTCGTCGATCATGACGATCGCGTCGAGCGAAGAGTCGAGCAACGAGCGGCTGCGGGCTTCACTTTCGCGCATCTGGGCGGTAGAGACCATGCTGTTGATGTCATCGGCGGTGACTCTCATGTTCGTGAGAGCTGGAGAGGAATGACTCGCCTTGTGGCGGCGAGCGAAGAGGCATACGCTCGCGCTGACCCGCTGTTGGACACAGAACGCAAGGAGGAGACAAATGGCTCTTCAGATAGGCGATACGGCGCCCGACTTCGAGGCGGAGACGACGGAAGGTCGCATCAGCTTCCACGACTGGCTCGGCGATTCCTGGGGAGTGCTGTTCTCGCACCCCAAGGACTTCACCCCCGTGTGCACGACCGAGCTCGGCTACATGGCCAAGATCAAGCCCGAGTTCGACCGCCGGAACACCAAGATCATCGGGCTCTCGGTCGATCCCATCGACAAGCACTCGGGTTGGGCCGCCGACATCGAGGAGACGCAGGGACACGCGCCCAACTACCCGCTGATCGGCGACTCGGACTTCAACGTGTCGAAGCTCTACGGCATGCTCCCCAACGAGACGTCCGGCGATCCTGCCAACCGGACGGCGGTCGACAACCAGACCGTGCGCAACGTCTTCGTCGTCGGGCCGGATAAGAAGGTCAAGCTGGTCCTCATCTATCCGATGACCACCGGCCGGAACTTCGACGAGGTCATCCGCGTGATCGACTCGCTGCAGCTGACGGCAGACCACAAGGTCGCGACGCCGGTGAACTGGCAGCAGGGCGACGACGTGATCATCGCCGGCTCGGTCTCGGACGACGAGGCGAAGGAGACCTATCCGGACGGCTGGGAGTCGCCCAAGCCCTACATCCGCATCGTTCCGCAGCCCGCGGGGGAGCGCTCGAAGGTCGGCACGACGAGCTGATCTAAACCGGAGAGTGAGACAGAAAGGCCCCGGGGGAAGTGGGGGAGACGGGGCCTTTCTTGTCTCTGTAGGGCCTGCTGGGCGCCCGAAACGACAGCCCGTTGCAGGGTGGAGAAAACCTTTTGCCTCCTAAGGCGCGCCCGCCTCTGTCGAGGTTCCCCCTGCGAGCGCGAGGTGCGCTGAGGTGCGGATCTTGTAGGTGCGCCCCCCGTAGAGCACATTTGCGCAGGGAAGCCGCGCGGATTCGAGCCAGCGCTCGACGAGGGCCAGGAGGTCGAGCACCCAACGTCCTTCGCCGGGCGGCGGCTGCATCCTGACCAGCCATGAAGTGCCGGGGACGAGCATGGCCGGAAACACGGGGGCGGCGTACTCGAGGAGCAGCGCGGTGCTCAGCTGGTCCGGCGCGACGATCTCGATCGGATGGACGTGCTGGGAGCGCCAAGCGGCGGGAAGTTTCCTCCCGCGCTTCAGGAAAGTCATTGACGGTGCTGAGCTCATGCGGTCCTCCGTGTGGGTCGGGGGGCGTGAGCGCCGACCAGTTGGCTTACAGTCGACTCGCTACGTGCCCAACCCGCTTCGCTGTGGGAGGACGTTTGCCGGGGCACGTGCCTTGAGAACCCGGCGCACTCTTCGCGGTGTCGATGTTTACAGCACCGCTGACCGAGGGTAACACTCTTGCCGTAACCCAAAAGGGTGATTTCGCCATCGCTGACGCAAATTGCGAAAGGTTCCGGCGCGCCGCGATCTTGTGGAGCCGACCGCGAGCGAGGTACTATCGGTGCCTCGCCGATTTGTCTCGGAGGAACCCGGACTTTCCGATGAAACGAGCCGTCACCGGGAGATGGACGACAACGAACTGAAGCACCTACGCGTACTGATCGCGAATGAGAAACGCGATCGGCTCGAGCTGCTCGCGCAGGTCGTGATCGGGCTGGGGCACGACGTGATCGCGCGCGAGATCTATGTCAAAGAAGTCGGAGTGGCAACGGCAAGGGAGCACCCCGACGTCGCTCTGGTCGGCCTCGGGTCGAGCTCGGAGCATGCGCTGGACCTGATCTCGGAGATCGTCCGCGAGGCCTCCTGCCCGGTGATCGCGATCCTGCACGCCGACGACCCCGCCTATGTCCACGAGGCCGCGAAGCGCGGAGTCTTCGCCTACATCATCGAGGGAACTCCCGAAGAGCTGCAGAGCTCGATCGACATCACGCTCCAGCGCTTCAGCGAATACCAGAGCCTCCAGGGCGCATTCGGGCGCCGCGCCATGATCGAGCAGGCCAAGGGCATCCTCATGGCCCGTCACTCGATCAACGCCGACGAGGCTTTCGAGCGTCTTCGCGACCACTCACAGCACAACGGAAGCAAGGTCAGCGACGTCGCCGTCGCCATCGTCCAGAGCCACCTCTTGCTTCTTCCTCCGACGCCGCCGACGGCCGAGCTCTTCCCGGGCGTCTAAGCGAGGGGGCTCATCGGTCGCCTCCCGATGATTCTCTCCAGGGGTGGCCGTCATACCTAGGATGCCCCTCATGGAGACGTCCTCCGCCTCACGCGATCTCGAGCAAAGCCTCGAGCAGCATCGACGCGAGCTGACCGGTTACTGCTACCGGATGCTGGGCTCGCCGTTCGAGGCCGAGGATGCCGTGCAGGACACGTTCGTCCGGGCCTGGCGTGGCTTCGAGAGCTTCGAGGGCCGGGCATCGCTTCGCTCCTGGCTCTACCGGATCGCCACGAACGTCTGCCTCGACATGCTGGACGGTCGCGAGCGGCGCGCCCGGCCCATGGATCTCGGGCCGGCACGGGAGCCGATCGAGGCGAACCTGAACACGCTGCCCGAGGTGACCTGGATCCAACCGATGCCGGACGATCCGGCAGAGGTTGCCGCCTCTCGGGAGACGACGCGCCTCGCGCTCGTCGCCGCCCTCCAGCATCTTCCGCCGCGCCAGCGCGCGGTCCTGATCCTCTGCGAGGTACTGCGCTGGAAGGCCGGCGAGGTCGCGGAGCTGCTCGAGACGAGCGTCGCGTCCGTGAACAGCGCGCTCCAGCGGGCCCGCGCCACGCTCGAGGCGAGCGACCTGAGCATGGCCGAGACGTCGCGGTCGGTCGACGAGGCGGACGCCGAGCTCCTCGCGCGCTACGTCGAAGCCTTCGAGCGCTATGACATGGACGCTCTCACGTCGTTGATCCGGGAGGACGCGATCCAGTCGATGCCGCCGTTCGACCTCTGGCTCAGCGGGCGCGACGACATCTTCGCGTGGTGGTGGGGGCCGGGAATCGGCTGCAGCGGCTCCCGTGTGATCCCGACTGTCGCGGCGAACGGCTCGCCGGCGTTCGGCCAGTACAAGCCGAGCGAGTCGGGGAGCGGCTACGACCCGTGGGCGCTCCAGGTGCTAGAGGTCAAGGACGGCCGGATCGTCGAGCTCACGTTCTTCCTCGACACCGAAACTCTGTTCCCGCTCTTCGGACTGCCCGCCCGGCTCGACTCCTAGAGCGATTCCCGAAGGACGTCCGAGAGGCCCATGAAGGAGACGAGCTCGAGCAGTTCCGGCGACGCGTTGCGCAGGAGCAGCCGGCACGAGATTCGTTTCGCAGCGAGCTGGAGTCTCGCCAGCGCGTCGACCGTGAGCGCGTCCGGGTCGACATCGCAGACGTCGATTGTGAAGGTGACCGGATCCGGCGCTGATTCGGGCATTCGGACTAGGGACCGCTTCGCGCGCGGAAAGTCATCGGCGGGACGACCGATGAGTTCTCCGTCGTTTGACCGTCTACGTTTTTGAAAGCGACGAAAGGAGACCGAAACCGCATGAGCGAACTCGACGCCCGAACACGCTGGATCGCGCTGTACGTGCTTTGCCTAGCGAGCCTGATGATCGTCCTCGACGTCACCATCGTGGGCGTCGCGCTGCCTTCGATCAAAGCGGATCTCGGCTTCTCCGACACGTCGTTGGCCTGGGTCGTGAACGCGTACCTGCTCACCTACGGCGGCTTCCTTTTGCTCGGCGGCCGGCTCGGCGACCTCTACGGCCACCGGCGCCTCTTCCTGATCGGGATCACCGCCTTCACGCTGGCGTCGGGCGCCTGCGGCCTTGCGAATTCACAGGGCGCCCTCGTCGTCGCGCGCGGCGTCCAGGGCCTCGGCGGCGCGGTCGCGTCTGCGGTCTCGCTCTCGCTGATGATCAACCTCTTCACCGAACCGGGCGAGCGGGCGAAGGCGATGGGCATCTTCGGGTTCGTTGCCGCGGGCGGAGGAAGCATCGGCGTACTGCTCGGCGGGATCCTCACGGACGCGATCAACTGGCACTGGATCTTCCTCGTCAACTTCCCGATCGGCGTTCTCGTCGTCTTCCTCTCGATCAGGCTGCTGCCTGAGGCTCACGTTCCGCCGGCCAGCCGCCGCCTCGATGTCGGGGGTGCGATTACCGTGACCGCGGCGCTGATGATCTCCGTCTACGCGATCGTCAACGCCAACCAGAAGGGCTGGACCTCTGCTCAGACGCTTGGCCTGCTCGCCGTCGCGTTGGCAATTTTCGCCGTTTTCCTTGCGATCGAGGTTCGGGTGGGCTCGCCGCTGATGCCGCTCGCGCTCTTCAAGTTGCGCAACCTCGCGACTGCGGACGTTGTCGGCGTGCTCTGGGCGGCCTCGATGTTCACGTGGTTCTTTCTCTCGGCGCTCTACATGCAACTCGTGCTCGGCTACACCCCGTTGCAGATCGGTCTCGCCTTCCTTCCCTCCAACCTGATCATGGGCGCATTCTCGATCGGCCTGTCGGCCAAGCTCGTGTTGCGGTACGGGTTCAGGGCTCCGCTGGCCGTCGGCCTGGGGCTCGCGTCACTCGGCCTACTGCTGTTCACACGCGCTCCGGTGGACGGCAGCTACGTCGTCGACATTCTCCCAAGCATGATCCTGCTCGGCTTCGGCGCGGGCATGGCGTTCAACCCGGTGCTACTCGCAGCGATGAGCGACGTGGCGCCGGAGGAGTCGGGTCTCGCGTCGGGCATCGTCAACACGTCGTTCATGATGGGCGGCGCGCTCGGCCTCGCGGTTCTCGCGAGCCTCGCCGCTTCGCGGACCGACAGCTTGCTCTCTTCCGGCGACGATGCGTTGGTTGCGCTCAACGGCGGCTATCACGCCGCCTTCCTGGTCGGCGCGATCTTCGCAGCTGCTGGAGCCGCGATCGGCGGCGCGCTGCTGGTGAACAAACA
>Ga0070698_100008527_pt1 | contig 11064 bp, 10 predicted proteins | sample KBSK1502metaG_FD_65477 | JGI IMG/M metagenome (GOLD analysis project Ga0070698, IMG submission 65477) | Corn, switchgrass and miscanthus rhizosphere microbial communities from Kellogg Biological Station, Michigan, USA - KBS K1-50-2 metaG | ecosystem: Host-associated > Plants > Roots >...
CGCGTGCAGGGGTTCGTGCAGGTGCCCGACGGCATGATGCGCTTTCGAGCGGTCACACTGTCGCCGTGACATCACCTGACGACGTCGTCATGCGCCTGGTGGATCTCGCAGAGGCGATGGGAAAGGAGGCCGACGTCAGGGCGAGCACGAGAGGCTGAGGCTCCCGATTGCGCAGACCAGCACCGGCATCCCGCCGGTGTCCCGGAGCGTCGCCGTCCAGCCCGCGCCGGCGGCTTCCAGGGCGAGGTACCCGAACTGCCGCAGGACCCGGGCCGCGGTCACCTGCGCCCCGGCCACCTGGAGACCCGGAAGCGGCGTCGTCACGGACGGCGCCAGCAACGTTCCACCGTTTCCGACCACGATCTGCGGCGCGCGCGGGGAGCGAGGATTCCCGGATCCCGCTGCTGAAGGGGATGGCACGGAGGTGCGTCACCCCATGATCGACTGCGACCTCCACAACGAAGTTCCCAGCGTGCAGGCGCTCTTTCCGTACCTGCCCACCCACTGGATCGAGCACATCGAGAACACACGCTTCAAAGGGCCCATCGACACCTACTATCCCCCGAGCGCGCCGGTGACGGCCCGTCCGGACTGCCGCCTTCCCGATGGCCGCCCGGCCGGCTCGAGCCTGGAGCGGCTTCGCGCCCACGTGCTCGATCCGCTGGGAATCGAGTACGGCATCCTGAACTGCACCTACGCGATCGACAGCCTCCACAATCCGGATCAGGCCGTGGCGCTTGCCCAGGCAGTCAACGATTGGCAGGTGGCCGAATGGCTGGAGGCGGAGCCGCGGCTGCGCGCCTCGTTGGTCGTCCCCGTGCAGATCCCCGCGCTGGCCGCGCAGGAGATCGACCGAATGGGCGACCACCCCGGGTTCGTCCAGGTGCTCCTGCCGGCGCGCGCGGAGCATCCGTACGGGAGCCGGCTCTACCACCCGCTTTGGGAAGCGATCGCGCGTCACGATCTCGTCGCGGGCATTCACTTCGGCGGCGCGCCCGGGAATCCGCCGACGGCGACCGGGTGGCCCTCGTTCTACTTTGAAGAATACGCGGGGATGGCGCAGGTCTTCGCTTCCCAGGTCGCGAGCCTCGTGGTCGAGGGCGTCTTCGAGCTCTATCCGACGCTCCGCGTGGCGCTGATCGAGTCCGGGTTCACCTGGCTCCCGACGCACATGTGGCGCTGCGACAAGGAGTGGCACAACCTGCGCCGGCTCGTGCCCTGGGTCAAGCGACCGCCCTCGGAGTACATGCGCGCGCACATCCGGTTGACGATCCAACCGCTTGACGCCCCTCCCGATGTGCGGCAGCTCTTAGAGGTTGTCGAGCAGCTCGGATCCGACGAGATGCTGATGTACGCGAGCGACTACCCGCATCAACACGAGGCCGATCCGCGGGAGCGCTTCTTGCGTCATCTGCCGGAGACGGTGACACGGAAGATCGAGAGCGAGAACGCGCGCGCCTTCTACAACTGGGAAAAGTCGATGCGGGGCGGCGAGATACGCGTGGGCACGCGCGGGGGAGGCACGTGATGGCGATTCCACAGGTGGATGTGACACGCAAGACGCCGACCGGGCGTGGGATCATCGATTGCGACGTGCACAACGAGCTCGATTCGGACAGGGATCTCTACCCATATCTCTCCCGGCGGTGGCGCGACCACATCGACGCCTACGGCATCCGGTACTACACCGGAAGCTTCTATCCGCGATTCATGGATCACCGCGCCGATGCGTGGCCCCCGTCGGGCCGGCGGGCGGGATCCGAGGTCGCCTTCGCCCGGGACCATTTTCTCAACCGGTACGATATCGCCTGTGCGATCCTGAATCCACTGACCCCGGTGGGCCGCCAGCCGAACCTGGAGCTCGACGCCGCGCTGGCGACCGCCGTCAACGACTGGCAGATCGCCGAATGGCTGGACGTGGAGCCGCGCCTGCGGGCATCGATGGTGATTCCCTATGAGGATCCGCCGCGCGCAGTCGAGGAGATCAAGCGCCGCGGGGCGGACAAGCGGTTCGTCCAGGTCCTCTTCCTGGGGCGGCCTCACGAGCCCATGGGCCGCCGCAAGTATTGGCCGATCTACGAGGCCTGCAGCACCTACGGCCTCCACGTCGCCTCGCACGCCTTTTTCTCCGCCGGCAACCCGATCACGGGCGCCGGCCATGCGTCGTACTACATCGAGGACCACATCGGTCCGCCTCAGGCGATGCAGGCGAACATCACCAGCATGGTCGCCGAAGGGGTCTTCGAGCACTTTCCGACGCTCAACGTCGTCTCGGTCGAGAACGGTTTTGGCTGGGTCCCCGCGTTGATGTGGCGGCTCGACGGCTCCTGGAAACTGCTTCGCGGCGAGGTGCCCCACTTGAAACGGCCGCCCTCCGAGCACATCCGCGAGCACCTCTACTTGAGCACGCAGCCGATGGAGGAGCCGCCCAGATCGAAACCGCGCTACTTCGAGCAGCTCCTCGAGCACTACGGGTACACCGATCGCCTGATGTTCGCCAGCGACTATCCCCACTGGGATGGTGACTCCCCCGAGCACGCGGTGCCGGCCTATCTCTCGGACGAGGTGAAGCGGCGGATCTTCTTCGAGAACGCGCGGGCCCTCTATCGCTTCACGTGAAATATGTCGTTGCCGCGATCGACGAAATCCCGCCCGGCGGCCGGAAGATCGTCGAGGTCGCAGGACACACCGTCGGCATCTTCAATATCGACGGAGAGTTCTTCGCCCTCCGGAACCGTTGTCCGCACCAGAGCGGCCCGCTGTGTGAAGGAAAGCTCTGGGGCATCCTTGACGCATCCCGCCCCGGCGAATTCGAGTACGTCCCGAGGCGGGAGATCCTGGCCTGCCCCTGGCATGGCTGGGAGTTTCACATTCGGACCGGCCAGTCCTGGTGCGAGCCGGCGCGCCTGCGCGCCCGGCGCTATGAGCTGAGCATCGAGGAAGCAAGCGCGCTCTCGGCCGAACCGGATGCGCCCGGGCCCGGCTTGATGAAGGGGCCCTACGTCGCGGAGACGTATCCCGTTTCAACCCAGGGCCGATATGTGGTGGTTGAGGTCGCCGCCCCGGGCTGACCTCCAGCGCCATCAAAGGCTCGCTACGGAGCGGTGGGGAGACCCTGCGCGCCGTCTACGGGGATGTTCGCCCCGTTGATCCAGCGCGCGCGGGAGGAAAGCAGAAAGGTCACGGCATCGGCCACCTCATCGGCGCGCCCGAGGCGACCCCACGGAAACCCTTGCCGCACGAAATTCTCGAACCGATCCGGATGTTGCTCCCGGAATCGGTCCCATCCGCCGCCGGGGAACAAGATCGAGCCGGGGCTCACCGTATTCACCCGAATCCGCCGGGGCGCCAGCTCCAGCGCCAGCGCGCCCGCGAGAAAGATCTCGGCCGCCTTGGCCGCTCCGTACTGAGGCCTCGGTCCAGGCTTCGAGCCGGAGATGGACGCCACGATGACGATGCTGCTTCTTTCGGGTTGCGTCATGTGCGGGACGGCGGCCCGGATCGCCCGGACGGCGTGCAGGGTATTCACGTCAAAGGTGCGCGCCCAATCCTCCGGCGTCGCCTCAAAGAACCCCGCGCCGACCGTCCCTCCGACGTTGGCCACCAGATGATGAATCTCGCCGAACACCGTCGCGGTCTCGTCGAGAAAACGTTCCACCGCTCCTGGGACCGTCACGTCGGCGACCACTCCGTGGACCCTGACCCCGCGGGCGCGGAGTTCGTCCACTGTACGATCGAGCCCAGCCTTGTCCCGGGCGCAGAGGCTGACGTGGCATCCCTCCGCCGCCAGGCACCCGCAGACGGCCTTGCCGATTCCTCGGCTGCCGCCCGTGACGGCGGCGACGTTTCCCGCCAAGCCCAGATCCACAGGAGCGCCCTCCTCGCCCTCGGTTACTTCTGAATGTACGTGTCGCTGAGCGCGGGATACGTCGAGTAATTGTACTTGATGTTCTTGACGGTGTCCCGGATCGCCCACACGGAGAGCTTGTCCATCAGGGGGATCGCGACGGCCTGGTCGAGGAGCATATGCTGTACCTTCACGTAGGCCGCCTCGCGCTTTACGGGATCGAGTTGCGAGCGACCTTCCTGCAGCAGCGCGTCCACGTCGTGGTTGGCGTAGCACGACCAATTGAAATTGCTGCCGATCGTTGCCGAATCGAACAACGCGTAGAGCGCGTCCGGGTCGTTGGTGCGCAGGAAGATCGACCCCATGTTCGTGGCACAGCGATAGTTGTCTTCGTTCCAGGGCGCCGCAGGCTGGCTCTTGATCCTGGCGTCGATCCCCAGTTGCAGGAACTGCCCCTGGACCAGCTCCACCTCCGGGAAGTTGCCGCCCCCGTAGTTCAACGAGTTGATGACCACCGACAGGGGCTTGCCCTCTTTCATGCGGATATTGTTGGGGCCCATCTTCCATCCATCTTCATCCAGTAATTGCGCGGCCTTCGCGGGATTGTAGGGATAGTAGGTGCACGCCGCGGAGTCTTTTAACAGGTACTGGCTGAGGAGACCGCACCCGACCAGATCGAGGCCTTTGTAGACCGATGTCACGATGGCGTTGCGGTAGACGGCATAGCTGAGGGCCCGGCGCACCTGAAGGTCATTGGTGGGGGGGAGCTTGACGTTCAACCACCAGAAGTAGGAGGACCCCGGGAACGGCCTGCTCTCGATCCTCAATGCTTTGTTCGACTTCAATTGCGCCAGCGCCACGCCGGGCGACGAGTACAGGTAGATCATCTGCGTTTCCCCTGTTTCCACGGTGACGTTGCGGCTGTTGCTCTCGGGGATGATCCTCCAGACGATCCGCTCCAGGTACGGGGGGCCCTGATGATCGCTCCACGGCGCGCGGCGCGCGTACGCGGCATTGCGGGTCAGGGTGATGTGATCCTGCGAGACCCACTCCGAGACGGTAAACGGCCCGCTCCCGATGGGCCGTTTGCCCACGTCGGCTCCCTGCGTCGGCGTGGTCTTTGGCGAGAGCATCGCCAGTACACCCACGGCGCTGTTGGCGAGGAAGGGGGCGTATGGTTCCTTGAAGGTCACGCGCACCGTGGAGTCGTCCACCACCGTCGTCCCTGTGTAGCCGACCAGCGCGTTCGCCGAGCCTCCTGCCTTGAAGTTGGGATTGACGATCCTGTCGAGGTTCCACTTCACGGCCTCTGCATTGAAGGGGGCGCCGTCGCTGAACGACACGTCCTTCCTGAGCGAGAAGGTGAAGGTCTTCCCATCCGGTGACATCGTCACGCCGGTGGCCAGCCACGGAACGAACTTGCCATCCGCCTGTTGAAACAAGAGGCTCTCAGTTACGTTCAGGCTGGCGACCAGGTAACTGATCGCCGCGGTTGAGGCGTGGGGGTCGAGGGTGAGCGGCTGCGAGTCGATACCGGCGACGAGCGTGCCGCCTGTGACGGGGGCGGCACCCGCCCTGACCCCGGCGAGCGCCAACACGGCCACGACCATCGCGGCCCCCCATTTGACCGACCGCCCCTGTGTGTCGATCCATGCCGGCATCGTCATTCCTCCTCGCGGTGCGCGCAGATTCGCGGAGCGACCTTCTCTGGGAGTCGCCCGTAACCCTCCGGTTGACACCGTGTGCGGTTGGCACCGAGAGGGGTTGAGCGTGCATGCGCAGTAGACCCACCTTGAGCGGCTGCTGTGAGCGCCGCGTTTTCATGAGACCGGCACCCAGGAGGCAACGGCATGACCGGGCCAGCGTCAGGAGGTGCCACGCTCCGCGGGCCGCGGTCGTGGGTCCGAGCGTTCGTAGGCTTCTACCCGCCTCAGGACCGGGTGGCTTCGCAGCTCGACCCCGTCGCGAAGTTCCTGTTCTCCGCCCGCAGCGTCATCCTCGTCATCTCCGCCCAAGCGGCGATCATCGCCGGCCTGCTCGCCGCAGCGGACGGCCGGTTCGATCCGGCTTCCTTCGTGCTCGTGTTCATCGGATTCGTCGCGGCGCATGCCATCAGCAATCTGAGCAACGATTATTTCGGCCACAGGCGGGGCCACGATACGCCCGACTCGCCCCGGATGCGCTATACGATCCACCCCATCGCCAGCGGGATTCTCGATGCGAAGAGCCTGCTCGTGGGCTTGGGGCTGCTCGCCGTCGTCGGGACCATGATCGTCCTGTACTTCTGGGCCGTGCGCGGCCCCGTGGCCCTCGGCTTCTCCCTGGCCGGCCTCGCGCTGCTGTACCTCTACGACGCCGCACCGACGCCGTTGAAGAGCGTCGGTCTCGGAGAGGTCGCCGCCTTCCTGGTTTGGGGTCCGCTGATGGTGGGGGGCGGGTACTTCGTCATCACGGGCCGCCTGTCACCGACCGCGTTCCTCGTGTCGGTGCCGTACGGGCTCGGGGTGATGTCCATCCTTATCGGTAAACACATCGACCAAGCGGAGTTCGATCGAAGCCACGGCCAGCGCACGCTCCCGGTGGTCCTCGGGGAGCAGCGGGCACGGTGGCTCAATCGCGCCCTGATCGTGGCGATGTACGCGATCGTGGCGGTCCTTATCGCGACGGGCCGTCTCACGCCGTTTGCCGCGGTCGTCGCCGTTGCGCTGCCGAAAGCCGGGCGCGCCCTCTCGGTGATGGCGCGACCCAAGCCGCTGGCGCCCCCGGCGGGGTACATCGGGTGGCCCCTCTGGTACCATCGGGTGTCCCTCGCCCACAACCGTCAATTCGGCTGGGCCTATATCGCCGGCCTGGCCATCGGCGCACTGGTCCGGGGCGCCTGATGCGGTATCCCTGGCCCCACGGGCATCGCTGCGCGGTGGCCTTGTCCTTTGACGTGGATGCTGAATCGGCCCACGTGTTCCGAAACCCGGAGAAGGCCGCCCATCAACTGGGCGACATGGAAGAGCGCCGGTTTGGTGTCCGGACGGGCATTCCACGGATTCTCCGTCTCCTCGAGCGGCACGCCCTGCGCGGGTCCTTCTACGTGCCGGGGTACACCATCGTGCATCACACCGCGGCGATCCGATCCATCCGTGACGCGGGCCACGAACTGGGGGCGCACGGCAACGTGCATGAGACGTTGGACACCCTCACCCCGGAACGCGAAGCACAAGTGATGGAGGAGCAGCTGGACATCTGGCAGGCTCATATGGCTATGCGCCCCGTCGGCTATCGATCGCCGTCTTGGGAGTTGAACATCGGGACGCCGGCCCTGCTCAAACAGCACGGATTCGTCTACGACAGCTCCCTGATGGGAGACGACATTCCCTACGACCTGCCCACCCCGGGCGGTCCGCTGGTGGAAGTGCCCGTGCAGTGGCTGCTGGACGATGCTCCATTCTATCGATATGCGCGTGGGGCAGGTGGGGTGATCGCCGATCCCGACCGCGTGATTCGGTTGTGGGCGCAGGAGTTCGACGGCATGTATGGCGAGAACGGGTGCTTTGTGCTTACGATGCATCCGTGGGTCTCCGGGCGGGCCGGCCGCCTGCTGGGGCTGGAACAGCTGATCCGGCACCTGCGGGGCTTTCCGCGGGTCTGGTTCGCCACGGTCGGTGAGATTGCCGACTGGGCGGCTTCGCAGCGGGGAGAAGGAGGACCGGATGCCGTCGGTGGCTGAGACGCTCTGTCAATGTTCTTCCAGCAGCATCTTCGACGCGTTGGACGAGCTTGGCCTCGAAGACGGCGGGGCCCTCGACGGATTTCGGATCTTCGGCAGGCGCCCGCGGGCTGCCGGTCCCGTTGAGACCGTCCTGGCTGAGATCACATTCGACCGATCCTACCCGGTGGAGGCGTTTTCCATCGGCGAGCAGATCCGGTTGTCACCGCCCGGGACGGTGCTGGTCATCGATCTACTGGGCGAACCCATCTCGAGCTGGGGCGCCCTGGCCACCCGCGCGGCCATCTTGCGGGGGATTCCCGCGTGCGTGATCCGCGGCGGCGCGCGGGACGTTGATGAGATCGGAGCGATGGACTTCCTCCTGGCTGCCCAGCACGTCACCCCACGAACGGGAAAGGGCCGAATCCGGTTCGTGAAGCGCGGGGTCCCGCTTCGGTGGGGTCGCGCATGGATCCGGCCCGGCGATTGGCTGGCCCTGGACCAGACGGGCGGGGTGGCGATCCCTGCCCGCCGCGCCGACGATGTTGCGCGCCGAGCGTTGGAGTTAGAGACGGCCGATGCGCGCTTTGCGCAGTTGCTGGAGCAGGGGGTCGACTTCGAAGCCGCTGCTCGCCGCGTGCACCACTTCTAATCGCTGAATGCTCGGCAATCACGCGGCCAGCCTGCCGCCGCTAACGCCGCGGTTCGTGTACCTGAAGCAGATCTACTTTACCGAGGTGTTCCAGTAGCCCGACCGGCCTCGCGTCCCGCGCGCGGTGCTCGCGGGACCCCGGCTAGGCCCGCTCGTGGAGCGCCGCCTTGACACGCGCCGGCGTGAAGGGCACGGTGCGGAGGCGCACACCCGTCGCGTCGAAGATCGCGTTGGCGATCGCCGGGGCCGTGGCCACCGAGGCGGGCTCCCCGGCTCCCGACGGCGGGAGGTCCGGGCGGTTGATCAGCGCGATCTCGATTTTGTCGGGGACTTCCGGCGTCCGGAGAATGGGATAACTGGCCCAGTCCACACCGGTCACGCCTTCCCCGCTGAACTGCACCTCTTCCTTCAAGGTCCAGCTCGTCGATTGCACCAGGTTCGCTTCGATCGTGCCCCGCAGACCGTCCGGGTTGATGATCAGGCCGCAATCGTGGGCGGTCACCAAGCGGGTCACGTGGACCTGCCCGGTGGCCTGATTCACCTCGACCTCCGCGATCGTGGCGAGCCGCGTGTTGCCGCGCGGAGTGTAGGCGATCCCGCGGCCCGTGGTCAGGCCGGACCGGGAGATATTCGGCCGGGGCGACGGCCGCGAGACCCAGCCGGCCCGCTGTGCGGCCGCGCGCACCACCGCGATGGCCCGCGGTTCCTGCAGGTAGCGGAGCCGGAACTCCACCGGGTCGACGTGCAGCGCTGCGGCGACTTCGTCCACGAACGATTCTCCGCCGAACGTCGTGCCCGGCTGCCCGGGAGCCCGCAGGTTTGAGGTGCGGAGCGGAGAGGCCTCCTGAGGCCAAGGCACGACTTCGCCGATCCTGCGCTTGTTGGCGAAGGTATAGGACTCCTGAAGATTGGCGGGCCGGTCGATGTTTTCCGCTCGCAGGCCGGTCAGCTGACCTGCAAGGAAATTTCCGGCGCGGCTTGGGGAGGGGGAGACCCCCGACATGCTGATGTTGCGGGCGACGAAGTCCCAGGCCACCACGCCCCCGCGATCGTCCAGGCCGGCCCGGGCGGCCACGACGACCGGCGGTCCTTTGGGATCCCACCCTGTCTCGTCGGCCCGCATCCACTGCACGCGCACCGGGCGGCCGGCGGCCTGCGAGAGGAGCGCCGCGTCCCCCGCGGCATCGTCGTGCCCGCTGCGGCCGTACGAGCCGGCGCCCTGCACCCAAATGACGCGCACCTTCTCGACCGGGAGGCCGAGCAGCTCCGCGATGCCCTCGCGTAGTTGGTGGGGATGCTGGGTGTGCGACCAGATCGTCGCGCCCCCGTCACGAACGTCTGCCACCGCGCAGGAGGGGCCCATCATGGCGTGGGACTGGAACGGCCACGCGTAGCGGGCCTCGATCGTCCGCGCGGCCGTTTTGAACGCGGCGTCGACGTTCCCTACCTGGGCCAGCACCTGCTGCTGGCGCACGGGCATGGCCCACATGGCCGTGTACAGGTCGGCCATCGCCGGCCAACCCATCCCGGACGACGACCACGTGACCTTGACCTTCCGCGCCGCCTGGATCGCGTCCCACTCCGTCCCGGCCACGATCCCGAGAAAGTTTCCTTTCCTCACTACTTTGACCAGCCCCGGAAGCCCATGAGCCCCGTCAACGCTGAGGAGCTTGGCGCCCGGCGGGGTGGGGCGAATGACGCGGCCGTGCAGCATACCGGGCACCCGCACGTCGACGATATAGGAAAACCGGCCGGCTGCTTTGTCGGGAATGTCGATCCGCGGAACAGGCTGGCCCACGATCGTGTACTGATCCGGGGACTTCGGTCGAGCGCTCCCGGCGACCGTGGCCGTGTCGCCATCGCCGCTCGTCTTCAAGGTCACGTCGAAACGCCGTCCGCCGATAAGCTCTCCATACGACACACCGTTGGCCGGGTCGTCCCTCCGCCGCACGATGCCGTCGCGGACGGTGAGCTGGTCTGCCGTCGCCCCGAGGCGAGAGGACGCGAGCCCCAACAGTATCCGCCTGGCTTCGGCGGCCGCCTGGCGGAGCGGATTGGCGCCGGCGGAGATCGAGGTGCTGCCCCCCACCCCTCTCTGATCCGGGGTCCGCGCGGTATCCCCCATCACGAACGAGACCGAACGGAGCGGCACGTCGAGCTCCTCGGCCACAATCTGCGCAAAGGCGGTTGAGACCCCCATCCCGAGCTCGAGCTTGCCCGTCAGCACCGTGACGCTGCCGTCCTGGGCGATTGCCAGCCAGGAATCGAGCCGCGCCGGATCCGGCGCGCTGTCGGGCCCGGCCGCGCCTCCGGCGACCTCTGCGTAGCCGCCGAGGAACGCCGACGGCATCGCGAAGCCAACGACGACCGCGCCTGAGGTCTTCAAGAATTGACGCCGTGAGAGCGCGCGTACGCTCGTCATGTTCATCCCCTCCTCACCCTCGCTGGGAGGCTGCGCGCGCGACGGCCCGGAGGATGCGCATGTGCGCGCCGCACCGGCAGATCAGGCCCGACAGGGCGGTCCGGATTTCTGCATCCTTGGGGCTCGGGGTCTTGGCGAGGAACGCCGCCGCCGTCATGATCCATCCATTGATGCAGTACCCGCACTGCATCGCCTGTTCTTCGATGAAGGCCTGCTGCACGGGGTGCAGCCGGTCCGGCGACCCTAAGCCTTCGAGGGTCGTGATCGGTTGGGCGCCGACGGCGGATACCGGGATCGTGCACGAACGGACAGCGTTGCCCCCAAGATGAACCGTGCACGCCCCGCATTGACCGAGCCCGCAGCCGAATCGGGGCCCCTGCAGCTGCAACTCATCTCGCAGCACGTACAGGAGCGGGGTGTCGGCCGACGATCGAATCGTGTGC
>Ga0070698_100008529_pt1 | contig 11061 bp, 12 predicted proteins | sample KBSK1502metaG_FD_65477 | JGI IMG/M metagenome (GOLD analysis project Ga0070698, IMG submission 65477) | Corn, switchgrass and miscanthus rhizosphere microbial communities from Kellogg Biological Station, Michigan, USA - KBS K1-50-2 metaG | ecosystem: Host-associated > Plants > Roots >...
AGGGTTCGGGGCCGGACCGTCCCCTCGAGGTGGACATGCAGCTCGATCTTCGGATACGGCTCCGCTTGCGGTGCCGTCGTCAGGACGCGCGGGCTTTGCTCGCGCGTCCGTCGGAACTGACCGGTCGACCGACTTGAGTTCGGCACGAACGCTCTAGGTCACTCAGGAACGGGGGTCGTGCCTGCCTCAGCTCGCCAGCGCGGCTCGAGGAAGGTCGCGAGCCCGATCGAGAGGACGTAGAGCCCCACGAGCGGGATCACCGAGAGGATCGTCGAGACCGGGTCGACGCCTGGGAGCAGGACCCCGATCACGGTCATCAGGAAGACCCCGAAACGCCACGTCGAGCGCAGCCTCGCCGCGGAGAGGATGCGCAGGCGCACGAGTGCAAGCACGAACACGGGCACCTCGAATGCGAGCGCCACCCCGAGCAGCACGAAGCCCGCGAACCGATAGTAGTCGCGAGCCCTGATCAGGATCGTGTAGTGCCGCGAGTCGAAGTTCGTGAGGAAGTGGATCGCCGGCGAAAGGATCACGAAGTAGCCGAACGCGACGCCGCCGAGGCCGAGCAGGCTCGCGAACGCGACGAGGAGGGCCATCGAACGCTGCCGGTGCTCCTCGAAGGCCGGCGCGAGGAATGCCCAGATCTGCCAGAACACGACCGGCAGCGCGAGCAGGAATCCTGCCCAGAGGCTGACGAAGATCGACGTCGAGAAGGGCTCGATGGGGCTGAACGTGACGGGCTTCTTGAGGCGATGCGGGAGCGGGCGGTTGAGCCAGTCCAGCAGGTGCCCGTGGAAGACGTAGGCCACGGTGAACCCGGCCGTGAGCGCGAGCAGCGAGATGATCAGCCGCGTCCGCAGCTCGCCCAGGTGCTCGACCAGCGTGGCCTCCTCGCCGTGGCGAAGGCGGCGCGGGAACGCTCTCATGCGTCTACTTGGCGGGCGGCGGGGTGTCGTCAGCCGACGGCGGCAGCTCGGCCTTCTCGTCCTTGCCGGAGATCGAGTCCTTGAACTCGCGCATGCCCTTGCCCAGCGAGCGGCCGATCTCCGGCAGGCGCTTCGGCCCGAAGACGAGCAGCGCGACGATGAGAATCACGATGAGCCCGGTGATGCCCACTTCAGGGATCATGACCGAAGCGTAGCGCGTCTTTGCGAGGGCATGGACGACTGCTGGCATCGACGCACCCGACGACCTCTTCGATACGCTGCCTTGAGACCCGGGAGCGCGCGGGAGGTTCGACGATCAGGCGTGTGGCTCCACGGTCTGGACGCGGCTCCGTCTGCTGATCCCGAAGGGCTGACGAGGGTAGCTAGCATGACTTGGACATGGCTTTGCTCGAACTGAAAAACCTGCACGTGGCGCTCGAGGACCGATCCGCAGAGATCGTCAAGGGCGTCGATCTCGCCGTGGACGTGAACGAGGTGCACGCGGTGATGGGCCCGAACGGCTCCGGCAAGTCCACGCTCGCCTACGCGCTGATGGGCCACCCCGGCTACCAGATCACGGAGGGCCAGATCTTCTTCGACGGCGAGGATGTGACCGAGCTCGCAGCCGACGAGCGGGCGCAGCGCGGCCTGTTCCTCGCCTTCCAGTACCCGCACGCGGTGCCAGGGGTCACGGTCACGAGCTTTCTGCGCTCCGCGATCAACGCGATCCGCAAGGCGCGCGCCGGCGAGGACGACCCGATTCCCGTCTCGGACTTCCGCACGGAGATGCTCGCCGAGATGGAGCGCCTGCGGATCCCGCGCGAGCTCGCGCAGCGGTACCTGAACGACGGCTTCTCCGGCGGCGAGAAGAAGCGGGTCGAGATCCTGCAGATGGCGATGCTGAAGCCGCGCATCGCGGTGCTCGACGAGACTGACTCCGGCCTCGACATCGACGCGCTGCGCGTGGTCGCAGACGGCGTCCAGGACCTGGTCGGCACGGAGATGGGCGCGCTCGTGATCACGCACTACCAGCGGATCCTCAACCACATCACGCCCGATTTCGTGCACGTCTTCGTGGACGGGCGTATCGTGGAGGAAGGCGGTCCCGAGCTCGCGCACAAGCTCGAGGCCGATGGTTACAAGCCTTATGAGGAGGCGGTCGCCTGATGGCGGTTACCGAGACCGAAGTCGTCCAGGGAATAGGCTCCGACTACGAGATCAAGTACGGGTTCCACGTCGCCGAGGACTACTTCTTCAAGTCGGGCCGCGGGCTCTCGCATGAGCTGGTGGACGCGATCTCCTCGCACAAGGACGAGCCCGACTGGATGCGCAAGTTCCGGCACAAGTCGCTCGACTACTTCCTCGCCCGCCCGCTACCGCAGTGGGGCGGGAACCTGAACGAGATCGACTTCGAGAACATCTTCTATTACATCCGCCCGACCGAGAAGCAGGCCAATTCCTGGGAGGACCTGCCGGCCGACATCAAGGACACCTGGGACAAGCTCGGGATCCCGGAGGCGGAAAAGAAGTACCTGGCCGGGGTCGGCGCGCAGTACGAGTCCGAAGTCGTCTACCACAAGCTCCAGGAGGAGCTCGAGCAGCAGGGCGTGCTTTTCCTCGACATGGACAGCGGACTGCGCGAGCACGAGGAGCTCGTGAAGGAGTACTTCGGAACGATCATCCCGCAGAACGACAACAAGTTCGCCGCGCTCAACTCGGCCGTCTGGTCGGGCGGCTCGTTCATCTACGTGCCACCGGGCGTCAAGGTCGAGATGCCGCTCCAGGCCTACTTCCGGATCAACGCCGAGAACATGGGCCAGTTCGAGCGGACGCTGATCATCGTCGACGAGGGCGCGTACGTGCACTACGTCGAGGGCTGCACGGCGCCGATCTACACGACCGACTCGCTTCACTCGGCGGTGGTCGAGATCATCGTCAAGCCGAACGCGCGCTGTCGCTACACGACGATCCAGAACTGGTCGACCAACGTTTACAACCTGGTCACGAAGCGCGCCGTCGCCTACGAGAACGCAACGATGGAGTGGGTCGACGGCAACCTCGGCTCCAAGCTGACGATGAAGTACCCGGCGATCTGGCTGCTCGGCGAGGGCGCCCACGGCGAGGTGCTCTCGATCGCCTTCGGCGGCGAGGGCCAGCACCAGGACGCCGGCGGCAAGGCCGTCCACATCGCGCCGAACACGACCTCCGTGATCACCTCCAAGTCGATCTCCAAGAATGGCGGCCGCGCGGGCTACCGCGGTCTGCTCGAGGTGGCCAAGGGTGCGAAGGGCTCGAAGTCGAAGGTCGTCTGCGACGCGCTGATCCTCGACGAGGACTCGCGCTCCGACACCTACCCGTACATCAAGATCGACGAGGACGAGGTCGACATCGGGCACGAGGCGACGGTGTCGAAGATCGGCGAGGAGCAGCTCTTCTACCTGATGTCGCGCGGGCTCTCGGAGGCCGAGGCCTCCGCGATGATCGTCTCGGGCTTCGTCGAGCCGATCACCAAGGAGCTGCCGCTCGAGTACGCGGTCGAGATGAACCGCCTGATCCAGCTCCAGATGGAAGGGTCGGTTGGCTGAGGCGCCGACTCGGCGGCGCCGCAGAAAGGACGGGCAGGCTTTGCCTGCGCGTCCGTCTTGAACCCGCGTCGGGTGTATCGACGATGACGGATCTCCGAGGCGACACGCCAGACATCGGCGTCGAGCGCGTCGACTTCGTCAACATCGCGACCAGGAACGCCGGGAAGACCCGGGCCTGGTACCGCGATGTGCTCGGGCTTCCGACCGACCCGAGCAATCCCGACGAGTTGACGGCCGGGCAGGTAACGCTCACCTTCTGGGAGCCCGAGGCAGAGGGGATCGAGTTCAAGCCGGACATCGCCGGTTTCGCTTTGCGTGTCGCCGACGTCGATGTGGCCAGGGCCGCTCTGGAGGAGCAGGGCGCCCAGTGCGTCGGCTCCGGCGACACCGGGGTCTGCAAGATGGCCGTCTTCCTCGACCCGGACGAGAACGCGGTCATCCTGCACCGGAGATACAAGCCCTATGAGTAGGGCCGAGGCACGCGAGCGCTACGGCAAGCTGCCGGTGCCCGGGACGAGCGAGGAGCACTGGCGCTTTACCGACCTCAGGGGCTTTGATCCTGAGGCGTTCACCGGCGAGGAAGGCGAGGAGGCGGCGCCCGCTTCGATGCTGGCGCTCGACGTCGCCGCTGAGGCCGTGGTCACCGAGACCGGCATCGAGATCACGCGCGCGCCCGACGAGATCCGCTTCGAGCCGCTCGACGCGTCCCACGAGCTGCTCGGCTCCCTGGTCGGGTGGCAGGACGACAAGTTCGCCGCGCACAACGCGGCGGCCTGGCAGCACGGGTTGCTCGTCCACGTGCCGGGCGGCCTCGAGCTCGACCGGCCGCTCTTCGTGCGCGTGGTCAACGCGATCGAGAAGGGATCGTTGTTCTGGCGGCTGCTGGTGATTGCCGAAGACGAGTCGCGCTTCTCGCTCGTCGAGGAGTACTCGTCCGGCTCGACCGGCCTCCCCGGCTACTTCAACGGGGTCGCCGAGCTCGTCGTGAAACAGGCCGCGAAGCTCGAGTACGTCTCCCTCCAGAACCTCTCGCATGAGACGTGGCACTTCGCCTCGCACCATGCGCGGGTCGAGCGGGACGCCGAGCTCGACTGGGTCAGCGGCGGCTTCGGCTCGAAGAAGGGCAAGGTCCGGATCCAGAACGACCTCGCCGGCCCGGGCGCCACCTCGCGCGTGACCGGCGCGTACTTCGCCGACGGCGAGCAGCACCTGGACTACGACACCTTCCAGGAGCACATCGCGCCGGACACGGAGTCGGACTTCGCCTTCAAGGGCGCGCTGCGCGACCACGCGACGGCGGTCTGGCGCGGGATGATCCGCGTCGAGGAGGGCGCGCAGAAGACGAACGCGTACCAGGAGTGCCGGAACCTGATGCTCTCGCCGACGGCGCACGCCGTTCCGATCCCGGGCCTCGAGATCCTCGCCAACGACGTGCGCTGCACCCACGGCGCGACCGTCGGCCGCGTCGATCGCGAGCAGCTCTTCTACCTGATGGCCCGCGGCCTGCCGAGGGCCGAGGCCGAGCGGCTGATCGTCCGCGGCTTCTTCCAGGACGTGCTCGACCGGATCGAGCTGGAGCCGGTCCGCGAGGCCGTCACGAGCGCCCTCGAGGCGCGCATCCCGCACAGCTAGCGCTCATGTCACAGCCGCGCCGCGGAAGCAGTCGGCCGTATATCGCCGCGGAGTGACCGCACGGCATGCGGACTTCCGCTGCGCGGTATAGCGGTTGATCGCGCCGAGGATCGTTCCGATCCCCTCGTAGCAGTAGCCGCGGTACCGCTTCGGGCTCATGTTGCAGAGCACCGCCGCCTCCTTCCCGCCCGCGTAGTTGTTGGCGTAGTCGCGGGACGCGCCGTAGATGCACTCGTCCTCGTTCTTGCCGGCGAACGAGCAGATCCGGAGCGTGCTCCTGGGGACGTAGCGCGTCGCGCCCGAGGCGTCGCGGCCCATCGACTGGAAGCACGTCGCGACCCAGCCGGGCTCGGCCTTCCGGCACCACGCGGCCGTCTTCGACCAGTTGAAGCCGGTGAGGGTGAGGGCTCTCGAGGTGACCATCAGGTAGCAGTAGACCTTGTCCCGCTCGGCGACGATGTTGCACGGATAGAGCGGGTTCGTGTTGCTGAGGTACTTCGAGACGCCCATGGTGGTGTCGAGGTTCTGCATGAAGACGCCGCCGGTGCAGGAGACCCGGTCGAAGTCGGTCAGGAGCTTGTGGCAGGTCTTCAGCGACCAGGGCAGATCGTCGCCGCTGTAGATCATCAGGCCGTGCCCGAGGCCGTGAACGCATTGGTAGAGCAGGAAGTCGTCGACGTTCACGGCCTTCGCGTCGCAGAGGTGCTGGGACTTCTTCACGACGCGGTCGCGCGGCAGCCCTGCGAGCGCGAGCTGGAGGACGCCGTGGTAGTAGCCCGAGTTGCACGTCATGGCCCCGTGCGAGAGCGCCGTGCCCGCGTCGTTCTTGTAGTAGAGGAGCCCCGCGTGGCCGACCCAGTGCGAGATCTGGTGGCAGTCGGCGTGGACCCCGGAGATCGTGCGGTCGTCCGTCGCGAGCAACTCCAGCGCCTTCCGCGGGCCTTCCTTGTAGGCGACGTTCCCGAAGGCCTGGCGGAAGCAGAACGGCTTGCTGCTGTGCTGGCACTCCGCGATGGTCGTATTGTCGGGCTTGAAGTAGGGGACATTCCCGGTGCCCTTGGCCGCCTGGTAGACGAACGACGCGACCTGGGAGATCTGTGTCCCGGAGAGGCGGTCTTTGAATGACGGCATCCCGTTGCCGCCGTTACGCACCTGGCGCTCGACCGTCGACTCGTCCGGCTTGAGCTCGTCGAGGTTCGGCCCGATCTGCCCCTTCGCATTCGCTGCCTTGAGCGTGTGGCAGCCGGCGCACCCGGCGTTCGCGAAGACCTTCGCGCCCGGCGAGTTCGAGCTTGCGGCGCTCTTCTTCGAGCTACCGCACGCGCTCGCGGCAAGCGCGAAGACGAGGAGGACCCCAACACTTAAGAGGCGCAGCTTCATAGCCCCGGTGCGTGGATACGATAGCCGTATGGCGGTAAAGGCTAAATCCCGGCTCGACGCCGAACGTCTGCGCGCCGATTTCCCGATTTTCGAGCAGCTGATCCACGGAAAGCCGCTCTCTTACCTCGATTCCGCGGTCACCTCGCAGAAGCCGCGCCAGGTGCTCGATGCGATGCGCACCTTCTACGAGACCTCGAATGCCAACGTGCACCGGGGCGTCTACACGCTCTCGGAGCGCGCCACCGCCGAGTTCGAGCTGGCCCGCCAGAAGGTGGCAGCGTTCGTCAACGCGCCGTCGCCCCGTGAGATCGTCTTCACGCGCCAGGCGACCGAGGCGCTGAACCTCGTCGCCTACGCCTGGGGCCTGAACAACCTGGGCGCGGGTGACCTCGTCGTCGTCACCGAGCTCGAGCACCACTCGAACTTCGTGCCGTGGCAGTACATGGCGAAGCGCACGGGTGCGGAGCTGCGGATGATCCACGTCAACGACGAGGGCGAGCTCGACCTCGCCGGGCTCGACGAGATCGGCAAGGGCGGCGACGTCAAGGTCGTCGCGACCAACCTCGTCTCGAACGCGCTCGGGACGATCAACCCCGTCGAGAAGCTCTCGGACTGGGCCCACGGCCAGGGGGCGATCATGGTCGTGGATGCGGCCCAGGCAGCGCCGCACCACCCCGTGGACGTCCAGGCGCTGGGGTGCGACTTCCTCGCGCTCTCGGCGCACAAGATGTGCGGTCCGACCGGCGTCGGCGCCCTCTGGGGGCGGCGCGAGATCCTCGAGTCGATGGAGCCGTTCAACCTCGGCGGGCACATGATCAGCAAGGTCCGCTTCGAGGAGACGACCTGGGGGGAGATCCCTCACAAGTTCGAGGCCGGCACCTCACCGATCGCCGAGGCGGTCGGGCTCGGGGCGGCGATCGACTACCTCAACGAGGTCGGGATCGAGCCGATCGAGGCGCATGAGCAGGAGCTGGCTGCCGTCGCGCTCGAGCGCCTCGCAGAGATTCCGGGCGTCGTGCTCTACGGCCCGCCGGCCGACCGGCGCGCCGGGATCGTCTCGTTCAACGTCGAGGGCATTCACCCACACGACGTGGCGCAGGTTCTGGACTCGGAGGGAGTCGCGATCCGGGCCGGCCACCACTGCTGCCAGCCGCTGATGACCCGGCTCGGCGTCGCCGCGACCAACCGCGCGAGCTTCTACCTGTACACCCTGCGCGAGGAGATCGACCGGCTCGTCGACGGCATCAACAAGGCTCGCCGTATCCTCGGATAGGCATGTCGGCAGAAGACCTGTACAGAGAGGTCATCCTCGACCACTACAAGAACCCGCGCGGACACGGGGTGATCGAAGACGCCGACGCGCAGGCCGAGGGGGTCAATCCGCTCTGCGGAGACGAGGTCTCGATCTACGTCCAGTTCGGCGACGACGGCGAGACCGTCGACGACGTCAAGTTCTCGGGCCGCGGCTGCGCGATCAGCCAGGCGGCGACCTCGATGTTGATGGAGATGGTGAAGGGCAAGACGGCGGGCGAGATCGCCGAGCTGCCGAAGGAGCAGCTCCTCGAGGAGGTCGGGATCCCGCTGACGCCGATCCGGCTGAAGTGCGCGCTGCTCGGGCTCGGCGTGCTCAAGGTGGCGCTCCACCGGGCGAAGGCCACTCCGCTCCCCCAGGAGTGGGCCGGGCTCGACGAGCTCGAGCTGTCGTAGAACGGTTGCTGTGATCCCAATAGTGTCGACCGGTCGGTTCAGACGGACGCGCGAGCAAAGCCCGTGCGTCCTGACGACGGCACCGCGAGCGGTGCCGTAGTGGCGGAGGTCATTGTCGGCCCGGTGGAGGAGCTGCCGCCGGGGACGGTGAAGCTCGTCCACGCCGGCTCGATCACGGTGGGCGTGTACAACCTCGACGGCAGGTTCTGCGCGATCGAGGACCGCTGCTCGCACGACGACGGCCCGCTCTGCGAAGGAGAGTTCGACGCAGAGGAGGGCTACGCGATCTGCCCGCGCCACGGCGCGCACATCGACATCTGCTCGGGACGGCCCCTGACGCTCCCGGCCGTGCTGCCCGTCGAGACGTTCCCGGTGCGCGTCGAGGACGGGCTGGTCAAGGTCGACCTGTCGTAGGCTCTGCCGGTGCTCGACGACCGCGTCCGCGCCGTGCTCGCGCGCCTGGAGGAGGAGGACGCGCGGGAGCGCGAGGAGGGCGTCCCCCGCGAGATGCGCGCCCGCCAAGTCGCCCGCACGACCGGCCAGTTCCTCTTCGCGCTCGTCGCCCCCCAAACCGACTGCGAGGTGCTCGAGATCGGCGGCTCGCGCGGGTACTCGACGATCTGGCTCGCCGCCGGCGCCCGTTATCTCGGTGGCCGCGTCCTGTCGCTCGAGCACGACCCCGCGAAGGTCGAGGCCTGGCGCCGGAACATCGCGGATTCGGGCCTCGAGGACTGGGCCGACCTCGTCCCGGGCGACGCCTTCGAGACCCTGCCCGCTATCGACGATGTCTTCGACGTCGTCTTCCTCGACGCCGAGAAGGAGCAGTACGAAGAGCTCTTCCAGCTCGCCCGCGCGAAGCTGGAGCCGGCGGCGCTCGTCGTCGCCGACAACGTCCTCTCCCACGCCGACCCGCTCGCTGAGTACTCGCGGGCGCGGCAGTCCGACCCGACCCTCGAGAGCGTCACCCTCCCCCTCGACCGAGGCCTCGAGCTCTCGGTCGTCCTTCGCGAGCCCGCCTGAGCGTCGGCTACAGTGTGGGCAACCGCGGAAAGGAGGTGGTCCGAGAGTGAAGTATTCAAGTACGGGCAGTGGAGGTACCAGCGGGTAGAGGTGCGTCCCCGAGACCTACGGGGAATCGCCTAGCCAGCGTAGGGGGCTCGCGAACCGCGCCGCCAGTGGCCTAGGGCACTGGCCGGAAGCGCCTCTACCACTTCGACGCTGGTAACCGGAACAAGGGGCCGCCTCGTGCGGCCCCTTTTCTTTCAGACGATTCGACGGAGTTGCTCGTCGAGCGGCAGCAACGGAAGGCCGAACGTCTTGACCGCGTCGTCGTTCGAGACGGTGTTGTCGCCGAGCTCCAGCATCGTCAGCAGGTCGCGGGTGAGTGGGACGTCGCCGGGAAGCCGCTCGGTGATCAGTGCGTTCGCGCGCATCAGGCCGATCGGGACGTGGATGCTCGGGCGGCGCACGCCGAGCGCCCGCTTCAGCCGCTCCCAGAATTCGTTCCACGTGACGGCGTCCGGCCCGCCGAGCTCGAAGCTTCTCCCGGCCGCCTCGGGTTGAAGCACGCCCTCGGCGAAGTAGGCGGCCACGTCGTCGATCCAGATCGGCTGGATCCGCTGCGTCCCGGAGCCGATGATCGGGGTCACGGGCGCCAGCCGGGCGAGCCGCTTGAAGGTCGGCAGGATCCCGCCGTCGCGACCGAAGATGAAGCTCGGCCGGAAGATCACGTGCTCGAGCTCGGAGTCGGCGACCGTTTGTTCCATCTCCCATTTCGCGTGGTAGTAGGGGACGAGGTCCTTCGTCTGCTCCGTCGTTCCGAGTGCGCTCATGAGGACGAACCGGCGGACGCCCGCGTCCTTCGCCGCCGCGACCAGGTCGCGCGTCGCCTGTTCCATCACCTGCTGGAACTTCTCCCGCGAGCCCTGACGGATCGCGACCAGGTGGACAACGGTCTCGCAGCCTTCGACGCCGCGGCTCAGGCTTGCGGGGTCGGTGACGTCTCCCTGAACGAGCTCCGAGCCCCAGGCGTTGAGCGACTGCGCAGCGCCCGACGACGGCTTTCGAACCAGGCAACGAACCGGAAGATCGCGCTCGCGAAGGGCGTGGACGACCTTCGGCCCCACGAACCCCGTCCCGCCGGTGACCAGGATCACGACTCGATTCTACGGCGCGGCTGTATTAGGTTTTACGGGGAGGGACTGCGGCATAGGCAGGTGGTTCATTGCGGCGTTCGCAGCGGCAGCTCTGGTTGTCGTCGCCTCGGCGACCTCCCAGGTCGCGGTGGGACGGACGGCCTTCCGGTCGGCGGCCGTTCCTGCCGGCGCGACGAGGGCGCTCTCGGTCTCGTGCCCCAAGGGCTCCCTCGCCGTGAGCGCGGGCGCCTCGCGGAGCGGTGAAGGCATCCACCTGCTGGCGGCCCGCCCACTCGGCCTGCGCACCTTCGCATTCAGGCTGGCGAACACCGGCGCCCTCGACCAGCACGTGACCGTCGCGGCGGCGTGCCGGAGAGTTCGTGTGGCTGGAGGCAGGGCTCCGTTCCTGAGGCTTACCGCACAGCGCCGGGTGAAGCTCCGGGTTCCGCCCGTCACCCTCAAGCAGGCACGGTTCAAGTGTCCCAGCGGAACCGTCCCCGCAGCCGCAGGCTTCGATCTCGGCCGCGTGGCGCTGAGCGTCCGGGAAGAGACGCAGGACTTGCACCTCCTCACGTTCGGGGTCTTCAACTCGGGCTCGGCCGCACGATCGGTCTCCTTCTACGCGGGCTGCCTCACCGTCGTCCGGTCCTCCGGCGCACGCGCAACGCGGCTGCACGTGAACCTCGCGACCGACAC
>Ga0070698_100008530_pt1 | contig 11060 bp, 11 predicted proteins | sample KBSK1502metaG_FD_65477 | JGI IMG/M metagenome (GOLD analysis project Ga0070698, IMG submission 65477) | Corn, switchgrass and miscanthus rhizosphere microbial communities from Kellogg Biological Station, Michigan, USA - KBS K1-50-2 metaG | ecosystem: Host-associated > Plants > Roots >...
GCCGAGGAGCCCGAGCTGGCGACTGGGCGGGACGAGGCCCGCGGCGGAGGCACGACGGTCGCCGCCCACAGCCGCACCGAGCTCGCCGGCGAGTCGCCGGACCTCCTCGACACCGTCTGCTCCCAGGCTCGCGCCCACCGCGAGCACTGTGTCCGCTTCGTCGAGATCGAATGCACGCTCGGCCGCGTCGTGGTCGACCAGCCGCGAGCGTGGCGGACGCAGGCTCTCGACCGCGAAGCTCCTGATCTCGCCCTCGGCCGAACCGCCCGGTTCGAGTGGCTCGAACATCCGCGGCCGTACGGTCGCCAGCTGCGGCGTCGTCGCTCCCATGATCACCGAGACGATGTTGCCGCCGTACGCGGGCTTGTACTGGATCAGCCGCCCCCCGCGGTCAATGCCGAGATCGACGCAGTCGCCGGTCATGCCGAGCTCGAGCTCCCCTGCCGTGCGTGGCCCGTAGTCGCGACCGCGGCTCGTCGCCGGGATCAGGAGCGCGTGCGGCTGCTCCCGCTCCAGGACCTGGCGCAGGGCATCGGCCCAGAGGTCGGGCTGGTAGTCGCGGAGCTGCTCGTCGTCGACCAGAACGACCGTCTCGGCACCGCGACGCGCTGCTTCCTGCGCCGCCTCGTCGAGGTCGTGCCCCAGCACGAGCGCGACCGCCCGGCCGCCGAGCTTTCCCGCGAGCTCGCGACTCTTGCCCAGCAGCTCCAACGAGACGCGCGCGATGCGGCCCTCCACCAGCTCGACGACCGACCAGCAGTCGTACGAGTGCCCGGGCTTCTCGCCCAGACGTTCGGGCTTCTCCCAGGAGCTTTCGGCGGCCGGCCGCTCGACGAGCAGCTCGTGCACGCGCCGTGCCGCCTCGGCCGGGTCCTCGAACAGCTCGCGCGCCCGCTCGGGCGACACGTCACGAACGGCGAGGACGCGGGTCGGCGAGCCCGTCTGGCCGAAGCGCTTGTCGTTCGGGCGCACGTCCGGGACGAGATCCGCCGCGGTCCAGACGACGATCCTGCCGTCGGCATCGGCAACGGGCTCGGCCTCGACGGTCGCGCCCTCCGGCGGCTGGGCAATCGAACACAGGGCGGGGAGCTCCAGCTCGTAGAGCTCCTCCCCTTGGTCGCCGAGCCGACGGGCGCGCAGGGTCGAGCCGTCGAGCCCGAGCGAGGACACGTTCGTGACATGGGGCAGCTCGAGGAACGCAGCGAGCTCCGTCGGCACCTGCCAGGTCTCGGAATCAAGCGTCTTACGCCCGCACAGGACGAGGTCGGCGCGCTCCTTCCGAAGCGCGAGCGCGAGCGTCCGTGAGGTGCCGAGCGTGTCGGCCAGCGCGAACACCCGGTCGGACAGATGGACGCAGCGGTCCGCCCCGAGCGCCAGCGTCACGCGGAGCGCCTCTTCCGCCTGTGGCGGCCCCATCGTCATCGCGACGACCTCGCCGCCGTGGTGCTCGCGCAGCCGGGCGGCGTGCGCGACCGCGTAGGCGTCGAAGGGGTTCAGCTCCAGCGGCACGCCCTCGCGAACGAGCGACTTGGTCTCCTCGTCGAACCGGATCGCATCGCCCCGCGGCACCTGCTTGACGAGGCAGACGATCTTCATCTGGTTGAGACTACCCCGCATGCTGGGACTGCTTTACGACATCCATGGCAACGTGCCGGCGCTCGAGCAGGTGCTCGCCGATGCGGAGCGGGTGGGGGTCGACCGGTGGCTGCTCGGCGGCGACTACGGCACGCCGAGCCCGTGGCCGCTCGAAACGCTTGCGCGGCTGCGGGAGCTAGAGAACGGGACCTGGATCCGCGGGAACGGGGAACGGTGGCTACGCGAACCACCGCTCGACCGGCCGGAGGTGATGGACGCGTACGAGCATTTCGTGGGCGGCCTTCCGGAAGAAGAGATCGACGTGCTCTACGCGCTGCCCCCGCAGGCCGAGATCGACGGGGTTCTCTACGTTCACGGCTCGCCGCTCTCGGACGTCGAGAGCTTCGCGCCCGAGCCGGAGGAGGACGAGGCGCACCTGCTCGCCGGGGTGCGCGACCGGACGGTGGTGTTCGGCCACAGCCACCAGCAGTTCACGCGACCTGGACCGGACGGGACGACGCTCGTCAACCCTGGGAGCGTCGGCATGCCGCTGGACGGCGACCCGCGCGCCGCCTGGGCGGTGAGCCCGCGGCCCGGCGAGCTCGAGTTCCGGCGCTGCGAGTACGACGTCGAGCGCGCGGCCAACGCCTACCGCGCGATGGGCGGGGACTTCGGGGAGTTCGCGGCACGGCGGATCGAGCGCGGGTCGGACTGAGACGCGCGGGGGCGGACCGCCCGAGAAGTCACACTCTCGGCGCACCTCCGGCACAGACACGTGCGCCGTCTCTAGTTACGCTCGCAGCGGGGAGGAGGCTGGGCGCGCCTTAACTAGGGGACCGGGGCGAGCGACGCTTCGAGCGAGATCTCCACGTCGCCGAGCGCGTTCGAAACCGGACAACCCGCCTTCGCATCTTCCGCGGCGGCCCGGAAGGCGTCCTCGTCGATCCCGTCCACCTCCCCGCGAACGGACAGCCGCATCGAGGTGATGCGGAAGCCCGCGTCGGTCTGATCGAGTGTGCAGACCGCGTCCGTCTCGAGCCGGGTGGGCGCATGGCCCTGCTGAGCGAGCCCGTTTGCGAGTGCCATGGAAACGCAGGTCGCGTGCGCCGCGGCGATCAGCTCCTCCGGGCTCGTCTTGCCGCCCGACTCTTCCTCGAACCGGGAAGCGAAGGTCACCTCCTGGCCGCGGATCGCGCCACTGCTCTCGAGGTCGAAGTGCCCCGAGCCGCTCCGCAGGTCACCCTCCCAGGTCGCGTGAGCCCGCCGCTCGATCGCCATCAGTCGTCCTCCTCTCCCCGCCCCGACGGCCGGTAGTAGGTCTTCCCGCGCAGCCCCTCGGGGAGGTAGTCCTCATCGAACCCGCGCGGATCGTCGTGTGGGTAGATGTAGCCGGCGCCGCGCCCGAGCTTCTTCGCGCCGGGATAGCCGGTCCCTCGCAGTGCCGGCGGCGGGCGGATGTGGCCGTGCTCACGGACGTCCGCCGACGCTTCCTTCAGCGCGACGTACGACGCATTCGACTTCGGTGCCCGGGCGAGATAGATGGCAGCCTGAGCGAGGTTGAGACGTGCCTCCGGCAGGCCAACGTGCTCGACTGCCTGCGCGGCCGCGACGGCAACGAGCAGCGCTCCCGGATCCGCGTTGCCGATGTCCTCTGAGGCAAGCACGATCATCCGCCTTGCGATGAAACGCGCGTCCTCGCCGCCCTCGAGCATCGCCGCGAGGTAGTAGACGGAGGCGTCCGGGTCGGAGCCGCGCATCGACTTGATGAACGCCGAGATGAAGTCGTAGTGAGCGTCGCCGGCCCTGTCGTAGACAAGCGGCCGCTTCCTGGCTGCGTCCTCGATGTGCTCCTCTCGCACCGGCCCCTCCTCGGCGCGGCCCGTCTGGACGGCCAGCTCGAGGATGTTCAACGCGTTGCGCGCGTCGCCGCCGGCCCGCCGCGCGACCAGCGCGACGAGCTCGTCGTTCAGCTCGGTCTCGAGCGCCTCGGCGCCCCGGCGTGCCACAAGCGCGAGCTCCTCCTCGGAGAGCGGTTCCAGCTCGTAGATCTGGCACCGTGACAGGAGCGCCGAGTTGACCTCGAAGTACGGGTTCTCGGTGGTTGCGCCGATCAAGGTCACGAGGCCCTCCTCGACCCCGGGGAGCAGCGCGTCCTGCTGGGCCTTGTTGAAGCGGTGGATCTCGTCGAGGAAGAGGATCGTCCGCTCGCCGGAACCGCCCAGACGATCCCGCGCGCGGGTCAACACTGCGCGCACGTCCGAGACCGAGGCCGACACGGCCGAGAGCTCCTCGAACGCCGCACCCGTGGTCTCGGCCACGATCCGGGCCAATGTCGTCTTCCCGCTTCCCGGCGGCCCGAAGAGAATCATCGAGCCGACTCGGTCCTCCGCGATGGCGAGTCGGAGTGCCGAGCTCTCGCCGAGGATCTGCTTCTGGCCGACGAACTCGTCGAGTGTTCGCGGGCGCAGGCGGAGGGCGAGCGGCGCCACTTCCTGCATCCGCTCCCTGGCCGCGTCGGCGAACAGATCGCTCATCGACGACGAAGTATGCTCCGTCCGGTGCGCACGACCGCGGAGCCGCTCGTCAGCAGGATCAGCGTCGTCTACCTCTACGTCTCCGACATGGAGCGCTCGGCCGCCTTCTACCGCGATCTGCTCGGGATCCCGCTCGAAGGCGACGACGACTGGCAGGAGGCCTCGTTCGACGGCCTTCGATTCGCGCTCCACCGCACGCACGAGGGCATCGGCGACCTCTCCTCGGGGACGATCCACGTGAGCCTCCAGGTAGACGACGTCGACGCCGCTGCGAACCGGCTGAGCGATGCGGGCGTCGCAATCGGCGAGACCATGCGGGACGACTGGGGCGCGGCGCTCGAGGTAAGCGACCCGGGCGGGTACCGGCTCCACCTGTTCCAGCCGCCCCGCTGATGGCGGTCGAGGACTACACCGAGCCTGTCCTCCCGGGCGAAGGAGCGAGCGACTACGAGCGCTACCTACGGACGGACGAGCTGCTCGCGCTCCAGAAGCGGCCGGACGAGCAGGTGCATCGCGACGAGCTGCTCTTCCAGACCGTGCACCAGGCCTCCGAGCTCTGGCTGAAGCTTTCCTGGGCCGAGGCAGAAGAGGCGACGCGTCTGATCGAGCGGCGCGAGCTGGACGCGGCCCAGCGCCTGCTGCGCCGGGCAGTCCTCGCGCTCCAGTTCGTAATCGCCCAACTCGGGATGCTCGAGGAGATGTCGCCGTGGGAGTACCAGACGATCCGGAAGGCGCTCGGCCACGGGAGCGGCTTCGATTCGCCCGGCTTCCGCGAGATCAGGCGAGTCGCCCCGCAGCTGGGCCAGGCGTTCTCGGCGCAGCTGCGCGAGGCCGGGCTGGACGTCGTCGAGCTGTATAGGTGCGGCCGTGAGCACGAGGAGCTCTACCAGCTAGCGGAACTGCTGATCGGGTGGGACGAGCAGGTAGCGCTCTGGCGGATGCGCCACTACCTGGTCGTGTCGCGCGTGATCGGCGACGAGGTAGTCGGCACGCAGGGAACTCCGGTCGAGCTGCTGGGCGGGCTGATCAAGCAGCGCTTCTACCCGGAGCTCTGGCGCGCGCGGAACCGGCTGACCGAGCTCGCGAACGAGGAGGACTAACTCGCTCCGCGACGAGGTCACCCAGCTCCTCCAGGAGCTGATCCGGATCGACACCGTCAACCCGCCCGGCAACGAGACCGCGGCCGCCGAGCTACTGCGTGACTACCTCGCGGAGAGCGGTGTCGAAAGCGACCTCTACGCGAAAGTGCCGGAGCGGGCGAATCTCGTGGCGCGTCTTCCGGGCACGGGCGGTGGCCCGAGCCTGCTGCTGCTCTCGCACACGGACACCGTCGTCGCCGATCCGTCGGAGTGGCAGGTCGATCCGTGGTCCGGGGAGCTTCGCAACGGTGAGGTCTGGGGTCGCGGGGCGCTCGACATGAAGGGCGAGGTGGCCGCCAGCGCCGTGGCGATCGCCTCCCTCGCGCGGGAGGGCTTCGAGCCGACCGGCGACGTGATCTTCGTCGCGGCCGCCGACGAGGAAGTCGGCGACGGCTTCGGGCTGCCGTGGCTGTGCGAGGAGCATCCTGAGGCCGTTCGCGCCGATTACGCGCTCAACGAGGGAGCCGGTGAACGGGTGCAGCTCGCCGGGCGCGCGCTCTACCTGTGCTCGACCGCGGAGAAGATGAGCTCCCCGTTCCGGCTTCGCGTCCACGGCCGCGCTGGCCACGCGTCGATGCCGGGGATCGCCGACAACGCCTTGACGAAGGCGGCGCGCATGATCGAGCGGCTCGCGGCCTACCGGTCCGAGCTGCGGCTTCAGGAAGAGACGGACGCGCTGGTCCAGATGCTGGCCGGCCAAAAGCTCGGGGCGGAGGAAGCGCTCGCGTTTGCACGCGAGCTCGACCCGTTTGCGGCCGAGACGCTGGAGCCGCTGCTCTCCCTGACGCTGTCGCCGACGATGATCTCGGCCTCCGAGCGGCGCAACGTGATTCCGTCGACGTGCGAGGTGGTGGTCGACTGCCGCCTGCTGCCGGGCCAGACGCAGGACGAGGTCGAGCCGGTGCTGCACGAGGTAATCGGCGACGGGGATTACGACTTCGAGTGGATCGAGGCCCGCGGCGGCACGCGGTCGCCACTGCAGACGCCGCTGTGGGATGCGGTCGCCGGCTTCGTCGCCGAGGTCGATCCGGAGGTCGCGCTCGCGCCGATCTGCGTGGCGGGGTTCACCGACAGCCACTGGCTGCGCGAGAGCTTCGGCACCGTTGCCTACGGGTTCTTTCCGATGCGGACGATGGACGCGCAGCTCGCGGCGCGGCTGATTCATTCCGCGGACGAGCGGGCCCACGTGGACGATCTCGAGCTCGGTGTCGAGTGCTTCCGCCACGTGGCGCGGTCGGTCTGCGGCTGATCCGCGCGCCGTTTTCCGGCGCCGGCGTTCCAGGTCCCGGTGGCCTCCTCCCCGCTACGAGCGTAACCCGGAAATACACACGAGTGTGTGACGTGACCGTGCCGAATTCGTGCCGAATGTGGGTGAGGCGCGAGCCCGAACGCCCGCGCTAGGCTCTGGTCGTGCCCGCCAAAGACCGCGACGACAAGATCCGCCTCGGGGGCATGGCTCTCCTCAACGGCGTCCTGGTGCACGGGCCCAATGCCTGGGCCTGCGCGGTCCGCACGCGTGACGGCGAGCTGAAGGTCGCCTCCGGCTACAAGCGCGTGCGCGCCAACCGCGTCAAGTCGCCGCTCCTGCGAGGCCCGGCCCGGCTCGCCGAGGCGTTCGCGGTCATCCCCGAGGTGCGGAAGCACCTGCCCGAGGCGCGACTCCCGTTCCAGCGCGCCTCCGTGATCGGGACGATGCTGGTCACCGCCGTCGCAGTGCGGGGCATCAAGAGCTCGCGGAGCCTGACGCCGTTCGCGCGCGAGCTGATCGGCGGCCTGCTGTCGGCGGTCCCTGCGGCGCTCGCGCTGCGCGGCTCCGAGCTCGCGGCCTACCACGGCGCGGAGCACATCTCGATCGGGAGCTATGAACACGGCGCCCCGCGAGAGAAGGAGCACGAGCGCTGCGGCTCCCACATGCTCGGCCCGCTGCTCGCGAGCTCCGCGGTCGGCGGGGCGCTCGCGTCCCGCGCTCCGGCGCACCTCCGCGGCCCCGCGCGAGCGGCGGCCCAGCTCGGAGCGGTCGCCGCCTCGACCGAGATCTTCAGCTGGATGGTGCGCAACCCCGAGAGCCGGCTCTCCAAGGCGCTCGCGAAGCCCGGGCACGAGCTTCAGCACCGGCTTGCCACGGCTGAGCCGACCCCCGAGCAGCTCGAGGTCGCCGAGGCCGCCCTCGCGGCCTGCCTGGAGCTGGAACACCGTGCAGCGGACGAGGGTCACAACTAAGAGGCTCCCGCCCGAGATCTTCGAGCTCCCGGTCGAGAAGATGCGGGAGGGCTACTACACCGACGCGTACTTCAACCACACCCGCCAGGTGCTGCTGCGCGACGGTCGCCACCCACGCGTAGTGATGCAGGTCTTCCAGAAGAAGCACTCCTACCTCGGCGGGATCGACGAGGCGCTCGCGGTCCTCCGCCTCTGCGCCGACGACTGGGACGATCTCACCGTCCACGCGCTCTACGACGGGGACGAGCTCGAGCCGTACGAGCCGGTGCTGACGATCGAGGGCGACTACACCGGCTTCGCCCATCTCGAGACGGTCTACCTCGGGGTCCTTGCGCGTCGAACGCTCATCACCTCTAACGTGGTGCGCGTCCTCGAGGCCGCCAACCGCAAGCCCATCATCTTCATGCCGGCCCGGCACGACCACCACCGCGTCCAGACGGGCGACGGCTACGCCGCCTACGTCGCGGGCCAGATCGTCGGCGCCGAGATCGGCGTCACCTCCGACGCCCAGGCGTCCTGGTGGGGTGGCCGCGGCGTCGGGACCGTCCCCCACGCGCTGATCGCGGCGTACGGGGGCAACACCGTGCTCGCCGCCACGAAGTTCGCGGAGAACGCGGACCCGGACATCAACATCACCGTGCTCGTCGACTTCGAGAACGACTCGGTCAAGACGGCGCTCGAAGTGGCGCGCGCGCTCGGGCCCCGGCTCTGGGGCGTGCGGCTCGACACCTCGGGACAGCTGGTCGACCGCTCGCTCTGGAACGAGATGGGCGACTTCGAGCCCCGTGGCGTCAACGAGCGACTCGTCCGGAAAGTGCGCGAGGCGCTCGACCGCGATGGTTTCGAGCGCGTCAAGATCGTCGTCTCGGGAGGCTTCGACGGGGAGCGCATCGCCGAGTTCGAGCGCCGCGGCGTCCCGATCGACTCGTACGGCGTCGGCTCGGCGCTGATCCGCGGTGAGAATGACTTCACGGCGGACATCGTGATGACGGACGGCCGACCGTCCGCCAAGGCGGGTCGTCACTACCGTTCGAATCCGCGCCTCGAGCTCGTCGAGTGACGGACCCGCCGCTGGTCCAGGGGGCGCTCGCGCTCGAGCGCGAGCTCGGCTTCGAGCGCTCGTGCATCCGCGAGGTCGGGCTGCTTCTGCACGTGCTCGCGACGCAGCGCGGCCGGACACGGGTGGGCGAGCTGGGCACCGGCTGTGGGGTCGGCGCCGCCTGGATCGTCTCGGCGCTCCCGCCGACGGTCCCGTTCGTGACCGTCGAGCTCGACGAGACCAGGGCCCGTGCCGCGGCCGAGCTGTTCTCCGACGACGAGAACGTCACCGTCCTCCACGGCGACTGGCACGCGCTGATGCCGCCGGAGGCGCCCTTCGACCTGCTCTTCCTCGACAGCGGCAAGCAGCATCCGGAAGTCGACGGCGAGGACGTGATCGGCCTGCTCTCGCCCGGTGCGACGATCGTGATGGACGACCTCACTCCCGGCCGGCCCGGGCCGGATCTTGTGCGCGAGTTCTGGCTCAACCATCCGGAGATCGCGGCGCTCGAGATCCTGACGACGCCTACGACGACGGCGATCGTCGGCACGCGCCGCAGTTGACGCGCGAGTCAAACCCGCCCATAACTTGAAGGGATGGACTGGCTGGTGGTGTTCCGCGACGGGGTCGCGAACTGGTTGCCGCTGCTCTTCGCAGTGCTACTGATCCTGATGGTCTACATCCTCTGGCGCACGCTGCAGGTCATGCCGCGCGTGACCGCCGCGAAGACGATCGTCGCCAACTCGTCGGTCACGTGGGAAGAGGTCGCAGGGCTCGAGGAGGCGAAGGAGGAGCTGGCCGAGGTGGTCGACTTCCTGCGCGATCCGGCGCGCTTCGGCCGGCTCGGAGCGCGGGTGCCGAAGGGGATTCTGCTCTACGGCCCGCCCGGCACCGGCAAGACGCTGCTGGCGAAGGCGATCGCCAACGAGGCGGGCGCGCGCTTCTTCGCGCAGAGCGCGTCTGCCTTCGTCGAGATGTTCGCCGGTCTGGGCGCGGCGCGGATCCGGAAGCTGTTCGAGGAGGCTCGCAAGAACGCGCCCGCGATCGTCTTCATCGACGAGCTCGATGCCGTCGGCGCACAGCGCACCGGCACCGGCTTCTCGCGTGAGCAGGATCAGACGCTGAACCAGCTCCTGGTCGAGCTGGACGGCTTCGAGTCGCGCGAGCAGATCGTCGTGATGGGAGCGTCCAACCGGCTCCAGGATCTCGACGCGGCACTGCTCCGCCCCGGCCGCTTCGACCGGCAGGTGCTGGTGGCGGCGCCGGATCTCGCGGGGCGCGAGGAGATCCTCCAGGTGCACACCCGGGACAAGCCGCTCGGCGACGAGGTCGACCTCAAGGTGATCGCCCGCCACACGGCCGGTCTCACGGGCGCCGACCTCGAGAACATCGCCAACGAGGCGGCGATCTGCGCGGGCCGCGCGGATCGGGATCGCCTGAGCCAGGCCGACTTCGAGGACGCGATGGAGCGGGTCGTCGCCGGCCTGCAGCAGCGGCGCGTCGTCACCGAGAAGGAGCGGCGGATCCTCGCCTACCACGAGGCGGGCCACGCGGTCATGTCTCACCTCACCGGCGACCTGCTCCCGGTGCACAAGGTCACGATCGTCTCGCGGGGGCAGGCGCTCGGCTACACGCTCAACATGCCGAGCGAGGAGCGCTACCTCCACACGACCGAGGAGTTCGAGGATCTGCTGAAGGTCTACCTTGCCGGCCGCGCGGCCGAGCAGGTCGTCTTCGGCCGGGTCACGAACGGCGCTGCCAACGATCTCGAGAAGGCGACCGAGCTTTCGCGGGCGATGGTCTTCGACTACGGGATGTCGAACGCGGCCGCTTCGCGGACGGTGCGGGCCGACAACTACGCCCTCTCGGAGGAGACGAAGCGGCACCGCGACGAGGAGCAGGCCCGGTTGACCGACGAGGCTTTCGAGGAGGCGCTGCGGCTGTTGCAGAAGCACCGGGCGGTGCTGGACCGGATCGCGCTCGCGCTGCTCGACAAGGAGACGCTCGACAAGCAGGAGCTCACGGAGCTCGTGCAGGGTGTCGAGCCGGAGTCGCGCGCGTCCGAGACGGTTGGAACCGTGCGCGTCGTCGCCTCCGAGTAGCCCGGTAGCATCCGGCGGCGTGGAACCCCGCGGAATCCACCACCTCGGCGTCGCGGTCGCCGACCTGGACGAGGCCGTTTCGACCTACGAACGCCTCTTCGGGGCCGAGCTCGAGCGCCGTGAGACCGTCCCCGACCAGGGCGTCGAGGCGGCGTCGCTCCGAATCGGCGACGGAAGGGTTGAGCTGCTCGCCTCGCTCGGCGACGAGACCCCGGTCGGGAAGTTCCTCGCCAAGCGTGGGCCCGGGATGCACCACGTCGCCTACGAGGTCGACGACGTCGCGCAGGCGCTCGGGGACCTCGCGGCAGCGGGGGCAGAGCTGATTGACGAGCGACCTAAGCGAGGGCTCTTCGGCCTCGAGGTCGCGTTCGTCCATCCCGACGCCGACCACGGCGTCCTTGCCGAGATCGTCAGCGATGGCTGAGAGCCGCGTTCGGATCGAGATCGCCTT
>Ga0070698_100008532_pt1 | contig 11057 bp, 8 predicted proteins | sample KBSK1502metaG_FD_65477 | JGI IMG/M metagenome (GOLD analysis project Ga0070698, IMG submission 65477) | Corn, switchgrass and miscanthus rhizosphere microbial communities from Kellogg Biological Station, Michigan, USA - KBS K1-50-2 metaG | ecosystem: Host-associated > Plants > Roots >...
ACCCGTGAAAAAAATTCCATGAAATCGCTCTCGAACATGCGCACCGTTTCGTTCTTGTTCGAGACGTACAATCGCTCCGCCATTATTAAAAACTAATGGGCCTCGCACTCAGATCAAGACCGCCAACCTGGTTGGCTGTGGTGTCCGTGACCCGTTGTGAGTCCGTCTTTTCTTTCATTCGCTCCACCCGCGAATAGAGACTGTATCGCTTGTCAAAAACGAACTGAAACAGCAACCGGCTCCAGGACGAATGATATTTCAGATGGCTGTAAAACTCCGGCGCCATCACGCGCAGTTTTGGCAGGTTGTGCCACGGGATCGAGGGCAAATCGTGGTGCTCGTTGTGATAACCCATGTTTAGCGCAACACGATTGATAGGCCCGTAATAGCTGAAGGTTTCCTGGTCGAAATCGTAGGTGTAATGCTCCTGGATCCAGCGGGCGCCGACCGGATGTAATCCAATCGAAAAGAAAAATGCGAACACGAGATAAAGAAACCCCGCCCAACCGCAAAAATAAACGACTGCCACGTCGTAGAGCGCAGCGCACGCGAAATTGATGAAGAACCAGCGGTCCCACATCTTGATCGCTTTTAAACGCGGAGGGCGCGTTACCTGAAAGAAGGGAAAGAGCATGAGCCAGATCGCCTTGCGATACCATCTATTACCGACCAGGCGCGCTTCCCAGTGGTTCGCCAGGTCCGCGTCATATTCGTAATCACCCTGATGTGAATGATGCTTCAAATGATAGACACGAAACCCCATCGCACCGGGCGTGAGATTGGGAAGATCGGCGATGACGGCCACCATCTTGTTCCAGCTTTTGTTCCGGAAAATCAGGTTGTGAGTTGCGTCGTGAATGATGACGTAATTGGCATGATTCCCGAATGCGCCAACGCAATACGCGAGGAGAAGACTGAGCCACCAGTAACCGAATCCCAGCCCTCCCATTCCGTACGCGATCGCCGTTTGCATAACCACGATTGAGACCGCGATGAGTGCCGTCCACGGATTGCGCACCATTAATTGCCGGACTTCCGGATGCGCTTTGATGATCGCACGCGCACGGCCCGGATGTGGCTGGTCAGATTCAGACTGATAAAACGCGGCCTGCATCAATAAGGGAAACCAACAACCAGCTTTGGGTATTTTTCAAGGGCTAGCCAATTAAAAACGGCAGTAGCAGTATTCGAGTTCACTTTCAATATCTCGCGACTTTGTGCGATTCCTAGGGAAAGATTGGACGAATAACCTCGCCTGGTATGAAACATCCGCAATTCTCGGCTCTTTATGCAAAATCAAAATCGTGTGTTTTTGTTGCTATCGCTCGTCTTCTGGTTGTGGCAAGCCTTGTGCCGCTGGTCGCTCCTTCGATCCCCGCCGAGCCGCTCGCCAAAGGAATCCAGGACAACTCGTTTTTCATTGAAGAAGCATATAACCAGGAGCCGGGTGTGGTGCAGCACATCTTGAATGTTCCGATCAATTTCATCAACGGCTCGCGTGAGATCACCCCGAGTTTCACCCAAGAGTGGCCGGTCTTCAGTCAGACCCATCAGTTCTCTTATACCATTCCGTACGCCTTCACGGAAGACGACAACGGCATGGAAGATATGCGGCTCAACTATCGCCTGCAGACGCTGACAGAAGACGAACACACTCCAGCTTTTGCGCCACGTTTCTCTCTTGTCCTTCCAACTGGCGATCGCGACAAGGGACTGGGCGTCGGCAGCGTGGGTTACGAGACCAATCTGCCTTTCAGCAAGATCGTGAGCGACCGCTGGACTCTACATTTCAACGCCGGCATGTCGGTATTTCCCGACGCGCGGAACCACGACCTTACGAATTACAATCTTGGCGCCAGCGCTATCTTCGCCGTGAGCCGCGATCTAAATCTCATGTTAGAAACGGTTGCAGGATGGAACGAAGATATTGCCGAAGGCGTACTCTCACCCGAGGCAACTACGAACCGCTCCACCACTGCTCTTATTTCTCCTGGCGCGCGTTACGCGTTCAATCTGCCAAATGATGCGCAATTGGTCGTTGGTCTGGGACTGCCTATCGGGCTCACCTCCGATTCACCCGATTTGGGGCTTTTCTTTTACTGTTCGTTCGAGCATCCGTTCGTGCGAGTCGAAGCCGGTCGTGCAAAATAAGGAAAGCGACACTGAGGCGGTTCTGATGGACGTCGCCGATCAATAATCGTTAGCGAACCAAATGTGACAGTGTTGCCAGCAGCGTTTGAGCCTATCGCGCGGTATATCCGCCATCGACAACGAAAACTTGACCGGTGGCGAACGACGCAAAATCCGAACACAAAAACAGCACCATCCCGGCAATCTCCTCCGGTTGGGCCGCACGACCCATCGGAGAGTTCGCCATCAGCGTCTCGCGGATACAAGGATCGCCAAACCAGTGTTTGGTCATCCCGGTCTCGACTAACCCCGGAGCGAGCGCGTTAATCCGGATTTTCTGTCTCGCGTATTCGAGTGCCGCCGCTTTGGATAATCCGATCACAGCATGTTTTGCCGCCACATAGGGGGCTATTCCTGGATCCGCAATCATGCCGGCAATCGACGCGTTGTTCACGATCACACCGCCACCGGACTCGAGCATGTGCCGAATCTCATACTTCATGCAGAGAAACACGCCCTTCAGATCGACGGCAATCACTTCATCAAAGCTTGCCGCTTCAAGCTCAGCTAACGGCGCTGCCTGAGGAAGAATTCCGGCATTGTTAAACGCATAATGTAATGCGCCGTATGTCTTCACGGTGGTCGCGACCAGATTTTGGACCTGTTCGGCTTCACTGACGTCTGTTTCGACGAAGAGAGCCTCGCCTCCATCGCGCTTGATCAATTCGGCGGTCTTAGCGCCCTCAGCATTTACGTCGCCAATTACCACTCTGGCGCCATGACGTGCAAAAAGAAGCGATGTCGCGCGGCCGATTCCAGTAGCGCCACCGGTAACCATCGCGACTTTATCGGAGAAGTTGAATTGGGTAGAGCTGAAGGCCATGACAAGCGACCCGCTATTTTCTAATGCGTTTCGATCACCTTGCCAGCTCTATCATAAACGTGAAGAGGGTTCTTGAACCCAGCCTGCCAAGCGACAGTCGGTAAACCGACGACGAGCAGCTTACGATCCGGGTGCCTGCCGCCCCAGGCCCGATGCCTGACCTAAATGGTTATTCACCGCTGCGAGGCACGCTGCCATGCGTGCTGAAAGGACTGGATCGCGCTGACGAAGTCGCCGCTCGCGATGTTGGCGTCGCCTTCCTGGACCAACTGCTGCGCGGCTGCGATCTGTTGCGGATTTACGTTTGCAACAACCGCGTGGTCGATCGCGATCTGAGCCAGCTCACGCGCGGTATCGGCGAGTGCCGCGACAATCGCCGTCACCTCAGCTGAAGGATTGTGAATTTGAAGGAGCTCATGCGCGGCGGTCGCGACCGAAGCAAACACCATGCTGCCGTTTTCGCCCAGGTGTGAACCATCCGTCCACGCATTGCTGTCGATCGCACGATTCAACGCGTCGATCGCGTTGCGGTAGCGGAGCTCGTTTTCTGGATCGCCGCCAACGAGTGCGTTAATCTGATCGCGCAATGTCGTGAACAAGTTCTTCGGCAGGCGCACGGCGAGAGCTTTGCCATCCACCGTGCTTGGCGCTGCGACCCCAAGCAGCTTCAGGATTGTTGGCGCGACATCGACCGTCTGGATCTGACGCAGCGTGCCGCGGCCAATGTCCGGACCGGCGGCGAAAAAGATCGCGCTCATGTTCGAAATGTTCGGGTCGTAACCGTGCGCCCCGTAGAAGTTCGAAACCGATAGAACAGGATTTGCGACCACTGGATCATCTTTGCGAATCACCACGGGGTTTTGCACACCGTCGAAGTTGTAGCCGGTGCGCATCATTGCGAAGACATCGCCGGAATCCTGTCCGATGAAGTCGTTGGTCAGTCGCCCGAACTGCGGATCGTTGATGTCGTCCGGCACCGGTCGCGTGTAGATTTTGTCGAACACGGGAGTCCCGCCGCCCGTGTAATTCGGGTTCGTGTCGATGACGTTTTCCAGAGCGTTAAACAGCTGCTGCTGCAAGGCGAGATATTCCATGCGAGTGACGGTGCCTCCCGGCTCGCGACCTGCCAGGTTGATGTAGAAGTTAACCGCAGGCCCCGATACGACGGCACGGACTTTTGTCGTGTCGAAACCGTTCGCCGTGAGAAACGCGTTGGCGTTAACCGCGGTGTGGAACGGATCGAACCCGTGGTCGGACACGACGAAGATGTTGCTATTCGGCACTCCGGTTGCGTCGGTGCCGACGGCATTGATCACCCGCTGCACCGCTTGGTTCGCCACCTGATAGGCGGTGGCAATGTAACCGCGGTAGCGCGCCAGCTTCGCGGGATCCTGATTCTGGCCGATCGAGTTTGGGTCGCCGGGGTTCGTCGCCTGCCGCGGATCGATCGCCAGGAATTGATGCTCGGAGCCGTCCGGCTGCTCGATGTAAATCATCGCCAAATCGACGTTCGGGAATCGTGAGATCGCGCGCAGGGCGACGTTCGTCTGGTAAGTGACAAACTCCCGCACCAGTTCTTCGTAGATCGCTTCGAGCTCGGTGTCCGGGAAACTAGCGAAAGTGGACGGCACTGCGTCGATCCGCTCGACGATTCGGAAGTCCGCCTGTGGCTGCCAAAAGCCAACGTTGTTGTTGATGTCGTCGACATCGGCGAGAACCGCCGCGTTGCGCGGAATGAAGCTGACAGAGCTGCGCGCAATCCGCACGGTGGAAAGATCGGGCGCGAGCTGCGAAACGAAGTAGCGGACACCCCCTTTGTTCGAATGTCCTTCCAGATAAAAGAGCGCCGAAATCTTTGTGCTTGGCCGGATATAAGCTGGACCCGTGCCGAGCGGCGTTGCGGTGAACGGTCCAAGGATGCTGCCATGATTTGCATCGAACATCACGAGGGTGTCGTAATTCGTGGTGTTGTCATCCGTCGTGTCCAGCGCGGCGACCTTGATAGAGTAGCTTTGACCGCCGGAGTTGAAAGCCTCCAGGTCCGCTTGGAGCACGGGACTAAACGAAGTGTGCCCGGCCGTGATGAGATCGGCAACCGTTGCAGGCGGTGCGGGGCTGAAGCTTACCGCGGTCAAGCTAAAGCCCTTTTGAAACGGCGCCGTCGCTGCGCCAAACGGCACGGTGTAGGTGACTGTGCGCTCCGCAGCCGGCTGCACGATTGGACTCGGGTTCAGCCCTGGGACTGTAACATTCAATCCGTCACCGCCGGGCCACGTCGCAGTCGCAACAGTTTTGTTGTTCTCCAGCAACGGTCGCCAGAGCGGAACAGCTGTCAGGGACGGACTCTCCGCCGGCCCGTCAATTGAATAGCCGCCGATCGGCGCGGAAAAGCCACTGATATTGAATGTGAACGGACTGGCGACGAGATGGAATGTGTTTGAGACAACATCATTAGCCGCCGCGATCGAGCCTGTGGCAATCGCTATGTGCGCCGCCGCGGTGAGCGATGGTGCGATGGTGATATTTTGCTGCGCCGAAAAACCTTTCGCGCGAAGGAGATTGATTCCCTCGTTCGGGTTGAGTCGGCCGCTGGCATTGAGTTGATCAACAATCCGGGGAGTGGCACCATCGAGGGAGATGATCACCGTTTTCGGTGTTGCGTACGCGCTCATGCAGAGCGCGGCGAAAATCAAAAGACTGATCGTTCCGCGTTTCTTCGTGGATTTGCATCGGGAGTGGTGAGGTTTTTGGGACATGCCCCTGACCAAAGCAACAGACCGTAACAACCAAATGGCGATCGGGTGAAAGTTGCGTGAAATTCTGCTTCCCCGACAACTTTCGCGGGAGTCCCTTCGCTTCGTTACGAGGGAAAATGCAAATCAGCCAGTTTGCACGAATCGCGCGGGATTACGCAGTCCGAGCGTCCGAAATTGTCGGAAAAATTCCGCTATTGTTTTGGCGCGAGGGAGGCGACGATTTTCTCGAAGGCCGGTTCCCCACGCAATGGGTCCCATAACGGATCCAACCGGAGCGAGCCATAGCTTAAATAGCCGGGAATACTGCTCGCGATGCGCAATTGCTCGAGGGCGAGATCTTTCTCACCGACCCAAGCGTAGATCACCGCCAGGTACTGCACTAACTGCGCGCCATCAATCGAATCTTTGGTCACCGGCAGCAATTCAACCGCTCGCCGGCCCTCCCGAATCGCGTCTTCCTTATTCCCGAGAGCCGCATCGATCATTCCGAGCGCACAGAGAGCCTGCGCGTAGTCCGGTTGCTGACTTACGACTCCTTCAATTTCCTTCCGCGCTCGAGTAAATGCGTCTCTCGCCGATGCAACCTCGCCGCGCAAAAGCGCGACACGCCCCTCGCACCAGGCGAGCGGAAAAGGCACGTCGCTGTGACAACCATTGGCGTCAACTAAGGACAACGCCCGGCCGGCCGCACTCGAGTCCCGCTCCCAAATGGCGAGAACGAGCCATTGATCAACGACAAGCTTAATCGCGGCAGGTTCATTGGCGATAATCGCCTGAATCGTGGAGTCCAGTGGCTTTGTGTCGGCCCGCCATTCGAGATCGACGCCAGCACGTTGGACACGGACGCTCACATCCTTGGGCGCAAGCGCGACTGCGCGATCCAATATGGCAGCAGCATCTGCGTACCGCCGCAACGCTGTGTAGGTAAGGGCAATCTGCTGCAGAGTGAAAAAGTTTTGCGGATCCAACTCCACTGCGCGTTCCATATTGTGCGTTGCTTTATCCCAGCGTCCCTCCCGGCGGTCGATGTACCCCGTCAGCAGAAATGGAAGCGGATCGTTTGGCAGGGCTCGTCGCGCGGCGGCCAGTGCCTGGCGGGCGCGACCGTAATCGCGATACCCCCAATAAAGATGTTTCGCCAGCGCAAGGTGAGCTTCACCGGAGTCGGGACGTAATCGCATTACCGATTGGATGGCTGCGTTGGCCAAGTCGAGGCGATCTTGCGTGTGATCGAACTCACGCAAGTACATTTGGTCATGCGCGTGGGCGAGTTGATAATATGCGAGAACAAATGACGGGTCCCGCGCCACCGCCTCCTCGAGCAACCGGATAGCTTCAAGAAGCATCGAATGTTTCGGTTCATTAAACACGGCTTTCTCAATCAAAAGTTTCGCCCGGCTATAAAGGTCGAAAGCCGCCAGGTCAGTGGTGGGCGGCTGCTCAATGGCTTTCTTCTCGTTAGGCGAGAGCTTCGCCTGCAACTGGTCGGCAATGGCCTTGGCGATTTCGCTTTGGATGGCGAAGACGTCATCAAGTGGACGATCGTAATGCTCCGCCCACAGGTGCGCGTCGGTGCGCGCATCGATCAATTGCGCACTCACGCGCACTCGACCGCCGCTGCGCTGCACGCTTCCTTCCAAAACATGTGCCACACCGAGTTGCTCTCCAATCTCGCGTAGATTACGGCGCACGGCGTTCCTGTATTGCATGACCGAAGTGCGACTGATGACTTTGAGATCGGCGATTTTTGCCAGGTCAGTTAGGATCTCCCCGCCCACGCCTTCGGTGAAGTAGGCATTCTCTTTGTCGTCGCTCAAGTTTTCGAACGGAAGCACCGCGATGCTTTTTTCCGGCGCAGTCAAGGTCGATCGCGCGCGATAACGGGAAAACGTTGCGATCCCAGCAACGACTGCCACGAGCGCAAGCAACGCTGCCGCCGTCCCAGTCCAGCGCAGACGCCTCAGGCGTTTCTGCTCGGTCTCAAATCTCTGCGGCAGCTTGGCATTGCCGAATTGATCGTCATACAGGTTCACGACCGAGATGCGCACTCCATGTTTCGCTTCGCACGAACCAAGGTCGTGCAAAAGCGGGCGCCACTGCCGGTATTCTTCCAGATCTTCGGCGACGTGTTTGGACAGAAGAATGTGCCCGGCGTCACCGAAATCCATCACCCGTTTGGCCATGTTGATTCCAGCGCCCGCAAGATTGGCCTGTTCGTTTACATCGACCAGCCCACCAACTGGCCCGCTGTGGATTCCCATCCGAAGTTGTAGTCGCGGATGTTGCTTGAGAGCGCGGCTGATCTCCACCGCGCATCGCACAGGCGCCTCTGGGCTCGTGTGAAATACCAGCGCCATCCCGTCGCCAGTTGGGATCCGGGTCAAACGGCTCGCAGCTTCGGCTCGTTGAAATTCCTGGGACGCACGAACAATCCGGGTTAGTTCCTCAACCGCCACGTGTTGGTCGCTAATCGAAAGCTTCGAGTAGCCGACGATGTCGATGAACAAAACATGGGCAATCTCGAGCTGGATCTCTCTCTTGCTCTCAACGGACATCTCGTGGTGCGCTCTAAGATTACGTGAATCTCATAATCGCGCCTTAGTCAGACTGTCGAGAGTGTCAGCGATGATATTCCAGTAATTTACGCGACGGATTGTGCCTCTTTTGCTCTACACACGGCAATGACAAATGATAATGAACTGGCGCAATGGCCATTCGCAGCGTGTTTCCTGACGCGCGGCCACCTTGAAAACCGCGCGGGAAGGAAACACGCCCTCCAAGCTCCATTTCGGTTCTACGGTAACGACGGAACCAAGTTCCCGAAAAACTGCGCAACGGTGTGGTTTGACTTCAATTGCTGTCATCGCGTGCGACTGTTTCGAGGTCCAGAAAGGCAGTCAACTTTTCCTCCGAACGCACAACGAACAAAACGTGTGCAATTTCCAGTTTGCTTTCCGTTTTGACCTCTGGGGACATACCGCTTGGGTCGCTCGCTTCATTGTCGCGACTCAGCCAGCTGAGTCGACATTAATCCTATTTTGGAGACAAACACAAGCAGACAGGGATAAACAATCGTTGATCAAAATCCCGTGCGAAATCTCAAAAAACGGAAAGTCTCTTTCACACGCGCAAATTCCCAACGGGGACCAAATGCCGCGACGTTGAGGACAATCATGACCAGTGCGAAGAGATACATCCCCATCGTTAATCCAATCGCGACGTGCATCACGATAATACAAATCAACCAAATATTGCGCGTTCGCTTACTCCAAATCAGGAACGGATAACCAATTTCAATTAACCACACTGAAATCCCCACGACTGGAAAGAGATCCTTCCATTTCACCAGAATTTCAGGCGAGATAATGTTGAATGGGGTATTGGTGAGCGCGCGCCAGAGGCTATTGCCATTCCACCAGCCTGGTCCAGCGCACTTTGCCAGACCTCCAAAGAAATAAATGATACAGAGATGAACCTGCAACACTCGGCGGAAGAGGCCATGAAGTTGCGGATTCTTCAGCCCTACGTTTCGAAATTTGTAATCCACCGAACACTTATCCGGCAGCGGTGAGAGCATCAAGTAGAAGAGGCCGATGGTCGTAAAGTTGTCCATCCCGTACGCCAAAAGACCTCCACTTTTGACCGCGCAGAGATGAAAAAACCACGTCGAGATTGCGGCGGTTCGGCTGAACAGTCCGACGACCAGCAAACAAGCGGCACAAACTAAACAGAGCCAAGCCCCATCCAATATTACCGCTTCGCTCAGGCCAAAATGGCTTCCAATTTTTACCAGCCAACCCAATCTGGGAATAAACGAACTCTCGCCTGAGAGCGTGGCCTCAGATAAGTCACGGCTGATTAAACCGCGGCCAGTGCCCGCGAGAAGATAAGTCCAATCGCTGCGCATCGATAAGCAGTAAAGCAGCACTTGGATGGCAAGACCGATGCGCAGAATTGTAAGCCATTCATCAGATTGGATCGGGAAGAAAAAGTCGATTACCCGTTTCCAGGCCGCCTGCATGTAGATTACCGCTGATGTTTTGGAACCGGTTTTGGCTCAAAAGTAACATCGTACGCGTAGAGGATTTGGTACGATTCCCTTCCTCCGCGCTCGAACTCTCTGGCCGTGGGAAAATCGACCGTTCCAAAAACGGCGCGAATCATGGACACATCATGATGTTTACGCCAGGCCGCGTAAACGAGGAATTTGATCATGCCTTCGCGGACAACGCCGTCCTCGACCTGTCCGATGAAGTCCAAAAGACTAACCAAATGCAGCCCGGCAGAACTAGTGTTTACGCTGGGCGTTTCATATTCAATCCGACCGTCGTGGTAGTGTAACTCAAAAACAAGCTTGTATGTGCCAGGCACGTGTGGCGCAAAAAAGCCGTAACCGGCCTCGATCCCAGCGGCATTGAGATATGCGCCTAAACCCTGACGGAGCGGATTCGACTTCGGCAAGTCTTGGCCGATTACCGCAGTTGTTAGGTTTTCAGCTTCTCGCCAGGAGCTGTCGAAGTTACTCGGAAAGATAGTATGCCCTTTTGAAAGAACGACAAATGTGTCGCGGCAAGAGACGGTCAGGACCAGAAGCAGGTGAAAAATGACACCAGCTAGATAAACGCCTTTAAAACCCAATGTAATCAGAGGCCGGCTTTGTCCATAAACGCACGCAACTCCTGCGTGCTTTTGAACGTAGCTCGTTGCGTCGCATTACCAACAAGACCGGTGAGGCAAGGAGGCGGAGACGTATTAGGGAGTGTCCCCACCGGGGCGTCGCCCTGGTATTGGATTCTATAGGTATCGGATGGCCGGTCCTTCAAAGCATCCATTAGTTTAGTTTTATCGACCGGGACACATGCCATCACAACCTGAACCGGAAGATCTTGGCCAGCCGTGCTGCTGGGGGTTGGCGATTGGGCAGATACGAATATTCCGACAATGGAGGCCAGGCCGATTGCCGAAATGACAACGAATTTAATTTTAGGGGATTTCATAATTCATGCAGGTTTGACGGAGAATAGATTAATTGGCAAGCGCAAAAGAGCCGCGGCCGAACACTTCAGTCGTACTGAAGCGACCGAAGACCGAAGCCGCCTAGCGAACGTAGTTGCCTGTGGTGATTCGACTGGAGTACTAACTATGAAAATGGCAATGCGACCCTAACGGGATTCGAACCCACTTTGAGCCTTTCGCGGTGTTGCGTAATTTCAGCACAAGTGTGCGGTAGACTGCGCGTTAGAGGGGAAAATGTAAATCGGTCGGTTTGCACGATTCGTGCAAATTAA
>Ga0070698_100008533_pt1 | contig 11056 bp, 12 predicted proteins | sample KBSK1502metaG_FD_65477 | JGI IMG/M metagenome (GOLD analysis project Ga0070698, IMG submission 65477) | Corn, switchgrass and miscanthus rhizosphere microbial communities from Kellogg Biological Station, Michigan, USA - KBS K1-50-2 metaG | ecosystem: Host-associated > Plants > Roots >...
GTACTTCACAATTACGGGAAAAGACTCGTATCCGAAGGCCATGCGTATATATGTACTTGTACGAGCGATATCATTCATAAGAACAGAGCTGAGCAAATAGAATGCGATTGTAGGAGGGATCAAAATGAGGCAAATGACAGATTGCATAGAATATTTGATGGTCAGTATTCTCAAAATGAGGCAATTATCAGATTTAAGGGTGATATGCAGAGCTTGAATACGGTTTTGAGAGACCCAACTTTATTTCGGATAATTGACCATCCGCACCCATTATTGGGATCGAAGGTGCGTGTTTGGCCTACGTATGATTTGGCGGCGCCGATAGAAGATAGTATGGACGGCGTTACCCATGCACTTCGGACAAAGGAATATGAGCTACGCAACGAATTATACTATTCTATTTTGTCAAGACTGAAAATGAGAAGTCCTATACTCATCGAGTTTTCTAGATTGGAATTTGATGGAATGCCTGTTTCTAAGAGGAAGATCAAACCTTTACTAGAAGGAGGTATCATCTCATCGTGGGATGATCCGCGTTTACCAACACTTATTGCCTTGCACCACAGAGGCTTTGTTCCAGAGGCTATCCGAAAATTCATCCTAGGGCTTGGTATCACTCTAGCAGAAACCAAACCACCGTTCGAAACGTTAGAATCAATCAACAGAAAAATGATAGACCCAATTTCGCTGAAACTGTTCTTTGTGTCTTCTCCCGTGGAGCTAAGAGTTGAAGGGGGTAAGTTCGGGAAAATAGAGCTTCGTAATCACCCCACCCAAGATCTCGGCAATAGAGAAGTAGAAATTGCAAATAAGTTCTATATTGCATCCCCAGACGCGGAAGACCTGCAAATTGGGCAGAAAGTTAGACTAATGGAACTATATAACATCAAGATATTAGAAATCAGATATGAAAATAATAAAAAAGTCTTAATCGGGTCCTATGAAGGTGATCGCGTGATTCAGAATATCAAGAAAATTCAATGGGTTGCAGAGAATGATGCAGTCGAGTTCAGCGTCAAAGTTCCAAAAGAACTATTCATAGGTGATATATACAATCAAAACAGTTTAGAATTGAAAACAGGATATGCCGAATCATTTGTTTCGAAACTGAAGGCTGGCACTTTAGTGCAATTTATGAGGTTTGGATTTTGTAGTATTCTCAATGGTAAGTCTGCCGCATATACACATAGGTAGAAGCAAAAAAATGAAGATAGCAAGAGTTTGGAATGACAAATTGGGCGACACATATGGGATTATTTCGGAAGACGGAAATCGGCTGGTTTCCAAATCTGATTTTCAAGAGCAAACTGGAATACCAATACCTCACAGCATAAAGGAATTTCTCTTCAAGGGCTGGATTGATGAGGTTACTAAGAATTTACCAATAATCAGCTTTTCGCATCAAGTCGAAGAAGTGCATCTATTAACTCCAATTCCAGACCCATCTAAGATAATTTGTCTTGCCTTTAATTATTATGATCATGCTCGCGATGCGGGTCTGGCACCATCCGATGAACCAGTTATTTTCATAAAACCCAGAACCGCTTTGAATGACCCGTTCAATGACATCATTTGTCCAAGTTTTGTAAAGAGGCTTGACTACGAAGCCGAGATCGCCGTGATTATTGGAAAGGACGTAAAGAAAGTTGAACCTGAAAAGGCGCTTGAATGCGTGTTTGGTTATATGATAATGCACGATGTTTCGGCTAGGGACATTCAATTCAAAGATAAGCAGTTTACGCGTGGTAAGAGCATTGACACTTTTGCACCTTGTGGACCTTGGATAACAACAAAAGATGAAGTTGAAGACCCGCAAAATTTAGGGATAATGACTAAAGTCAACGGTGAAATAAGACAGAATTCTTCGAGTAGTAAAATGGTCATCTCTATCAAAAACATAATTTCATCTCTTAGCAGGATTATGACTCTTGAAGCAGGCGATATCATATCCACCGGAACTCCTGCAGGAGTAGCAATGTCTATGAAGGAACCAAAGTATCTCAAAGATGGTGACATTGTGGAAATTTCTATAGAAAATCTAGGTATGATAAGAAATAGAATTGTATTTGAGTGAGCTTAAGATATCGAATGAAGTATGTTATTCGAGGAAGTAGGTCATACTTTATCTTCGCAAAGTCTTCTTAATCTGATTATCTCTCCTTCTAATAATCTCGCATATTGTTCATAGGCCTCCATTAATTTTCTTCTTATACTCGCCAACTGAATTGAGACATTAAGCGCATCAAGGCAAGTCTCGACTGATCGATCTCCAGCAAATTTATTCATGGAAATTTTAAAGTGTTGTGACAGTGTTTTCTGTTCAGTGCTATTTTCACTAATGATTCTTTCCAAATCTTCAATCTCATGTAAGTGACTACTTCTCATGTTTTTAATCCAGTCCGGCATTGTCTATTGCTTATGGTTCAACATATTTAACCGAAATAGGTCTTGATTGAACCCAAATTGACAATGTATTTATTTACGTAGATGGGTTTTCAAACTTGTATGGCAGTGGACAATAAAGGAATGGTTTCGTATGTCCGTGTTCTGAAAGAAGATTTAGCAATATTTAAAATTAAGCCTTCAGAAGGCTCTGTCCCCGATTTCAAAGCGGGCCAATTTGTTACTATTGGCCTCGATGTTCCTAGTGAAGGCAAGATTGTCAGAAGAGCTTATTCTATTGCTTCACCACCAGAACAAAAAAATTGGTTCGAATTGGTTATCCGATGGGTTAGAAAACCTGTCCCAGGTCGCCTCACCACTGAATTGTTTAACAAGAGAGAAGGAGATGAAGTTTTGTGGTTGAAACCAACTGGTCCATTTACCATAAATGAAAAAATGCCTGATGGTTCACCAGATAATAGGCGGATGGTCCTTATTGGAGGAGGAACTGGTTTGGCGCCATTCATAGCATACTCTCTCCATTTGAAGGCGATTGGCAGTAAGAGGGAAATAGTTGTATTACACGGTGCCAGTTATGTGGACGAATTAAGCTACAGAGAGCTTCTAACTGATTTAGAAAACGAAAGTCTTGATTACGGGAAGGATAAATGGAGCTTTCGTTATAGAGCTAGTATCAGTAGACCTCAGGAGTGGTTTAATAGAAGTTGGAACGGGCAGAAAGGAAGAGTCGAGTCTTTTCTTAGACCGAAACTTGGAACTGATAGATCTCCTTTAGAGGAATTGGTCGGGGACAGGATTACTACTGAGAATACCATGTTTTATGTTTGTGGTTGGCAGGGCACTGTTGATGGAGCTCTGGATTACTTGGTTCCGAAGGGCTTTGTAACAGAAAGAAACAAAAGGAAAGATGGAACTTATGATGTGAAATTTGAATCATATGGTTAAAGGTATCGAGACTCAAACCTTATACTTATATCACTGACGGATTAGCAATTATCATATGAAATTTGAATTTGAAGAATTTTCAACTGTAGAGGAGGTTTTCTTATATCTTATATCCGTTGCACCATATATGAAACAAGTTCTTCCTGTAAGTTCTTACAGAGGTTACATATTTTCTATAGTACCTCTTACTCCTCTTTCAGGTGACGTATTGATGATGATTTATTCCAAGGGCAAGATGGACCCTGGAATGATAGAATTTGATATCTCGACTAAGAAATATAAGAATGTGCTTTCGGTAGAGAGAGCAGACAAGAATTATTTTGTGATTTTGACTCCTATATCAGCCACTGTGGCAGACACAGCTATTGAATTAATTGAGAGTTTATCCAAGCAAAAACCTAGCGAAGCAATTCACTAAACTAATATTTCATCAATCAGAGTAGATATTTCTCATAGGTGCTGCTCCACAGACGCAGTCACCGAGCGATTTCGGGAATATCGCTCAACCACATCTTCTGGGACTTGTCCATTAAACAATTGCTTAGCTAATCCCCGAAGATACCGCATTATTGCCCAGGTACCTGCCTTAATCAATATAGCCATGAAAAGCTTCATAGGCGGACCGTAAGTTTTGTTCCTAATAATTATTGGAATGATATCATTAATAACGCGAAGATTATGCTGCCAGCATTTCCAGAATAATGTAAATTGTGCTTCGTTTAGATTTGCAAAATGCATAGAATTCTTTTCAGAAAAATCTTGGTATAACAGAGGGGCAACAAGTCCCCGCATCCTCATTTCTTTGAAATCCTCTATCAAGTCGATGGTGTATTGAGTCTCGTCTGGGGTTTCGTCGGGCCATCCAATAATAAGGGTCAACGCCGGAAACCAATGGTTCTGATTCAGTATTTTGCATCCTTCTCTTACGACAGAGCCCCATTCATCTGGTTGGTAAGGTTTGGTCTTGACACCAAGGTGCTTCTTTACTAATCGCGGAGCAACTGTCTCCACTCCAAGATTAGTCGCTAACCATCGCCCATTTGATTCCATATCATTTATACCAGATAATTTCTTAATTAGATCAGGCGACGAAGCAACTGCAGACAAGGTCATATGAGTCGTACCCACGAAATTTGCTCCTACCAATTTTAATCCCTTCCATAGGTCAATTATTGCATCTGCATTGGGTACAAAATCCTTATTGTCGCAACCATACAGTAACATTTCGTCTGACTGAAGCCATATAGAATCAAACCCATAGTTCAGATTAATTTTTGCCTCCGCCTGCAACCTCTCGAGTGGAATATCTTTCTTGGATCTCTTATTAACATCACAGAAATCACATCCTCTTCCACACCCTCTCATTGCCTCGACCAAAGAATTAACTGTGGGGCCTTTGATGACTGGAATGTTTTCGATATTTCTGACAAAAGTATGGAGTAGCTCCGGAGCATCACTGTTCTCCAAATCATGGAAGAGGTCGAGAGCTAGTTCGTCTGCTTCGCCGATGACTACTGTATCTATCCCATGAATTTTCATCCGATCTGGCTTGGCCAATTCCCAAGATCCATTTCCCCCTACTACAACCTTGAACCCATATTTCTTTTTCAGCTGAATTATGGAGGCACACATCTTCTTGAATTTCATTGCAACATAGGATAGCTTCTCTGGCGACATTGTCGTAGTGACCGGGGCCATCCCTAATGGGTCCATGACGTTCACTCCCAGCACCTTCGTGTCAGGTCCAATGCAGCGATCGAGCATTTCAGGGTGAGCTATCATAATCTCATTTCTACTGTAGTCTTTCAGAAGGGCGCTTTCGATTCTTCTTAGTCCGCATTGGGCAACCTTTACTTCACCACTATTCTTGTCAGTTTCCACACTGGGACAAAACAGCTTATCAAATACAAATTCAGGAACTAACTCGTAGGGACCGCACGCAATAAACCCATAAAGGAAGTTCCCTCTATAATTCGTCATCAGACTGCGGTCGGCTGTTAACACTATTCGCTTCCCAGCAATCATTTTTATCTAAATCCTCTTTAGTTCGTTTGCCAATTGGGTATAAATCTATTACTATAGGGTACAAATCTTATGTGAATGACTTTGAAATGTGAATATTTCAATAAAATCCTTTCTTGTGGCCTTTGATAAATATTGACCTCAATTGCCTATGATCCAACATATTTAGAGCATCGGAAAAGGCGACCCACTTGTACGCTTCATGTTCGTATGAGATCACTATATTTTTAGTTAAAGTCGTTGCAAAGTAGAATTTTACCTCCTTTTCACTCTTCATCCCGTCGACCCTAAAATATGAATATCGAATTGTTCCTATATAAGATAAGACATCAATACCTCGTATACCGGTTTCCTCTCTCACTTCTCTAGTAAGTGTCTGAATCTCTGTTTCTCCACTTTCTTTGTGACCTTGAGGAAAGCCCCAATATCCCCGCCTATTTTTCAGTACTAGGAATAGAGGGACTTGGTATTCTGTACTGATAGGAATGTATTTTATAACTGCACCAATTGATTGCTCCAGTTCTGCTCGACAATTAAATCGAATGATTCCGATAATTATAATTTATTGTTATTGTGGAATCTAGGCTCGATCGGAAATACAGGAAGGCACAAAATAAGTGTTAAAATGTCTGGCACGGCAAAGTCATCAACTATAAGTAGATGGACATCGGTAATCAGTCTGCTTCTACTTGTAGATGTTAATTCAGTAACTCTAAAATTCTAATTACAATCTTAAAGACTTTAATATCCTGACTAAAAACGAAACAAGAGGGCCGGTCGTCTAGTCCGGTAGGATACGGCATTGGCATTGCTGAGGTCGTGGGTTCGAATCCCACCCGGTCCACTAATTTTGTTGATCAAGATATTCCTTGCTTGAGAAGGATTTCGGTAATGTCAGCTGCTACATGTTTATTATAAAGCAGTTCGTAACTCCTAAAGAGTCCAGATCTATTTAAGTCGTATCCTATTCTTTTGATCTTTCTATGGATCCACAAATGATGTTTACTAAGTATTACCCCAATTCCATTATTACGAGATCTTACTTCCTCCACTACTTTCTGAGGCAACTCATTTTTGTAGATCTTAGCAGTTGCTAATACTAATACACCTTCTTTTTTCTTTGCGAGTATTTCCACATTTCTTTTTATGAAATCTGCCTTTTCGAATTGTTTCGTAACTCTGACATATGTTTGCGAATTCACCAATATTTCAAGTAATTGCTGCGTTGTGCCCAGATTTGCCAAGAAAATTTTTTCTTGAAATGAAAACACATGACCACATTTCGTTTCCAACGTACGAATGCTGTCTGGTGTCACATAGGTGGATCCATTCAGGTCAATTGTTATTAGATGCTTCATGCTTTTTGATGCAAGATTCAAAACAAATCAAAGTACTTCAGACATATACAGAATAGAGCGAATATAACCGTACCCAAGCTAATAGCTTTTAGCTGATATTCAAGCCTTGCTGATTCATGATTGGATTCTTCATTTCCTCTCCTTAATTCTTTATAGACTCTAGATATTCGGATTTCTAGATAAGATATAACGTATGCAATTGAAGCTGCGATAACTGATACCTCTGATATAGAATTCGTTTGGATAACGTATCCTGCCAAGAGTGGAAGACTTCCCCATGATATTGCAAACCACGTATTATTATGAAAGAACCCGCTAAAGAGTTCAAAATTATATGCGACTAGAAAAAATCCTTCGGCGATTGCTATAGGCCAAAGCAGCGGAACTGACTGGACCATATAGTATATCCCGATAATATATGCTATAGAAATACCAGTTATTGTCATAACAATAAGTTCTGATCTCGTAAAGTAATTTCCCCATGGTTTAGTTTTCCTGGATCCTAGATTGTCCGCCGCGTGAGCAGATACTCCAACGGATAGAAAATAGATAACAAAAATAGCCGCAAGTCGGTCCCAAAATATTAGATGAGATAAAAGTGACCCTATGATCGCAAATGAGACACACATTCCTGTATAGGGTAAAAATAATATCCCAACAAAGGCCCTAAATTTTATCGGACCAAATTTCGGAACGAACCATTCATTCATCCGAGAGGATTCACTCATGGTTTCAATCCAGTTACTATTGCGGAAGTTCCCCACGTATAATATTTGCAGGTTATGGATTCAAAACCTACTTGTTGAAGTTCCCTCATAAGGTTCTTAACCCACTCGCTATGCACTATCACGTCACCTAACTCGGATAAAACAACTCTCCAATTTTTAATAATTCTGCCAACTTGATCGAGCAATAGAAAGTATGAATTCCATATTTGCCTAACAAACTTTCTTATGGGAAGCGTAAAGTCGTGGAAAACTACCAAGCCACCCCTCTTGAGCAATCTCCAATGCTCTCTTACAACCGTTTGAAGATCTACATATTTTGCCAGATAAGATGATAATATCGCATCAAATATCCCTGGTCTGAATGGCAAGACTTCGGCAATAGAATTAGTCAATAACGAGTATCTCGACTTCCTTTTTGCATGCAACAGATAATCTGGGGTGAGGTCTGAACCAAGAATAACGTGATCTTGTTCTTTGGGAATATAATATGACAGGACCCCGGTGCCGCACGCCAAATCAAGGAGATAACAATGATCCTTTGTCAATAGGTTTGACATGGTTTGCTTCCAGATCGAATCCCTCCCAAACGTGGCAAATTTCACGATTTTCTCGTAGCTGGCAGCATTGTTAGATGAGAAAAAACGCCTTGCTATAGAACTGTTCGATGAAATCAAATTATGATGATTGCATTAACCTATTATATAATCAAGATGAAATTCAATGGTATGGACGGAACTACTTTTTGTACTTCGTAAATTGGCAGAGAAACATATCAGTGACAGAACTAGACGGGAAAAAAGTAGTTATCAAGAGAAACAAATCTAGCAAGTATTTTCACGAATACATATTGGTTATTGCCTATACAACATTATCTTTTATGCTATGCCATCCCACACCTCCTCCGCGGTTAGGGAGTGCGATGCTTGTCAATGAAGGATTCAAGATGCGAAAAATTCTGGAAGAAATAGGAATTCCTACGCCCTCTCTCCTTTTTATCTCAGACACTTCATTGATAGAAGATTACATAGATGGTGGAAACCTATATCATGCTTTTTTGAAAGGGATGACTCACATGTTAGCATTCAACGCAGGCAGCTTGACTGGAAGATTGCACAATGCTAATTATGTATTTACTGATAATAAATCTCAAAATTATTTGGTTACGTCTAGCGGCAAAGTCTTACGAACTGATTTGTCTTTCTTGCAGAAAGAAAGTTCGGTTTTCTCAAGAAGTATGGACATAGGGTCATTTCTTGCAAGCGTAATAGGACTTGAAACCGACAAATACAAAGCCATTGAAACTGCATTCTTTTCGGGTTATAAATCCGAAACAAACGAACCGTTCCCTTATTTGTCTATTGCGATTCGTAATTTTTTGTCCATTGGATTTAGCCCTAACCTCACAATATTTAAAAACATGGCAAAAAATTCTTCAGATTTGATATGATCAGGAATATTCTGATTTTAGCGATAAAGTGAATTTCCTCTTGCTATATGGGAGGCAACTCTGTCTTCCTATCAAAGCCACCCGAACCAAATTTGCAATAAAAACACTGATCGGATTGCATGTAGGATATTTTCTGAATAGAAATTGCTCCTAGTTTCAGTGCAATTTTAGTCATTAAACGGTATTTAAAGGGCATAGACGGGATAACTTCGTCAAAGTAAATGTGATAATGGTCCGGACAAAACTTCAATGTTACCGGGGATTTATATCTAACTTCGGACGTCTCCGCTTTGTTATTTGAAGCAATAGTTTTCGATATATTAATTTGTTCTCGGATATACTCATGTTTAGGGCACGGGCAATCTTTACCATTAGGATGTTTATAGGCCGGAGTATTTTTCCAATCAAGGTCAGGATATTCTTTCTCAAAATCATCCATTAAAATCAACACTATTTCCATCACATCAAATATAAACATGTATCTCGGCATGAGTGAATCCATAGGAGTATGCCTTTATATTCAGAGTGACAGGGACGAAAGATATATTTTGATGATTAAAGAAATCTCGATGGAAGTGCTACGAGACCAGCCAAGTGAAGGGGCTAACAAGAATTCATCAACAACCACCTCCAGTCTTGCTAGGAACGACAATAACGTCCCAACAACTCAACAGGAGAACCCAGTCGAATCTAATTTGCAAACATTGTTAGAATTCAAAAAAATGCTTCAAAGAGAGCAACAAGATGGAGAAAGCAAGGTACAAGCAATTAACGAAAAAATAGATTTGACTAAAAAGGAAATAGACGAGCAACGAATAATCTTAGAAGATTTAAGACTCAATCTTAAGAAAATTAATGAAGCTAAGGATGCTGAATATCCGAAGTTTCTAGAACTCAAGAATAATCTTGTGGAGCTTCGCAACAAGATGAAGACCTTGGATGAGAAAAAAGGAAACCCCGGTGCCTCAAAGCCTCGTAAAGAGAGATTTGATATGGCGAATCTAGCTAGGAGTTTTGATCAAATTGAAAGGGATATTCAGACAAAAAAGCTATCTAAGGAAGAAGAAAGAAAATTAGTTGCAAGATCCAAGGAAACAGCTGTAAAGTTACATGCCCTCAGATTGATCCATAAGAACGAGGATGATTACAGAAACGTCGTTTCCAAGTACGAACAGTTGAAGGCTAAAATTACCTCAATATTTAACCAAAAATCAGAATTTGGTGAGAAGATAGGTAAACTCAAGGAATCGTTAGAAGTATTACTAAATTTACGAGAAACCTTGTATGAGGACAGAAGGAAAACCATCAGAGAAGTTAGAGAAAATGGAGCCAAGCTTGACATGGTTGAAACTCAACTCAATGCAATCGAATACAGACGGAGTCACTATTCAGCAGCAAGATCAAGAAGGACGAGAGATGGAGGTGAGAGAAAAGAGTTCAAACAAGAAGCGATGCAGGAGAGAATCAAACGTAATAAGGAAAATCAGGAGCGCTTTAATTTACTAAAGGATGCCGCATTAAGAAAAATGTCAAGTGGTGGTAAATTGACATTTGATGAAATGAAATTGATATATGGCGACGATGGGACGTACGATCAATCTTGAGTTTCAAAGTCACAAATGACTGGTCGTATGGAATAGAGCAGATGTTATTTTATTCCACATACAAGTACTCGAGATGAATTGGCGTGTCGCAGAAGATCAGGGAATACAGTTAGTAAAAATTGCTCGTTTGGCTCTAGAAAAGTTTGTGTCAGAAGGCGAGATAATTAATCGTGATATAAGCGACAAATTTTCTCAAAGGGCTGGTGCATTTGTTACCTTGTACGATATACTCGAACCAAAAGAATTTAGTCTAAGGGGATGTATAGGATACCCACTGCCAAGAATGTCACTATGGGAGTCTGTGACAACTGCAGCCATTAAAGCTGCTACAGAGGATCCTAGATTTCGACCACTTACAAAGGATGAATTGCGAAATGTCATTATTGAAGTATCGATTCTAAGTAGCCCAACTCTAGTCGAAGCGTTACAGAGGGAAAATATTTTCGAAAAGATTGAAATAGGAAAACATGGCTTGATATTTGAGAACCCGCTAGGTTCAAGCCTATTACTTCCGCAAGTTGCATTGGAACATAGATGGGATGAAATAGA
>Ga0070698_100008535_pt1 | contig 11056 bp, 6 predicted proteins | sample KBSK1502metaG_FD_65477 | JGI IMG/M metagenome (GOLD analysis project Ga0070698, IMG submission 65477) | Corn, switchgrass and miscanthus rhizosphere microbial communities from Kellogg Biological Station, Michigan, USA - KBS K1-50-2 metaG | ecosystem: Host-associated > Plants > Roots >...
GAGATTGTGGGCCCCGATATTCCGGTCGCGGCACCGGCGCCGCTGGATATCGAGCACTACAAGCAGCCGGCCGATTCCCGGATCCAGGTCAACCTGAATCGGCGGGGCACCGAAGTGGTCTTCCCGCCCGGTCGCAACCCCGGGGCCGGCATCTTCACCTCGATGTTCTTCCTGGCCTGGTCCGGGATCATCGTGGCGATGCTGAAGCTGGGCGCGCCGCTGCTGTTTCCCCTCATCTTCGGATTCTTCGACCTGCTACTGCTCTACGGAGTCCTGGCCCACTGGCTGGGGCGAATCACCGTCGTGGCGGATACCGGCCTGCTCAAGGTGGACCGGCGGATTCTGGGATTCGGTGGTGAGCGGCGCCTGGAAGGAAATGTGATCTCCGCCATCGAACCGGCGATAGGGATGCAGGTAGGTTCAACCCCGTATTACGACATCAAGGTGTCGCGCACCGATGGCCGGCCCCTGACGCTCGGGGGCGGGATTCGGGATAAGCGCGAGGCACAATATCTTGCCGGTCTGATGCTGAAGGCCGTAAAAGGCGAGCAGCGCTAGCTTTGGGCTGCACCACCAAGGACTCCATGTCAGCAATGCAGAAGCTGGGTACCGCGGGGCTGATCTGCGCCGCGCTGGCCGGCTGCAGCCACAGCGACAACAACCCTGTGGACCCCGTCAACCTGGTCGCGGTCTCCGGTGAGGGTCAGTTCGCGCTCCCCGGTGCCGCGGTCCCCGAGTCGCTCGTGGTGCAGGCCGTCGATGGCCAGAACGTCGGAATGGCGGGTGTGACGATCAGCTGGACCGTGCTCAGCGGGGGCGGAATCGTCCACCCCGCCGCCGCCAACACCGATGCCAACGGGCGGCTCGCCGCGCGGTGGATCCTGGGAAGCCTGGGACCCAACGCCGTCACCGCGAAGGCCGGACAATCTTCCGTGACCTTTCATGCCACGGCCACCGGTACTCCGCCGACCAAGCTGGGGCTGATCACCCAGCCGGTCAGTGGCCAGAGCGGGGTCGCGTTCTCCACTCAGCCAGTCGTGGAAGTCCAGAGCGGTGGTGGCACACCGGTTCCCCAGCCGGGAGTCACGGTCACCGCCAGTATCGCGACCGGCAGCAGCTTCGCCTCCCTGGGTGGCGGCACCACCGCGGTGACTGCCGCCAACGGGCGGGCCACGTTCAATGGGCTCAAGCTCACCGGCCCGGTTGGTACCTACACGCTCAGTTTCAGCGCCCCGGGACTCACCGCCGTGGTCGGGGGCGCGATTGACCTCACCGCCGCGAGCGGCCGGGTGCCGCTCATCGACATGGGGAGTCGCACCTACCTCGGGTTTACCGGCGGACTCTTCGCTAATGGATCCAACGCCATGCCCGCGGCCCATGCGGCGGTGGGGGCGGCCCGCGCGCGCGCGGTCAGGCGGCTGGATCTCAGCGGCAATCCGAGCGCGTCCGGGAAGATCGTCCTCATGTCGGCGGGCTTCTCCAACCCGTCGCAGGAGTGGTGCGACGTCCTGAGTTTTCCCTGTAATTCGTGGACTTTCACCGGCCAGGCCGCGGCCGATCCGGCCGTCAATCACGCCGCTGTGGCGATCGTGAACGGAGCCCTTGGTGGTCAAACCGCCGAGTTCTGGCGTTCACCCACCGACGCGAACTATGACCGGGTCAGGGATAGCGTTCTGGTGCCCCAGGGATTCAGCGAAGCCCAGGTCCAGGTGATCTGGATCAAGACCGCGAACGCGGATCCCACGATCAGCCTTCCCAACGCCCAGGGCGATGCCATCCAGCTGGTGACCCAGAATGGAGATATTCTCCGGGCCATGAAGATCCGCTATCCCAACCTGCAGATGGTGTTCTTCTCCAGCCGGATTTACGCCGGGTACGCGAACACCGGTCAGAACCCGGAGCCGTACGCGTACGAAACCGGCTTTGCCGTGAAGTGGACCGTCCAGGCCCAGATCGACCAGATGGCGAACGGAGGAACCATCGTCGATGCCCGGGCTGGCGATCTCAATTACTCCACGGTGGCGCCCTGGGTAACCTGGGGACCCTATCTATGGGCCGATGGATTGAATCCCCGGTCCGACGGGCTCACCTGGGCGATTGGGGAATTTGAAGCCGATGGGACGCATCCCGGAACGGGCGCGGAAACCAAGGTGGGCACTCGACTGCTTAACTTCTTCAAGACCGACCCGCACACCAGCTGCTGGTTCCTCGCAGGTCAGACCTGCCCGTAGGGGCGAGTCATTGTGACTCGCGGATTCGGTTGGCGACCGCCAGCAGCGCTTCCTGGCTGGTGCGACAGGCCAGCGAAATCCAGAAGCCCTTCCAGTCCACCCACTGGGCGACGCTGACGCCGCTGGGAGCGGTGTTGACTGCGATGTCCGGTTCCCTGGAGCCGGTGCGATTGAGCCGCTGCTGATCGAGAATGATTCGCCCGTCGGGACTGTCATAGATAATCCGCACCACCAGCCGCCCTGGATCTGCTCCCGGCAGCACCGATCCTCCCGCGATCTCAACCGTCGCCGGGCTAAGCCCGTCGATCAACCGGATCGAACCGCCCAGCCTTGCAATGGCATCCCCCAGTGTGACTCGGGTGAATTCCGTCGGCATGGGCGCCGATGGGATGGGCTCGCTGTCCCTGGTGACCGGGAACTGGACAGGATCCTCCTGCTGCGTCCGGTTTCCGGTGTCGGGCAGGGCCGGAGTGACGATGGATTCCTGGGGGTCCGGCTGGGGCAGGGGCTGGGTGTCCCGGGTCTGAATCGGGGGGATCGCGGCTGAATCGGCGAACGCCGAAGCGTGGCTGGAGTCGCCCAGGCCGCTGCCCAGGGCGCCGGTCGTGGTGTCCACGTTGGGATTGGGCGGCGCCTGCTCGTAGATGGCCAGGTCAGGACCGGCGCCCGGAGCCACCCGGTCGCGTAGCGCCAGCCATGCCGCAGCCCCGCCCAGCAGAAGGACGATAAACCAGAGCGGACTGGGCCGAGACCGCGGCAGATGGGGAGCCTCCGCCGGCGGGGTCCAGTCGGGGAGAATCACCACGCTCGACCGGGTCGCCGGCATGGCGCCATCCCCGAACGGCTCTTCGCCCCCCGGCGCGACGCCGCGAATCTGGGGGAAAAGCGCTTCCCATTCCCGGAGCCGCGCCGCGCACGAGGAGCACTGCTGGACATGGGTTTCCAGCTCGCGCTCCTTATGCTCGTCGAGGGAGTCCGCCAGCAACTGATCCAGCGTCTGATCGTTGATGTGCCGCATCCGCTAGGTCCTCAGACAGAACACGCCGCCGGGCCGCCAGGCTGATTCCGAGTCATCACACAATTAAACAGGGAGGATTGACTCAATCCTACACCAGACGTCACGGACGCGCGGTGAGCGGGCTCACGGGTGGGACATACACTCTGCACGTCATTGCACCGTGGTACCGGCTTAACAGGCTGAGGGGAGGGCCGTCCACGGCCCACGAAACAGCGGTGCGGTGAGGCCCTTACCTCCACAGGAGTTTGAACATGCAGCGGAAACCGCAACTTCACCAGAGCGTCCTGGCGGCGGCCCTGTTTGGCCTGGCCCTCGCCGCCTGCAGCGACGGAACCGGGCCTTCTACCGGCCTCACGGCCTCCCAGGCCCAGGACGTCGCGGACGTGGTGACAACTGACGCCGATGCCATGATCGACGCGTCCACCATGACCGGCACCGGGGTCGCCATCGCCCCGGGAATTCAACCCGGCAGCCCGCCCTGCTCGCCATCCATAACGCCCAACCCACCTTCCAACAGTGATGGCGACGCGGTGCCGGACTCGGTGCGCTTTGACTTCGCCGGCTGCAGCTTCAGCCGCGGTCTCTTCGACTTCCAGGTCTCCGGATTCATCGACGTGACGGACCCGGTTCCCGCGCCCGATGACTTCGGCATCCGGTTTGTCTTTACCGATTTTACCAGCCAGCGCACGCTGCAGCAGACCAACCGCACTACGACGGTGGAGTTCAACGGCACCCGCCAGATCACCGGCAATTCCAGCAGTCTGAATCACCTGATAACCGGTTTCCGCACCGACGTGACGTTCCCCAACGGTGGCACCGTGTCCCACGTGAAGAACTGGAATGGCAGCTTCACCGCCGACCAGGCCGGCGCGATCCTGCCGGGGCAGCCGCTGCCCAGTGGCACTCTCAACATCGCCGGGAGCTCGCAGTGGACCCGGGGCGCGGCCGAGGCGTTTTCGATTACCATCACGACGAGCGGGCTGCATTATGACTCGTCCTGCACGGTGGCTCCCAAGTTCGACGCCGGCACGGTCACGGCGGTGGTCACCCGGGGCGGGCAGGTTACCAACGTAGTTATCCAGCACACTGCCTGTGGTCAGTACACCGTAACGAGAAGCAACAACTGAACTGAGGGATTAACTGATTGAGGGATGGAGGGATTTGATTTCAATCCCTCCATCCCTCAATCAGCTAATCCCCCAATCTCCTAGCGCAGCCGGATCTGTAACTCGGCGAGGAACATCATGGTGCGGTCCCGGTCCACCGCCGCCCACTTGAGCAGCGTACCGATCTGCTTCTCGACTCTCCCGTCGAATGACACCACCCCGTTGGTGACGACCCGGATCGGCTGATCGAGATCAAATTGCTCGGGTGACAGCAGCAGGGTGTACTGCCGCACTCCGTGAGTGCGCACCAGAACCTCGTTGCCGTTCCGCTCCAGCTCGACCCGGCCGGTAGGGACCGCGCGCGGGAAGGCGAGTTGCGGCCCCGGCGGCGTCTCCGGCCGGGGGCCGAGGATCACCCCGAGCAGGCCATTGGCTCCGTTCCGTTCCACCAGAAAGGACATCGTGTCCCCCCAGGTGAGTCCCCGGGTGGCATTCACCAGCGCGGCCAGGCTCGAGGTTATGGTGCCGTTGACCGCGAGAATCTTGTCCCCGGCCCGGAGCCCGGCCTTGCCTCCCAGGGAGCCCAGTTCGACCGCGAGAACCAGGACGCCTCCCTCGCTGCCGGGATCGGCCCGGACGCCAAGGTTCGGCTCGGCCGGCAGTGGGGTCACGCTGTCGAACGAGGGGAACTCGCTTTCACCGGCGGCTGATCCCAGGGAATCGATAATCAGCCAGTAGGCCCGGTTGAACCGGTCGGTCCGGAAGGCTTCCCAGCTCAGGTGGTCGGGATAGGGATTTCGGGGATGCCGGGCGATGAAGCTGTCGACGCTGGCCGAGACAGCCGGCCACCAGCGCAGGTCGTGGCCCGATTCGGATTCCGGCCTGAAGGTGATGTCCACCCCGGCCTGTCGGTAGAGTGCCACGAAGGGCGCGATTTCCCGGGCGGGATACAGCGGGTCCAGGGCACCGTTTACCATGAAGAACGGGCTGTTACGTAGATTGGGGACGAAGAACGGTCCGCCGGCGCCCAATCTCGGATTGGTCAGCGCTCCCCCATGGGCGAGAAACGCGAGAAAACTGGCGAATCCGGTGGGACTCCTGAAGCCGAGATACAGGGCGCCCAGCCCGCCGTCGGAAACCCCTATGACGCTGATCCGGTTCTCGTCGATATTGTAGGTCCGCTTGAGCTCCTGGATCAGGCCGCGCAGATTCTCCAGCTGGTTGTCGCTCCACCAGATCGCGCCTCGCCACGCGGACGGATAAAGAGCCAGTCCACCGGCCGGCCCGAAGCGTTCAAAGTCCCAGTGGTTGGCCTGGTGCTTGTCTTCAGTCTGGGCTCCGCCATGGAGGTAGAGCCTGAGTGGCATCGGAACTTCGGGGTTGTACGTCGAGGGAACCACCAGCACGTAGTGGTACTTCTCGCCATCCGGTGTCAAATGTTCGAGGCTCAGGCGTCCCTTGGGGACCCGGGGCGAGAACGGCGGAACGATGCGGAGGTGCCGCAACACGGTGTCGGGTTCAGCCCCGCTTCCGATGATCGCCTGCTCGGCCGACGCCACCGCCCTCGGGGTCTGGGCGTTCCAGAAGGCCTCCACGGCGTGGTCCAGGCCCGGGTACCGGCTCCCCTGGAACCCCTGCGCCTCGGCGGACCGGGCGGTAAGGATGGCGGCAAGGAACAGCACAGGACGGCCAATTCGGGGCAAACGTGGTCCTCAGGTTGCAGAGTGATTCAGGTAACCCGAAATATGCCCCGGTGCCGAGCCCGGTTCCAACCCTGCTGCCGTTGCAGGTTGGCGCGGGACCATTGTAACAGACCAGCTGGGCCCGACGTAGAGTCCTATCACTTCTCATTCAGGTCTCCCAATGTCACGAATCAGGAAGATTGTTTTCGCCGGTTTGTTGTTGCTCCCCGCCATCGTGGGAGGAGCCATGCTCCAGAGCCGGGCGGACCGGCAGGGAGACCGGCTGTTCGACCAGGTGTTCAACCTGGTCTCCACCCGTTTCGTCGACACGCTCAGGACCGATGAGCTGTTCGAACGCGCTGCCCGGGGCCTGCTGAACGAGCTGGATGACCCGTACGCGACGCTAATCTCACCCAAGGAAATGGAAGCCTTCACGGTGGAGACCGCGGGGCGCTATGGCGGCATCGGACTCCTTCTCGAGGATCACGAGGGTCGCTTTGCAGTCACCCGGGTCTTCCACAATACGCCGGGCGAGCAGGCCGGGGTGCAGGCGGGGGACGTGGTCATGGCGATCGACGGGAAGTCCACCGGCGGATGGGATTTCGGGGACGTTACCGGGCATCTCAAGGGTGTGCCCGGCACCGGCGTGACCGTGGACTTCGGCCGGCCCGGGGTCGAGCGCCCGATTCAGGTCAAGCTGACTCGCGCGATCATCCGGATTCCTTCGGTGCCGTTCGCGCTGATGCTGGACAACAAGGTCGGTTACATCCCGTTGCAGCAGTTCAGCGAGCAATCCACCACCGAGGTGCAGCAGGCGATCCGCCGGCTGAGCGGGGAAGGGATGCAATCGCTGATCCTCGATTTCCGGGGCAATGGCGGCGGGTACACCGACCAGGCGATGAACATCGCGAACCTGTTCCTGCCCCGGGGCGTAGAGATCTACAGCGTGCGCAGCCGGGACGGAGCATCGGAGCGGTTCGTCGCCAGCCGGAATCCGCTGGTGCCGGCGCTGCCCCTGATCGTGCTGACCGATGGTTATTCCGCTTCGGCTACCGAGATCGTTGCGGGGGCGTTGCAGGATCATGACCGCGCCCTGGTGCTGGGCACGACGTCATTCGGGAAGGGCCTGGTGCAGACGGTCTTCCCGCTGGAGGACGGCTACGTGATGAAAATGACGACCGGCAAGTGGTTCACGCCGAGTGGCCGGTCAATCCAGCGTCCGGACCGGGACGTGGGCACCGCGCGGCACGAGCTGACGGTCCGGGATACCGCCATGGACTCGCTGGATTCCCGACCCAGCTTCCGCTCCGACGCGGGCCGGCGGATCTACGGCGGTGGCGCCATCACGCCTGACGTCATCGTGACGAACGATACGGCGAGCACCGCAGATGTCGTGCTGGCGCGGGCATTGGCCCCCAAGTCGCAGGAGGCCTATCTCGCGCTGTACGACCTGGCGCTGGAACGGCGCGGCAGCGTGCGCCCCGACTTCAAGGTCGATGCCGCCTGGCGCGATGACCTGTATCGCCGGTTCGAGGCCCGGGGCGTGGTGATCGATCGCGCCGTTTGGGATGCGGGATCGCACTACGTAGACCGGCTCATTGGAACCCGCATTGCGCTGATGGCCTTCGGAGATTCGACCGCGAAGCGCCGCACGGTGAGCGAGGATGCCCAGATCCGACGGGCGCTGGAGCTGATCCGGCAGGGGCGGACCCAGAAAGACCTGCTTGCCTTGGCAGGAGGGAATAGGGGGTAGCAGAATCAAGTAAAAAGGAAGTAAGTGCAAGTAGGAGAAAGTAAGAGCAAGTAACTGATAGCCACTACTTTCGGTTACTTGCTTTTATGTTTTGGTTACTTTTTCAGTTACTTGTGTTATAGGACCCGTTTGGGCGGCGCGACCACGTTGGATACCAGCATGCCCGCTACCAGCGCCACCGCCATCAGGATCATTCTGAAGGCGGTTTCCACGCCCGAGACTACCTCTCGATCCAGCAGCGAAGCCAGCGATCGATAACCGATACTCCCTGGTACCAGCAAAAGAATTCCCGGCACCAGGGTGATCGTCGGAGGTCGATCGAGGAATCTTCCATAGAGATTGCTGGCCATGCCAACCACCAGCGCCCCGATGAATACCCCCAGCTCGAGCCCCAGCGTTCGAGCGCCGATTCGGCCGCCCGCCACTGCCAGGCCCCCCGCCAGGATGATCCATACCGCGTCGCGCGGCTCGGCCCGGAGCAACACCGTGAAGGCGAGTGGCGCCACGACCAGGGCGACGATCCCGGTCCACTCGGGGAGAGCGACCGGGTTCAGGATACTCAGCGGTCCGGTGATGGCGACGGCAATCTTGTTGCCGAGTGCCACGCCGAAAGCGATGACCAGGAAGAGCACAAATGCGCCGGAAAGACGTGCGGTGCCCGAGACCAGGTGGCGGGTAGACAGCTCGGTCATCGCGATGGTGAGCGTGAGACCGGGAATCAGGACGATGAGCCCCGCCAGTGTAGCGTTGTAAACCGAGTAGGCGCCGATCCAGTGGCCCGCCATTGCGGCCAGCAACGAAGCCGTAAAGGCGGCTACCGGCTCAAAGACCCGGCCAAGCTCTCGCAACCGTCCCACCGCCAGGGCCAGCACTCCGATCACCAGGCCGAGCACCGAGGAGACCAGCACTTCCTTCATTCCGCCGCCCAGAAAGCGCGACGCGGCGGCGGAAGCCAGCCCAAAGGCCAGGGTAGTCACGACCCGGGTGTACTGCTCCGGGGAGGCCAGTATCCGCTCGATCTCCTGAGAGCCCGCCGCCGGGGTCGTCACCCCGCGAAGCACCATCTTGGTTACCCGGTCGAGCGAGGCCAGGCGACCGAGATCCACACCCCCGGGCTCCACCCGGATCAGGAAGGTCCGCTGGTCCTCCTGAGGGCCGAACGCGGCAAAGATGGAGGTCGGGGTAGTGAAGAACTGGCCGCGAAGTCCCAGCCGTTGAGCCGCCTGGTCCATCACCTCTTCCAGCTGGTTCGCCGCGTATCCGTAACTGTGTAAGGCCCGACCCAGGCGCAGGATAAACCCCACGGCATCCCGCTCGGCGGGAGCCAGGTTGCCGGTGGAGAGTTGCGCATCCTGGGGAAGGGTCTCTGGCGACATGGTGCGGGATAATCTACTATACCGCTCCGCGCAAACCTTTCCGGAGCCTTCATGCCACGTCACCGCCCTGTTCTGCTCGCCGCCGTGCTGCTGCTGTTCGCCCTACCGGCCCGGGCCCAGTCTCCCGCCGCGACCGGCGAATACCCCGGACTCGAAACCGGGAAGATGTGGACCTTCGATGCCCCGCCGATGGAATACTGGGCCAAGCGCTATGATTTCCGCCCGACCCAGGCCTGGCTCGATCACGCCCGGCTGGCTTCGTTGCGGTTCAGTACCGGTTGCTCGGCGTCGTTCGTCTCGCCCAACGGCCTGGTGATGACCAACCACCACTGCTCCCGGCCTTGCATCGAGTCGTCCACCAAGACCGGAGAGGACCTGCTGGGGGACGGCTTCTACGCGCCCGCAAAGGAAGGCGAGCGGCCCTGTCAGGGACTCTTCATGGATCAGCTCCAGGAGATCACTGATGTGACCGACAGCGTCACCGCGGGGATCGGGGCGGGGACCTTGCCCAATGTCGCAGCCGATCGAAGGCAGGCGGCGATCCGGCGGATCGAAACGCGCTGCACTCAGAGCGTTCCCAATGCCGCGTGCCAAGTGGTCAGCATGTACTCGGGAGGGCAGTACAAGCTGTACCGCTTCCGCCGGTTCAGCGACGTGCGCCTGGTGTTCGCGGTGGAGTCGCAGACCGGATTCTTCGGCGGCGACCCCGACAACTTTACTTATCCCCGCTACGACCTGGACCTCTCGATCGTGCGGGTGTACGAGGATAACAAGCCGGCCAACACCGAGTATTTCCGCTGGAGCCCGAACGGTTCCAAGGAAGGGGACCTGGTGTTCGTCACCGGCAATCCGGGCTCCACCGGCCGGCTCAACACGATGGCGCAGATGCAGTTCCTGCGGGATGTGCAGTACCCGGCGCAGCTGGATGCGCTGGCCCGTCAAATCGCCGTGTACCAGGACCTATCCCGACTGAGCGAGGATCGGGAGAAGGCGCTCCGCAATACGATCTTCGGCCTGCAGAACACCCAGAAAGCCATCGGCGGATACCAATCCGGGCTGCTGGATCCCCGGTTGATGGCGCAGAAACGGGAGTGGGAGCGGAGCTTCCGCGCCCGGGTCACCGCGAACGCCGGGTACCGGCAGCGGTTTGGCGGGGCCTGGGCCGGGATCGAAACCACCCGGGCATCGCTCAAGGCCATCGACGTGCGGCGGCGCTACCATGCCTTCGGCGCGTACGGCAGCAGGATGCTCGGCATGGCCGCCATCCTGGTGCGCTGGCCGGTCGAGATGGCTAAGCCCGACTCTTCACGGCTGGCCGGCTACCGTGAAGCCAACAAGGCGAACCTGGAGCGGGTGATCAACTCGACGACCGCGGTGGACCCGGAGCAGGAGACGCGGCTCCTGGCCGCCTATTTCACCGCCATGAAGCGCGAGCTGCCGGCCACCGATCCGGTGCTGACGGCGGCGCTGGCGGGCCGGACGCCGGAAGTGGCCGCCCGGGAAATGGTCGCCGCTTCGACGCTGAGAATGGCGGAAGGGCGCAAGTCACTCATGGAGGGCGGTGCCGCGGCTATCGCGGCTTCCACCGATCCGTTCATCAAGCTGGCCCGGGTCATCGACCCGCTGGAGCGGGTGATCGCCAAGCGGGTGGCCGATCTGAACAACCAGGAGGCGCGCTTCAACGAGCAGGTTGCCCGGGCGCTGTTCGCGGTGTTCGGCAACAGCGTAGCGCCGGATGCCACCTTCAGCCTGCGAATCACCGACGGCGAAGTGAAACGCTATCCGCTGAACGGCACCTACGCTCCGGCCTACACCACGTTTTTCGGCCTCTATGACCGCCACGCCTCCTTCCCCGGCGAAGAACCGTGGAGCCTGACCAAGCGGTGGAGC
>Ga0070698_100008536_pt1 | contig 11055 bp, 10 predicted proteins | sample KBSK1502metaG_FD_65477 | JGI IMG/M metagenome (GOLD analysis project Ga0070698, IMG submission 65477) | Corn, switchgrass and miscanthus rhizosphere microbial communities from Kellogg Biological Station, Michigan, USA - KBS K1-50-2 metaG | ecosystem: Host-associated > Plants > Roots >...
TCCCTGCCGCGCCTCCGTTGTTACTTTTCGTACTCGTTCCAGAACGAGTTGCTTCAAGCAGTACTTGAGGCTGCATCATGGCTCCGCCCGCCAGGCGCCTGGATCGCGCCGATCTTCTCAGCCGAGGACCGAATGACCTTCATCGGCGGTTTTTCCGTAGCCTGCTAGATGGTATCGGAGACGCACGACGGCTCGCGAAGACGCTGGGGTGGGGAAGTGCGAGACCTGGTAGGGTCAGCGGCCCGAGGTCGGAGGAGATCGTCTCAGAAGCACACGGTCAGCATGATGCCAACCTGCTACCGACGGCGACGAAGAGGCCGCCCTCGCTGCCTAGCGTGCGCATCCATGCGAGCTGCGCGATAAGGGTCTCGAGTGCCCAGTCATCGGGCGACTGGGTGAAGAGATCGAGTTTCTCGCCCGCCAAGAGCGCGCTGGGGAAGGCGCGCAGGTACTGGATGCCGTTTTCGCGGAACCAGCGCTGCACTTCGCCCAGCGTGTGCCGGTGCTCCTCCACATGGTGGTACTGGTCGCGCAGCCACGCCTCGCGCCGCGCGGGCTCGGCCCGGCGGTCGCGAAGGACGGGATCCCAAGGAACCCAGCGGAATCCGGTCAGCCGCGCGAGCCCCCGGCGCAAGCGCAGCGGCACGCGCGCGTATGCGTTGTACAGGCCGATCACCACGACACCTCCGGGACGCGCGAGCTGCGCCACCGCCGCGAACGACGCTCGTGGATCGGCCGTGTGGTGCAGCACGCCGGAGCAGATCACCACGTCGAAGGCGGCGCGCCGTAGCCCGGGCGCCTGCAGGTCCGTCTCGACGAACTGGACGCTCCGCACGCCGTACCGCGCGGCCGCCGCGCGAGCCAGCTCCAGCGACGGCCTCGCCAGATCGGCGCCGACGACGCGCCGGTCGGCGCTGGCGAGGAAGAGGCTGAGCTGTCCCGTGCCGCAGCCAATCTCCAGCACGAGCGCATCGCCGGGAATGGCGTGGTCCAAGGCGCGCGTGAACCCGCTGCGTGCGGCACGCGCGTGCAGCGCCGGCAGGCTGTCGCGCGGGGGGTAGCCGGGGAAAGGCGCCCGGGCATAGAACGCGCGCACCGCTTCGGTGCGCGCATCTGAGGGCAGACGGAGGTCAGGGATGCCGCCCGGCGCCCCGTACTGCACGCCACACGAGCCGCAGTGCAGGTTGCGCAATTCGCCCGCGCAGCGGGGGCACGCGAGCAGCCCGTTGTCAGAAGATCGCATACACGAACGGCGCCAGCGCCTCGACGCCCGCGGCGACGATCAGCAAGAGGCCCGTTAAGCACAAGAAGACCAGCAGCGGCACCATCCACTTGCTTCCCGACTCGTTGCGCCACAGCCCTCGCACCCCGTCCCCTATGGTGGGCCCGGCGCTTGCCAGCAGCCGCAGCGTGCGCACGATCTTTCCGCGGCGTCTGATCATCCGACCGCTTTCTCTCGTTTCGCTGAGACGTGGCGCCGCTTCCGGACCAACGCGTTCCCCGCGACCAGGACGTCAAGGCCCGAGCGGAGGAACGTTGAGTACCCCTCGATCGCCCGGTTGACGATCGGCTCGCCCGCCAGGTTGAAGCTGGTGTTGAGCAGCACGGGCACGCCGGTGCGCGCACCGTATGCCTCGAGAAGAGCGTGGAACCGCGGCGCCATGGCGCGCTCGACGGTCTGGACGCGAGCCGTTCCGTCCACGTGGGTCACGGCGGCGAGGCGGGCGCGCCACTCGCGCCGTACCGGGAAGACGCCGGACATGAAGCGTCCCAGCCGCGCTCCGCCGGGCGGCAATTCGAAGAAGCGCTCTGCATGTTCGATCGGCACCGCGGGCGCGAACGGCCGGAACTCCTCGCGATACTTGATCCTGCGGTTGAGCTCATCGCGCATGGCGGGGTCGTGCGGTGCGGCGAGGATGCTGCGGTTTCCCAGCGCGCGCGGCCCTAGCTCGGTGCACCCCTGCATCCAGCCCACGATGCGACCGGCGGCCAGTTCATCCACCACACTCCCGATCAGGTCCACCTCGCGAGCGCATTGCTCCACCTCGAGCCCGTCCTCCCTTGCCAGGCGAGCAAGGTCGTTGGCGTCGATCTCCGGGCCCCAGTAGGGGTGGTCGGGCACCGCACGGTGCTGCCGGCGGAAGTGCAGGCGGTCCGCGTACAGGGCGGCGCCCAGCGCACAGCCGGCGTCCCCCGGTGCGGAGGGTACATAGAGATTGCGAAATCCCGATTCGCGCAGGATGCGTGCGTTGGCGCAGCCGTTCAGGGCCACACCGCCGCCATAGCAAAGGTCTTCCAGTCCCGTCTCGCGATGGAGCGATCGCGCCAGGTCCACGAGAATCTCCTCCAGCACGAGCTGGGCGCTGGCGGCGACGTCGGCGTAACGCGCGCCCTCGGCGGTCCCGGGATCGATGGGATCCCATGGGCGTCGCGGCGGCCCCAGCTCAGCGACAAACCGATCGGAGAAGCTGCGCCGCGCCCCCTCATGGAACTCGAAATACGACAGGTCCAACGCGAACGCCCCGTCCGGCGTCCGCCGCACCATGCGGCGCACCTGGTCCGAGAATGCGGGCTTCCCGTACGCGGCGAGCCCCATCACCTGGTACTCGCCCTCGTTCACCGGGAAGCCCAGGTAGGCGGTGAACGTGGAATAGAGCATGCCCAGGGAGTGGGGGAAGCGCAGCTCGCGCCGCAGCTCGATCGACGCACTGCCGTCGTCCTCGATCCGGCCGCGTCCGAGCGAGAGTGTTGCCCACTCGCCGACGCCGTCGGCCGTGAGGATGGCGGCGCGCCGCGTCGGCGAGGCGAAGAAGGCGGCCGCCGCGTGCGCCCGGTGGTGTTCCGTGAAGAGAATGCGGCCGCTCGGCACACCCAGCTCGGAGGCGATCGTCCCCTTGACCCAGAGCTTGTTGCCCAGCTCGTTCTTCATGGCGGGGGGAAAGCTGGCCCACGACCGCGGATAGCCGCGCAGCGCCATGGTCAGGATGCGCTCGAACCTGAGCATCGGCTTCTCGTAGAAGACGACGGCGTCGAGCTGCTCGGGCTGCATGCCCGCATGATCCAGACACCACGCGATGGCCTCAAGCGGAAACGCAGCGTCGTTCTTGCGCCGGGTGAGGCGCTCCTCCTGCACGGCGCAGATGGGGACACCGTCCTCGACGAGCGCCGCGGCCGAGTCGTGGTAGTGCGCCGAGATGCCGAGGATGCGCATCAGTATTGTCTCGGCAGAGGCGTGGGCGGGCGCGACACGCGGAACCCCGGCTGCTCGCGCCGCGCCCCCCGCTTGGCCAGTAGGGCGAAGGGCGGGAGCAGGACGAAGTACTGGATCCAGAGCATCACCGTCCCCAGCACCGAAGCCAGGGCTATGGCGAGGCGCAGATACGCCTTCCAGAGCCGGCCGGCGCGCGCCTGCCAGAGCCTCAGGCCCTGCTTTCGGGGCGCCAAGCGCGCGAGCTGCTTTCGCGTGTAGTTCATGTGGAACGCCTCGTCCTCGAGAACGCGCGCAAACATCTCGCGCGTGTCCGGATCGCCGTCGAGCACCTGCCCGTAGAGCGCGAATCGTCCGGCGGCCGCCTTCTCGGACAGGTGAAGGAAGGCGAGCAGCGATTCGTCGGTCTCCGAATCGACCCGCAAATCGTCGAGGCCGCGCTCGCCCGGCGCCAGCCAGTTCGCCTCGAAGCGCGAGGGGCGCGGCGAGGCCGAGAGCAGCTCGCGGCCCCGCTGACGAAAGAGGTCGGCGTGGCGCTGTTCGTCCTCCGCGTGGCGCAGGAAAAGGCGGCGCAACGAAGGGTCGCCGGTGAGTTCGGCCGCGCGCGACAGATCGCGGCCGCCGCCGGCCTCGGTCTCCGCAAAGCGCAAGAGCTTGCGGGCGCGCCGGTGCGCGTCGGTCCACACCCAGCGGTGCAGAGGCTTGAGCAGTAGATCGAAGGTCGACGGCGTGGGGCGCATCTGGAAGGAACGTTAGCACACGGCGTGCTACGCTGCCGCCGTGCTCGCCTGGGCCGTCCGCTTGTCGCTGCTCGCGCCGGCGGCGGTGCTGCTCGGCTTCGGCGCGACCGCGGATGGTGCCTGGTTCGAGCGCCACGTCCTGCTGCCTGCGCTCTACCCGCCCCCGCCGTCGTGGACGCTTCCGGCGCTGCGCATGGCTGCGGTGGCGATGGGATTCGCGCTGGCCGTCTGCGCCGTCGTGGCCGGGCAGCGGGCCACGCCGGGCGGCGTGGCGCGAGTCGCGCTAGCGGGCGCGCTGGCGGTGTGCGCGTCGGAGTTGGCGCTGCGCATCCTTGATCTGGCGGTGCCGGCAACCATCGAGGAGCTCCTCGGCGCGCCCGACCCCAGGACCGGCTGGGTGTACCCTCCCCGGCGCTCGCTGGACCTGGCCATCCACGGCGGCCACGTCATTCGCTACGGGTTCGACGCGCACGGCGATCGTGCGCCCTCGGCGGACTGGGTCGAGGACACGCAGGCCCCGACGGTGCTGGTCGCGGGAGAGTCGGTCGCCACCGGTCACGGGCTCCCGTGGAGCCAGACGTTCGTGGCCCGCCTGGCCGGACTGATGCACGCGCAGGTCGTGGACGTAGCCACGGGCGGGTATAGCAGCGGTCAAGCACACCTGCGTACCGTTGAGGCGCTCGCCCGATTCGCGCATCCCGTCGCGGTGGTGAGCACGGTGCTGCCCGTGCAGATCGGCCGCAACCTGCACGACGATCGCCCGCACCTGGTGCTGCGCGAGGGCGCATTGGTGCTGGCGCCGGCGTCGAGCTCGCACCTGCGGCTGCGCCAGCTCCTGGTCAACAAGCTGCCGTATCTGAGCGAGGCCGACCTCCAGAAGAGCCTGCAGCTGACCCGCGCCATCCTGCACGCGACGGCTGCGGCGACCCGAGCGAGAGGGGCGCAGCCGCTCTTCGTGTTCGCGAGCTTCGGGCCGCCGCGGCCGCTCGATGCGCACCCCGAGGCCTTCATCGTGCGCGCGCTGCTCGACGATCTTCCGCATATCGTCGTGGACATGGACCCGGCGCACGCGCAGCCCTGGGACGGCCACCCCGACGCCGAAGGTGCGCGACAGATCGGCGCGGCGATCGCAGAAGCGCTCGCCCGCGGGCACCCCTGATCGTCTGTCGAATCGGCGCCTGCTTCGACGCTCTTGGTCTGCCCCGTATGAGCGCAACGCGAACTGATTCGCGTGCCTCAGCGCCCTCATCATCGCTCGAGGCATCGCCGTCGGAGTGCATCCCCTCGGGCAAGCTGAACAAAGGCTGCCGCGTCCGCGGCGAACCTCAAGGCGATGCCGTCAGGCTCGAGGAAGTCCTCCCGCAGGACCGCCGCCACGTACGTCTCGGCGCCCACCTTACCCTCGAGATAGCCCTCGCAGTGCAGCTGCTCGAAGGCGGATACAGCGGTACCACGCGAGAGACGGTACTGCTCGGCCAGCTCCCAAGACCTCCCGGAGGAGTCCCATAGGCGACGTGAGAGCCAACCGTCAATTCGGCGTTTGAAGAGTGCAACTCCATGCGTCTTCCCAGAGGGCCACGTCCGCCGGCGGGGAGGCCGTCAGGCGACGAGCCTGGGCGAACGTCCCCCCCGTTTGCGTGCGATGAGGCGCGGACTGTCGGCCTTGGTCGTGTGCCGTCGCCTCGGGCCTGCCCGACGCTGGACTGCGTGCCCGAGGGAGGCTTGTTGAGGCTGGTCGAACGCCAAAGGGACGACGGGATGACGTTCGGCTGCCGGGCCTTGTGAAGGTGGCGTTTGCCATTACGCTCCTTGATAGCTGGGTGATCTTCGAGGAGTTTGTCGTGGACCGCCGGGGCCTCTGGCGCTACATGCCCTTCTACCGCGTCGGCGACCCCTGCGCGTGGGACTTGGCCGTGGCGATACTCATCACCACTGGGTTTGGTGGGTCCTCCGGCGGCCGCGCGCGCAACATTCGCCCTGCAGCGTCCACTACTTACCTGCTGCGTTGCCAGTGTACGGAAGCCTAGGCTCGCATGGAGCAGGATGCCTCGCTCGGCGGCGACGAAAAAGCCATTCTCATTGGCCATGATTGGTGTTTACGGCATATGGGGCGGGACTTCGTGATGCCCGAAGTGTATCGGTTTCGCAGTTCCGCATAGAGCACGAAGAGATATAGAGGGGTTTCCTTCATGAAGCTCGCCCGCCTTTCGCTCTACGTCATGGCCGCTGTTTTCCTCGGCCTCGGCGCGATGTCTCTCGTCGTCCCTACCAATCTCACGCGGCTAGTAGAAATTTCCATGCCCACACCGATTGCGGTCATGGAGATCCGCGGTGTGTATGGGGGGCTTTTCATTGGCATTGGGTTCTTCTTCCTGCTGTTTGCCCGGCGAGCCGCTTGGCTCCGGCCAGGTCTCGTGGCGCAGGCGGGAATCATGGCCGGATTCGTCGTGGGGCGCACCGTTGGTATTCTTCTTGGTGGGGCGCCTAATCTCTTCATCGCGGCACTCCTCGCAGGCGAGGTGTTCATGGTGGCGGTCGCGGTATTTGCGCTGCGGGGACTCAATGGCAGCCCGGCTGTATGACGAGGCCTATCTTGGGACGCCTGCGTCCAGAGAAGAGCGACCTCAGGGCGTAGGTCCCCCTCCAACCGTCACCGCTGAACTTGGGACCGTGTCGTGATCACGACGCAGGTTTAGTGGTCGTCCCGAGGGCCCATCCGCTTACGCCGCGCCCGTCCGCTCCGGCCTTCCGTGGCACCGTCATTGCCTTTGGAGAGACGGGGCCCGCGCCGGATGAACGAGAGAAGGGTGGGCCGGCCCGCGAGGCCAAACGAGGGCCGTCCGCTCTTCACTGACGCGGATCCCAGGACTCGAATTGAAAAGGAGATTGCATGCTGAAGCGCATCGTGGCCACCGCTCTTGCCGTGGCCTTCGCCCTGACCCTCGGCACCGGGCTGGCCGTCGCGGCCGCCAAGCCCGCCCCGGCCGGCAAGGTCAACATCAACACCGCCTCCGCCGAGCAGTTCACCACGCTGCCCGGGGTCGGCCCCAAGCTGGCCGCGCGCATCCTCGAGTACCGCCAGAAGTCGGGCGCGTTCAAGTCGGTGGCCGAGCTCATGAACGTAAAGGATATCGACTCTCTGAATTCAATGACTTACAGTCGATAAGTCATCGGGCTTCATTTGGGCAACAAGCTTGTCCGTCTCGCTTCCGATTCGTAATCAGCGAGTCGCCACCTCGATGAGAGCCTCGGCCGGGAGAACAGCCGGCTTACGCCGCGGGTGCCACGAAGAAGCCGTAGCGCCGGGGGTCGTCGAGCGCCGCGGCATCGGCCGCGCTCAAGGACCTTAGTTGCCGGCGGACGCAGTGCGGCGACGATCGCATGGGGCCTGGGGCGCGCAGAAAGACGAAGGGCGGCCTTTCGGCCGCCCTTCTTTCTCTGCGTGGCTGGTCACACCGTCAGGGTTGCGGTCGATCCCGTGGAGCTGCGCGACAGCCCCGTCTTTGTGGTGGTGCGACGCGTGGTGGTGCGGTGCCCTCTCTTCACGCTCTTGTGGCGGTGCGCTGCCCTCTCTTCCCGTCCTTCGACGCCCTTTTTCTCGGTCCTCTCTTCCCGACCCTTGCCGAGGGACCTCTCCTCCCGGCCTTCGACGCCCTTCTTCTCGGCCCTTTCCTCCCTCCCCTGAGCCATGCCTGTGCTTGGCCTGGGGGCCTTCCTGTTGACGGTGCCCTTGTCGCGAGCAAGCGCCAGGGGCGCAGACAGTCCCAGGGTCAGGAGCGTAGCCAGCAAGTACCTGGAGTTCCTCGAAATATCCATATGAAGCCTCCGCCTAGATCACAAAAAGCCCGATCAATGACGCGCGGGCTCAGCCATAGAAGGAGCAAGGCTCATGCCATCAACCGGGTCCCCGCTGCGTCAGAACAGACGTGGCCGATTGGGTCTCGCCGCTTCGAGCCCCCGGGTCGGCAAGCGCTTCACCTTCTTCCCCGACTGCCCGATGGGCGATCGCGCCCGACACGACGCCCCAGGGTGAGCCCGTCCCAGTAGGCGCCGACGGCCACGCGCGCCGCGGCGGCCGGCATCCCGCGACTCCGTGAAGACCGTGCAGGCTCACTGCCCCGCAGCGCCGGCCGGTGCGGGCCACGATGGGGCTGGCCGGCCGGGGCTCCCGCTCGTCGTCGTCGAAGAAACGGCGGCGGACCGTCTCCCAGAACATGCCGGGCACGAGGCTCGTGGGTCGGATCATTCCATCACGCCCAGGGAAGGCCAAAGACCCTTGCTTCACGGATGCGAGTGTGACAGGCTCCCATAAGATGGTTAGGGGTCAGGGGACGGACGACGCTGGCGAGCTCCTGCCGGGGACGCTCGGGATGCTCGTGCTGAAGGCGCTGGCCCGTGGTCCCCGCCACGGCTATGCGATCGCCGAGTGGATCCAGGACACCTCCGGGGACGTGCTGCGCGTCGAAGAGGGTGCGCTCTACCCGGCCCTCCACAGGCTCGAGCTCAGAGGACTCCTCTCCGCGGAGTGGGGGATGTCCGACAACAACCGTCGCGCGAAGTACTACGGCCTCACGGCCGCGGGACGGAAGCAGCTCGCGGCCGAGGCCGCGCAATGGCGGCGGCTCTCCGGCGCCATCGCGCAGGTCATGCTCGCCACTTAGGACGTGTCATGCTGCGCGAGGCTCTCCACGAGATTCGCCTGCGGCTCCGGGCGCTCGTCTACCGCGGCCGCCTCGACCGCGATCTGGAGGACGAGCTGGCCTTCCACCTCGCGATGCGCGCCGAGAAGTACCGCGCCGTCGGACTCGACCCCGACCTCGCGCAAGCCGCGGCCCAGCGGCGCTTCGGGAATGTGCTCGGCCTCAAGGAGGCCTGCCGGGAACTCTGGACGCTGAACGCGGTCGAACGGCTGGCCCAGGACCTGCGCTACGGAGCGCGCATGCTCCGGAGAAGCCCCGGTTTCACCGCCGTAGTGGTCCTCATCATCGCTCTCGGCGTCGGCGCAAACACAGCCGTTTTCAGCGTGCTCAACGGCCTTGTTTTCAGGAGCCTTCCCGTCCCCGAGCCGGGACGACTCGTGTATTTCCGGAATCCATCCTTCTCGTACCCGATCTTCCAGGAGGTGAAGACCCGCGGAACGGTCTTCTCCTCCGTGTTCGCTTGGGACAATGATCGGTTGAACGTGGCCTGGAACGGCGAGTCTGCCCCAACGCAAGTTCTCATCGTCAGCGGCGACTTCCACAGCGGACTGGGTGTTCAGGCCTCTATCGGGCGCACAATCCAGGTGACGGACGACGACGTTGGGGCAAGTCCGGTCGCGGTCTTGAGTGATCGGTTCTGGCGTCGCCGCTTCGAGGGCAATCCCGCCGCGGTGGGCAAGAGCATCCGCATCGAGGGGTTGCCGTTTACGGTGGTCGGTGTGACGCCCTCGGACTTCTTCGGCGTCGCCGCCGCTGCCGATCCAGAGATCACCATCCCTTTGACGGCGATCGTACGTCTGCGACCACAGAGTGCCGGCATCCTTCGGCAGCCGACCACCGGTTGGCTGAAACTCATGGCACGTCTGAAGCCAACGGTCACGCTGCAACAGGCGGACAGTGCGCTCCAGGTGTTCTGGCCGCGGGTTCTCGAGGCGACGACTTCCGAGATACCCGCCGATCGGCGCCAGCCGTATCTCGCTCGCAAGACGGGGCTCGCGTCGGCGCGGACCGGCTATTCCCCGGCGCAAAGCGCGTTCTCTCGCCCTCTTTGGCTGCTACTCGCACTCGTTTGCCTCTTGCTTCTCGTCGGCTGTGCCAGCGTCGCCAACTTGATGTTCGCGCGGTCCTCCGCCCGCACGCGAGAGATCGTGGTTCGGATGGCCCTTGGCGCAAGCCGCCGGCGAATCTGGTGCCAGCTCCTCGTCGAGAGCCTCGTGCTCGTAGCCTTGGGTACCGCGGGGGGCCTCCTCTTCGCCAGCTGGGGCAGCGACGCGCTGGTCCGGCTCTTGTCTAGATCGGGCGATTCCGTCATTCTCGACGTCCGTCCCGACTGGCGAGTCTTCGCCTTCACTCTTTGCACCGCCGCCCTGACGTGTCTGGGCTGCTCCATTGTTCCCGCTCTGCGGGCCGCCCGCGTCGACCCGGGTCCTGCCCTCAAGGAGTCGGCACGAATCATCGGGTGGAACCGAAACCACTGGCGGCTGGCCAGGGGATTAGTGGTGTGTCAGGTCTCCCTATCCGTACTGTTGCTCAGCGGAACGGCCGTCTTCGCCCGCAACCTCGCCCAACTCCTCGCTCTCGATCCCGGGTTCCATCGAGACAACGTCCTACTGTTGATTACGGATCCGGCCGCCGCCGGATATCGCGGCCGCGAGGCCCTGTTCTATCGCCAAGTGTTGGACCGCCTTCAGCGCGCGAGTGGAGTCGAATCGGCCAGCCTCTCGGCGTTCGCACCGATTAGCGACACGGACGGTGCGTGGACGGGCAGTGTCTCGATAGATGGTGTGCCGCATGTGGAGCCGGGCCAGGACACTTACTTCAATGTCGTCTCTCCTGGTTACTTCGCAACCGTGGGGACGCCGCTCCTCCGCGGAAGGGACTTCGGGCCTCAGGACAACCCTTCCGCGCCGAGGACCGCCATCGTCAACGAGGCGCTCGTTCGTGCTTACTTCCCCAACGTGCACGCGATCGGCCACCGGATCAGCTTGGGTAGCGATCTGTCGCGGAAGGACCTCGAGATCGTCGGCATCGTCAAGGACGCGAAGTACCAGCGACTACAAGAGCCCACTCGACGCATCGCCTATCTGCCGTACTTGCCGTTTGCGGAGGCGCTGAGGGGCGTCGAGATCGTGGCGGAAATCCGCACGACTCTTCCCGCGGCCGCGATGGAAGAGACCGTCCGACAGGAAATCCGGGGAATCGATCGCGAGATTCCCCTCCGGTTCGAGACTCTGACGGCCCGGATTCACGACACATTGATGACCGAGCGCGTCGTAGCGGTCGTATCGGCGTTCCTGGGTGCCATCGCTTTGCTCCTCGCCACTGCCAGCCTGTATGGGTTGATGGCTTACGCGGTGTCGCGCCGGGCGGGGGAGATCGGGGTACGCGTGGCCTTGGGCGCTTCGCG